>Ga0214193_1000007_pt1 | contig 78699 bp, 107 predicted proteins | sample TroBogEpilimnion_10_FD_153031 | JGI IMG/M metagenome (GOLD analysis project Ga0214193, IMG submission 153031) | Freshwater microbial communities from Trout Bog Lake, WI - 05AUG2008 epilimnion | ecosystem: Environmental > Aquatic > Freshwater > Lake > Epilimnion/Euphotic zone | place: Trout Bog...
CGATACAGAATGTTTGGGACAATGCTACGATACAGAATGTTTGGGACAATGCTACGATACAGAATGTTTGGGGCAATGCTACGATACAGAATGTTTGGGACAATGCTACGATACAGAATGTTTGGGACAATGCTACGATACAGAATGTTTGGGACAATGCTACGATACATAATGTTTGGGACAATGCTACGATACAGAATGTTTGGGGCAATGCTACGATACAGAATGTTTGGGACAATGGATTGTATAAAGATTATAGAGGCATTAAGCCCAAACTATATTTAAAGAAAAATGCTTTCGAAATAGTATTGATTGATTAAACAAACAACTTTATGACACTACAACAAAAAGAAACACGATTGAATCAGGAATTGGCAAATGAACCCGCAGCGATAATAAACGCCCGTTTCCTCTATCTTACAGACACGAATCGAAGAAACTATTGTTCCCCCACTTTATTATCTAAAAGGGTAAGTAGTGGAAAGGTAGGGAGTTTAATTAAGGTTTTAGATAGGGGGTATTTTAACCAACTTACAGAGGGATATTTTGACAATTAATCACACTAAAAAATAAATACAAATGAAAAGTAATGAAATTTTAAAGGCTATCGGATTGCCTAAAAGCAAGTACAATAATGCACATTGCAGTAAGTTAGCAAGTGTTTACTCCCTCTTAAAAGAAGTTAAAGGGGATATTATTAGTGCTGAAATAGTAGGCAGCGAAGAACTATTTTTTGGTAGAGATACTGAAAATAGTTACGATTGGAAACGAGGCAAAGAAATAAAGGTAAATAATGAAGGTCAAAGCATTAAGGCTGAAAAAATAAAAGTAGTTACTTCTTATGGTGGGGTTTATTCGTTTGCTATCCCAATTGAAAATGCTTTTTATTATTCAGTTTTAGACTTGTTGGGGATTTCTTACAAAGATACTAAGGTAGAAATAACAGAATTTAAGATGGGTGTGATTTTAGTTCCCGAAATTTTGGATGACATTAAAAGGGCAGCAAAGTTCGTAAGCAAGAATGACTTAAAACCACAATTAGGATGTGTTTGTTTGGATTTTAGCGGCGAATGTGTGCAAGTGGTCGCCACCGATGCACATAGGCTTTATTTGAGCCGCAAAAGGGGATATGAAAGGAACGATAAAACCCCGTTCAAAATACTAATTAGTGCTGAATCAGTAAAAGAACTATGCAGCGTAAAGGTTGACTACGAATCCCCTATTACTATCAAAGTAGTGGACAAAGAAACGGCTTATTTCAATGATATTAAAGTAAGCCTTTACGATGGATACCAAAAGTTCCCAGACTACAAAGCAGTAATCCCCACTTACGATACATCTATGGTATTTGATAGAAAGGCTATGATAAGCAATGTCAAAAAAGTAATGCCTTACTCTAATAAGTCCACAATGCAAGTAAACTTTCATTTGAACGGTAAAATAGAAATGATGGCAGAAGATAGGGATTTCGAGTTTGGCACTACTGCATCTTTCCCCTATGTATCAAAAGACTTTCAAGATACTGATATAGCCTTTAATGGTAAGTTCTTAGTTGAAACGTTGGGGGTATTCAAAAGCAGCGAAGTATCTATGTTACACAATGGTATCCCAACTAAGCCCGCTATTTTTACTGATGGCAGCGAACGAGTGTTAGTTTGCCCCTTAATGATAAAGGACTAATTTTTTAAACAATTAAAATAAATAAGTTATGAGTACAGAAAACAAAAGCTGGTACAAGAAAGAAACTAGCGCAGGTCAATTTTTAATCATAAATGAAAGTAACGGGGATAATGTGGCAGTTGTTTATGATAACAACAACAATTCAGCATCTTTAATAGAATCAGCCCCAAATATGTATAAAGCCCTTAATGAAGTGCTTAAATTTATGACTGTTGACACTCCCCAATCAGTAGAAGCACAAAAGAAGGTAATAGCCGCTATTCGTAAGGCAGAAGGGCTAGAATAAGCAGCGAATCAAAAGGCTACAAATGTAGCACACCAGAGTAAAACGATTATGATAAAAAAGATTTTGTCTATTTTCAAAAAGAAAAATTACAACAAAGAAGGGTATGGTAACTTTTTTATGTTAAGGATAGATTTAGATAAGGATAAGCGAAAATTTGACGCAGCGAATCCTAAGCCCGTTTACAAAATATCTAAAATTATTGACCCAAACAATCAGTAAACATATTTAATCACTTTTAAACATTTTTAAGCAATGGGAATAGGATATATTAAAGGGGATATTGTAATCCTTAGAATAGTGGGAAAGATTACAGAAGTAACTTTCTCACATTATAGCGGGAAGAGAGGCAAAGGGAACTTTTTCTTTGATTTTTTAGGAAACAAATATAATCTCAACCAAATAGCGTAACCAATGGCAATATTATCAGTAGCAGAGTACACAAAGAATAAGAATATACGGTTATCACTTCCCTTTAAAATGGATAAAGAAGGGGGTAAATACTATCACAAGGGGGGATGGATAGACAAGCAGCGTTTAGACGAAATTTACCCAATAGATTTGCCTTTTGCAGAGAATAGGCGTAAGGGAGAAAACCCCGAAGTAAGCAAACGTTTTATTCATAATCAAAAAAGTTATATGTAATGGACAAGTATAAGTTGCAATCAGCGATTAATAAAATTAACGATAATCTTCGGTTGGGGAAATGTAAAAACCCCTTTGCAGCAAAGAACAAAAAGAAGCAATTACAAAGGGAACTAAGGGCAATATTGCAACAAGAATTTGAAGCTAAATAAATAAATTATGTACTCAATAGAAGTTCAAGAAGAACAAACAAGAAAGACTTTAATAACCTATGAAGGAACAATAACCCCACAAATAGGGGATATATACGCAGGGTCTATTTTAGGGAAAGGCTTCTCTCAAATAGTAGTAGGTAGGTTACTAATCCCCGCTTGCCCAAAAAACATTGTAGTATTTGTTAAAGATGCGTATATAAATGAGTAAGCAAGAAAGCCCCTTTATAAGATGTTTTAGGCTGTATTTCATAGTAGAACGGGAACAAAACAAAGTAAGAAAAGCCCTACTGAAAAGTAAAGACAATAGTGTTGTTATCCCCCTTACTAACCGTTACGATATTTTGCAGCGAAGAAAAGATAGACTTAACCGTATTAAACTTAAATTATGACAATAAGTGACAAGGCATTAGCGTGGTGGGCGGCGTTAAGCCCAGAAGAAATAGAAGATTTATATACCATCAGTACTATTGGGGAAACTTTGCCAACCATAGACCCAGAAATATTCATTGAAGGTGTCGAAAATGGGATTTTAAAAGGTTACGATGCCCCCCTTGCAAAAAGAAACTACCAAGTAGCGGAATATCTATGGCAAGAACTATTAGGAGTAGTTATGATTAATGAAAGTGGCAGAACCCTAAGCAGCGAAGAAATAAAGTCTTGTAGGGATGCACTAGAAAAACAGCGACCCATTAAGCAGTAAAACAAAAGCCCTTACGATTTGTAGGGGCTTTTTTGTTGGGTTAGAATATCCCTTTGCCATTGGATAGAAACATTATAGTGAATATAACGGGCTTCTAGTTCGTCCTTTGCCTTTTTCACTTCTTCTAGGTTATGTCTCCCCGTGATAGGTACTAGAAAAACTTGCATTAAATTACCTTTCGTTTCATAGGGGATATTATTGCTTGTGTGCTTAATTACTGCCATTAAATTTCGTTTTCGGTGTGAACATTATCCCAATCATCATCTTGCCAAATTAGAAGGGGAGTAAGTGGTGTTTCTTGCATCTTGATTATTGTTTAGTGGCGTTATTGTAATTGGTTGTCCGAAAATCCCCGTAGGACGATATTTATTCAGTTCTTGTCTTAGGGTGATGTTCTTGTTTTTTAGTTCGTTGTTATCCCTTTGTAGGCGTTTGTTTACTCCTTTTAATTGGGCGTAATCCCTTACTAAGTCGTTGTACTCTTGTTCTAGTTGTTCGTATTTTTTTGGGTCTTGAACATTTAGTTCCAAGTGGGCTTTCAATAGTTCTATATCATTAAAAACAACTGCATCGCTTACCGATAATTGGTCTATTACGGTATCCCTACCGTGAATTATCGTCGTGTGGTCTCGTCCACCGATAGCATCGCCCAAACTCATTAAAGAAAACCTATAATAAACCCTTCCAATATAGCAATAATACTGCCTTATCTTTACTAAGTCCCTAAACCTTCTTTTGCTTTTTATGCTGACATAATTGGCATTAAACAATATACATATTTTCTCTAGTAGTTGTTCAGGGGTTGTAATCAATGTCATAACATTAAAATTTATCTTACTAAAATAACGATTGTTGTTGAAATTCCCCTACCTTATCTAAAACTTCTTTAGTGGGGAGTGATTGCGTTGCATTCTCAAAATTAGTCTGTAATGCACTATCCTTTGGAGTAGAAACCAAAAGATATTGTGCGTAGGTACATTCGTTGTTAAACCTATCGTGGGCGGTCTTGGGTACTGTTGAAATATCCCAACCCCCACGCCTTAATAACAAGATGCTTTGCCCTATCCTAGTATGCCCGTAAAGTTGTATTGCTTGCCAACTTGTAATTGTTTTGTACTTCATTAAGTGGGCTACTACCTTCCCGTGCTTAGTTACCTTAGCCGATTGTGTCGGATTTTTCTTTTCCATTTTCTTTTATTTTAGTATCAACAAATAGTTTTACCATATCCCAATGTTCTAGGTCAATGAAACATTTTTCATCAAAAGGGGAGTTAAAGTCGTTAGTAAATATAATGTTCCCGAACCCCACTTCAACAGAATTATGTTTATCGTATTTAAAAACTTCACTCATAAAATTTGTTTTTCTAGTCTCATGTAATAACCAATGTTACCACTACTAAAGTACTCTTTTTGCCCTTTTTTATGCCCCGTTTCATATTGATAGACGTGCATTTTCTTATTCATTTTTTTGCCATCGGGGGCTATGTCACTATCCCCCACATATATTATTTTTTGCCTATCAAAAATAAATGAATCAGGGGGCTTAAATTCTTCTATCATAATTCTACTTGTTTAGTCCTATAAGGGTTCTTTTTATTGCCCCCGTATTTGTGACCGATAGGGAAGGTGTGTTTCATAATTTCTTATATTTAATGGGTTTATAACTCCATATCATTTGGCATCTGTACCGCCGTCACGAATAAAGGACTTCTTCTAAGTAATCCCACATTACTTGAAGATAACCTTTGGTATAAAGCATTTCTTTAAAGTGAGCGTGTTCCTTTTGATATTTAGTAAACATACTACTACCCGTCATTCTGCTGTATTGACAATTAGCAATCCTATCGCATAGCTTTACAAATAGTGCATTAGGGGTTTCTTTAATGTCTTTATAAATCCAATCGGGCATTCTTTCAGCCCTATTTCTTCCCCTTGTTAAATTAGTGCAAACCCTTACTATTTCAGCCGTTTCATAAGATGTATTTTCAAGTACATCGTTATAACTTTGTCTAGTATCTTCAATAAGGTCGTGACACCAACACCCATTAATAACACTTTCTTGATTATCATTTGAAACTAAATGTATAAATTTTTCCCCATTCCTTACAACCATTCTTAGGTGAAACTCATAAGGTAAATACTTGTCGTAAAAGTGATTTGTTTCAGCGTGTGCTTTAATTGCGTAATCCATAATTTTATTTTTTAAAAGTTAATAATATCATCGTCTATGTGTTTAGCCGTCACATAGCATTTAATTGTATATGCTATCATTGTGGCAATCGTTAGTAGTAGCATGGGTAGGGGGTTTAACGGTTAAGTAATAATTTATCTAGTTCATCACTTGTTATCTGTCCTGTATGTTCATAGCCTTTTGATAAGCCATATCTAAGAACTTTTAATACTTCCTCTTTAGTCATTCGCTTACCGTTATGCTCAAATACTTTATAGCTTTTATTTATATTAGCTAAACAACCTTTTATGTCTTCATTCATTTTTATTTATTGTTTAATTGTGAATTAAAATTTAACACCTCCGCTTTGTATAAAATTTTCGTAAGATTGACTAGCTGATTTATTTATTTCTTCTTGTGCTTCACTAGCAGAATTATAACTATCATCTAATACTAATCCGCCTATTAGCCTAATAAAATACTTATCACCTACTTTTAGTATAGTATAAGTTTTAGGGTCACAATAGCTAGGTAAATGCGACAAATCTATTTTTTGCTCAACAATAGGACTTACTATATTTACTTGCTCTTTTTGTCTACAACCAATTGCAACTGATGCAAAAATTATAAAGTATGCTTTTTTCATTATTTCTCATTTAATTGTTTATGTAATACCGCCGCCACTTCCCGTAACTTACTCCATTCTTGTTTAACCTGTTCCAATCTTTCGTTTTCATCAACTCCAGAGAACATAGGGCAACCCTTACGGATATTTCTTTCGTGGCTGCAAGCATCTTCTAATAGGTCACGAAGGGAGTAAATAGGGTCACATTTGCTAAATATATTTTCAGTCAATTTTTCAGCCATTCTAGTACGCTTGTCTATTTCGCTTTCTTCCTTTACTTCTATCCAAGTGCCGTTTGCAAAGTTTGATACTACCCGGTCAACAGGAATTATTGGAGGTAAATGAATGCCAGCTATTACATACCCTTCACTTTGTTTTTTTAATTCCCAAACAGAAACACCATTTCTATATACAAACCTAACCCCCGCCCAATTTCTTTCATCTTCCTTTTCATACAGCATACCTTGTTCTTCCGCTAGGCGTTCGATGTCCGACAATTTGAAGATGTAAAAAAAAATATTAACATAGTCCTTTGCCTCAGCTAATATGTACCCTCTTTTGTGTAACCCAAAAGAGACTAATTCATTTTCATCACATCTTAATTTTTTAATAGGGAAGGGAGACGTTGAACTACAACTAAAGCCTTCGGGTATTTTTGGCAGTTTTGTACCAGCGATTATGAAATCTACTTTCTTTTTCATTTTTGTGTAGTTTAATTGTTAAAAAGTTATTATGATGTGGTTTAAATAAATATTGTAAGCCAAATATGATACTGCCCAAAATAGCCATAATGCACACATTACAATAAGTAAGTCATCTAATCCATTATCGTCAACTATATATACTATCCTTATAAATAGTATTATTATTAATATTAGGGCTACCACCCACAAAGCGTTAATCGTTATCATTGTTAAGGGGTTTAATTGTTAAGTAATGAATCTACATCAACGCCACGAGCCTTCATAACTTTTGAAAGTTCACGGTAAATAACTTGCGCCAAGTTTTCGTTTGTGCCGTTCCCGTTAATATACTTATAGTAAGTAGGGTTGCTGCACACTTTCGGCTTACCTAATTCGCCACGCTTTGTAAGATATTCAATATCACAAAGTTTTACTTTAGGCTTTAATGCTACCAATTTTCTATTGGCTAAATCTAGTTGTTCTCCTGCTATCATATTTATTTGTTTAAATTGTTATGCCACTACGTTTAATGATTGACTTTCTTTTATTTCAGCATTTGACATCATACCTACAAACCTGTAATCTTTAATATTATTTTCACGCATCCAAACAAGCAAATTTGCAAAATTAGTTGCCCTTACTTTTTTCCAAGTGTTATTTACTTTAATTTCGTAAACAATTGTAGTAATTTTTTGCATATCCATTTTTCTTTCATTTTTAATCTGATGCAAATATATAGGAATAATTTGGAATAACAATCATTTACGTTTGTTAAATTTTATTTTAAAACTTTAACAATATTTATTTAATAGTTTCAATAAATACCCTTACTTTTGCTGTATCAAATTAAAAAATAGAAAAAATGAAAAGTACAGTAACAAGAAAAACACCGTTAGCATTTACTACTACATTAGTAGAACGTATGAAAGGTAATTGGGATGTGCAATTAAGAAAAGCAGATGATAATAGTGGCTATTATATGTATAGCACTAAAACAGGTACTCACTTTTTACCTAGTGAAAACGGTATCTATACTGATAGAGTAGATGCACATTGGAAAGGCTTTCAACTTAATCAATCTAATTAATCACAACAGGGGGCTAATAACTCCCTTAAAACTTATTACAATGAGACACGAGAAAGTAATTAAAAAAGAAAATACTACTGTTATAATACAAATATATATAGATGTAAGTTGTGAAGATATTTGGGATTATCAGGTTTTTCAAAAAAGCGAAAAAAATATTTATTATTACAATAACCCAAGTGCTGCCACCCCTGCCGAAATACTAGAGGCTAAACTAGAATTGTGGAACTTAATTAAACCTTGTTAATTATGACCTCTCAATCAATATACGCTTTTATCGCCGCAAGGGATAGGCTACCAACAAACGAACAGCTACGGGAATTGCAACTAGAACGCTATCAGCGAATGATGCAGACCCCGAGAAATGATAAACATAAAAGTTTTTTAAGGAAAGAAATAAAACAGTTAAAAAAATGAACGAGCAAATTAAGCAAGCCGCTACGGCACACTCCCAAAAGTTCGACACCGACTATCAAGAACACGCATTTGATGATTTTGTAGACGGCGCAAATTACGTCCTCAACACTTACTACTATCCTCTAATTGAGGCAGTAGAAAAACTAAGGGATAGTAAAGAACACGATAAACATTGGGCAAGAGTGGAGACAATAATTTTAAATGGTAAAAAATTACAAAATGAATAATAAAGAATTAACCCCCACAATAGCCGAGATGAGCGAAGTAGTGGCGAAGTATATGGGATGGGAAAATCATAGAAACTATGATAAATGTTATTTTTTTGATGGTGAAAATATTATTAATTTTCATTCTTGGAAAAGGCTTCACGAAGTTTGGGAGAAGGTGAAGAAGGAAATAATATATATAAGAGAGGCAGATGAATACTACTTAGAATGTTCATATCAAATTTCGGAAGGCACTCCCTTAGAAACCCTTACAGCCCTATATGATGCAATAATATTTATTCAACAATTAAAACAAGAAAATGCAAACAATGCAAACAAAGACATTTAGTGTGAAGGATGGTTCTGTTATCTTTTGCATCATCTACCCCAAAGGTAAACGACCCGACTTAGGGTATCCAGTTAACAATAAAAAAGAAGAAAAATGACAATATGGTTTAGTAAAATAAATAACGGAGTAAGAAAATATTGCAGTAAGTCAATATCAATTAATTACCACCTACAACATTGGAAGTTATTTAGCATTTATACTAATGGTGCTATAAAAGGTAATAAACAACACACTTGCTTTGATTTGAATATTCAAGTATTAGGTATATTCTTTTCATATACAAATTGGGATTATAATAATAATTAAAAATTATAACAAATGAACGCCCCTAACACACCTAACAAACACGCCCAACTTCCCGAAAACTTGATAGTAGTTGACAGGGGATGGTTGGAGGCTAAAATACGGGTATGGGAAGATTATTGGGAAAAAGCAGACGGCAAAAAATATTAATTATGAGCAACTTAAATTTAATGGTAGGGGATTGGGTGAATAGACTTTGTGGTGAAAGATTTAAAGTAACCGCCGAATACTTAGTGTATATTTCTGATTACCCCGAAAGACTTCCTACTCCTATCCCTATTACGCCCGAGGTTATGGGGAAGATTGAAAGTATTTCTAAAAATGAAAATAGAGGTAGTAGATACGGTTTTTTAGATGGTTATTACAATATTGACAGAGATACTGATTTAGTTGCTATTTTTGAAGATGATGGTTTATTATACATTTATACTTACGAATATTCACACGAGCAATTTCAATTAGTTTGTACTTTCCAATACCTCCACCAACTCCAGCAACTAATACGATTATTTACAGGCAAAGAAATAGAAGTAAAATGATACCGTATATATATTTTAAAAGAGTAAAAAAAGGACAAAATCAGCCATATTTACTCAGGGTGTCAAGACATTTTCATCGCCTCAAACGAGTAGTGAAGGGTAGGCATTGGGTGAAATATAAACATTACCACCCAATAACGCATTACAAGAACAAGCATCTATTTACAACTTATAGGGGTAATGTAGGGAACTACCCGTTTTAAACATAACACATTATGACAATCGAACAACAAGCAGAAGCGATAGTAGATAAGTATAAAAACTTATTAAAGACATCAGATTTACAAACTTGCTACACGGGAGATTTAGATAATGAAACAAGGATAACTGCCATCCAATGCGCTATCACAGAAGTAGAGGCGATAATAGAAGCATTAGACACAGTTGGTTATTTTGGAGAAGATTATAGGGCTATTCTCGAACACTTAAAACAAATGTAAAATAATAGAGTAAAATTATGAAATTAAAAACAATAGCAGACGCAATAAATGAAATGTCGGATAGATTATCAAAATCTATTTGCGAAAGAAATTATTTCAATCAAAAAGATATTGCCACTATAATTAAGATAGGGGTATCTACTGATATTGAGCAATACATTAATAGCATAAGTAATGAACTAAAAGAAGAACGTGACTTGATGGCTGCTCAATATAATTCAGCACAAACGCCTTTGTGGAAGAGAAAAGAATTGCAAAATAAGTTACTTGAAAATAAATCTTTAGTAAAAAAATCAAACATTTTAATTGCAGATTTGCGAAAAAATAATGAATATCAAAATTTAAAATCGTACCTTAGAGAAAACGGACATTCTTATATTTTAGAACAATTTTATGAGGAAGAAAATAAAACTACAACGCCCTGACTATCATCTTAGGCAGCAATGTGGGGTTAAAGAATTGAAAGCAATTTCATTTTTAAATAAGATAATAAAAAATTATAAACGTATGTTAAATTTAGAAAAATTATGAGTTACAGTAAAGAAGATGCAGAAAAGTACGATGCTATGTTTTTGCAAATTAAAAAAAATGCAAGTAGAGGAAACAAATAACCCTATCGTATTTTATTTTAAAACTTATAAACAAGATTGATTATGAAACGAGAAAGCGGATGGTATTGGGTGAAAAACTATTGGATGCCTCATGCCTATCCTAGATATTATAGTGCAAATAGTAAGTTATGGTATAGTAATATAGAATTTTTACCAGATAGTTTTTGGGAGATAATATATCCCGAAAGAATTAAATCACCAGAAGAAAAGTAAAGTTATGACATTTGCGCACGGATTTATGATAAATATTACATTGTGCTATTATAGGAAAGAATTATATGAAGCGGTAATTGTAGTTATTGATAAAATGCTTATTAGGCTAAAACCCCAACTGTAAACGAGGATAATACTGTAAGATAATAGCCTTTAGTTTGTCAATTGGTATAGCCGCATCATTTGGCTTTGTGCTTGTATTGGTGCTATCATTAACTGCCAACCACGAGGCTATTTTACCACCTTTTATTTCAATCTTAAAATAGTAGTCACCTATGAATATATTATGGTACTTCTTAGGATGCGAAAGGCTTATAAGAACCCCAGTGTAAACGTGAATACTATCTATTGTAGCAGCATCATCAAGAACGCCTTTTTCAGTAAACGCCCATTGATGCTGATTTTCAAAACCATCTTGGAAGCTAGTATTTGAGCAGAAGTACATTGTTTCTTTCGCCGCTATTGGGTCGAATGCCATAGCCTCAAAAGGTACGATATGACCGACATTTATCTTATGTGCAGGGTTTTCTTTGTTGTAAGAATTATAATCTGTCTGAGATACTATTTGAAAGCGTTTAGGCACCAAAGGGTCTTGCGTAAATGATGCACAAGTTTTTCTATCTACTTTAGCACTTGTTTTTAAAGCGTTATAGTGCGCCGTTGTTTGCCAATAGTCGTTCAAAATCCCTTGACAAAATACCGTATCAAATTGCACCGTATAGTACTTATGGTTAAGTTGTATTGTATGTTGCCCCCACGACCATAACGTTGATGCCACCAAGATGGTAAACAGAACCAACGACTTAGGCGTATGCTTAAACACTTTGCCTATAATTGCTTTTAATTTTATTACCTTGTTTACTCGTACGGTTACTCTTTCTGATTCTCCGTCTTTAAATAGTTTTTTCATAATTACAAAGATAGTTTATATTTGCCCCAACAGTACTTGGCAGCTTACCATTAGAACAGCTTACTGGTCAAGTCTTTTATTTAAGCCGACTTGGTTTTACCCGTTTGGTCTTATCAAGCCGCAAAAAGTCCTCTGTTTTTTAACAGGGGCTTTTTTAATTACCCATATTTATGGGGAATCCCCCATATTATCACTTACAGCGTTTACTGTGAATATGAATAATTATAATTGCAAGAGATGTCAATTATTTTGCGCATTTTACTTGCCATATTTTAATAAGCATCTCGGATATTTTTCGAATAGTAACCATTTAATTATCAATTTTGATAGATATTTTGATAATGTATTAACAAAATTACTATTATTGGGTGATATTACGGCAACTTCATATAATTAGCAGCACGTTCTTTAGCTATCTTTTTATTGTCATCCTCAAACCACTGTTTAATCAAACTATCCTTTCTTATTCGTGACATTTTAATAGCCGTATCGTAACCTAATTCCATGCACTCCTTCATTAATTCAAGAAGCATAAACGTAGGATTATAACCTATCTTTTTTAATCGCTTTTCTGCTTTAGTCATAGTTGTATTTGTTTCAGTTACTAACTTTCTTCTTTTCCTCCGTAAACCAATCACGCTGCAAGTCCTCTAGTGTGGTGGTAGATATGCCCATTACAGACGTTGAATAGCCTAAACGCATAAAGTAGTCTAGTGCTGCTAGTATTTCTGGTGTTGGGGTTATATTGCGCTCGGAAAGGTATTGTTGGGATTTTGTCATAATTAAAAGCTATTTAGTATTTTTAAAATTTTATCCCGACCTACTGGGTTTTTAGAGTGAACGTAGAATTTAGGTTTAGTTTCCCAATATCTAACACGATAATATCTTCTTATCATAGAAGCACAATCTTCGCCGTTGCGTTCTATTTTAGGCTGTGCTTCTTGCCATTTTTTACTAACTTCGTAATCACTCCAATATTCTTTAGGTGTATAATGTGAATGGTGTAAATCGTGGTCGAAAGAAATAAAGTAAGGTAAACCGTTTTTAAATACCCATTCTTTCAACTCTTTATAATTTCTTACTATTACCCATTTTCTAAATAGGTATTTTAGCTTAAAAGTATATAAAAATACATCAAAGGGTCTTCTTACATCGTCTAATAATAGGTATGTTTTTTTTGTCATAATTCATTAACTTTCTTTAATAATGTACCAATTTCAATCAATGCATAATCAGACCATAGTCCTTTAGTATCAATAGGCTCATAGTAGTAAGTGCCTAAGTCGCTTATAAATATGCCTATTGGCTTGTTATTGCTTTTTACAAAGACTTTATAAATGCCGTCTGCTAGTAGTTCTATTCTTACCGTTTGTGTTTCGGTCATAATTTACAATTTAGTCAAATCAAAAAAATAATCTTCGTGGCTTACTGTTGCCGAATGCTTATCTATCACTTGTATTGAATAGCCGCTATATGAACCGTTATAGTTGTGGCTACTATGGAATGAAGGCGGCGCAAATGACATATAATTTCTATAATCAAACTTATTGCAACGCTTGTAGCCCAATTGGTGCAAGTCCCCTTTATCAACGTGAATAAACTTAGAATTAATGCCGTGATAGTCTATATAACTTCTAAAAAATTCTACTATCGCTGGGGTGAGGTCTAGCGATAGATTTTTAAGCCTTTGCTTTTCGTCTTTCCCGTGAGTGAGGATAAAACAATGGTCACCGTAAAAGAAATGCTCTACAAACTTATTGAGTATCTTAAAACCTATTTGCCCGTTTCCGTAAATTCTATCTAATACCATTTTGATAGTTTCATTCGCTATCCTTGCGAAGTCACCGCTATGGTTATCGTTTGACACATTACGGCATTCTATATTGTCGGAAACATTGGCAGCAATTAGCCTTTCGATTAGGTTTAGTTTTCCTGTAACAAAAGTTTTAAAAGCATCTACGTTAGACATATTTTGTGGCAAGTCGTGACCGCCTCTAGTCGTTAACCCGTTCCAACCGTCTAATCCGTCCCCTAAGTCATCAATAAATAAAGTATCAAATTTACCAAATTGATTATGCTTTGCAATAACAGAATTATAAACACTTTCTAAGTTTTGAAAGAATATATCCGCATTGTATTTGTAGTTGTAAATCCCGTATCCGTTGGGGTTTGGGTCTAATCCAACGTGAGCATCCGATATAGTTACTTTAAGGGCTTTTTGGCACGTCTCATTGGGGGTTATTGGTACTGTTATTCTAGTAGTAAGCCTTTCAGTTACTATGTCCTCAATTGACTTTAAAATGTCGCTTTCTTGGGTTTGTTCGCATTTAACAAATATTGAGGCATCTTTAGTTTTCCACCAGTAATGCGTTACCCTTTCTTTTGGAATCCCAGTTGTTTCACATTCTTCTGCAAGTGCTTGGTGCTTTTCTTCTCCTCGTTTCCCTTTATTAAAATCTTCTGGCAATGGTGGTATTCCCCCCTCTTTTCTTAATGCCGACACAATATTAGACACCGTTTGTCGTGTGCTTTTGAATTTGTCCGCAATTACTTGCAAATCTTCCGACTGATGCGTTAGATAATATTCCTTTATCTGTTCAGTCTTTGTTTTACTTTTTTCTTCGGCATTATTGGGCATACTTTTGTTTTAATTATCTTCAACGGTTCAAATCGTATGGGTGGGGTTGGCATTGTCGATAAGATTAGCCCATAATATTGCTACTATGAGCGTTAATGAAAATAGTATCGTGTAAACTGCTAACATGGTGTATTGTATAGTGTCCATTCAGCCCTACGGCGTGTTTCTAGCCCTTTAACGGGCAAGTGGTTAGAGTATATCCATTTGTCAAATTCTAGCTGTATAGACGGGTCTTTTGGGTTTGCGTTTACTTTCTTTAGTAATGTACTTTCGGATAAGTTACCTTCACCCAAATTGTAAGCAAAAGACACCAACGCACCGAACTGATTATCGTTTAATTGTGATGTGACTAAATGACTAACGGCTACTGCTTTTTGATTGACTTCAAAGGTTAAGTATTCGATTGCTTGTTGTTCTGTAATTGCTGGTTCTCCTACTTTTACTTTGTTGCCATTGGGGTAAGTTGTTGAACCGTATCCGATTGTGTCTATCGAGGGGGCATCTATACTGTCATGATAGGCAGTTGCTGAAAACCCTTCGAAGTGTTTTATTAAATCTATTGTTTGTTTGTTTACTTGTCTCATAACCTTACTTTTTTAAATCTTCATACCTTAACCCATTGTGATAAGAACGGTAATTTATATCGTCAAAAAATCCATTCATATCATGTTCTACTCCATCCTCTTGCCATCTTAATATTAATCCCACTTCGCACTCATTATCTATATCGTAGCGTATATCGTCAAGATTGAAGAAATACTGGCAACAAAAAGAAGCAATCCCCCCAATATCATCTCCTACCCATCCATCGAAATCTAAAACTTGCTTTCTAATGAATTTATTTAAGTATGCTATTGCTACTGATTCGTAGCGTTGTTTAAGTGTCATAACCTAGGTTTTACTATATACAATACCAACGCAATCACTATCGCTGCTAATAATAGCCAGAAATATAAGCACCATTCATTGCCTCTACTATGTTCTTTTGAAACTTGTAGTTGTTGAGTAGTGATTATTCCGTTTAATGTTGCTATCTGCTTGTTTAAATTCTCTATTTGCGATTTGCAAAGGGATAGTTGTTGGTTGTCGATAATGGTGTCACGGTCGTGTATGTGCGTTGTATTTGTGTGGGTTATTGTAGTGGTATCGTGTATGTAATTGCCTACTGTATCATGACAAGTAGCAATAGAGGTATCGTGCAAATAGGTTGTATCGCTCGAATGCGATATCACCTTATTATCGCAAGGGTGTAAGTTAGTGTAAACTTGCCCCACCGTATCAAATAGCGGTTCTTTAGTTAGCACTTTCTGTAACGCTGTACGGTCGGACATACAACCCGTTAAATGCCACATTATCAGTCCAAATAAAATGATAATTCCAATGTAACTATAACCTTTATCTGCTTTCATTTTTTCTCTTTTTAAAAGTACCCTCTATCGTTCTTGTGTTAGATAGAGGGCGTTAAATGTGTCTCGGACACTAGCCCCGTATGATTTAAGGGCGAACTTGGGGCAATGTAGCCGCAATCAGTTTACTGTGGCGTAGTGCCTCCTGTTACGTTACCGTCTTTAGCTGCAATCAAACCTGCTGCTACTAAAATAGTAGTTATAGCTGTTGCTACATCTGTTGTCACATATTGGGGATATAAAGTATGTGCCAACGTAGGCAATACTGCTAAAATCCCTGCTAATGTTGTCTTCCACGATTTAATCATTTCTTCTGTTTTAAATTATTATCAAATATTTTATAACCTATATACATAGACAAAACTACATAAATAAGTTTAATTATCCACATTATTTTTTACTAGCGTCTTTACGGATAGCTTGGTAGTAGTAAATTATGGCAAAAACGGATACAACACACCCTAATACAAATGAGATAATTTTCATAGTCCAATCGGCTACATTTGCCGATACTGCAAAAAAACCTAATCCCCCTATTAGTGTTGCAAATCCGTCTGCTGTCTGTTTAATGTGGTGTAACATAGTCTCTTAATGTGATTTTATTTGAATGTTAATTTTAAAAACGCCGCAACGAATTGTAAAAGCATCAACGCCGAACCATCCCAAGCCGTGTATTGTGCTGATGTCAAAGTATACTGATTTGATTTAACCCTCCTGCCATCATTAGCTATTAAAACATAGCTAACAGTTACTAAGGTGTCATTTTCACTTGAATAAGACTGATTTGAGCCAGTTATCCCAATAGCTGACAAGGTGTCTTTCTGTTCGGGGAAACCTTGCCTAAAATAGACTTCGTTTATTCTTGCGGCTGTGCAGCCTGTAATAGTCGTGTCTATTGTTTGAGCCATAACACTTAACGACCCTAATACTAATAATCCTAATAATAACTTCTTCATAATTGATTGATTTATAATCCGTATCTACTTTTTAATGCGTTAAAATTTTGAGCGACTTCTGTTGATGTTAATGCCCTATTATATAATTGGCAAACTGATATAAAACCATTATATCCTTGCGTAAGATCTCCCTTATCAGATGCTATTCTTGCATCAAGTCCGCTATTGGTTAGCGTGCTATTTGTTATAGTACCTGTTGCTTTTGAAACCCCATTAATATATACAGTAATAGCATTGGCGTTATTAGTTACACATATATTAGTCCAATTACTATTTAATATTGAAACACTTGTTTTTATTTGCGTTAAATTACCGGCATCATTACGTTGCACGAACCCTACTGTAAAACCATCAAAATTACTACCATTGTCTATTTTAAATATATCATTGCCGCTAGATGCCCTTTCACAATACATTGCACCACCCGAAGAAGCGGAATTTACATTTACCCATAAACAAACTGTTGAACTAGATAATGCGCTAATAATCTGTTTACCAAAAGAGGCATATTGATTTCCATTAAAAGTAAAGTAACCATTTTTTGAAGTATTAAATGTAGGGCTTGAAACTAAAGTAGTATTATTGCTCATTCCACTTATGTCATACCATAAACTCCCAATACCATTATAAGAATTTGAATTTTGAGCGGTAATGTTTGCTATCAATCCATTTGTTACAATTGGTGGGTATTGCCCGATTGCTCCTAAAAAGAATCGCATAGGCTGTGCGTTTGCAACGCCAATGAATAATAATAAAATAACTAAATATCTCATTTATTTACAATTTAATAACCAAACAGACGTAAATTTCGTGCCATCATAAAATATACATATTTCATCCCTCGAACTTGCTGTTGTAGTAAGTGAGGGTATTACTCCTGCTGGCGAAATAAAGTTAGTATAAGTGGTGATTGTACGACTTCCTGTGGCATCTTGATAAACATCTAAATGATAAGTTCGCCCTGCTACCGCATTGGATATTGTTAGCGTTCTGCCTGTGCCTGCAAGTGTTACCTGTGCATTGCATCCGTTACGAGCATCCCAAGTAATAGTTGCCCCGTCTGTAAGGGTAATGATGGGGCTGAAAGTTTGTGTTACTGTTGCTACTGATGCGCTATCTACTTTTAAAGGGCTGCCACTCGTTCCAATTCCTGTCAATCCAAAGCCTGTTGTAATATTAGCCACTATTTTAGTCGTATCCAAATTATATGCACCTGTGCTTGAATTGTAGGTAAAGATTGAACCCGTAGAAACGTTGCGAGTTGCAGATAGGCTACTTCCTGCTAAATAGTCGTTTGATGCACCAGCCGTTGCCGCGCTAACATTACCACTACCGTCCGCCTTTAATATCCCCGTTACACTACCTGCACCGCCTTTAGTACTGCCTATTACTGACCCGTTCCATGTAGCGTTGGTTATACTTGCCGCCCCTAGATTAAAAGTGTTTGTACTCCAACTTACCGCCGAAGGTGCGCTAAAATGATAATCCCATGTACCCGCTGAACTGCCATTGCTTACCAATACAACATAGGCATAACCGCCCGAAGGGATGGATAAAACAGTTGTTCCAGAGTTATTGTTTACGGTTACTGCTCCACTAGACTGATTGTTATTGAAACTAAAAGTACACCCATTGGGCAAAGTAGTTGCATCAGGTAACTGCACAACCTGCCCACCTGACCCTGTTATGTAATAGTTGGGGGTAGATAAAACGGTTAAAGTTATCTGTGTGCCGCTTGCCGCTACGTTACTAAAACCGCTATAAAACGTATTCGCCGCTACATTACCACACGCTGTATCTACTGTTACACCGTTGGTATATCCCACATGGTTTGTGCCATTCCAATAAGTTAGGGGTACTTTCGAAGATGTGATAGTTGGGGAGTTGCCTGTGATGCTACCTGTGCCTTTGTTAGCGTTGAAGTAAGTAGGGGTAATGTATAAACTACTATCCTTAGCCATTAGTACCTGCCTAAAATATTGCCCCGAACCTATTTGAGCAAATAAACTACCATTATGAGTGCCTATCAAATTATAAGCAACGTTTCTGTTGGTGTCGGGCAATGATAAGTAATTAATAGGATATATCGCACCTCCTGTTATGGCTGCGCTACTCGATGCGGTTACGTCACCTGCAAAATCAAAAGAAACGCCACTATTACTTAATGTGCCTGTTTTGCCGAAAGTCCAATAGTTAGTATTGTTATTCATTATTTTCAAGTCGTTATTATCCGTAGTACCCAATGTTGCAGTTGTGCCGAATGAGTTGCCGCCTTGTGAGAAATAATTAGAAGCGTTTAAACTATCTTTAGGAACGTTACCGATTGCAACCAATAATGAACCGTTTGTATTATTAGCGGTTACTATACCTATTCTCATTGCAGGGTATAATGTAGAGGGGGTTGGTGATATTCCCCCGTTATCGCCTAGATAAACGTTTTGTCCTGCATTGTATATGCTTAAATTAAGCCCCGTTACTATCCCCCCGTTATAAACTATTCTTCCATATCCATTATTAGGGATGGAATCTAAAGATATTGCAAAAGGGGGGTATCTAGGATTACTACCTTTTGCTATTGCTATACTAGATGTTGAATCAAGGCAAACGGGTGTTAGTGGGGAAATCCCCGTCCCCGTATTTTTGGGACTAGCCCCTACTGTACTTAACCTACTTGAATTGCCAAGACTATCTATGTAGTAGGGTTCTGTAAAGCCATTATTAGTCTTTGAATAAACCGATATTCCGACACTAGGATTAGAAGGGTCTGTACTTAGTGGGGTATAATTATTTTTGGTTGTTTTACCTATGTAATAATATGTCGTACCGCTAGGTGTATCTATTGAAAGATTTGCAGTATAGCTTAATGAATGAACACCATTATAAAAAGGTATATCTTGAATTACCCCATTGCTGAATGTATTTCCACTTGCTAATGCACTATTGAATTGGGAAACTTTTTTAAAGTTGCTATTAGCTATCCCCCCGTTTAGAATCCAATAAGAACTATCTACCTTAGTATAAACCATAAAGGTTATAGTATCTCTATAATAAGTGGGGATTGCGTTTCTTGCAATCGTATCATAAACTACTTTTGTAGCCCCTTGAAGATATGTGCCGTAATATCCTGCATAAGCCCCTGCGGGTTGAATCCCCCCACTAGAATTGATAAACACTTGCCCAAAAGAATTAAGGCTTATAAAAAGAGATAATATAATTAATAGTTTCTTCATTTATTGAAAAGTTACTGCTGTTGCTGAAAGATTACCAATTTGATTATTACTTACTGTATAGTATCCATTATATGTTCCCCCACTTGCATTTGTAAAGGTAATTGAATTATTTAGACTAAATGCAGATGTAGATGGGAATCCATTTACGGTAACACTTGTAACTGTACTCGTATTGACATAGAAAAGATACTTTGCGCTGCCTTGTTGTGGGATTGTGTACGAAAGTGAAGTTGCCCCCCCGCTATTATCTTGATATAAGGCTGCCAATATTTCTGCTTGGGTGGGGGTTGTTGTTGCCGAAAATCCCAAATACCTTTTGTTATAAAAGGAAAATATAGTCGTTGCCGTAGCCGTTTTTGAATCAGTAGTAGTGACTACATTGCTATATGTAGTATTAGTGTTTCTTGTTACTGAAACTCCTTGTGTGCCTGTTACTGTACTACCTGCACTTGGTTGTGTAAATGTTTGCCCTGTACCTGCTACTACTATTGTAGCAATGGGATTTGTTGCTCCCTGTGTTGATGTAGCCGATAATCTCCCCGCCCCCCAATTTAAAGTGTAAGACAATGCAGCCCCACTAGCAACGATTTCCTGTGAAAATCCCCCTGTCAAAGTAGCAGTAGGGTTTTGTGTTTGTATCTTAACATACCCCAACAAGGTATCATTAAGTGCTGTATGGGTTACAAATAGGCTACTATCTACGGTTGATGAGTTTCGTTTCCATCCGAAACCATTCCAAAACCATTTTGCTGTATCCACCCCTGCATTTGCAAAAATTATTTCTGTACCATAATAACGGGCTTTCATATTTGTATCCGTCCTTACTGCGGGGATATAGCCACTATCTGATTTTAAAAAAGCGTATTTTATCCAACTTGTAGAATTGGTTACGGGATTACCTTGTGGGAGTGATTGCGAAAATCCCCCTACCAAAAACAAACTTAATAATATAGTTAATAGTATCTTCATTTATTTAATTGTTATTTATTAAGGGTAAACGCGGATTTCTATTGATAAACACGTAAGTAAATATTTGAAAATGTCAATAACCCATCCGTTAAAACACCGCTTGAATTATATGTATAAAAAGTGAAAATATTTTTATATATTATACCTGATTGCGTTGTAGAAAAAGTACCATTAGTTATTTTATTGTCGGAGAATGATATATCTGTATTATTCCCACAATATTGGAAGTGAATATTTGTTTTTGTAGATATAGTGCAAGTGTAAGTTCCTGTAGATATATAGTCAAAATGAACTGAATTAACACTAAATGTATCTATATCATCTACAAATACCTTTTGAATTGTAGGGGCTGTTGTTCCGCTTTGATATAACCTAGCTCTAAATTCATAATATCCTTTTGAGGGGATATTCGCTTGTACATAATTCTTTACTGCATTAACACTAGGATATAGTATATTGCTTGCGCTATCTGATGGATTTATTGATACCGCTAAGTTATTTACGTCTTGGGGGATTAATCCTTGATTTTGCACTGAATATAACCATTCGCCGCTACCTACATATTGTAATCTAACTTGTATGCCCGAATCTACTGTAATATTATTTGTATAGCTTCCACTAGATGCTGTTGCGTAAAAATAAGTCCCTGTATTAGACCTTAAATTAAAATTGTTATTCAAACTATAAGAACCTGTTATATTGTATATGTAATCTGTTTCACCTATTTTTGGGTTAGGATTAGTAAATAGTGAATACCCACTATTTGTAGGGTTTACAAAAGTATATTTAGAAGTTGTAGTTATTGTTCCACTTAGGGTTATTACTGTGTCAGTATAAGAAACACTATTTGCTTTTACAAATCTAGTGATAGCTTGTACACTAGGGTACTTCGTAGTAGAAGCACTATCAGATGTTGCATTGTTAGATAAATTACTTAACGCTTGTGCATATCTGCCTACTGATTGAACTGTTGGGTATTTTGTTGTGCTGCTACTATCGCTTGCTACATTTGTTGATTTATTAGCAATATTTTCGGGTACATACCCTAAGCCAACATTAAGAATATCCCAATTAGTAGATGTTTGCCCGGGGCTATTAGTCAATGCCCTTACACTAGACCCTACTACAACCGATGTCCCGCCTAAAGTACCTGCTACTTTTATATACCATAAATCTCCCTTTTGTATAGCCCCTGCTGTGCCACTACCCCCCGTTGAAGGGAAAACGTTGCCACTAGCATCGTAACTACCTCTGTCATTAAGAAGTCCTACTACTAGACCTGCGGCATAGGTTCTTGTGGCTTGTTGTGTAGGGTATAAAGTAGAACTATTTGCAGCCATAGTCCCATCGTTAGAAAGGTTTGATGTAACTTGATAGCCACTAAGGTTTGGGGCGTGGTTGGTTACATAAGACTTTACTGCGTTTTGTGTAGGTAGAGAATACAATGGGGAACTAGAAAGGGATGTATCATTTGAAAATGCGTTTACACCATACCCCCCTAGATTAATAAAAGAACTAGCTTGTAAGGACAATGCTTCTATACTAGAAAAGTTATTATCTCCCGTAAACACATTGTTTTTAGCTAAATAAGGGATTCTTGTAGTGTCAATAGAACCACCTCCTCCACCTTGATGATTAGTTACATACGATTTTACTGCTTTTTGTGTGGGCAATATTGCATTTGAATTACTTGTCATTGCGGTATCGGTAGATATTGATGATATTAATTGACCGCTAGTAAACCCCAAAAAACCATTTATTGTCAATGTATTATAATGCCCGTCTATTGATAGGGTAGTTCCTGCATCATTATTATTAATATCTCCTATTGTAGTAATATCTCCATTTATTGATAACCCACTTGCATCGTTGTTGTTACTTACGTTTATATTAGGGAAAGTATTATTGCCTGTAAAATTATTATTCTTAGCTAAATAAGGTATTTTAGTACTATCAATAAGTTTTGAATTATTTATCTTGTTGTAGATAATGTTTTCAAACATCCTACCTACTCTTACGGCGGTGTTAGCCCCTGCCCTTGTTTCATTTTTTATTGTATCTGCTTGTGTAATTAATTGGGCATCTGTTAATTGGGATTTCCCCTCAAAGTAAACAAGCCCCAACAAAACTAATAAAATAACTTTCTTCATATATCTATTTTAATTTTTAACTAAACGTATTGTCAAATGTATTATCAAATGTATCTACCGAACTCCCCCCACTACTAACCGCATAATCTATTATTACTTTCATCCCATATTGTAATCCTAAGTTCTCTGTTGGGTTATCTATGGAATAGTTAAAGAATGTAATTGTGACAAAGGTAGGGGTATAAATTATATCTACGCTAAGTTGCCCTACAATATTTGGAAATATTCTTGTGCCGTCTATATATACCTTTACTGATTTAGTTGCTATATTAGCAGAATTTATAGTATATGTAGTGGCGTTTGCAGGAATTATAATGGGGGAATCCACTCCTACTATTGCATCTATCTCATTGAATACGGTATTTCCGCTGCCGCTAGTTGATGTAAAGTTATTGGATTGATACCATAGTGAGTTTATCCCTTTGCTTATCCTTAAAGCCTGATTTGCAGGTATATAATTAAGTTGTTCACCAAAAGAAGTATAGTAGACTTTACCGCTTGCAAGGTTCACATCATCCCCTGTTAGGTTTATTATAATCCATTCGTTATATACATTGTCCCCAAAAGTGATAGAAGTAGGGGTTATGCCACTTATTACCGTTACCCCGTTTGATAATGTTATATCCCCCCCTGTTGTTATAGTTTTAGCCCCGTTCCAATTAAGGGGGGATTGTTGGATAAATTTAGCCAACCCATTTATCTGTGCATTACCAAAAATACCCGTTATATCCCCAACCCCATTTGGTATCCAAATAGTATTCGTGTCTTGTAATAGAGCCGCTAAGGTTTGATATGTAACATTTGGGTAAATCATTTATCCTTTATTTCTATGCAATGAGTATTGTTCTATAAATTGGTCTCTAGTAACTATTCCAAACTTCTCTAATAATCTTCCAACAAATTCGTTTTTAAGGTTTACCCCCCACTCTAATTGTTGGCTATTTTTTGAATCATAAACTATTTGCCCCCCTGCACCCGTATTCAAATTAGGGGTTGTTGTTGTGTATGCAAATGTAGCTTGTTTTGGCAATCTAAAATAATATAGGACAACAACGCTTACATCTCTAGGGGCTACGTTGAAAACCCCGTTTACCTGTACCATTTTAGGTTTACTCATTGAAGGTCTTTTATCTTCAAATTCGTGGTTTAAACAAGCATCCCAACGTTGTAAGTCTACCTCTGTAATATCTACTTCTCTTATGCTATTTAAGTAGTCATTAATGCTTTGTGCAGGCGGAGTTACTTCTTGATTATCTTCATCTTTGTAACACAATCCTTTGTTTACTTTATCGTTGGGGATTGTTATTACACTATCATCTGTCTTTACTGTTATCATCCCTGCTTTGAATAACCTTCCGTAGTCTTTAGGTATATTGGCAGTAGTGTAGTATGATGTAGCGGGGTTTGTTATGATATTTTGAGAAACTAAAAACGGGCGCATATTATCCCTCCATTCTTGGCTTTTTTCTGATTCACGGCATCCCATTTCCCATAACTCATAGTTGATAAGATTAAGATGCCTTATGAATACCGTAGCAGGGGGGATAAACCCCCCTTGAAACGTATTTGCTTCCGAACATAAATCTTGATATAAGTCGTATGAATCTATCATCTATTAAGGGCAATTTATTGATTGTAATGCACCTACTACTGCATTTGTTACTGCCCATATAGTACCATCCCCTAATGCAACTGCTGTAATAGTGTTTGAAATAGGTATTGATGTGCCACTATCTGTATATAGTGTAACCCCACTAGCAAAAGAAGAAGTCGTATAAATGGTGGTATAAGGTTGGCTACAAACCGCCGTTGTAAGTACTGTACCTAATTGTACTACTGTCGCTATTGATGGTGGCGTAACTAATATTGTTTGTTCTACTCCGCTTGCAGGACTTGAACAATTTTGCAATACTTGAATGTCGTAAGTAACCCCCACCGTAACAGGAATGCTTACAGGTGTAACCAAATACCCATTGCTACCTACTGTTATTGCGGTAGAATATGTTGTATAAGGATATGCAGGGGAATGTCCACTAACACGATAAAGGACTGTTACTGTTTGTGCTGATGTAGGTATTGTGTCAAAAGCCAACTTGGTAATATTCAAATTTGTCCCCGAAATATTATATAAGAAAGAAAGTATAAGTGGGCAACTTGTTGTATTTGCACAAATAGTCGATGCTATGCAAAAATTATTCAAGAATTGTGTATCTGTGATACCTATTGCCATTATAGCCCTTGCTAATTGTATAGGGGTTGCAAACCCACAAGCATTGGCAAAAACCCCCAATATAATATCTGTTGAAGCAACGGAAGATGCAGGTGTACCAAAAACCCCCTTGACTACATTACAATTTGTCCCTTTGTTCCCTAATGAATAAGCAACCAAAGACCCTAAAGCAGTATTTACCGCTTGTATGTAAATATCTAATTCACCCCCTTGTGCTACTACTATATCTTGCTCTAATCCTGTTGAATTATTTAAAGCAGGAACGGTATAAGATTGGGATGTGAATACTTCGCTAGTGTCTAGTGTACAGATTTTATTGATTATATTCTGTATTACTGTTTGTGCAGGGATAGGAACATAACCCCCACTTGTCTTAGTAAATGTAGCCGCATAATTAGAACTAGCAACTGAATAGTTAAGCCCTATGATTACATTAGGATTAGTGTTAGATACTATATGAATAGTGCCATCTGCGGGGGAATCCCCACTTACTGAAAAAGTACCTATCCCTAAAGTGTTAAGATATGTTTGTAGTGCAGGTAAGTTATTAGTATTGAAAGTAAAGTTAGTAAGGATACTTTCGCTTTGTAGTTGGAAAGAAGTCAATATTGCATACACCCCTACCCCTGTTGGGATATTGGACAATGTGAAAGTATAGTTATTTGCTACACTACTATTGAATACGCATTTACCATCTACTATTATATCGAAGTTGCTGCTTTGGTTTAATTGGTTTATCAAATTGGGGTTAGCCAAAATAGCATTAACCAAATCTTGTGCAAGTACTGCTTCGTTTACTTTTAGGGTGTATGTCTTTTGGTCTCCCGAAACAGAAGTACTCCAAGAATAAGCATCTTCATTTGAAGGGTCAACTGCCACTAAGTAAGTTATATCCCCTATTGTAAGGGTTACGTTATTACCTGTTGCAGAATAAGAGCCTGTTATATCCCCACTAGGATTAAGTATGTAGTTTATCCCGTTTGATATTGCATTTTTACCCGTAACTATACCTGACCCAATACCATAACAATTACAAGAAAATTTACCAATACGTTTTATCTTTTCAATAGTTGCAGGGACATCCACGCCCGTAAGTGGCTGCCATAAGCCAATTACTACTTGTATAAAAAGGCTATTAATTTGCATTAATTGGTCTCTTGCGGCAGATATATCCACACAAGTACCATATCTGATAGTATCCTCTAATTTAGTTATTTCACATACTAAAGGGGAAAGGTCAATATTACATAATGCAGCAAATGTCTTTCTTTGGAAGTAAAGTATGGTTACATAAGTATCATTACCGTATGCGTAATTGTAAATAGAGTTTTGTACAAATTCATAAGCATCTGAACTTACTGTAAGTGGGGCAGAACATACGGCATAATTATTAGCCACAAAAGGGATTGGGCTTGTCCCTGTCCCATCCAAAGGATATTTAAGGCTTAGTGTAGATGATATTTGTGTGCCTATCAAACCATTGTAACCATAATTTGTTTGGTCTTGGAATAAAACGCTTTGTTGGCTACATTGTACCGTTGCTATTGTAGATGCCAAACCTGTCATATCCTGCGAAGCAGTAGTGTTCCCGTTTGGTCTTATTATTGTAGCATTTTGTACTGGGGCGGTATATATATTCCCTACACTATCCTGACAAGTTACTTGGAATGTAAAAGGTACAGGAGAAAATTCTATATTACCTGCGGGCATAGGGAATCTATCGTTCAATACCGTATTAGACCAAACCCCCACAATATCAGGATTACTAATATCCCCGTTATGTATGATTGTTTGTGAAGGTGATATTACCAAAAATGCGTATGATACATTTTGTAGGTTTGTCCCCGTACTAAGATTTTGTAGTTTTACTTTAGGGGTTGGCTGTACGTTGCCATTTGAATCAACATTTTGTGTCAAATCAAAAGTTACGGCTACCCTTAAAAGACCTATATCGGGAGAATTTGTTATTACTAATGACATATTCTAAATTTTTAAAAACAAAAAGGGCGAACCGAAAATCAGCCGCCCTATTACCCACCACCCACAGCGCAATGGGCAACTATTTACACGGCTGTTATTACTGTACCAAAGTTATCTCCCAAAGTAAATCCTGTTGCGAATAATGTTGAGTTAGTCGAATCAAGATACCAAGTAATTTCACCCCCGTTTGTATAATTTGCGTTTAAGTATGTCAACAATGCTGCGGGTGTAGAATATGTAGTTGGTGCTGTTGGAAGAAACACGTTATTGATAATCCCTTGTGGGAAATATTTTAAAGAACCACTTAATGTTGGCAACGCTACGGTTGTGTAATTAACCCCTGCCGCAAAGTAAGTAATAGTCCCATCATTTGTTTGATTGATACTTACTTGTGGTATAATTACTTTAGGAAATAATGTAGGGTCAACTGCAAATATTTGTCTAGGTGAATTAAATGGGTCTGTTATTTGTACAATACCTTGCATCAATATAACCGTACCCCCACTTTGGACACTAGCTGCTGCCATCAAATCTGTCAATTCCCCAAATATGTACCAATACTTAGATGTTCTAGGTTCTTTAATCAAGAAACAAGGAAGGCTATCTACGGTAGGTGGGGTTAAGTAATATTGCCCCGTCCTTAATGTATTGTAATCAAACCCCGTAAAAACACCATTATCTGAAATAGGTACAGCCCATCTATCGTAGTTATCAAACTTTAAATCAGATGCCTTTGTTGGAACATACAATGCCTTTGGAGAACAGGATAGACCGTTTACCATATCAAGGAAGTCTATCCCGTTTTCGTTTAAGACACACGCCGCAACGGTATTACCAAAAATATAAGGAGCAGGTGTTGACATTAATTACTTTTATTTACTATTAAAGTGCAGGGTTCACCGCAATCACACCACCACCAAATACTATTGGAGTGGTAGCACTAAAGTTTGTAATCGTACCAATCAAGGTAAGGTTATCAGAACTCAAAGCCCAAGTGAAAGTAGTAGAACCGATTGTAGTCCAATGTGCATTTGCAAATGTCAATAGGTTTGCAGGGGTTGTATAAGTTGTACCTGCTATTGATGCAGTAGGATATGCTTCTGTACCATTCACGTTTGCAAAAGGGAATAGTTGCAAGCTACCTGACAAGGTAGGCAATGCTAGGTTTACAGTTGTGTTACCGTTTACATCTGCACCATATACTGTTTGTACCCCATAAAGCGTTGCAGCCCCGTGAATGTAATAAACAGAATTGTAAGGGTTGGCTGAACCATTCAAGTATGCAGTTGTAGTTGGCAATGCAGTACCACCATTGGAAGCAGTTACATATTGTGCAGAAGTACCTACTACTATCCAACTGTCTGAACTATTAGTCATAGACAATTTGAATACAGGGATACCCCACAATGGCAATGGCTGATTAGGGCTGTCTGCAAGGTTATAAGGGATATAGTCGTAATCGGAAACAAACCCCTCATTAACAGGAACTGCATAATAATCGCCGTCTAAGTGACCGCCCTCTAAAGGGGTAGCAATTTCTTGTAAAGAACCTATTAGTTGGGATTTCACGAAATCAATCTGATTCCCCTTTCTTAATACTAACGCTTGTATCATAATTTATATTGTTTAATTTTCTGAAACTTGTTTTTCTTTTAAGTCAACCTTTGCTATCAACTCTTGATATTTAGCTGCATATTCAGGGGTTTTAAGCAATTCTGCGATTTGTTTAATCTTAGTCTTTTCGCTTAAATTTTTACCTTCGTAATTAGCCAATACCTTATTGTCGTCAACAAATGAAGCTGTATTTGCCCCTATGTTTATAACTTGCAACTCTTTTGCGTGGACAATCAATGTTGTTACATTATCATCCAAAGTGGTAATAGTATTAAGGAACGTTTCAGGGTCTGCGCTTGCCATACCTGCCAATACTGTTAATTTTTGGGAGTATGTATCGCCACCGTAAGCATTGAACAATGATAATAATGTATCAATCTTAGTTGTTTGGTAAACGTTTTTGCCCCCTTCTTTCTTGACTAAGTTAGCAACATACCCAATAGCCTTGTTACTTACTATCCACCTGTCGTTAAATTGTTCCTCGTCTTTCAAAGGCTCAATTACTTTAAAGAACTTCTTTGATGTATCCCCATCAGGTCTGTTTGTTGCATTCTCGTTAAAGGCGCAATCCCTCATAAAAGAAAACATCCCCCTGTCACCTTCGTCTTTAAGAACTAGGATACCGTTTGGTATCTTTATTTTCTCCCCACTAGGGATATACTCCCCGTTTTCATTGGTTCTAGTTTGGATGCCCTTGGCTTGTAATTTGGTAATCTCGTTTTCATAGATTCCTTTTACATACCTAATTGGGATTTGATTCCCTTCCTCATCCCACTTGTAACTAATTGTAGGTAGGTAAATCACGCTAGGAAAAGACTTTACATCTTCTGTCTTTTGTGACATTACATTCGGGGCGATTTCCCTTCTAAATCCGCTATCCCCCTTAATCGTACTTTCAAAGATTAATACCTGTACTTCTTTCTTTTTGCTAGAAGGTTTAGCTGTGGCTACTTCTGTCATTTATCTACGTTTTATTGTTTATTAGTTATTTTGATAACCTTGTGCAACTGCCCAGAACTCTGCGTTATGCAAAATCATACACATTGATTCTTCACAATCAATTTCGATTGCTTCACAACCACCTGCAAGGTTACGCAAGTCACGGTAGTGTTCTGTGTAAGCACCACCCCATTGATTGCTTTGGATTTGATAGAACTCCATAGCTTTCAATTCTTTACCGTTACCGTCTGTCAAACCGCCGTGAGGCATAAAGTAAGATATGTAACGGTTGTTATCAGAACCTATTGAACGTTCATCACTCAAAGCCCCAAGTTCTTTCAATGTCACTACACGACCCTTATAAGAGTATGCAGAAAGACCAATTTTGTTTACTGCTGTTTCGGCGTCTTTTTCACCTCTTTCGTTTGCGCTTCTTTTGAAAGCCTCAAACGCAAGTGTACCTACTACGTTACGAGTAACCATCTTATTTGTACGGTCAACTGTTTTAAGGTTGAACCCTAAGCCTCCCAAAGCAGTAAATTCTTTTGTTCTCTTAAAGCCATCATTGTAAAGCAAGAATGGTTCGTAATCACTTTCCCAATCAAATCCAATAGATGCAGAGAAAGGAATCAATGAAGCACCACCGTAGAATAATGAAGGGTTCATACCGTAGAAACCAATAGTCCAACTATCAAGACCTTGATTTGTCAAACCGCCTGTATTTTGATATACAGAGTTGAAATCGGGGCTACCGCTAAAGCAGTGAATATTCAAGAAATATCTTAGTTTCTTTCTAAGTTGTTGCATTTCGTAAGTATCGAAAGCATCAAATTCTTTACCTTCTGCATCAATGAATACTGCATAACGTGCTTGGTCTAACAACCCACGCAAAGTATCAATTTGATAAGAAGCATCTTTTCTTGCTCTTAGGAAATAGTTTTCTCTAGCCCAACCTAAAGTTTCAAAACTTTCTTTAGGGATAGCACAAGAATAACCACCTACCGCAACCGCTTCCAATACTAAGTAAGGCTTGTTGGCATACAAAGTAATAGGGGTTGTGTTTGAAGCCAAAGAACGCACTTGGATTTTATGTGCATTAGGGATACTTGAATCCTTTGCAACTACTTCATACATTGTGTTCGTTTCCTTATCCAAAATACGATACCCTGCTGATGGCAAAGAGTAAACACCGTTTTGGCTGTGGTTTGAAGGTATGATAGTACCTGTTGCAATTTGGGTAGTAATACCGTTTACAGTTGTTGCAGTACTTGTTACAGTAGCACCAAAGTAAATATTAAAGTTTGGCTCACCTGCATACCTGTTGTAGAAACGCTTAGTGTTCACCATTGTTTCCCCTGTATTGAACAAGTCAAACATAAAGTTGTAATCTATGTTTTCCCCTTTTAGGTTAATCAATTCGTGAATGATGTTCTTTTGGAATGTAGTCCCTTGCAGGTCATTCTTATTCAAACCTAACGCATTCTGCGCTGAACCTGTCCAAGTGATAGCCCCTATCGCTTGGTTTAAATTTGCCATTGTCAATAACCCATCAACCGTAAAAGGTTTTTGTTGGAATCTAGGCGAGTTGCTAAATGAAGGTATTGCCATATTGTTTTATTTTATTGTTTGTTTGTTTTAATTATTTTCCGCACTATAATAAGCGTTTCTTTTTTCTATCCCCGTCTTTACTTCTGTACCATTGCTCAAAGCAACCCTGTCTTTCAATATCCCTTTCAACCCCCCTTTGTGCCTGATAACCCCCTTATTTACCGCATCTGACAATATGCTTGGCAAGTTTTCTACTATGATGGCATTTTTTACTATCGTAGATATTTGCTCTTTTGTAGCACCGTTTAGTATTTGCTTTCTAGCTTCTGATTCAGATAAGAAGTGTTCAATATATCCTTCTATCGCTTCACTAGCATCTACTTTTAAAGTCCAATCAACGCCTGCTATTGGCAATTCCAAACTTTTCAATTCGGTCTTTACTTCTTCTATGATAGCCTTATATGTTGGGGCTTTTGAAAGAACTTCTTTGTTTACCTTTTCTTCTTCTGATTTTTGTTTTTCAAAAGAAGTGTATTTATCTTCTAGGCTTACTATTTCGGGGAATGTACTTTCGATAATGTTTTTTGCAAGTGCATTAAGAAGTTTTTGCCCTCTCTTATACTTTGCGCTTTCTTTATCTTCGTTCAATCCAAACTTTTCGTCATATTCCGCCTTGAAATCATCTTCGTCAAATCCTTCTTCTTGTCTTGCTTCTTCAAGTTGTTGTTCATAAACTGCTTGGTGTGGGTTTGCATTTACTTTTGTAAACAATTCAAAACTTTCTGCATCAATCAGCTTGTTTTGTAACCCCCAAGCAAGGGATTCTGATTTACGTCTTGATTTTTCTGCCTTTTCATCAACTACGGGTTTAAATAAATCAGAAACATCATCACGACCCGTTTTCTTTTTAAGGTATTCTACGACTGCTTCGTCTGTCAATTCGATTTTAGCAGGGGCATCGTCTTTTTTTTCTTCAACTATTGGGGTAACTTCTTCTTTTTGTTTTGCGCCAATCTTTAAAGGGGTTTCGTCAATAACTTCTTCTGACTTATCATCTACGTTATCAACTTTATTTGCAGGGGTTTCCAAAGAACTATAATATTCGTCTCTTTTCTTCCTAGCCTCTAGGACTGCGGCATCATCACCGCCTCCTCCTGTTATTTCTGTATCCGTGTTGAAAATGAATTTGCTGTGGGTGCGAATCATAAATAATTAATTACGATGTAAAATTGCACCCGATTTTGTTCTTAAATAACATTCCATTACCTTTGTAATCTTTCAAAGTGATTATATGTCAAAAAGGAATGTTGTTCAATTAAAACCCACTAGGACTGAAAACGAGTGGAAAGCATTTGAAGAAAAAATTAAAAGGGATAACCCAAAGGTTACTATACGTTCCTATCTTAGAAAGAAAATAATAACTTTGATAAGGGATTTCAATGAATGTCCCGAATGTATAACTGAAATGGTTAGCCAAAAAAGGGTGTGGAGTAGTACTTATATATCTACTGACGAACACGAGGCATTAAAGATAATATCCCAAAAAACAAATACCCCCATCAACACTATTATTGATAGGGGTATTATTCAACCCGTTCTGATAGAAAAAATCTAATAGCTTTCTTGCTGTTGCAAATCTGCTTTATGTGTGGCTAAGTCTTTTTGGTTAGCCGTTCTTGTTTGTTGTTTTGTAGGCTCGTTTTCTATCTTTTTATCTGTAATATCTTCTTTAGTCTTATTGTTAAGTTGTGCAACTTGTACCATAGCTTGTGCAGGGATTTGAGCCTTTTGTATTTCTGCCGCATCTTTAGCTTGTTGCATCTTAGCTTGATTAGCTTGCATTTCTTTTTCGTGGTCTTGCTGCATCTTCATTTCTTCCAACTTTTCTTTTCTCACACGCTTTCTTGCTTTCTCACGATATTGCTCTAATAATGCTAATCCTTGTCTTGGGTCTTTCTCACGGGTAATAATTCCCCACTCGTTTAATTCTATCCCACCTTTACCGTCCTGATTAGCTAATGCCATATCTGCTGCTTGAATAACCTTTTGTCTATCCATAGCTGTAATGTAGTTGCCTACATATAATCCTAATCTATGTGCTGCTTTGTTTTTATCTGCATAGTCTTTTAGGGTTTTCAAGTTGTTGAACTGTAATTCCCCTATTATTGACCTAATCCAATCGCAAGCCAAACTATCTTCAAAAGCTAAAGCATCTTGGGTTGTGTTTAGTATCCTAGTACATATACGTTCTTTTACATACTGTATTATCCTAAATATATACCCTGTGCTTTTTTCGCTTTGGGTTGTTTCCATTTCGGAAGCCTTGAAGCCTTTTCGTGCATTTTGCACTTGTCCTAATCTTACATCATTAAGACCTACCATTTGGGCAATGTTTTCAATAGCTGTCTTTTCTATTGATTCTATCCACATTGATTGTAGGTCACGGGGTTGCTGTACTTCTATCCTATGGTAGTCTTGGGTTTTTCTGCCATCTATTCTAGGTCTTACCCTAATCCTAACGTGGGATTGTTTTTGTACTTTTACTATATCCTCTAAAATATTCCCTACTGAAAAGTTGGGGGAATCTTCGTTGTCTTGTTGATACTCCCTTTTGAATAGTTGAGCCAACTCCATTACCTCGTCCCAATCGTAATCTTCTTTGTTAGGCTGTACTTTTGATAGCAACCATAATATCCTATAAGCAGCTTGGTTTGCCTTGAAAATATCCGTCTTAGATATATCTACTGCGCTTGCACCTTCTTTACGGTAAACTATCATATTGCCACAAGAATATTCATCATTTACCCCTTGTGTATCTTGATAGATTACTTTACCGAAATTATATATCCATTGGGATATGCTTGTAGTCGGTAAAAAGTAACTATAATAAAATTGCTCGTTAGTGATATTTTCTACAACATACCCTTCTGTAACTTCTTTGTCGTCTAAGTCATAACCATAAGGGACAATCTTGCCTACTTCTATTTCTTTCCCGTTCTTATCTTTTTTTGATAGGTATGACTTTGTGGCATCTATTGAGCAAAACTCAATATACCCAACTTGAACATTATAGGTATAGGCTTGTTCCCAAGAAAGGAATTTGCCCCCAAACTCCCCACTATAACCTTGCGCTTGTGAGAAATAGTCTTTATCGCTTTCGTAATTTGGGTGATGTTTCCCGTTGTATTCCCTATTGCCCTGTGTAAAACCAGTGTAGGTGCTGTTGTTGCTGAAATTTAAAGCCCATAGTAATTGATACCAATCCCGTTCAAAGTCGAAATCCTGACCTGCCATTGCGATAAAATCCCTTAATGGGACATTCTGCACCCACCCGTTACAAATATCCCTAGAGCCATCACGTTTATTGCCAAATATGCCATATACTTCTTCGGGGAATATCCTTTGTATCTTTTGTTCCCCCGTTGTTTGGCTAACATATTTATGTACTGTACAAGTATTGGTGCTAAGAATGTCTATAACGTTGTCCTCTAATATTTCTTTGTCGTAGTTGTTTACATTTAGTACTGCACTTATTACTTTGTTAGCGGCGATTTCTTGCTTTAATCGGATAAAGTCATTCCTATGAAAGAAGTCTATATCTTCTTTGTCATTGGGGTCTAACCCGTATAAAAGCATTTCTTTTATGTTGGTCTTAAACTTTGTATCGTCTGCTGGCAAAGGGGGTAATCCTACCCTTGAATTTAATTCAGATACTGCTTTTTGATGTTGGGTAAAAGTAGACAATCTTTTAATATCTGCTTGCTTATCCATCATTGCTGATTCATCATTTGCCCTTACTGTTATTTCGGGGGGGTCGCTTCGCAATTCTTCCAAGATGATATTGAATATACGCCCCCAAATCCCCAAAGGAACGAAATCGGTATTTTCTAAAAACTCTTTATCGCTAAAAAAAGCCTTTACATTGTCCATTGGTTGCTGTGAAAATAGTATCTGTCTATTTTCAATAGCACGTTCACGATTGACTAACTGTACCCAATCTCGTCTGAATATAGTTATTACATCGTTAAACCATTTTGCATCTTTTTTATTTGGATTAAGCTGTTTGTAACACTCCGAAGCAAATAAGTCCATAAATTATAATTATTGTGTAAAAGTACATAAATTTGCACGAATTAATTAAACTAGAAAAAATGAGCAATAAATACATCGCCATATCCCCTAATATAATAGTTAGAGTTTCAAAGGAATCCTTAGTTAAAAACCGTGAAGGTGAAGAAATATACCACCACCAATCTTTTGTATGGTACACCCGTAATCTTCAATGTGGTGAGATAGTTTCTATTTCTGATATTGCTAAAAAACAACTGCCACTTGCTGAAATAGGGGATTTACTAATTTACCACCACTTCATAGAAGCATCTGCTTCATTAAGTGAAACTAAAAGCCACTACTTAGTAGATGAAACAGAAACAGATTTTTATTTCAATGTATTGGCTAAAGAAGTTGCAGGGGAATTTATACAAACCTACGGCATCTTAAAAGACAATGAAATAATCCCACACCCCTTCTATACTTTTTTACACCAAGAAGAAATATGCTTGAATGAAGATAGTTTGGCTGCTTATCGTTTAAGTCGTGACGAAAAGATAAGGAAGCTAAACCAAGCAAAACAAGATAACCTCTACAAGATGCACAACTCCCCTGCTAATTGGGATTTGCGTACAGAAATAAGACGTAAAGAAAAAGAAAGCCTTGAAACGACCAAAGAACTAAGTAAAAGAAAAACCATTGCTTTCAAAGTAGCTTACGTTACAAATGAAAAGCCATATAAAAAAGAAGATATTATCTCTATCCCTAGCTTTGCAGCCAACACAATAGTTTCCGTTAATGGGAATGATTACCGTGTGGTGGAATCAAAATATATATCATCTGTTATTCCCGAAGTTGCCCCTTCTCTAATATAGGGTCACGCTTTGAATCAAACATTGTCACTTCACTACCAAAGTACTCCATGTAATTGTTGGCAGTACTACTATCTGTTATTAACCTTATTTGTATCCATTGACCGTATAATGGGTTACCCTCTTGACCGATATTGCCAAGTACTGTTGGGGTTGTGTTGGAATCAGTAGGGGTATTCATATCCCGTAAGAATCCTGCCGAACTAAAGAATTGACCCCATTGAAAGTTGTTTAATAACAAATAAGACTTTTGACCCGTTTGTGTTATTATCCTATCTGCAAATAAAAGATTTTGCTTACAGTAATTTGATAGTGCTTGGAAGAACACTTGTGACAATGCTTGTGTGGCACAAACTATTTCAATAACACTTTCGCATTGCACTCCATAAAACACATTGAACGAATTATTTGTATTTATGTTATGGTGGGAATATATTGCACCGTTGTTAAATGTGAACAACTGCTTATTCAATAAGTCACCATCAATACTTGCATACATTTCGGGAGTAAAAGATACATCCCCCGTAACATTGGTAGTATTAATATCAAATGTTGTTGTATTGTTGTCTAGTGGGGTATAATTCCTGCTTTGGTTTATGTAACTGATATTACTTAAAGAGAAGTCGGTCAATAGATATTTGTTTTCAAGTGGGTCTATTCCCCCTACAAAAAACTTAGTGCCATCTGCTGCAATAGCCTTTAATTTAGCCCTAAAAGAACTATCTATTTTGCCTTTTATCACATTAGGCAGTATCTCATTTTCATCACTAATCATTGATTTGAAAGAAGAAAAATTAAACTGCAAAACATCACATTGCTGCCTATCAACAAACATAGTCAATTTACCTAAAGTCTGTATGCTACACTTGTCTATTAGTTGGCATCCGTAAACATCCCCTATTTCTCTTTCGGGATTTCCCCACACATTACTTGCAGAAGCAACACTTACCGTCCCTGCTGAATCTACCCTTAATAAGTTGTCATTATACCCTACTTTAAAGTTGCTGAATTGTGTCAAGAACCAAACAACACCAGTATCGAATACTGCCCCAGAAATGCCAAATGTATTTTTAATGTCGAAATCTTGTATTAAATTATCTGAAAAATATTGAAGATAATTCAATGCCCCATTCATAGATAAAGTCCCCGTCAATATAACTGAATTTATCTTATGTAAAACTTGTTCGTAAAGGTTATTTGTATATGCCCTACCTTGATTGTTTATATTTAACCCCCAAGTATTGCTAGGGGATTTGCTTTCAAATCTAAACCCAAAATTATTTAACGAAACTATTGAATTACTACTATCGAAGGTCTGCACTTGCGCCGTTACTATACTTCCAGATGTGTCAGTATTGGTTATTGTTGTGACCAAAGGCGTTTGTGATAATAAAGTTGGGACTGGTATTTGCCTACTCAAAAAATAAGTGTCGTAAACATTTAGTTTAATTGATGTCTTTTGTGGCACTCCATCAACTAAATCAATCCTACTATTTGGTATTTCAAAGTAAGATATTTGCTCTAAATTATTTACTGATTTTGGTCTATATATCCTAATTATTGCATTTGGCAAAAGTCCCTTTAATTCCCCTGAATAATCAATAAGAAAGTACTGCCCTGTTGTATCATATTTTACTACCGAAGATATATTTTTAGAAAAAAAAGTATTATCCCCATTTATCATAAACAAAACCCTGTCCCCTACTACGGGCGTATTTTTACCCTCTGCGATAAAAGACCAATTGCAAGTGGTATTGTAATTATTATTTGCGTTAAACTTATTTAGACTAGCATACCATATCCTTATTTGAGAAGGAGAATATATATTAATAGCCCCCGTATTATCAATAAAATCAGCCTTATCTACTATCCAAGTTACATAGTCTGATATAGACAATTCAGCCCCCATTGCCACTGTAAGATACTTTAAGTTTTTAGGGAATGTAGTCCCGTTTGTTATATCCAATTGTGGCGACCAAGCGTTTACCGATTGAGATTGAATTAAAGATGGGACATTTAATACCCTTAAAGGCTCTGCGTATGTAACTCTTTTTCCATCGTGACCAATAAGTGAAAAAGGATATTTTCCCCCACTAAGCAATGACTTAAATGATTTATATTCTAATATAACTACACCAATGTCATATATTCTTTCCCCACAAGCACCAACGCAAGCATCTATTGTTAGTGGTATAGTTGAAATACAAGTATCCCCCACGCCCGTAAATGAACACGCCCCCCCGCTTATAATCAATGAATCGTATCGAACACTGCCATTGTAAACGTCATCGTGAGCAATCAAAGAAAAAGAACCATCATCATCCGTTGTTGTATGCCCACCCCTTGTTAATGTTATAGGCAAGTTCGGTATCCCTTCATCTGTGCCATTCAGTATTATTTTACCCTGTATTATCACCCTATTACATGGCAAGTTATACATTTGTTCCCAAGCAGGGTTCTTTGTGTTTATGGTGAAATTAGAAAAACTCATCATCCCCCTGTTCCCCTTGCCTGTATTCCAACTCGCTTCTTGACAATTATAGTAAAAATTGTAATAATAAGTTCTAGGCGATGTAGATGTAACAAATTTATAATAAAACCCATTATGGTCTGTTATCCCGCTAGTAAACCTGCCATCTATCCTCATCAACTCCATTGGGTTTTGTGGAAACCCATTCTGATTTGTTTCGTATATATAACCACAAGTGGCATAGTTATCTTGCGATGTAAATTCTGCGATAGTAAGAATCCTTACGCTGTCTAGTGTATTATAGTCTAAATCACAAGCGTTTATAACTAATTCTTTTGTGGTTGGGTCGCCGTTACTGAAATTAAGTATCCCTGCCTTTATATCGTCTGGGTTAATAGTGTTTAAGCCATATACGGTTGTACTTGTAGACTGAAAATCACCCCCACTTGCTGGGTCGTATAAGTGAGATGCTAGTCTAAATATTTTAACCCCTGCCGTAACCCCTGTAAAAGTAAATCGTTGCAAGGAATTACCTGTGTGTGAAAAATCTTCATCAACTTGCCAAGTGCCTCCGTCCCAATATACTTGTTCACTTACTGCAATGCTGCCATCGTTTAGATAACCAATAAAACCGCTTTGGTAAATATTAGTAAAGTATTGACTGAAATTTCTTGCCAAGTCTGAATTTCCCCAAACATACCCCGTTGAACCTTTCTTAGTAACTCCACCAATAGAACCATTAAGTACGCTTTGTATGGCAACGTATATCGTTATATTCCTTGTTTCCCCTATGCTTACGGGGGTTGAATTTAAAGATAACTTGCAATTATCTGTTATACTACTGCCAAACGGCGAGAACCCTTGCAAGAAATTGGCATAAGCAAGTTTTTGATTTAATTCAAATAAAACCTGTGGCTTTTGGGGAACGGGGTTTTCTATCCTGTTTGTTTCATCTTGGGAAACAGGCGTTTGTTGCCCATTATTGCAGAATGTATATGTTATTTGATTAGTTGAAGGGTTATATGTAACGTTGGGGTTTCTTTGCCTAGTCCACCATTCCCCTACTGTACTGCCTTTATAAAGTAGCAATGTGGAATCAACATACCATTGGTCACTATTTCCTATCCTATATTCTACATCTATTGAATTGTTGAATGGATTACCCGCATCAAATGTCAATGACAAGCAACGTGGGCTAGTACTGCTTGATACCATACAATCATTGACCCCACTAAAATATAGGTCACTGATTATCCCATGTTCAGAGGGTACGCCAAATACGTTTGTGTTTTTTATCCTAAATTGAAATCCTTGATACAATAAATCATTAGGTATAGCTAAATCTGCTGTTGTTGCGGGAATTTCTGCTATTAATATTTCAGAATCAGGCGTATCAAATCCAGTCCTTATTAATGTACAAGGGTCGTAATTACCTTTAAAATAAGGGTAAATAGTACTATTAAAGCCTTGTGAAGATATTGCATCGTCAACTCTTAAATATCCGCCGTCATTAAATCCATCAGCCCAATACAAATCCCTTTTTAATACTGTAACCCCCGTGTCAGGGTCAGTTAGTGTAATAGGCAATAATACTATCGAAGCAATAAAGTATTGTGGCAACAACTGAAAATTAAGGCAAGCATTTTGATAAACTAAATCAGCCGTCCTATTACTTGCACTTACTCTATAAATTGAATGATTCCCATTACTGTTATATATGAAACAATAAACTTCATTTGTAACTGCAAAGCCTTTAGCACCTATGCAATAGTTATTCCCACTTGGGAGATTAAAAGGCACATACAACTCATTGCTTTGCAATTTTTTCAATGATGCAGCATTATTCCCCTCTTTTATGTCACCATACTCATTGGTAGTACTTTCGTATGAAGTAACGTTTTTTAGATACCTAGCGGTAAATTCGTCAAAATACGATGCGCTAAGGTCTGTGTTTATCTTTAGGGGCAATATCTTTTTTGTGTGTTGCATTATGCAAAATTAGTGTTTTAGGCGACTTGTTTTGGTTTTGAATATTTACCATTTAAAGCACCTAAGAAATTACCGAAAAACTGACTATCTTCCACATAGTTTTGTCGCCCCAAAATGGTAGCCATATAAATATCGTGCGCCAATACCAAATATCCAAACATCATTACCAAATCCGAAGGTTTTGTCATTTCGGGGTCAAAATCCAAGAACTGTCTAAGTAATGGAATAAAGTGTATTGTTTCGACATAATTAGGTTCATCTTTACCTACATAAAGGTAGTCCTTAGCACTTCTTATTATTGTTTCTAATAGTACGTTTTGGTGGGCGTTTCTTGTCCTTACTATAAAGTTAAAATCAGCCCCTAATTGCATCCACGGTTCGTATGTTATAAGGGTAAATGTAGGGGCTTTGACATCTTTGAAAATCATATAGTACCCTAATCCCTCTTGCAACATCATATTTGCATAAGTGGGTTCGTTTGCTTCTACTATGCTTATCTTAGAAAAGAATATTGTTTCTTTTACTAATTGTTCGTATGATTCACGGGGGTTATCTGGGCGTGCAAAGTAAACTGAAATCAATCGCTTAGATGCTATCTTTCTTTCACGGCTATCCCTGATTGGGTCGTAAATACTCATAGTTCCATAAGCACATTTAGAACCTTCGTTTATTGCTTCTGCCCATTTAACGGTATCTGCACCGCCTACGTTGTTAAATCTTTTTGGGGGCAATAAAGAACCGTTTGTATCGTACCCCCTTAATAAACTTTCGTTGAAAGTGCCTCTATAAAATTCTTCCTTATCTATCCAAAATTCGGGTTCAAATCCGTTTTGCACATCTTCTTCTGAAAGGGGAATACATCTTACTTTAGTAAACTTACCTTTGGGGCGTTTATCTTTTTTACCCATTTCCCAAGCTGCATTATCCCATATCAAACGTGCAGGTATCATTCCGTGTACCCCGTTTGCATTATCTTCTAATTCACTATCTATTTGGGCTATTATCGGTAGGGGATTGAATGTAGAACTTTCTCCACCTATTTCCCAAGCCTCTTTTTCAGTACGGGCTAACTGCCTTTTTACTGAAAGGTATCTTTTAGGGTCGGTCTTAACTTTTTCTAAGGCTTCCTCGATACTATCATTCGCCGCCACTTCGTCACATTCCCCGTACTTATCAATCAAACTAAGGAATGAATAAAGAGAAGAAACGTGGTAGCATATCAATTCACTAAGGGTTCTTTTACTCCCTCTTTTTGTGTGTAATTTACTGCCAAAGAAAATATCCCTTGCTTCTGTAACCCCCACGTCATTTTGTTCTGAAACGTACCCAAATAACCACATTTTGCCTTCGATGTCATTTTGCATCTTAACGGTGGCATTGTTTGTTTCAAATATTTCTTTTGGGTGTTGGTTACTTTTGGCAAGGGTTTTATTAAACTCATCCAAAACAACGTCTGTCATTTTAGGGCTATCAAATCCTTTAGGGTCTGTGGGGGCTACGAATATTCTTGAATTAAGTGCCTTTTCTTGCATCATTGTGTTTAATGCCGACTTATGTGAAGAAGTCCCACTAAATGATTTTGCCCCAAATATTGTATGACCTTCACTTCTTGCATCTGTTTTAGTAGAGGGTTTGAATATGTTTGGCAATCCATCAAAAGCATGATAAAAGTACATCATGTTACTTGTTATGGCAACATCTTTACTCATACTCATTACACCTACTTGTTGCCCTTTGTAAAGGGTTGTTTTGTTTAGTAGGTAACAAGAAAAAAGGAAAGTAACCCCTGTTTTTTTAGCCTTAGAAATGAAAGCCCCAAGTATATTTTCATCCTTATTAACCAAGTCTATCAAATAGAAAATATCTTGTTGGTATTTATAGAAATAACCATATTCTGCATAAACCCTAAGAAAATAATCTTTTGGCACACTATCCCCAAATGTGGCTACATACTTTTCATACCTAGCACTTTTACCATAACAACGGCAATGCTGCATAGTGAAGTAATGATGCCCCGTAATGTATTCTATTTCATTTTTGTTACGGAAGAAAACCCCGTGTTCACGCCTATATAATTCTTTCGATACTGTTTCTATGAATAGTTGGCTATCTGCTGAATTAAAAGACTTGTAAAGCCCACTTTCATCTTGTAGTGTAGCATCTGCATCTAGTTCTGTATAATTAGGGACGAAATTATAAAACACACTAGGTAACTCTAATCTTCTCCAATAGGCGTTTTCGGGCTTTTCATTGTACCATAGTATTTCATCCGTGTTTTTAGGCAACGGGGGTTTGGTATAATGATGTTCCCCAATGATTGCAGTAGTTTTATATGTTACCCCTTTTTTTAGCATTATTTATTCCTATTTATAAAGTCCTCTATTGAAGCAGTATTTTTTTGCATTGACATTTCGTTTGCAGCCCCAACGCTTACTTTTAGTTTTGCATGGTTTTGAATAAAAGACGACTTAGCTTCATTCATCATATTCATTAATTCCCTTGCGTTTTCTGCTGCTGCCATTTTGCCATCTACTATTGATTTTATCTTAGCATAAGCATCCAAATCGGTAGTGCCATCATCATTTTTAATCTTAGGTTCGGGTAAAGACATTATTGAAAGGAATTGTGACCTTAACCCCCTGTATGCAACATATTGGGCAAAGTTATCATCATTCTGTAACTTAATCCACCTATCAATACTTAGCCTTAAATTATCATTTCTTAGCTTTGCAACTTCATCATAATATACTTCGGGCAATCCTACTTTTGTAAATATCCTTCTAGCTAAGTTATCCCAAGAAATCCCCCCTGTATTAAGCATTTCACTTTCCAAAGAAAACCCGTATAAGATAAACTTAACTACCCCTACAAAAACTTCTGCAACGGGGAAATCTTCTGATAACGGTTTAAATATTTCCCACAAATACCTATTTCTAAGAAATTGCTCGAAGTAATCATCCCCCTCATCGTAAGATATAATTTCGCTGTAATTATTTATCATCCTAAAATAAGTTTATCCCGTACTTCTTTAAATTGCCAATAACAACTTCTGCTTCATCTAGTGCAGATAATTCTATTTTTAATTCAAATCCCTTTACTTCTTTTGCTATTTTTATGCAACCTTCTTTTGCTGCCTTTAAAGTATCTGCATAAAAAACAACTGCACCTATTTCTGTCATATCTGTGTTCTGTGGAACAAATATCGAAGTGCCATTTTCATCAATATGTAAACTTTTTATCTTTACAAATTCTTTGTATTTTTTTGGGAAATAAACTCTTTGCGGGTGTTCTTTAGCCCTATATGACTTTATAATTAACTGTACGCCGTACTTTGCTTTTGCTTCTACATTGGGGATGATACCATTTGCAACTTCCCAACAATAAACAGGATAATCTTTAAACATTTCACAAGCCAATGAAGTAGGGGGTTCTCCCAAACGTGCGGTCATATCTAGGTAATAGCTAAAGTCTTTTTTAGTACACCTTTCTTCACTACTATACCATCCTTTATACTCGTTATCTTTGAAAGTTTGGGACATTTTTTCATTTGCTTCACGGGTTGTTTTGGGCAACTTATCATAGTCTGTAAATACGGCACAATAAGAAGCATCTTTCACTTCGCATCCAAACAAAGTTTTAGAAGTAAATTTCCCGTCAATCGTAAACCCATCAAACCCGTACTCCAAAGCATCTTTAATGGATTCCTCGATAATAAAATCTTCATTTTCTTTATTAATACCTAAGTCTCGTTCTAAATCCATTAAAGCATCTATGCCACATTCATCATCTTGATATTTGAACGTTTCACAATCGCCACGAAAAAAGCTAGCCTTAACCCAAACATCTTTTTTCCCTTTCAACTTTTCACGAAGTTCCGTTATCCCGTGTGCTACTTCATATTTATTTACAGGCATATCTAGTTGTTCTAAGAACTTTTTTAGCTGCAACCGATATAATTCATAATCTTGTATTTTACCTGACCCAAATACAGCTTTACCTTCATTTCTTAGCCTGTTTTGCCTTGCCCCTTTATGTAAGTCTGTGAAAAAGAATAAATCTATTTCATGCTCGTAGTCATCTACATTATCTATCCTTGTTACATTAGGTATCCCCGTTCCAACTATAAAAGGTTGGCTTCTAGCAAACTCACTCTCATAGGGGGAGTAGTAAAGTACCGTACCGAAATATCTTGCAAATACTTCTACTAAATAAGTAAACCCCCCGTAATCTTCGATAAGTACAACCTTATCTTTTAAATTATATTTATCCATCATAAATTATTTATCAAATTTTCGTATTCAGCCCAATCAACACCAAGTTCTGCTGCCAAAAGTAACTCTATCCCCGTACTTTGCGTATGTTGTTTGCGGTAAGGCGCATCGTGCCTAAAACCATTTTCAATATCATCATTCATTGTCCCTATTTCTTTTGCTTTTTCACAATAAGCATCCCAATCGGTTATTTCTTTTTCGCTGACCCCATTGGCTTCGGTTGTTAGCACCTCCCATAATTCGTGCATAACAATTAATGATTCTTTCTTTTTGTCCCCCAACTCTGCAACTAATATATTTAAAACACCATTTGCATCATAGAAATAATCCCCAACATCATTGTTTCTTATTTTGCTTCTATCTACTGACTTTATATGTATCTCTAATGACATTCGCTTGTTTTAAACAGTTCATTATTAACTCGTTCAACTTCCTTGTAAATATCTTTCCTTAGTTTTGCATCGTACATCTTACAAATACGGGAATGTGGTAAATGCCTCTTTACTTCTTTTACATTATCTTCATCACTTAGTAATTCAACCCAATGATAACCGAATTTATTAAAAGAAGTCCCGCCCAATCCAACCATTTTTCTAGTGGTAAAGTATCCATATATTTTCCCATCAAAAGGAACTATATCAATATTGTAACTAGCCTTAAATTGTTTTATAACTTCTATTTTTAATGGCATTTTATTTCTTTTTACCTTTTGCTTTTTTTTGAACACTATAAGCTATTGCTACTGCTTGTTTTTGGGGTTTCCCCGCTTTTACTTCCTTCTTTACATTTTCAGAAAATGCTTTCTTACTTGTTGACTTTTTTAAAGGCATAAAATATGTTTTAAATTTGTATCCCTATAAAAACTGTTGAAAACTCCATTAGTCTTTCGAGTGCCTTTTGCGACTTACCTTCTTCGTAACCTTCATAAGTAAGTGTGTCATATTCTTTGCCTTCGTTATCTATTACATTTAAGTGTAAACACCTTATTTCTGAATTATTCCTTATTACGCTTTTTACTATTTGTGGCATAATTGTTTATTTTTTATTTACTATACCCTGTTGCTTCTGCTTTCTTTTCATCAGTAGGGGCTAGCTTTCTCAATCCAACACCAGCCTCAACCTGTGAAATAACACCTTTGTCAATAGGTCTTAGATTTCCGTTACTATCTTTATCAAACCATTCACTAACATTTTCCATAATAGGTACAGATAAGGCACTAAGCGCAATTTCAGACGGATGCAAGATACTCTTATATGGCAATCTTTCTGAAACTTCATTTACATCAGACCAAAATGTATTTGATGCTGAATCCAACGCCCCTTTAAGTTTCTTTTTACCTGTCTTACCTGCATAATCATGTTCAAAGGTATATACTTGCATAGAATTAACCAATAATGCAACTGAAAGAAATTCGGGTAAGTGATTTAATACTGAACTACCAAACTTGCCAAACCTATGACCATCTATTTCCCATTGACCAAACTCTAACGGTGTTCCATCTTCGCCGTAAACAACTCGTTTTTTGCCATCTTCATATTGACCACCATATCTTAATTTACCATTAGCATACATCGCTCCTGCCGTTAAAAATAACGCTGCCCCAAACAATCCCCTAGACATAATTTTATTTATGTATGCTTTTTTAGCTTCGGGAATATTGTCTGCTGCCGATTTGAACTTGTCCCAAACATCATTATACTCTTTCCCTTCTTTCTCATTCAGGTTCATTTGTTTACCTACTTCCCTAAAATAGCTTACCCACCCTTCTGCCCCTAATGTTGATACATCTATACCATGCTTAACTATATTAACTCCAATTTTAGCTGCTGGTAAAGCAAATTTAAGGAATCCTGAAATAATACGTTTTACACGACTATTTTGCGGCTTAGACCATCCTTCTTTTAATTCATTTACCGCCTCTACTAATTGCGTTTTGTCATTAAACTTACCTGAATTATATTCTACATAAGCCTTATTTAAAGCCCTTTGTCTTGTTACTCCATCTAAATCTTCTCCACGATTTTGATAGTCCTCTAAATACTTATTATAGCTTTCAATTAACGCTCTCCTAGATGAAGGTGCTTTTAATGCTCCGTGTGTTCTATTCAGGGAACTAAGATAATAGTGTGCCTTATCCGCTCCGTTTACGTCAACAGAACCTATTCTTATATTCCCACCCATCATTTCATCAAATTCAGTAGAACCAAATCGTGCTAATTCAATCATATCTATTCCTACATTACCGTGAATAAAACGATATATATTAGCACTTGCGTTTTCTAATTCTGCTTTTTTGTAATTAAATATTGCATCTTGATATTCTTTTGATGCCTTATACTTACTATATTCATCAGAGTATTTGCCATATTTAGACTTAATAGCATCTAAATTATCTGAAACCTTTTTAGTGTTTTTTATAGCATCTTCAAAAACAGCCTTTTTGCTATCAGCAAACTTAATGGCTTCTTTATCTGACTTAAATTCTATTAGCCCCTTAAACCCTTTGCCTGTTTGAGAAATAGATGTCCTTTCTGATTTCATGCCCGGCAAGAATTTAATTGGATAACCAAATATTCTAGTAACAATAAGTGGGTCAACTATCAATTTGCTTAATCCTGAAATACCTACACGACCTTCTGTCTTTAACCCGCCCGTCAAAAATGTGTTCCTCCACTTTATAAACTTTTGCCATCCTGTTTCATTCTCTAATTCTGCCTTTCTAGTTAAAAATTTAAGACGACCCTTTATCTTTGTTTTCTCTATTTGAGAATTAGTCAATAAATTATCTTTCTTATAACTATAAGGGGTTGTTGGTATATCTGTATAGTTTCCAGATTTTATTTTTCTTTGAGTATTCTTTATTTCATTATCATATTGCTTTTGAAGCCTTTTTTTAGAAATAGCATCTGCACTTTTTTGCCAATTATCTTCCAAATTAAGCCTTATCTCTTTCAGTTTTTTAGCCAAAGATTTATCGCCTACACTATTTTCTAGTTTTTGAATAATGCCATGCGCTTTTTTTGCCGCTTCCCCTAAATCTTGTCCATTATCAATAAGGCTATTATGCAATAACCCCAACTCTCTATTTAGATTGTTAAGTAGCATTACATTTTCAAAATCTCCTTTTTCTGCACTTTCAAGTGCTTCATGGGTAATGTCCCCTTGAAACTTATTTAAGTCGTCCGAAATACTGCCAATAACAGCCCTTTTAGCATCCACACTATCTTTATCCCCACGCTCACGCTTTAATCCCCTATCAATGTATGATTGGTTTAAATCTTCCCTTGCTTTATTAAGTTCTTCTATTGAAGCCGACTTTTGTTTTATCTCTTTCCTGAAAATAGTTCCTTCATTATTGACGTGTTCAATTTCATCATTTATGGCATCTAACTTTTCTTGCCTACGTTGTTTTTCCGCATCCTGCTTCTCTTTTATTTTATCTAAATCAGGCGCAACCTTATCTAACAAATCCTGCTTTGCTTGCTTTATTTCACGAAGTGTTTTAGTTCGTTCAGAATCTTCTACACTTGCTGTTTTATTATCAATCTTTCTTTGACCTGCATTTATTTGGTCATTAAGGGAACTAATCTCATTTACCAACGATTGGTTGCGTTTCTTTAATTCCTTTTCATTTGCCCATTGGTCTATTGGTAGTGGGATATACTTATTTTCTAAATCCAACAAAGATTTTTCAACTTCTTTTAACCTGCTTAATTCAACATCATCCAATGGCTTTTTTTGTTCTTCTAATGCTCTTTTCTTTGCAAGTATTTCATTCCTTATTTTCTCAATTGATTTTTTAACCGCATCCTTTGCTGCCTTTAATCGGTCGTAAGGTTGTTTCCTGTCGCTTTCTTCTATTTCTCTTTCTGCTTGCCTGCGCTCTTTAGTCAAATCGGACAATCTATTATCTAACCCTTTTTCGTATTCTGATTTTATTAATGATTTTTTTGTTTCATCCGTTTCCTCGTGCCATTCAACACCTTTCTCTAGTGCCGAAACCTTTAACTCTTTTGATGCAATACGTTTTACTTCTTTTCTTTTTGAAGTAACGTCACTGTCTAGTTTACTCTTTTTTTCTTTAGCAAATTCACCATCACCCAAATACGCTTCGTTCAGTTGTTGGCGTGTCAAAGAAGGTAACTCCTTTTTCAATTCATTGTAAGCATCGGACATGACTTTATCGCCATTAGTCCTGCCATCATGTATTATATCTTCTACATAGTCTTTAATCAATCCACTATCAACCATTTCTTTTGTAATGGTATCTGCGTTTAAAGTTTCTTTAATCGCTTGCAATTTCTTTAATGTTTCTTCTTTCGATGGAAGTTGCGTTTTAGATATTGCACTATTAATCAACTTCATAAAATCAGCTTCATCAAAATTCTCTTTGAAGTCTTTTTTATATGAATCTATTTTGTCTTTTATAAGTTTAGCCAATTCTTCGCCCTTATCTAATCCATCTGCAATGTGTTCTAACATATCCGCCAAATGTTCTTTGACGTTAAATCCACTTACTCCTGCCTTATAAGCATCGGGGGCAGCCGACTTACCTAACCCTAGTTTATCTAAAGTTTCACTTTCCCTAACCTTCTTTGCGAAATCCCTTATACTATCAGTTTTCTTTTTGTTTGCAATCGACTTCTTTTCTGCCGTACCCTCTTTCTTTCCTTTCTCAAATGCTTCTTTTATTTTTTGTTGCACTTCTTTGTCAGAAAGTTCCGTAATTTCAGTTTTATCTTTTGCAATACGTTCATCTAATTGCTTTTGCAATTTCTCCATTTCTTTTACATACGGTTCTATCCTTTTTGCATTGTACTTTGATATTTTCTTATCTTTAATTAATTGCTCTAAATCTGAACTAGATTTTGGTATATCAAAACCAAACATACCACTTTGGATAACTCTGTAAATATCTACTTGCCCCTTTTCATCTTTACTGAAAATACCACCAAACAGTCCTAGTGTTCTACCTGCCTTACTGCCCAATGTATTTAGTACTTCTAATGTATCATCTTGCTGTTGCAGTAAATCAGCCATTATTGCTGCCGCATCCGTAATCTCTTTATCCGTTTCGTGCTTACCGTCTTTTATTGAATCTATTTGTTCGTCTAAATTCATCAAGTGTAATGCCGCCGTAACAACCTTATGTTCATTAAAAGCTAAAGTACCTTCTTTTAAGTCTTTATACATTTGGTCAACTTCACTACGAGCAACATCATTAATAGTATTACCTCGCCTACTTGCCGTATCTGCAAGGCTACTTAATGTTTGCTTTGCTAATTCACCCCACCCTATCTTAATCTTTGCAAACTTTTTACCATACTTTTCAAAAACGCTCGCTTTGTCTATTCGTGTTCCACGTCCGTCTGCATTTCCTGTTTCTTTGTTGTCAGTGTCATTAGTAGGAGGTACACCACCTTCACTAGATGATGTACCGTCCCCACCAATTACATTGCTTTCTTCATCGCCTTCTTGGCTACCTTTTTGGCTATCGCCTTTTTGGCGACCTTTTTTACCTCTTTCTTTGCTGCTGCTTTCATCTGTTGATGTTTTTGTTGTTGTGCTGCCGATATTGGCATTATATTCTGTTGGGGTTTGTTCCCCTACTGTTTCTTCTTTCGGCTCAACGTTAATATTGCCGCTTTTTTCTGTAAATCCGTTAGTGGCTGCGTACTGTTCCCAATATTCTTTTTCAAGCTGTTCGATTGTATCAAACTGTTGTTCTGCAAGTTTTTGTTGCCCTTCTGTGAGTTTTCTAAATTCATTTTCTATCGCTTTTGTGGCTATCTCATTGTTTAATGGAAGCCCTGTTAATTTTTCAAATTTGTCTTTTGCACTTTGTGCAACGCTATTTTCTGATTCTTTTAATGCGCTACTTTCGCCTTTAGGGAATTTGGTAATAAAGTCAACAATATCTTGTGGGGTTATTTCAGTTCCATAATGGTCGGACATTTCTTTTGCAACCTCGTCTATACTTCTTGCTTCTTCGCCTTTTTTGCCTTTAAAATAACTATTTATAATGTCGGAATCAATATTATTCCTATCCCCAAAACTTTTAAAGCTATCTTGAGATATTTTACCAAGACCATATTCTGCTATTTGTCTTTCTTTCGTGTCAATAACTTCCCCTTCGGGCTGTTGCCTAATATAAGTTTCTGCAATTTCTAGTGGATTATTTGAATTGTCAATTACATATTGGTCTGCTTCTTTCTCGTCTTTAAAAGAAATCCCTTTAGGTTCTTTTGAAACTTCTCCCACATTAAAATTATAATTATCTGCCGCCTCGTTTATAACCTTTTTAGATGTTTTTTTACTTACTTCTTTACCCGTATTAATATCAACCACTTTGGCAAACCCGTTCTCGTCATAAACTAATTTATTTCTGCCACTTTTTGAAATATACTCTTTTGGTTCTGCAACTTGGCTCTTTTCTTCACTAGGTACAGATAATTCTTCTTTAGTAGGGGTAGGGGCTTTTTCGGGTACTTCAAGCATACCTTCGGGTATATCTTCTGATTGACTAAATCCTAGTTTATCTTGTGCTTCACTTCTAGGTATTAATTCCCCACTATCTGTTTTAAATTGCCCGTTTTCTGTTCTCCATTTTTTACCTTCTGCTGTATCGGGGCTTGGTATTTTTTGACCGTCTGCAATAGCAGCTTCCATTGCTTCCCCGTGATTAGCACCATAGTATTCTTTCCCATATACTACTATTGTAGGGGTTACTTTACCTTCGGGTATTTCAACTTCTGCACCTTTACCGTTGGTGGGTGTGACTTTCTCACTTTCGGTTTCTTCGATTGGGGTTTCCTCATTTACTCTTTGTTTTTGTTTTACTAAATAGTTATCGTTTAAAAAATCAACTTTAGCTTTTTTAGCTGCTAATTGTTCATCGGTTATTTTCCCATTTGAATGTTCTTGTACTGCTTCTTCAAAATCTTTTTTAGCTTGAAACAAATCATTTAAAGGCTCTAATGTGTCATTAAATTTTAACCCTTTTTGTATCTTATCATTTTGTTCATTTAAGGCATCAATTCTTTTTTGAATGTCGTTCTTTTCTGCCTCGTTCTTTGCACTTTCAAGTTTATCTGTTAATACGGATACGGCTGTTTTGTTTGCAACCCAAACTTTCTTTTGCTTATCATCAATAACAAGTCCATCTTCATTAATAGCAGCATCTAAAGCCCCCTTAGAAGCCCTTGCCGTATTAAGTATTTTCATTTTTTCATTATAGCCTTGTTCAGTATCTAACCCTTTTTCTAAATTGGTTTTAAAAACATCTTGCCAACTATCGTGATTAAGTGCTAGGTCGTAAGTGAATGCTTTGAAGGATGAATTTTTAGCTTCTTGGTGTTCTCCAATAGTTTTTACACCCCCTAATAAAGCCATGCCTATCATTCCATCTACAAAAGACTTTCCTGCTTGGCTTACAATTTTATCAGAAGTCATAGACTTATCCCCCGCTACCATTTTAAGCAAGTTGTCTGCTGCCCCAAAAGATGCCATAGTAACAGCCCCTTTAGCTACGTTTGTAGCATACTTGCCAACAAACTTAACTAAGTCTTTTTTACTACCTTGCAATAACTCATTGGCAACATCTTTAGACATCGTATTGTTAGATAATCCTTCTGCTATTTTAGCAAACTTATCAGTTACTGTTGATGGCAGTTTTACATAGTGGTCTAGTTCTAAGTATTTGCCTATTTCAGCATTAGTTACAGCCCCTAAAGCAGCATATAAGTGTCTCCCTGCATCATTATCTATAATGTCATAGCTTTCCTTTAAATGTGGGTCGTAAGAAGGTAACCCAAAAGACAAATAATTACCAACTCTTTCTGTTGCTTGTTTTGACAATCCTGCTGCTTCCGAAAATTCGCCCCCAACCGATGAAAGCGCAACCATACCTGCAACATTAGCAGTAGTATTTAATATAGTCTTTGGGACTGTAAAAAACCAATTAGCCTTATCTTTATTTGTTATTTCTGTTTGTGATGGATATAATTCATCTGCCATCTTGCTTGCAGTAATATCTTGTTTTGACCTAAACCCTGTAATATCTCCTAAAGAAAAACCTAAATTTTTAAAAGGGTCTATAAGAGAACGAAAAGTACTAGCTAGTAAACTATTATCTGCAAAAGATAATTCTTTATCAGTTAATGATTGTGCTATATCTTTTGTTTTGGGGTTATCTAAAAAACCTAATTCCCCCATTATTCTTTCCAAATCCCCACTTTGAATACCTAATATTTTCTCTCTAATAGACTTAGTATCCGCATCTTTATCTAAACCTTGTTCACTTAGTATCTTAGCATTAACTGCATTTATTATTTTTGATTTTACTAATGCTGGATATTTATAAATTGCATCATCATCAACCAAATTATATTTTGCTTGTGCGGCATCAAATTTAATCTTGTCGCCACTTTCATAGGCATCAGACATTTCATCTAGTGCAGACTGCTTCTTAACTTTATTATAATCTAATTCTGCATATCCTTTGACACTATTTAAAACTGTTGCGTTATTCTTATCGTTCCCTACTACTTTGTTATAAAGTTGCCCCATAGCTTCTATCCCACCTAAAACACCAATTGAATGTATTTCGGGGGCGAGTGCTTTTTGAACCATTTGATAACCCGTAGGATTAGTCCTTTGTGCTATTTTTTGTAATGTAACATCTTTAGGGACACCACTTGCTTCATCTTCTGTAATAGTTTGCTTAACAACGTGGTCTGATATTAATGCTTGATACTGTTTTGATTTAGTCAAAAAGTCACTTATATCATTTAATATTGGGTCATTAAAATTAGTTGGGACATCTTTAACGGAGGCTTCGTAATCCCATTTAGTATGTGCAATCGTTAAATCTTTTTTCTTTTTATTTTCCCCCGTCTTTAATGCTTCTAAAAATTGTGCAGACTTTTCAGCACTACTCAACACTTCATCTGTATTGAACGTAGTGCCAAATTGTTTATTGTAATCTGAAATAGTGTTATCTAAATCAGACTTTATCTTCTTTCTGTTTTCTTGGTTTTCTAATAATACTCCTGCTTGATTCCCTTTTTTAATATAGGCATCAATAACTTTAGGGGATTTCCCCGAACTTGAAGCTAAATGATTAATATCTTCATCATTAACAGTACCATCCATTACTCTCTTTTGTAACCCCTCAATAGCAGTAGGGTCGTTTGAATAAGGTACTTTATCGGTAGGTATTTCTAATCCACCACTTGTCTTAACTTTTTGTTTTGGGCTAACCCCGTAAAGTTCGCTCGTAGGTAATTGTGATTGACCATCCGTTGTTGGTTTTTGACCTTGTGAACTTGAAACGTCTGTACCATCTTTTTTTTTTACCGTACTAAATTCATCAAAGCTGTAAGCCTTATCGCTAATCATTTTACTTTTTGTAGCGTTAGGCTTAACAGGGTTATTAATGGGTTTATTTGAGGCAATATTGGACTTATCGGAACTTCCTTTTTGAAATTCATCGAAGCTATACGCATCGTCACTAATCATTCGCCCGTTACTACTTTTTGATGTTGCCATTTTTTATTTTAATTTATGGATGCGCATCCACATCTACATTATCGTTTCCGTCAGATTGTTCTTCACTACTACCACCTTTGTCAATACCACCTCCTATTGCACTTTCGTGTTTTTCATGATTATTTAATAAAACAGAACTTGCAAACATAGAACCCATGTTAGCATATACCTTGTTTCCTGCTTTATCCCTGCCTTCAAATACGGGTTCTATTCCGCTATCTTCGTTTAGTAAAATTTTCTCTTTTACAAATGTATTATAATCCCCGTCATATTTAGGTATTTTTTTGCCATTTGCCCCAATTCCGATTTTGGCATTATCATACATTTTATGGAATCGTTCATCATTCCAATCTATTTCTTGACCACTTCTTTTGCTAATTACCTTAAAACCATATTGCGGACCTGCTTTTGTAGTAGCTATTGGTAAAAATGGAGAAGCTATCGGTTTAGTTCCCATAGTTTCGGTAACAGATTTATCCGCATTTGTCTTTTTAATAACGGGGTAAACTATACCACCTATATTTTTATACCCCTCTGGAATACCTGCCGCATCAACCATCATTATGGTACGTTTTGAAGTAGTACCATCAGGCTTAGTAGTTGTTTCAAGAATAGGGTTAACATTATTTACATAGTTAGCTACAATATCACTAACATCTGTTTTTGCCTTACGTTCTGCTTCTGTGTGTTTTTCTTTATCCCAACCTAATCTATCTTCTGCTTCTTTATGTCTTAAACTTGCAATATAACGCTTAGTAGCATCATCCATATCTTCCTTTCTTCTCTTTTCTGCATCTTCTGTTGCTTTTTCATCAAATACATAACCACCTGTTTTAAAGGCTTTTTGTTTTGCTAAAACTTGAAGTGCAGCATATTCGGGTGCAGATACATTAAGATGATATTTACCGTTTGCATCTTTGGTAGCAAGTATAGGTTTAGGTTTAACACCCGATGCCATTTGCTCTTTAGTCAAAGGAGGCGGTGGATTATTTACATCATAAATATCATAATCTAATTTTCTAGCACCCTCTACTCCTTGTGTTTCTTGATTATACCTATTAATTGCGCTATAAATATCTGCTACTACTCCTTCTTGTAAATAAGGTGGTATATTTTCAAACATTTTTACCCCATCATCAAATTGCTCGTGGTCATTACTTTTAGGGTCTGAATATATTTGTGCTGCCTTATCTATAACAGAATTGTAATCAAATATCTTTTCGGGTTCTTTTCTGAAAACCCTTCCTGTTTGTGGGTCTGTCTTGTAATCGCTTTCTGTTGAAACTACGGGTTGTCCTACCCCTGATTGAGTTTTTGTTGAAATAGTTTTTTTGCCTTTATTATCAACGGTTACTGTTTGGGTTTGTTTGCCTTGTGGTGTTGCCGTTGGGGCTACTTCACCTGTCGGTGTAGTAGTAGTTCCTTGTGCTTTAGCTGTTATTGTAGGGCTAGTCCAAAAAGAAGCCTCGCTACCACCTAATTTATCTTCTGCATAATTAGGGTTAAAATCTAATGCTTTTTGATAAGGGTCAATATTATAACCAAACCCCTTAGACATTTGTTTATCTAAGTGTGCTTGCATTTCTGCTTTTTTAGCGGCATTAGGTTCGTCTGCAATAGCTTGTTTTTGTTCGTGTATTGTACTGTATCTACTTTGTGCTTCTGTTACTATGTCCGAATATTTAGTATGTGCATTTTGATATTCTTGTAAAGCCTTAGTATCGCTAGGCGGGGCGTTTACAAATTTCTCATAAGCATCATTTACTTCTTTTTGAGCCTTTGTTATTATAGGGTTATCGCTATCTAAATGAGTGCCTACTTTTATTTGCCCTTCTTCAAATAGCTTTCTTTTGTAATCCCTATCCTTTATTTTTTGGTCGAAAATATTTTTATTGGCGTTTACTTGTTGTAAAGCCCACAACTCCCCTGCACGATTTATATTTTCAAAATCAGACTTTTGGGGTAATACATTCCCACTCCCCCCTGCACCTAATGCAGCATTACCTTGATATGATTGTAATTCAGCTAATGAAGCCATTTTGTTTATTATATTATTGACCTCCAAACCCTGCTACTTGTACAGGGTCTAAATTAAAATTGTTTGGGGCATAAACGTCACCACCGCCTTGACTTTTCCAATCCATAGAATCCGAAACTAATGGTCTACTAGAGGCTACGGGTGTTGTAGGGGCTTGTGCAGGTTGTAAATACTTATTGTAAGAATCACTTATTGATTTGCCCCCAAACGCATTTGATAATGCACTACCATAAGTATCTATCCCACTCATTATTAATGCACTATTCTTTTCCCTTGCGGCTGTATTAGCCGTCTTTTCGTCTTTCCAAGGGTTTTCTTTATTGATAGCCCATTGCTTGTCTAATTGGTCGTTGTAATATTGGTGGGATTGTACTAAATTATTTATCTTAGCCATACGATTGCTTTCCTTTAGCATAGCCAAGTTTTTTAACCCTTCTTCTGCATTACCAAATACACCAGAAACAGTATTAGGTGTTCCGCCACCTTTTAGTATTGCTGAAAGTGATGCTGCAAAATTCTTATCAACCCCCTCTTTATATGCTTGATTAGCTTCTGCACCCATACCGTTAGATAGGTTACTTTCTGCCAATGATACGTCTTGACCTGCATAAGGGGAAATGTTATACATAGGTCTCCTTGCATCAATAGCTGCTGCTTGTTTCTTTAGCTTTTTTGCATTTATTAATCCATAAATAGCTTCCCCTGCACCAACTACTTGTTGCACTCCTGCACCTGCCGCTTTGCCTATTGCATCGTAAGGCATTGCATCGTATTGTAATATGGGTAAATAATTATTTTTCATATATTACCAATAGTTCTTTGTATCTTGTATCTTCCCAATAGAAGTTATACTTAATGGGTTTAAATATTGTATTATTTTCTTACATTCTTTTAAATAGTTTGGTTCAGTTGCTTGCTTCATTTTAATATCTGAAAGCCTATATTCTATTCCTGCCCAAATTGCTTCTACTGAATATTCGGGGACTTCTACTATTTTACCGCACCCTACGCCATTCGTCTGATAATTAACCAACAATCTAGTCGGGATTTTGCCACCCCTGCAATCGTTGTGGTGTGGTTTATATCTTAGTTGTGTTCCACATTGTGATAACTTAACACCCCCCTTGTCATTCCCATCTACATCTGAATAAACTTGATTTTGGTTTATTTGTCTATCCCAATATCTTTTATAACATCCACAATGATTGTTTAATAATTCAATGTTTTGTGGAGTATTGTCGGGGCATCCACAAGGCTTCAATGTAAGATTACAAAGAATAGTATTGGTTTCTTTGATTGCTATTTCTAAGTCGGACGTATCGTTTACCAATAAGTAATCATCGTTATAATCATCCGTATAATCCCCCGTATTATCCCCATTTAGTGTATTGTATTTTTTATAAGGTAGTTGAACCCATTGTTGAATATCCCCATTAGGTAACATCCTTATCCAAGTATAGGAATAGTAATCAACACCACCATAAGTAAAAACATATTCAGAAGTCTTTACCCAATCCGTTTCAGTACTTGGCAAACCACCGCAAACACCACCACATTTAGTATTAGGTTTAGGGGTTACATTTAATCTTTGGTTGTAGAATATTGGTTCTATTTCACCGTGTTTGTTTACAACCGCCGCCCCGAAAACCCTTTGTGCATCTTTTGGGATATTCACAAACAATCCATCATTATCTTGTAAAACAGTTTGCCATACGCTTTGTTGGGACATTATTGTGTTCTTGAAAATATCTTTCCAAGTCCATTCTGCTGCCAATAAATAAGCATCATAGTACTTCTTCTTATCAACTTGTTTTATGATAAAAAGTTGGTCTACAACTTCATCGAGTGAATATGTTTGTGCTGCTGCCAATTATTTGCGTTTGTTTGGTGTGCCTACTATTGCTTTGTGTGTTTGCTGAACGTGCTTTGTAACGTCACGCATAAGGCTTTTGTCGTTCCTTATTTCGTCTGCACGTTTCAATGTGTTTACAGCATTTTCAACTTGCCATTTCTTTTCTTGTTGTGCTTGCATCGCTCTAGCACTAATTTTAGGTATTGCCATTGCTATTGTTTTAAACTTTGTTTGTTAATTTCCCCCTCGGGTATTTTATTCTTATTATTATCTATGCTTTCTTTGATAACAACCCCTTTAGCCATTTCTTTAAACATCATTACGGTCTTTGTTATTACATCTGCTACTATCCCATCAGGGACTTCCATTGTGGGGCTTGCTTTAGGAACGTAATAAACCCTAATCTTATTTAAAGAAAAATCGCCCAAACATTGAAAATATATTCCCGTGTTGTCGGTGTAGAATAAAATCTTATTCACCTTTGGCATATATTTTTTGTTCAAGCGTTTAGAGAAAGTTATCCTTTCTATTCCTGCATCGCACTTGGGGGAAAGTATCGCAATATCTTGTATCCCTACATCTTGGTTTGAATACATAAAGTGCATTACATCATCCCCAAATAAAACAAACTTATCCCCTAACTTTTCATCTTTAACTTCTAAGTCGGAACTTGCTAAAATCCCATCCTCAAACCCAACTATTTCATCTTTACCCTCTTTCTTTAATTCTGCATAAACCTGCCTATACGTTTGTTCGTATATTTGAGTTACTGCATCCCCTGCATTTCTAACAAAGTCCTCTATTTCAAAGAAGTCTGTCATAGACTTATATTCTTGAAAGAACAAGTCCATTGATTGTTGGGCAATATAACGTAGTGGCTTACTCAATTAGATACGTCTTGTTTTTATTGTTATTCCCCCTACATTAATTGGCATCTGATTAGCATTAATCAATTTTGCTTTTGCTTGCTCGTATGTATTAGCATTGCCTACTGTTTGCTGTGGGGTTGTATTAAATTCGTTTTTTTGCCTATCAGGGCAATTTTTAACACTCGGAGGACACGCCATAACTAAAAATATTTAACTATTAAATTTATTAAGAACGACAAAACTACGACAAATATACACCAAAAAAACAAAATCCCGATAATAGGGTAATTTGCCCACAAAAATAGGTCTTTTATCAATAAGCAAGAAAAAAAATAAATAACACTACCATATACACTAGACATACAAGTAGGACACTCTGAAATTGGGTTTCTAATCCATTCGGGGAAACGATAAATTGGTTCTTCTAAATAAAAAAATATCTCATCATCTGTAACTTCTATTTTGCATCCTATTTGTTCTTCTATTTCGGGAATTTTATTAATATCCCAAATGGGTTTTATTGCTTCTACCAATGCTTTCTCTGCATCCCCCTCGTAATAAACTTTTTCAATCCCTATTTGTTTTTGCCAATAAGCAGACCACCCACTTACTATAAAACCTATACGCTTTACTCTTCCGTTTGGTTGTACTTCTAAACTATGTCTAGTCAAATAATGCCATTGATAAACTAAAAAGCTACCCAACACTAAAAGTATCGAGTAGCTTAATATGAAATTCAAAAAAGTCATTATCTAGCTAATTGATTGTTATAAGCTAATTGTATATCTTCTTGTACTACAACACACTTACAAGTAAGTAAAGTACTAGCTACACTAGCTGCATTTTGTAATGCACACCTAAAGGCTTTTGCAGCATCAATAACCCCACTTTCTACTAAATTTTCGTACTTATCTATTTTGAAATTATAACCACCGTTTAATGGAAGTGCTTTAATAGCAGATATGTCGGCGTTTTTAACTAGTGAATCATTTGTTTGGAATAACTTAGCCAACCCTTTTTTATCTTCAAACCCTGCATTTGCCCTCATTTGAAGGTACGGTGCTTCCAATGCTTTTGCAATGATTGATATGCCTAATTTTTCATCTTTGTTGTCATAAGGGATTTTTTCTAATGTGGGGATACATCTAATCCCCGTAACACCACCACCTGCTACTATACCTTCTAATAGTGCCGCTTGTGAAGAACGAATAGAATCATCTACACGGTCTTTCTTTTCTTTTAATTCGCTTTCGGAGGTTGCCCCAACATAAATAACACCAACTTTACCTTCAAGCCTTGCAAGTCTTTGTTCTTTAGCTTTTTTATCAAAGTCGTTTGTTGAATTAGCTAAGTCTTTTCTTACAAATTCTATCCTGTCGGAAACTAATTTTTTATCCCCACCGCCACCAAGTATAGTCGTGTTGGTTGAAGTAACAAGGATTTTATCGCAAGTGCCAAAATAATCAACCTTAGTATCAATAGCCCTTATGCTATTTACATCGCTTATTAATTTACCACCAAGTACTGATTGTAAATCTTCTAGTATATCTTTTTGTGTTTCCCCGTATCCATCTGCTTTAATAATACAAATAGGTAATCCCCTTTGAGTACGATTAGCTAAGAAGAACATTAAAGGTTCATCTTCTATCATTGGGGTAATCAATATGATAGGGGGATTTGTTTGTGTCTTATTTGCAATATCCAACCTAACACTAAGTATCTTTTTGGCTTCTTCCAAAGTACTTATTTTTTCGGTAGAAAGAAGTATTAATGGGTTTTCATATTGAACCGAAAAAGTATCTTGATTTGTGATATACAACTTATTAGTCCAACCCGTATTTAATTCAAGCCCCTCTACTAACTTAATGTATGTTTCCCCGTTTTGGCTTTCATCAATTCTTGCTGCACCGTTAGCCCCTGTTTGACTAATCAACTTTGCAACGTGCTTACCTATTTCTAAGTCATTATTTGCTGAAATGGTTGCTATTTGTAGCAGTTGTTCACTATTGGGCTTTATTGGTAAAGCAATGTCTTTTACTTTTGCTACTACTGCATCTACTGCTTTGTTTATACCTTTAGTTATGGATATGGGGTTTGAACCGTTTTTTATAAGCCTAAACCCTTCGTTTATAATAGCTTGTGCTAAAACCATTGCAGTAGTGGTATTGTCCCCTGCTTCATCAACAGTATTACTGGCTACTTCTTTAATAACATTTGCTGCCCACGCCTCTCTTGGGTCACTAAGGTTTACATACTTTGAAATGGTATAACCATCTTTTGTCAGGTCGTGGTAACTGTTAGTCCCCATAGCAACGGTGTTACCTTTTACCCCTAAGCTTACCTTTACTGCATCACAAATTTTGTTTACCCCTGCTAGGATTGCGTTTGTTGCATCTTCCCCAAATAAAATTTCCTTTGTTTTCATTTTTTTAATTTAAAGTTTACAAATTATATGTCTTTCGTATGCTTCGACATAATCAATATTGTCGTATGTGGCGTTTGATACCATCCTTTCTTCATACTTTACCCTATCCCCTACTTTTACCGTTACGGGGATATGCAACACAAACGGTCTGCCATCATCCCCCGAAAAAGCATAGATGCCATCCCCCACTGAAACTACTTCCCCCGTATTGGCTTTTTTCTTTTCTAAACCAATCATATCATCGTTACTGCTTTCTACTTCATCGGGCTTTATTAATACCCTGTCATGTAACATTTTTGGTAAACTCATTAACTAAAATTTTTTGATTTGATAACGTAATTTATAAATTCTTGAACTTTTGCTATCCCTTTCCCGTTTATTGTAAATTTAGGAACGGTTGCATAAGCATATTCATTTAGGTATCCATTATTCATTAAGTACCTTATAGAGTTGGATATTTTTTGTTTTTGCCAAACCCCATCAAGCAACCCGTAAATACCTTCTTTAGTAAAAAACTTTGTCCTATTGACATATAATTTTAAAAGCAATTGTAAATCTATCTGCCTTAAACCAACAACGTCCTTGATAAACATTGTGCCAATACTAGCATTCGTTATTGTTTCTGCCACTAAGTCTGCATTCTCTATTGAATCAAGTAATTCTAACTGTTCGGGGCTATCTAACCTTTTACTCCATTCTTTAGTGACATTCCCAACTTTATTAAAGTCCAACTGCCTTAAAACGCTTTCTTGATTACTTGCGTTACCCATTATATTGTAAAGGTGGATTATTTCTTTATCTGTTGTTGCATATACATTAAGGGATATTTGTTTTTTCTTAGCTTCGTGTATTTCCCCCTTGTTGTAACTTTTTATAAAGTCGTGTATCTGAACACCGTTATACAATTCAGAAGGGAAAAAAGAAATACTGAACCTTACCCCTATCATAGCTAAAAAAGACATCCTTTCATCCATACTAGCACGGTCACAAAAGTTTTTAGTCTTAACTTCTGATTGTACCATACGCCTATACTTAATTGGTAAGTTATCCTTAACCTCTTTTTTTAGGTTATAGATAAAATCATAAGTGATTGCGTTTAAAATTGGTAGCCTTATAGTGTCGTGTTTAGCCAAATGAGAATTTTTTTTGTTACTTTTGCTGTCAAAGATATGACTTATGATTGAATTAGAAAAAACAAATGAAAAATCTGCCGAAAAAATGGAGGTATATAGGAAAGAACACGGGGTATCTTACACTTTTATAGCCAATAGAACCAATTACGCCCCATCTTATGTTAGAAGATGCCTACTTAAAAAGAATATACTTTCAGAAAATTTGCGTAAAAAAATAAATGAATTGTGGGGGACTGATTTCTAAGTCCCATATAATATTTTCCCTGCAAGAAAGTGGTCTAATAACCTATCTTGACTATAATTAAAAGAATATCCCTCTAGTTGTTTACATACATAAGGTTGGCATATCCTAAACTTATGTGTATCTATAAATTCATTTAAGTAGACATCTATGTTTTTAAGTTCACCTTCGGGGGCTGCAAGTAATATATCATAAAGTGATTCTTTGATAATATAAAGGGTAGTACTATAAAATGCGTGTTGAACTACGTTGGTGGGGTAAGTTAATGTTGAATAAGAAACCCCCATATAAAAATCGAAGTCGGTTGGCATTTTCTCTAAAAAGTACGACCAAGCCCCCTTTGATGAAAACACTATATCATCTTCTGCTATTGCCACTTGCTTTAAACCTTTCTCTTTTGCATCCCTTACTATTGCTTTATGGCTTAAACAACATCCAAGCCCAATTACATCTGGTATATACTTAGCATCCCAAACTTTGTAGGCAATCCCCTGTTCTGCCATTTCCCAAATAAAAGACTTTTCACGCCTTACTGATTCTTTGTATTGGGGGCTATCTATTTGGAATTGTTCTTTTGCTAAGTGTACTATATTCAACATTATTTTTTCATCCATACCCAAGATTTTACATATTCTTTTAATTCTTTGTTGCTCATATTCCTTATTTTATATAGTTCGTTCCAATTATCATTAAAAAATGGATTTTTTTCAGAACTATCAATACTTATGAAATGGTCTAAATGATAAAGAACACCTTTAACTCTACCTACTTTATACCCAAGCCTTTCAAACCTTTCCCTTCTTTCCGTATCCTCTGGTGCATAGGAAATCATATTTTCATTTTCCCCACCACCTTCTATAAATACATCTTTTCGCCAAGCCATTGCACCACCTACACTCATGCCGTCTCCTTGTCTCATCCCTTTGAAAACTTCCCCTCCTAAAATACCTATGTCTAAAAATTTTTCTATTGTTGAAAATCTATTTCTAGGAACTCTTGCGAAACGTCCGTCATAAGGATAGCACATATCAGCACGTTTACTTCTTAATTCTTCTATACAATTTAATACTTGTAATGGGGGGACTATAACATCTGCATCCCAATTAAATATAATATCTGTTTGTACTAAATAAAACATTTCATTCAGCATTTTCGTACGGTGAAAGTTATTTATTTCGGGGAAATTTACATAATTAACCCCTTGTATATCTTTCCATTGTTCACCGCCCATTTCCCCTACTAATATATCTGCATTAAATAACCTTTGTAGCATACATATATTCAGCAATAGGTTTGAATTTCTATCGGGGTGGTCGTAAAATACAGGGATGCAAAAAGTGACATCGTGAAGGTCTATCCTATTAAGTTCCACATCATTGTGGTCGTAAATAATCCAATCATTAGGATAGTATGTACTCCAATCACTTTCTTCTAATAATTTTCCTGCAAAGTGATAGTTAGGGCGAACTATTTTTGAGTAAGACTTTTTGCCTAAATAAGCCATCCAAAAGGCAAATGTTGAATTTGAAACTATGAAATTATCCATCATAGTACCTAAGCAAAGTTGTTCTATATCGCTTAACCCTTCTGCAAAAAAAGAATTATCTAAACACTCAAAATGGGTTCTACAATAGGCTAAATCATCCGAAAAAATAACAATATTGTAATCTTTAAAGTTTGAGAAATTATAGTACAATGCACCAATATAATATTCAATGCTTAATAAATGATAATTACTATTCCCAACATAATCCCCACGCCTTATACTTATTGCTATTGTGGGCTTTGTAAATATGTGTTTAAACTTTTCTTTTAGGCTATTTTGAAATTCGTGAGTAAATGATAGCCGTTCTTTTATTTGCGATGAATGTTCTTCTAAATATTTACTTGATTGAAACCATCCTCTAAGACCGACTGTTTGTGTTTTAAAATCATCTATTAAACTTTGCCAATAGTCGGGAGTATAATGAAAGTGGGGTTCTTCTATTTGCTTGACTAATAGAGGAGTGTTATCTATTTGCGGCGGCGGGGACATAAAAAACTTTGAATAATGCCAAGTGGGTATGGCATATTCAATACCATGCTTCAATCTTAAACTTTCTAAGAAACTCCATTGCCATAAAGAGTTCCCTAATCTGCCTCCACCAACTTTACCAACGTGTGTACCTACTATCATGTTTTTTATTTTTTAGTTATTACAATTAAATTACGGTAAAAAGATATTGATTCTATTTGGTCTTTAAAAATTTCATTTGGAGTAAACCCTTCTATATATTTATAGTTTACTTCGTCTACTAACTTTCTAAAATAGTTTAAGCTAGTGTTAGAAGAATAATCTGACAATTCTAACGTGCCGCCAAATCCATCACGCTCGTAATAACTTGTTTCAGAATCTTCAACTATATATATCCCCCCACTTTTTAATAATGGGAATACGATTTCAAAAGCGTCTATAACGTGTGAATTAACGTGGCTACCATCATCTAAAAAGACAGTTGGATTGCCTACCTTAGTAAACATATCTTCTATAAATTCAAGGTCTATTTGAGAGCCTTTAAATACTTTTATACCATCAAAATTAGGTAAATCTTTTTTATGAATATCGAAAGTTATAATATCTGCTAAGGGGAAATATTCACGCCACATTCTTGCGCTTTGTCCGCCTCTATCAATGTACTCATATCCCCCAATCCCACATTCAATAAAAACAAAATTGTTGTGTCTTAAATTAGAGAAAATTTTTTCATAAATACTACAATAGTCATGGTGTAAACTAGACTTATCTGTTTCATATTTTATTGCAAGTGTATCTAGTGATGTTTGTTCTGTCATTATTTATTAAATTTAGTTGTTATTATCTTTAAAATTATCAATAATTTCTGCTGCTGGGTCAAACTTTTCTAAAACCAAAGTTACTTTTACCCATATACCACAAGGTAATGCTACCTTAGCTAATATTTCAGATTCATATTCAACAACTTCTTTCTGTATTTTTTCTAACAATGATTCTAATTTTTCATCAAAAATATCAGTAATATTATCGTGTGGCATTATTTAATAAATTTAGTCAATATATTTTTCTTCAAAAATAGAATGAAATTTACATCCAAAATTTTCATTTGTAGTTACATAGCCAATTTCATCACCATTAATCATATATGGGTCGCTATTTATTACTTTATTATTACAATCACCTTGTTCATAAATGCCCCTTCTTTTCCAATACTTACAATTACCACAAGATGCTTTGTCCCAATCTATACTTATTGTGTATGTAGCCATTATTTATTAAATTTAAGCATTAAGTAATTAAGTTTTTCGATGTACTCCCTTCTTAATTCAATTAGTTCGTTTAGGGTGAATTTATGTACCAAGTGAGATTGTTCAATTAAGTAGGTTGTTATCCCTTTATGTAAAGATTCTAAAGCATTAGTGTAGGGGGCTTTGTCGGTATTATGTATTTCATTGCAACGTGGGCAACTTTCATTGCAGTTATTAAGGTCAAATCTTAATCCTAAATGCCTTCTATCTATATAGTGGGAATTGTGCATTTTTGTCCAATGATTACGACCTTTCCCCTTACAAACTACACAATCAACAAACCCCGAAACATCACTATGCCTTATCCTTACTATCTTACTTGTTAGTACATCTAAATCGTTAATGACATTTTGCATACTTTCCCCACAACCTTCTAATTCACTTTCTCTTTTCTTTGAGAATTTAGAAATAGGTTTGGCATCTTCTTTTTGAGCGCAAGATTTACAACGTCCCCTACTGAAAGCGTAATCAAAATGACCGCATTTAAGTTGTTTCTTACGGGGTATTATTGTACTGTTACGCATTACTTTTTAATCTATTTCTAATTTCATCCAATGTTGTTTCTTTTACTAATTTGCCATCTATAAAAAGAGGTGTCAATAAACCTGTTTGTTCTTGTTCTTTTGTTTGTTGGTCAAAACAGACTATTTTGCCATTAGTATCGTAATCAACACGAAGTAATCCTTTTTTAGATTTTTTAGTACCATCGTCTGTAATTGGGTCTTTAAATATTTCACGACCTATGCCATCAACTTCACCGTAAGTTGCTTTCATTGCAAACCCAAAAGTATCTCTAGTGTTATACTGATATGTATAAGAACCTATACCAAATACAATATTTGTAGATGCAAACCCTTTCTTCTTTAACCTTTCACAAATTCTATTAGCCCTATCTATTGTAATACTATCACCATAAATAGCACCAATATGACTATCTAATACTTTATATCCTTTTTCGTTTAATGTACCTCCAAAAACATCCCAAAGTAATTCAATAACACCTTTGTCTTGCGGGGTATTATAATTTTCGTTTTCAAAGTCAATTTTACGACCACAAATAATATCAACAGGGTCTCCGCTATCAGGTCGTATAACTAATTTGCCATCACGACTAAGTATATCTGATTTTAATTGGGGCAAAATAACAGTTAATACATACCACAAATCCCAAGTATCACTTACAACACTTAGTATTTGTGTTGGGTATAATTCAAGTAACCTTTTAAAGGTATCTATCTCGTTTTCTTTTTGACCCATACACATAACGCTATGTTCTGTTGCAGGAACACTTGCCCCAATTAATCCGATTGCATTGTATGATTTTTCAAGTTGATATATAGCAGGTATAGTGTCAGTACCCGTAAAAGAAAGTAAATGCCCCATACCGCTAAGTATTGCACTTTCTACGCTAGACATACCCCTCATACTAAAATCGTGACCTTGCCATTGAACAAAAGAATATTCTCCCGTTGTTTCTATTGCATATTTAGATAGTAACTTTCTATATTCGTTAGCAATAGTAGCACTTGTTATGGACTGCCATAAAGAACAACTAATTAAAGTCTCCAAGTAATTTACTAACCACCCAAACCTATCATCAGTATTTGTAATTGTAAAAGCAGGAACCCCAATTGGACATAATGTTCCTTCATCTAAAGATTTAATTTCAATAGGTAAATAACCTAAGTCGTGCAATGATTCTATATGAGAAGTATCTATTTGGCAATGCCTTTTGTATTCTTCGATAATTTCCTTTTTTGATACGTTGAAAAAACTGTCGTTAAAATCTTTTACAAGATACTCTTTTACAAAGTGTTGTAATCCAAATACAACCACTTCATTTACACATTCAATCCTAGATTTTCTAGGGGTAAAGTTAGATACTAATTTGTTCATTCCTTGCGGATACATAAGGTTATGATGCACCTTGTAAAAATCCGTCTTTAATAGTGGGTTCATTTTTTTTATTTTATGAGTGTTAATAATAAATTTAATTCTGTGTAAACTTGTGACAATCCCGCCCTATCGTCCAATAAAGCATTAAAGTATATTTTCCTTTCATCGCTTTTAAAGAAAGGTGGGTTTTCGTTTATGGAATCAAATGGTATTTTATTTTTTAAAAGATAATCTATTATAAAATGTTTATTTGGATTAGCAGTAAAGCAAATTAGATAACATCCAACGAATTTTAATTCTTGCAACAATAATATAACATCATAGTAAGTGCTACCTTTTTTATGAAAATCATAAACCGTATTATCAAAATCAAATGCCACTACTAAACTTTTATGCTCGTTGTATTCTTTTAATAACCTTAAAAATGATGCGTTGTGCTTTAAGTACTCATCCATTATATTTCTATTTTAATTGTTTTAACAATAGGGCTTTCGTATGTGTGACAATAACTATCAGACACTATCACTTCATTAAATACGCCTTCAAACAATTTAGTTCCCTTAGAAAATACACCGTGAGTAACTATAAGTGTTAAGTATGCGGGGTTTATTTGTGATGCAATACCTAAAAAAGTACCTCCACCATCGCATAAGTCATCTATGATAACGCAATTACGATTTTTACATTTTTCTGGTTCTAAAACTTTTAAAGTTAAGTTACCATTACTTAAATCACGGCTTTTATTGCAATAAACAATATCTTTTATGTTTTCATTACATTGAAAATATTTGCCTACTTTTTTTACTGCACCAGCATCAGGACAAATCAATATAGAGTTTTCTTTACTGTATTTTTTAACCAAAAATTCATTTGTAATGTTTACGGAATTATTTATAAGCATAGTAGATACATCAGAATGAACATCATACAAATAAACTTTTTCAAATTTGCAATAATTAACTAAGTCTGCAATTACCTTCAAATCTACACTATCCCCGTGTTGCATAAGCCTATCAAACCTAGCCCCCATTAAATACGGAATATGTAAATTTTTCTTTTTGGCAAATAAATTATCTAAAGAATTTGAAATTTGCAATAGATTAACTAAAGTAATACTACTTAAAATAGATACGGTTACATCTACCTCGTCACCTTCATTAACGCCTTGTATATTAATGTGAGGTTGGTTGTCAGGGTAAAGTAAAAACGTTACCCCTTCTTGTTTGTTAATGTTAATTTTTTTTTTCATATATTTATTTTTTATTGTTATTAAATATTTTTTTACACAAAATATCGGAATACTCAACCAATGCAATTAACCCCCAAAAAAATCCGATAAGACAAGGTTCAAATAATCCTATACCAAAACAAAACCTATAATCATGGTGACCCGTTAAAAAAATTGCAATAGCAGATATTATAGCAAAAACAAACCCTAATATACATCCAACAAAAGGATGTACTTTATTTTCGGGATTACTAGGTAGTCTCATTTTGTTTATTTTTTATTTTTACTGCTTCCTTTTTCTTGTATTGTAATAGAATCCCAAAACCCATTACTATCATCTAATAATTCTAGTGGGAGATTATTGTCTGAAATTACTTTTATTGCTTCTATCCTTGCTTCGTTACCAACCCCCTTAGCAATCTTACCATAAACTAAACAATCATCATATACCATTAGATTTTTCTTTTTGTAAAATAATCTTCTAAAGGTATCTAGTGGGGTTTCTTCGCCCCCTGTTTCCGATAATCCCCCCTCGTACACATAAGGTTCTTTGTTATCATTTTTTTTACTCATAATTTTTTACTTTTTTTTAGTACGGGACAAAAGTAATAATTAATTCGAGATAATTCATAATTGTTGCAAAATATTTTCTTTATTCAAATAAGTTTGAAAGTTTGGATTAAATGACTATATATTTGCATCGAACAAATAATTAACAATGGAAAAAGAAAAAGTAACATTTAAAGATGCTCTTATAAAAGAGTTAGATGGTAGGTCAAATAGATGGCTTTCAAAAAGGTGTAAGATACACGAAAGCGAAATCTCTCGTATGACAACTGGCAGACTTATCCCAACCGATAAGCAAGTTGAAAAAATAAAAAGTGTATTCCCAAATTTGATTTATAATAAATAAATTTTTTTAATTGAATTTATCTCCATAATTTTGTCGAAAATAATTTATAATGAAAACAAATGTAGTTTTAAGTAGTACAGACAGAGATTTGTTTGGTGTTACTATTCGGCAAAATACTAAAGAAAAATATCTTAGCTTAACTGATTTACAAAGAGCTTATGAAAAAGCTAGATGGGTTCATGGTTGGAATGATAAAAGAATTAATGATATTCTTTCTAGTAAAGACACAAGGGAGCGTATTTTTTATTTGTTATTAGAACGCGGTATTATAAAAACGGAATTTTCCGCATTTATAGAAATGGTAGAAAAAGAAGGATTGACAAAGGTTTTAAAAGGTCTTGAACTTTATAAAACAACAGGTAGAGGTTCTGATAAAACCGTAATGTGCGACCCTTATGTTTGGATACTGATAGCTATGGAATTAAACCCAATGTTATACGCTAAGGTTATTATATGGCTAACCGATAGTCTAATATTTGACAGAATTGAAGCAGGTACTGAATATAGACCAATGAATAGTTGTATAAAAAAGATAGTAGGTGGGAATACAGACTATTCTAAATATGCCAAGCTAATTAACACTAATGTTTTCGGTCAACACCAAACAGGAATGAGAAACCTTGCAAGCGCAAAAGAATTAAAAAAGATTGCTGATATAGAAAAGTTTGTCATTAATGCTATTGAACAAGGTTGGCTAAAAAATGAAAATGATATAACTAATGCAATAACAAATTACAAATAATATTATGGCAGGGTGGGTAAAGATACACAGACAGATTATGGATAACGTTAATTATCTAAGTGAGCCTTTTTGTAGAAATATGGCTTGGATAGATTTAATATTGTTAGCTAATCACGATGATAACTCATTTAGGTGTAGGGGAATTTTAGTAAAAGTTAAAAGAGGTCAAATAGGTTATACTTCTGAAAACCTCGCTGAAAGGTGGAAGTGGTCACGGGGTAAAGTTTTAAGATACCTAACGGAACTACAAAAACGTGGGCAGATAGTACAACAAAAAAATAACGTAACTACTTTAATATCAATACTTAACTACGAAAAATACCAACACAACAGTACAACAAACGATACAGCAAACGATACAGAGTTTGAGACAACAGATAGTACAACAGAAAGACAACAAACGGACACTAACAAGAATGATAAGAATGATAAGAATATATATAATAGTATAACTAATAAAGAAATTTTCGATTTTTTTTCAATTTTAAAAACAAAAATAAATGTCACAGACACAGAATTTAGCGGCGCAATTCAATCACAGGGGGAAGATTATTTTCTTGAAAGATTACGAGAATCTCAAATGGAATCAACAGACACTCAATTTAATAAGGTTGAGGACTAATAGTGATTGTGCTTGGCATCAAGTTGAAGAAAAGTATTTAAACGGTAAGTTTAATGATTTGATTTTAAGGATTTGCGTTATAAGTGGCGGTAGTTATCCTAAGACTAAGCCTATGTATGATGCTTTTCTATCTGAATTAAAAGTATTTGTTTCCCAACCGAAGTATATTACCCTTTCTTTTGACGAATTTATATTTGCTTTTAGGATGAGCATAGATAGTACTTATCGTTACCAAAGTGGGGAATATGTAGAAACAGTTTTTTTAGATAGTGAAAACATAAACATTGGTTATATTTCAAAAGTTTTGTACCACTACTACCAACTAAGAATAGGTGTTGAAAATTTGATAGGTAACACGATTGATGGCTACTAAAAAAAATAAAGTATGGATTTTTCTTCGATGAATGAAATAGAGGGGTTACAATTTATTCCTGTTGACGATAAAAAACGTCCAATAGTAAAAAATTGGCAAACAGTAAAAGCTAAACATAATATTTCAAACTGTTACGGGGTAGGGCTTGTTTGTGGTGAACCTTCGGGTGGAGTGGAAGCCCTTGACTTCGATTTGAAATATGACATTAGCGGTGATTTATTTACTAGATACAAGAATTTAGTTCAAAATTATGACAATGGATTGCTTAAAAAACTTGTTGTACAGAAAACAAAAAATGGGGGATACCATTTGATATTTCGTTGTTCTAAGAATGAAGGTAATTTAAAACTCGCCAATAGACCAACGACAGAAGAAGAAAGGGGAAAGACATACAGTGAAACTTATACAGCAGAATGTGCTAAGGGTAAAACACACGATGAAGCAACCAATGTGGCAAAGCGTAGTTCTGAAAACGACAAGGTTAGGGTTTTAATTGAAACAAGAGGTATAGGGGGGCAGATTGTAATTTCCCCGACAGAAGGGTATGAAATGATTTTTGGGGACTTGATGAGTATTTCAGAGATAACTCCCGAAGAAAGAGATAGTCTATTTGGCATCGCTAGAATGTTTAATGAGGTTTTAGAAGAAGTTGCAATAGAACGTAAGGGATACCAAAAGAAAACAGAAGGGTTAAGCCCATTTGATGATTACAATGAAAGAGGTGATGTTGTTGGTTTATTACAGAATTACGGTTGGAAGATAGTTAGTCAAAAAGGACAGAAGGTACATTTTTTAAGACCCGGACAAACAACCGCTTTAACTAGCGGTAATTATGATTATACTAGAAGGTGGTTTACTGTTTTTACTACTAGCACAGAGTTTAATCCACAGACCGCATACTTGCCTTATGCTGTATTTGCAAAGCTAGAATGTAAGGATAATTTTTCAGAAGCAGCAAAAAGACTTTTGGATATGGGGTACGGGGAAAGAAAAGAAGAAAAGAAACCCGCAGAAAAGCCACAAAGCACTAGAAAAATATCATCTAGGGTAGATTTAGAAGATAATGATTTCTCTTTTTTAGCTACGGGGGCAGATTATGACCCTTATTTAAAACAAGTTAGGGATGGCACTTTACCACAAGGGTTGACTACGGGATGCCCTTCTTTAGATGAACATTTTTTATTCAAAAGGGCTTCTTTTGTGATGAATAACGGAGTAGATAACGTTGGTAAAACTAAGTTCATTTGGTGGCTTCTTTTAATTGCAGCAATGTATCACGGGTGGAAAGGGGTAATTTTTGCTAGTGAAAATACACTAGGGTCTTGTATGAGGGCTTTAATGCAATTTTATTGGGGTAAGCCACTTCACGGAAAATACGCAATGAATGACAAGGAATACGATATAGCGTACAAGTTTGTTCAAGAACATTTTAAGTTAATAAAGGCTCAAGAGGACTTGTATAATTACAAGGACATTATCAATATGACTAAAAAGGCTAGAATTAAATACCCCGATTTAACCTATACTATGATTGACCCGTACAATAGCTTAAAAATTGATTTAAGCGGTTTTAGTAAGTTAAATACCCACGAATATCATTACGAGGCTTTAAGTGAAATGAAGGCTTATGGGCAACAAACAGACTATGGGTGGTATATTAACCACCACGCAGTAACGGCTGCTGCAAGGGCAAAGGATGGCGAAAAAAAATATCCACTTGCCCCAAACAAAGCAGATACCGAAGGCGGACAAAAGGTCGCTAATAAGGCAGATGATTTTTTAACTATCCACCGTATAACACAACACCCCACCGAATGGATGGTAACAGAAGTTCACGTTAGGAAGATAAAAGAAACGGAAACTGGTGGTCGCCCCACATCAATAGACCACCCTGTTAAATTTGAAAGATACAAGGGGGAGTGTGCCTTTATTGAAAAACTTGAAGAAGGTACAGGAAGAAACCCAATAGACCCAATAGAAAGGTGGCATAGTATGAAAGAAGAACAGCAACAACAACCATTATTCACTCACGAACAACCCCCAATAAAAAATTGGGATAACGATGGAGTAGAGAATATTAAAGACGTAATTTTTTAATCAAACAATAAATACAAACAAGTTATGGCAGTATTAAATTTAACAGTAGTAGGTAACGTAGGTGGGGATGCAATCCTTTCAGACGTAAATGGTCGTAAAGTTTTAAAGTTTTCGGTTGCCCATACCGAAAGTTACAAAAACCAAGAAGGAGTAAAAGTAGATAAGACAGTATGGATTTCAGTAAACTATTGGTCTGATGAAACTAAGTTGGCTTCTTTTATTAAAAAGGGGGATGTTATCTATGTAAGTGGGACACCCGAAGCAAGATGCTATCAAGATAAAGATGGTAAGTGGGTCGCACAACAAGTACTTACAGCAAGGGAAATTAAACTTTTGCCTAATGGTAGACAAGAAAACCCCACCAATTAATTAACTACACGGCTCAAATTTCAATCTTAATGTATTTTGTGTATAATGTATCCAAAATTAAATTATCTTAGAAATTTGAGCCACTTAATGCGTTTTTAATAACAAACTAAAAAATAAAAAAAATGAGTAACAGTAAAGAACAATTATTTAGTGATGATTATGTTAAGGGGTTTTTAAACGGAGTATTGCCTCCTTTTATGGGTATGGAAACACAATGGAGTAATTATAAAAATTCACATCCCCCCATTCCCGAACCAATAGTAGAAATGCCCCGTAGTAAACACCCTATCGAGTTGGTAAATGAAAAATACCCTAATGGGTGGTATAGTGAAGCATTTGAGGAGTTGTTTGAGGATATAGCAATAGCTAGACCTGAATTAGAGTGGGGTTGTGAAGGTTTTTTAGGGTGGGATTTTATTAAAGAAAAATTGAATAGGGGGTATAATGGGTGTGGTAACAAGTATGAAAAATTAGATGCTAATGCCACCAAAATAACCAAAGAAGAATACCTATCTATAACTAGACCAAATGAACAACCCCAACAACGAGACTATACGGGGGTGAAGTTTAGGCATAAGTCGTCGGAAGAAATTAATATATTAAACAAATACGGAAATGATTATAGGGTAGAAGGTTGGTATTACTATTCAAATGAGGCTATTACTTCATGCCAAATTTCAGTTTTATTTCAAGACGGCACTTGGATAGAAATCCCCAATGAAGAAAAATGGCAACCAAAAGTAGGCGAATTAGTAGAGATATACGGTGACAATGAATCAGACGGGGTTTTCAGAGGCGAATACAGTTATACTACAAAAGATGGGTATCATTACATTAAGGGGAAAGATGTCATTGGGTGTATTAATATACGTCCTGCTTCTAAATCCATCCACATCGAACAACCGAAGCCTGAACCAACACAAAGGATTGAATCTTTAGAGAAAAGTAGAAAAGAATTGTTTACTAATCAAAGTAATATTTTTAGTAGGCTAGATGCGTTAGAATTACAAGATGAAAAGTATCAGCAGATGTTATCTAAGTGGGATGAAACTTTAGAGGGATTACAACATTTATTAAAACCCCAACCAACTAAAAAAAATCTTGATATTGGTGAAGTATCAAAAAATAAAGAACCTATTTTAGTTACAGAAGATGGTGTAGAAATGTTTGACGATAGTACTTGGGTTGTTGCCTTTACTAAAGATAATTTTAGAGGTATAGAAAGCCCATTATATACTTTTAATCTTGCAGATGGATATATTTTTTACTATTCAAAAGAGGCTGCAAGTAATTATATTTTACTAAATAAACCATGTCTTAGTTATAATGATGTTCGTAAATTTAGTAGAATGACCAATACCTTTAGCCGTGATGATATGGATAAGTTTTTAGAATTAGTTAAATCAAAAATAAATGGATAAAGAAACCACAACACAATAAACATTCTAATCCAACCCAAAAAAGATAATTCTAACTTAGTAAAAAAAAAGAAATGAGCGAACAAAGAAGTAATATTATAAGTGCTTTCCACCACCTAAAAGTATCAAGGGAGTATTGGGAAGATTTAAAAAGGGATTTGCCCGAAACCGATGCAGAAAAGTTAGCAAACCGATATATAAAAAAGATAGATTGGTGCTATGGGGATTTTATTACTATCCCTGCATTCCCCGATGCAGTAAGAGAAGGGGTTAGGTTAGAATGGAGTAGTGATGTGTTAGCAATCCCCGAAATAATGAATAAAATATCGTTACTAACCCCCGAAAAAAGAGCCTTAGTTGAAGAATTAGTAAATGCTTTATATCGAGGGGAAGAAATTACTTTTGAAGAAAAGGTTTAATTTGTAAGCCCTGCATTTATATGTGGGGCTTTATTTTTGGCTATCTCTTAATTCTTTTTTATTATAGTATTCTTGAATTTTTTTATCCCATCCATCAATTTGAATAATACCTTCTCTTATTCTACGTTGCTTTTTAGTTTCTTTAGGTCGTACATATTTAGTATCGCATTTTTTCTTTTTTTGGGGATGTTTGCTTTTATTTTTATTGTTGTTATAAGTGGGTTGTGCTTTTTTCTTGTTAACAAATATATAAGTACCCGTTTTGCCGTTGGTAACTCTATCTTCTTCCGTTGTTATCCCAATATGATTAAGGGAAAGTGTCCTATCAATATTGTAATCTGAATTTTTTAGTCTTGCTATTAATTCGTACTCACGAAGGAACAAGTCTTTTTTGTTTCTATACCCCGTTTCTAATATCTCAAATACAAAAGAATCAATACCTTGTTTATTAAAGTCTTTTTGTAATCTAAAGTTGTGATGCTTCTTTTCTATTAAATCCTTTATGTGTTGGGACTTCCTATTAATAAAACAAACAGTAGAGCCAATATAGACCCTACTGTTTTTTACATTTACTATTCGATATATAACCATAGAAAAAAGTTATTTAAACTAAAAAAGCCCCGCAGGGTAAAAAAAAATAAAACCCCGTAGGGAAAGAAAAAAAATCACTTCAACATTGCATCACAAACAGAAACAATATCATCCCAACTATTATCTTGGGTTAAGAATACTTCTTTGTCTTTGTAGTTAAGACGTAACCAAATATTATCAGACCCCACTAACTTAGATATTCTTTCGTAACGGGGGTGATGTAACAAAGTAGTAATGTTATGTTCCCAAACTTCTTGTTCAATCATTTCAGAATAAATTATCAATTAAAATAATAGAGTAACGTTTCCCCTTCCAATTATAGTAAAGAACAAGTAACCCTGCTTTTGGTAGATAGTCAAATGAAATCTCCAATGTTAAAAGTAGAATTATAAAAAGGGGAATTATTGCACCACAAAAAAATAGACTTGTCATTTTACTTTTGTTTTAATTGTTTTTTTAAATCTGAAATTCTTTTCGCTTTGCCTTTTTTATAAATATCTATTGCCCAAGTTGCAGTTATGTGTGAGGGGCGTTTCTCATTTTCTATTTCGTCAATCTTTTCCCAAATTAAATCATCACTACCCAACTCTACTTTAGGCTCTGCTCTTTTTTCTTCTGCCTTTTTGGCAACTGAAATTTCTTTTATGGGGTTTATTTCTCCCAAAGGAATAGGGTTGTGTGAAAACCAAAAGTTATCTACGAAGTAATCTACTAATTTTTGATTACCCGTTATTCCTAACTTTTCTTTTGCAAAAGCCGCTCTTTCACTAAATCTTATTCCCGTAGGTTTACTTTTTGCCATGTGCTACAAATGTGCGTCAAAGGTAGCACACTATCTTTGAATAAACAAACTTATTTTTTCAAATTGGCGTAATAATCTTCCAATATTTTCGATAATTCGGGGTTTGAAGTAACGAATTGACCTCCCCATTTTCTTACTTTTATGACATCTAAACCGCTTTCGGTTATCCAATTTTCGATGTCTATTTTTTGTTTTTCGGTGGGGTTTTGATACCCGTGAAGTAGGGTTACGACTTCCCCAATACCCCAATTTAGACCTACTGAAACTTGTTCATAGTCAAGGTTATTATCCCTCATAACCCTTCTTAAATGTTCTATTGCTGCCATAATATTTATATGTTTTTACAAAGGTGCAAGGGGGTTTTCACCCCACCAAATCTAATCGGTAAACAACCAACCCCTAACACTAGAACCCACACACACGAAAGGGAATAAACCAACATAACCAAAACAAAACGGTAAAACCCCCGTTA
>Ga0214193_1000008_pt1 | contig 70853 bp, 89 predicted proteins | sample TroBogEpilimnion_10_FD_153031 | JGI IMG/M metagenome (GOLD analysis project Ga0214193, IMG submission 153031) | Freshwater microbial communities from Trout Bog Lake, WI - 05AUG2008 epilimnion | ecosystem: Environmental > Aquatic > Freshwater > Lake > Epilimnion/Euphotic zone | place: Trout Bog...
CCCCCGGAGTAGAGCGAGCCTCTGACGTGCCAGTTTCCACCTTCCTCGCAAGAAGCCACACGGCTCCACTCACGCAGGTCGGTAGCAGTCACGCCCCAAGGCCAGCCCTTTGGAGCGTGGTGAACGACAGGTGGCTTGTGGGCCACTGGCGTATGCGCCACGGTGGTCACTGGAGCGTGTTTCGGCGCACCGTGAAGTGGGCCGTGGAAATTGGAATGGTGCGGAGCAGATGCCCCGGCTGGTTGCAACAACACTGCCCCGATAGCGACAACGGAGACAGCGATAAGGGAACGGATAGACAAGGTAGGCCGCATCGGACACTCCTTCAGGTCACGCGTCGTACAGCAGACGCAGGTTCTAGGTGGTGGTGGTGCGGGCAAACGCCATACGACATTCATACCCCAGTCCGGTTCCGGTGTGGAATACAACGGCCTCGCTTATTCAGCATCGGGTGTGTCGGCGTTATCACGGCCCTTATGGGGTCATTGGCCTCCCAAGTGGTTGATGAAAACCCTAGTCGGGTGACAGCAATGTGTCAAGTTGACGAGGGTTCAGTAAACGGAAGTTAGTCCCAGCCGTAGCATCCGCAGTAGTAGGAATCGAATTCAGCATCAGGCCGAGGCCTGAAGAACGGCAATGGATTGGCTGAGGGTTGCTCGCCACCGCACCCACGGAAGTAAGTGCAACGTGCTTTGCGCTGCTGCACCAGCGTGGTCGGCGCGGGTGGGTAGTGGTTGCTCGTGAGGTGTCCCATCAGTCGTACTGCCCATCGTTCTGCCAAGCCGGGGAGCCGTAGGTGTGGTGGTGATGACCCTTGGCACAATGCCACGAGCCGTACTCGTCGGTGAGAACCGTGGCTGCGCCACAGGGAAGAATCTCAATGCGAGGGTTATCGTCGTAGTCGTAGCCGACAACACGCTCTACGAGCCAAGCGCATCCTTCAGCATCCAATTCGGCCTGAATCTGTGCAAGTTCATTTGGGGTCAATGCTTCGATAAGTGGCATCTGTTTCCTCTCGTTTGGCACTACTAAACACTAGTCTAGCGAATGGGTGTCACAAAGTCAAGTCATTTCTTTAGGTTCCTTGCCCGGCATCACCAACCCTGCTACGGTTGCCCATATGACTGAAGCAATCGGAGTTGACCCCCTGACCGAAGAACGTTCACCACTTTGGCTGTGCGACGAGCCGGAGTGTACGAGAGCAACGGAGCCGGGAACCCCGGATGCTGAGGATTGGCTTCCAACTGAAGAAGCCCACTTCTGCCCTAAGCACGCCAACCTGCGCTTCGGCGGGAAGTAATGCCACACGCTCGCATCCTCGTGGGTGACGTGCGTACACGCTTGGCCGAAATCCCCGACGGTTCAGTCCGAACCTGCATCACCTCACCGCCTTACTTTGGACTTCGTGACTATGGCACGGGCGAGTGGGAAGACGGTTCACCAGACTGCGACCACATCGCTCCCCCAACCGGTGGCCCATCGAAGAAAGGCCAGCGAGGGAAGTTCTCGGCAGACGGCCAGTACAAGAACACCTGCCGAAAGTGCGGAGCGAAGCGCATTGACGCTCAAATCGGTTTGGAAGAAACCCCCGATGAGTACGTCGCCAATCTCGTGGCCGTGTTCAGTGAAATCCGTAGGGTGCTTACTGCCGATGGCACGGTCTGGCTCAATCTCGGAGATTCTTACGCCGGTAGTGGCAAGGGCGGGCAGAGTGCTGAAAAGCGCAGCAAGGGCTGGCAGCCTGAGTATGCGAACAAGGGCGCAACCTACGGGCTGAAGTCCAAGGACTTGCTCGGCATTCCGTGGCGTGTGGCTTTCGCACTTCAGCAAGACGGTTGGTATCTCCGCAGCGACATCATCTGGCACAAGCCCAACCCGATGCCTGAAAGCGTCACAGACCGACCCACCAAGAGCCACGAGTATCTGTTTCTGCTCACCAAGTCGCCAAGGTATTACTACGACCACGAGGCCATCAAAGAGCCGGTTGTTGATTTGGATGGCAAGCGCAACAGCCGAGATGTGTGGACAATCTCTACCAAACCATTCAAGGGCGCACACTTCGCCGTGATGCCAGAGGCCCTTGCAGAGCCGTGCATCCTTGCTGGTTCAGCACCCGGCGACACGGTACTTGACCCGTTTGCTGGAAGTGGAACGGTGGCAGTCGTTGCGCTGCGCCACGGAAGGAACTTTGTTGGTACGGAACTCAACCCTGAGTACAGTGAAATCGCACAAAACCGTATCTACGATGATGCCCCAATGTTCTACCAGATAGAGGTGGTCGAATGACGTTTGACGAATGGCTGGAATTTGGAATTGCTTCGGGTTTCTGTACCCAGCAGTACTGCGCTTTCCACGATTTTCCACCACTGACGGATGCCGAAGAAGCGTTGCTGGATGAAAATGACGAGATTTGCTACAGCGTTGTCCGGCTCGGAAGCCCAAGCGACTGGCTACAGGCGTGAAGGCCATCGTTCATATTCACCAACAGAAAATCAAGAAGGGCGAACCAGCCATCATCGTTCGCACCTACAAAGGGGTTGCTCACTACAGTGAAATCCTCATCAACGGCCCGATGCGCCTCGTGCAGAGCGACACCCCGGACAGATGTGGCGCACGGGTTTGGATTGAAACCGACACCGAGTACATCACCCCAGTGAGCGACTTCATTCTCTTTGGGGAGCAGTAGTGCTGGGCGAAGGTGAAAAACGGCTAGTCAGCCTTTGGTATGGGAACGGTTTCTACGCCAAGGTCTACGAAGAAGCCGACGGCTCGTTCCACGCATTTTTCACTACGCCCGACTTTGACAACATTGCCGACGCACTCCAGTTTGTGGATAGGATTGCCGTCATTCTCCTTGGGGGTTTGGAATAGTGGATTGTCCGCACGAATGGCAACTCATCGCAGTAGGAAGCAAGGTGTGGGTGAACTGCAAGAACTGCACGAAGCGGTTCCCGTTCACCACCGAGTTCAATGGAACGCCCTACAAGGGGCCTATTCCCGAAAGGTACCGATGAGGAAGAAAGAACTGAAGGCGTTGGTGGAAACCACCCGAAGGGATTTGGAAACCTGCCACCAGTTGCTCTACAAGTACGCCGAAGACATTGACAAGTTGATTCAGCACACCGTCACAACGGACAACAAGATTGCCGAAATCGAAAAGGAGAAAGACGTACTTCGCTACGCTTTTCACCTTGCCACTGGTCGGCTCGCAGCGCATCAAGGCATTGACTTCGACAACATCTCGGCCTTTGCCGACGCACTCATCTCCGAGGCAGAGCAAGACGCTCAGGATTGAATTGCAGTTGGCTGGCCAAGCCTTGGTAATCAGGGGACTGCTACTCCCATACCTATCTGTATAGTGCCAAAATCACCATCCGATAGGCAATGGTTTTTTTTATACGGCTTCCAACCTTGTCACCCAAGGTAGGAAATTTTGGATGGTGACTTCCAAAGAACCGTAAGTGGCAACCTGTCTTCTGACAACGCTCGTGGCTTAATGCCCTTTTTACCGTCGCCACGCCGACGTGCTTCCAAACACAGTATACCAACCCCACTACAGGGTGTCAAGAGAAATGACGAAGCGGCCCGTTGGAGAGGCCGCCTCGTCGGTACTTCTGGTGTTGGTTAACGCAGCATTGCAGTACTTCGGGTTAGGGCTTGGCAGACTGTCTGCCAACCGAAGCCCCGTTATCGTATCCACTTCAGCAGAGGTTTGCAACAACACACTCAACCCTGTACGGTAGTGAAATGCGAACGAAACCGAACACGCCACCCCGTCGTAAAGACGCAGAGATTCTTCGTTACATCGCTTGGCACTGTAGGGAGATGGGGTTTTCACCATCCATCCGAAGTATCTGCACTGCGACAGGAATTCGGAGTACATCAACGGTTCAGCAGATGCTGGTCAGAATGGAAGTCGAAGGCCGGATTCGCCGTGACGGGTACAAGCGCACCGTCATCACTGTCCAAGATGTTGACCCGGAGTTCTGCCAGCACGACTGGCGCATCACTAACAAAGATTGCATTGCCCTCGGAGAGGCGTTGGTGGAATGTCTGCACTGCCATCGGAGTACAGCCGTTGAGTTCCACCCGGATTGGAACGACTTAGAAACTTGCCCACGCTACACGGGTCAAGTGTAGGCAAACTAAATATCTGTGCTAACCTATGTGCAGCAACCCTAGTAGGGAGTTGAGGATGAGTTCACTGAACGAATTGGCCGAGAGGATTGCCAAGGAAATGACCCTTGGTACGCCGAACGACGAAGACTTGCACAACCTTGTCCAAAAGGCACTGACCCAGCAGGATGCCCTTGCGCGGCTGGCCAGTGAAAACGAAGCACTGACCAAGCAGGTGGCCGACCTCACTGCTCGCTTGGAATCCATTGAGCCGTTCACCCACCTCGTGCAGTACGCAGAGGGTTCTGCCTGATGTGGCCGTTCACCAAGTCCCGGCTTGTGTGGAAGAAGGGCGAGTTCAACGAATTTGAAGCAGTAGACGAGCCGTATCGCTACGTCGTTTGGTCGGGGAATGGAATCACCGAACTGCGCCTCATCCAGCGTGAGCAGTTCAACGGCATTGGTATGCCGTTCCAAGATTTCAGCATCTACACCCGTGACATTGACGCTGCGTTCGCTTTGGCCGAAGAAGTCAACAAGTTGATTCGTAAGGCTCGCCGGTACAAGTAAACGTCACACCGTTCTGCTATGGTGGAACGTATGTCCTCAACCCCTGTTTATCTCGGTGAGAAGCCCGACGGAGTATCACCAAGTCGGGTAAGCCAATTCAAAAACTGCCCTCGCCAGTACCAGTACGTCTCGGTGGAGAGACTGCCAGAGAAGAAGGGTGAGGCCGCATACCGGGGAACTATCTTCCACGCCGTGCTGGAAAACCTGTTCCGTGACGAAGCCCCCGAAGACCGGACAGTGGACAATGCGATGAAGCACTTCCGTTCGCTCTATCGGGAATATATGACCCCCGAAGCGATTGAAGAACTTGGCTTCGATGAAATCCGTGTGCAGAAGTACGCTGCCGAAATCACCAAGTTGATTCGCACCTACTTCACGATGGAAGACCCCAGTTCGATTGACGTGGTTTCCACCGAAATCCGTTTGGACTTGGATATGGGCGACTTTGGCCTGCGAGGAATCATTGACCGGCTAGACCGGCTCCCAGATGGCACACTCGCCATCCGTGACTACAAGACCGGCAAGGTTCCAAAGCCCCGGTACGAATCCAAGGCATTGGAAGCGTGTCAGGTGTACGCCTACCTGTGCGAAAAGGTTTACGGTGAACGGCCCAGCGTGATGAGCCTTATCTACGTCAAGGATGCAGTCACCATCGAAAAGACCGTGACGGACATTGACATCCGGGATGCTGAAACTCGTGTGCGTTCCGTGTGGGCAGCCATTGAGCGAGCCTACGAGACTTCCAATTTTCCAGCACAGCCATCCATCCTGTGCAACTGGTGTTCGTTCCAACAACGCTGCCAAGAGGACAACTACTCCGTCTTCTAGGCCCTCGGCAAGCGCAATATCGCGCTATTGCTTGACACTTCCAAAAAGTCTTCTACGATTTCAGTAGTCAAGCCCTAGATGGGCAATGAATCGTTAGGAGATGGCGTGGCTCGTAAGTTAGTCCGTCTGAACATCAAGGAGACTTCGGGCGTTGACCGCCCGGCGCACCTCCACGATGGCTGGGTAGTGATGAAGTCTGCCAATCCTTCTGACGTTGCTGCGGTTCTTGACGAAGTTCGCCCCGAAGACACTGAAATCGAATTGGCAGATGATGCCAACGACGAAGTGGAAGTCGAAGCGAACAAGGCAGTAATCCCCACCCTCGTTTCCAAGGAGGAAACTATGTCTTTCACCCCAGAGGTGTCAACCCCAGAGGTTGTCATCATCCCTGAGGCTGCGAGCGAGGCTGACATCATTAAGGCGATGCCTGCGGCTATCCGCAAGATGCTGGATGACGCTTCGGCTAACGCCGAGGCTGCACTCCGCAAGGCTGCTGCCTCAGAGCAGGCTCTTTTGGCCGAGCGTGACGCTCGTGCTGACGAGGCTGCCGTGATGAAGGCTGCTCAGTGGTCGCACCTGAACATTGACCCCACGATTGTCGGCCCTGCGCTTCGTCGCTTGGCTGAAAACGATGGCACCCTCGCGAACGAGGTTGTCAAGGCACTTGACAGTGCCAACGCTTTGCTTGAAACCAACGTGGTTTTCACTGAGGTTGGTTCCGACGCTCCTGTTGCGAGCGACGATTCCTACTCCAAGATGGAGAACCTCGCGAAGGCTGCTGTTGCTTCCGGCACGGCCCCGTCCTTTGAGGCTGCTCTGCTGGCTGTTGCCCAGTCGAACCCAGACCTCTACACCCAGTACCTCGCTGAAAAGGCTCGATAAATATGGCTTGGGAACAAAATCCATACACCGTCAAGGTTTCGCTGGTTGCCGATTCGTCGCTTTCGACGCAGGTTAACTCGGCTGGAACCCCGGTCTTCACCCCGCAGTTCCGCTTCGTTTCCCTTGGTTCGACCAGTGCGACCATCACTGCGAACGTGACCGCTGGTAGCAACTCGGTGTCGGTGACCGGTACCACGGCGACCCCAGCAGCATTTGCTGGAATCGTCCCCGGTGCGCTCGTCACCGCGCCAGCCGGTCTTGCTGGTGCAACGGTTGTCGGCATCAACATTGCTGCTGGCTCGTTCACCATCTCGCAGGCTGCTCCCGGTACCACCGCAAGCGCTTCGATTACCCTCACGGTTCAGGGTCAGCCTGCTAGCCAACCTGTTGCCACGGCGATTGTTGCCGGACAGACTGCTCCCGGCACGACTGCCGTGAACGCTGGTGGAACCGGCCCCAAGGCCATCGGTATTCTTCAGAACCAGCCGGTGTACCGCACTGCTGCTAACGGCAACCTTGAAGCCCTCGCTGAGGCTGAAATCACCCTTTCGGGTATCTCCAAGGTTGTTTGTGGTCTTGCTGTGACCGTCGGTCAGGCTCTGACGATTGACACCTCTGGCGCAGTTGTCCCTGTCACCTACCCAACGACTGGTTCTTACGCCAGCCCTACCTCGTGGGTTTACGGTACTGCGCTTTCCAGCGGTGCTCAGGGTGACCTCATTGCGATGGCTGTCACGGCTTCGGCCCCGTCTCGCAACGCATAGGTTTAGAAAGGAACCTGAACAATGCCCCAACCAAACGTTCAAAATGTTCACATTGACGCGATTCTGACCAACATTTCAGTCGCGTACTTGCAGAACACCGACAACTTCATCGCTGACAAGGTTTTCCCTGTCATCCCGGTGGACAAGAAGTCCAACCTGTACTTCAAGTACACGAAGGATGACTGGTTCCGTGACGAGGCTCAGCGTCGTGCTGATGGCACCGTCTCCGCTGGTTCTGGCTACGGCCTCACCACGGACACCTTTATGGCCGACGTGTGGGCTTTCCACAAGGACATTGGTGACCAGACCCGTGCCAACTCCGACAACCCCCTCAACCCCGATATGGAGGCGACGCAGTTCATCACCCAGCGTCTTCTTCTCCGTCGTGAGGTTCAGTGGGCCAGCGACTACTTCCAAGCCGGTGTCTGGGCCTTGGGTGTCAATGGTCAGCCCGCTACCGGTTCTACCGCGGCTGTTAACGCTGGTACTGCCGTGTGGCAGTGGGATGACTACGTTGGTGCGACGGGTACCTCGTCGTACACCAACGGTGGAACCTACTACTCCAACCCGATTGCGGACGTGGAACTCGCCAAGGCTGCCATCTTGCAGACCACGGGCTACGAGCCGAACACCCTCGTGCTTGGCTACCGTGTCTTCCAAGTGCTGAAGAACCACCCGCTTCTCGTTGACCGCTACAAGTTCACTCAGGCCGGTGCCATCGTCACCGAAGACCTGCTCGCCCAACTCTTTGGAGTTGACCGAGTGCTGGTCGCCAAGGCTGTCGTGAACACGGCGAACGAGACGGCGAGCGACCTGCTCGGTGTTGGTGTTGCTTCCAGCAACTACAAGTTCACCGTCGGCAACAACGCCCTGCTTGCCTACACCGCCCCGAACCCCGGTCTGATGACCCCCTCCGCTGGCTACACGTTTATGTGGACTGGCGTGTCGGGTGGCCTCGGTACCACGGTTGGTGTGAGCCGCTTCCGTATGGAGGAACTGAAGGCAGACCGAGTTGAAGGTGAAATCGCCTTTGACAACAAGGTTGTCGCAGCCGACCTCGGCTACTTCTTCAGCAACATCATCGGTGGCACGGCCATCTAGCCTCTAGTAGGCTAGGGGTATGAACCCCGAACCACGCTTCACACACAGAATCGCCAAAGTGTACCCAGCCGGTGCCTTTGGCGATTCTGTGTTTGGGCCGAACAATCTCGTCTCCACTGAAACGTGGACACGACGAGGATTTGACCACATCGAACTGTACGGATGGGCAAGGCCCTTGACCCCGTATGAATTGGAACACCTTGACGAGGAACTGGCTGCTGCCGGGTGGGTTTGGCCCCCCGTGGAAGCCGAGCCTGAGGTGGAAACCGTTGTTGAGCCTGAGGCTGTAGACGAGCCTGTTGTGACCAAGGCTCCGGCCAAAAAGCCAGCAGCGAAGACGGTGAAAAAGGCAGTCAAGAAGCCAGCCACCGAGTAGCCACAGTTTACGGCAATACTGGTGATACGATTTCCGTATGTCGCTGCGAGATGCTGAAAAGCGTATTGAGCAATCATCCACCTGTCGCTTCGCAGACTTCCTGAAGTCGTTAGACAAGGATGACACTGCCACGCTGAAATCGTGGATTGAACTCCAAAAGCCTGCTGGCTGGATTGCCAGAGTGGTCACTGCCGACGGCAAGAAACTCAACGAGAAGACCCTGAAGCGTCACCTTGACGGCCAGTGTCAATGCCCTGCTGAATCCACCCACAAGGGGGCGTATCGTGTCGCTAAGTGACGCAGCATCGTCATTGCCACAGCGTCACGTCAACACCATTCCAAAAGGAACTGAGCCATCGTTCCAATGGAATGGCAACGAGGGCTACATCACCTCACCGCTTCTCCCCAATGAGCCAGACCCGGCGTTTTGGGAAGTCCTTATGCAGGACTGGGGGCTTTCACCAGACACTACGGAAGTCGTAGACGGCTCCGTCAATATCCGTGGCTGGGATGCCAATATGGGCCGAGATGCAGACGGTCACCCAACCGTGCATCGAATGAAGTACTACCGAGCGCAGATTCGCCGTCGCCAAGGTGGTGAACGCTCCATCAACGTGGACACGTTGTGCGAGAAGATTCTGAAGCGCAAGCCACTGAAGTCCGCCCCAAGTGTAAACAGCAACCGTGCATTGGTAGTCACTTTTTCCGATTGGCAGACAGGAAAAGGGGAAGGGGGTGGCCCAGATGCAATGACCGAGCGCATCTGCCTCGCCCAAGACCGTGTGGTGGAACGGGTCAAGGAAATGCGTAAGGCTGGTCGTGCGCCTAGCCATATCTACATTGCTGGAATGGGCGACCTCGTGGAGCAGTGCGACGGTCACTACGATATGCAGACTTTCCAAACCGTCCTCACTCGTCGCCAACAGAAGGACTTGGTGGTCTACCTCATTGACCGGATGGTGGAATTGTTGGTAGACAATTTCCCCGATATCCAAATCATCCTCACTGCCGTTCCGGGCAATCACGGTGAAAACCGCAAGAACGGCAAGGCGTTCACGGACTGGTTGGACAACGACGATTTGGATGTTTTCACCTCAACGTACCGTTGTTATCTGAAGAACCCAGAACGCTACGTCAATGTTTCGATGCCCCAGTTCGACGGCCTCGTTCAGGAAGACTTGACTATCACCTTGGACATCTGTGGTGTGCCAGTGACGTTCGCTCACGGCCACCAATTTGGAAAGGGCAACGGTGGAGGCACGGTTGCCAAGATTGAGGCGTGGTGGAAAGGCCAAGTAATGGGTCGCACTCCGGCTGCGGACAGCGCAATCCTCATCTCTGGCCATTATCACCACTTCGTCGCATCTGAAGGCACTGGTCGCCAAGTGTTCCAATGCCCAGCGATGGATGGTGGTTCTAAGTGGTTTACAAGCCAGACGGGTGCAAACTCCCCTGCTGGAATGTTGACGGTTGGTATCGGACTTGACTACGGCTCTCGTGGCTGGGGAGATTTACTGATTATCTGATGGCGTATTACTTGTGCGGCCCGATGCGGGGTCTGCCCCACTCCAACTTCCCTGCCTTTGAAGAAGCGCGGGAACACCTCAGAAGCCTCGGATTCGACGCTCTTTGCCCCGTAGAGGCTGCCAAAGAGCGATTGGGTGCTGATATCCAAGCCGACGATTCTAACTACTACGACCAAATGTGGCACTGCTTCGATATGGTGCAGCGTTGCGATGGTGTAATCGTGCTGCCGGGTTGGGCGAAGTCTGAAGGCGCAAAGGCAGAAGTACTGGTTGCCGTGAACACTGGCAAGCCGGTTTACGCCTACCACAAGCACCGCCCCCACGTTTTGGAAGAACTGGTCGGCGTGAAAATCACCACACGGGCAGAAATGTTGTCGTAATGGGAATCGGCGTACCCCCACCGTGGATTGACGGTACCGAAGAAGACAATTGGGAAGATTGGTACGACCCACGCAATCCTTGGACACCACTCCCCGGCGTTCGTACAGGAGCAGAACTCACTCGTGGTGAAAAAGCAGCCGACGCTGTGCGAAACAAAATGGGTTCGTGGGCGTTCGTTGGTTGGTTCGTCGTGTTTATGGCGAGTTGGGCAGTCCTGAATAGTTTTGCCTTGAACAACAATGGCTTTGACCCGTACCCGTACATCTTGCTAAATCTGTTCTTGTCAATGCTCGCCGGTCTTCAGGGGGCCATCTTGCTGATTGCCGCCAAGCGAGCCGATGCCATCGCAGCAGAGCAGGCCCTATCCCACTTGACAATCTCTAAAGCAAGTAGTGAAATCATTGCTGCGGTCAAAAAGGACTTGGCTTCCAATACTCACTTGACGCACGAGATTCACGCAGCACTGAAGGACATCCAGCACTACATTGCCGAAAGGGAGAACAATGACTGACATCAACCGTGTTTCACCACACCCACGCCGTTCGATGGAGGAAATCAACCAATTCCTCGCACAGGAGAACGAGAACATCCTGAACTGGAAAGGTACGAACACGGCTGGCAGTGCTATTCAGGCACCCTTGAAGTCAACGATGACCAAGCGTCTCGTCACGGCTGGTGGTGGCCGTCGAAGGGCTGGCTCCGGGTACCAATTCGCTTCATCACCGGTTGAGCCAGAGTTCCCCGAAGGTGGCGACCCACGCTTCCGTGCAGTCCTGTCCGAGATGCTGAAATTGCATATCTCTAAGAGCAACGACTACGGCACGAACCGTGACCCCTATGCCAACTACCGGGCTGCCGAGCAAATCGGCGTTTCAGCGTGGAAGTCCTGCTTCATCCGAGGTTTGGAAAAGGTGCAGCGCATCGCTAACGCAGCATCGGGCAAGCGTCTGAACCACGAGAGTGCTGAAAACTCGTTCCTTGACCTTGCCAATCACATTGTCATCGCCAAGGTTCTCTACGACGAGGAACAGGACAACAAACACCAAATCTGAAATTGTGTGGCAAAATGGGGGGCAACTACGCTTACCCATAGGAGTTTCACCAAATGGCTCTTGCTGCTCAGGCATTTCCAAACGAAGGTCTTGACCTTATTTTTAGCCAGTTGGCCATCTACTCCGGTGGTGTGACTACCCCGCAGACAACGGGCCTCAACCCTTACTACATCGGTCTTTTCACCTCATCCAGTGGCCTTGGAACGCAGGTTCCTTACGGTGCAGCCACTCTCGCTGTCGTTGATTCAGCCACGGGCTACACGGGAACCTACACGACGAACGGTGGTGGAACCGGTACTGGTGTCACTTTCCGTGAACTGGGAACTGCTAATTCGACTGCTGCCGGGTACGCACGAGTGAGTGCGACGTACAGCCTGAGTTCGACTGCTGCTGCGACTGGTGCGACGAGTGGTACCTTGACGGCACTTTCAGCAACCGCTACTTGGACGCTCACGGTTAGTGCAACTGCCGGTCTTGCCGTTGGTATGAACATCACGGTCACCGATTCCTTGTCGGCGCAGGAGACACGAGTTATCACCAACATCCCAACGGGTAGTTCCATTGTGGTTCTCTCGGCTGCGCTCTCTGCGACCTGCAACTCTGGCGCAGCGTGGACTGCTGGAGATGCTGTAAACGGTCAGAAGTCAACTGCCCCAGCCGTCACGTTCACGGCCCAAGGCGTTTGGCCTGCCGTGTGTGGCTACTTCATCACCAACGTTGCAAGCGGTACGTCGGGCAAGATTGTCTACATTGCAAACTTTGCCGACACCTCAACGCCTATTCTCAACCCCAACGATTCACTGACGGTCACGCCTACTTGGTTGATGAGCAACTAGGGAGGTGAAATCCCCTAGGGGATAGACGATGGCTCGCACCCCTTATACACAGAACTCATACGTCGGTGGAGCATACGCTGCCACGCTGACGGGGAGCATCAACAGTTCTACGTCAACGATTTCACTGACGTTTTCCGGGACGCAGTACTCATCGTGGACTGGCCTCGGCATCGCCACTTCACCAAGTGGAGCGACGGCCAACGCTGGTTTTTTCCTGTCCATTGACTACAACTCGGCCTCTGAAGAAAAGGTCTGGGTTCCAGCGCAGACGATTTCGTGGACTACTTCTCCCATCACGCTCACTGGGGTTGTCCGTGGTCAAGACGGGACATCAGCAGTAAGCCACCTTGCTACGGCTGCCGTCATCCCTGTTCTGACAGCCTCTGACATTTCAGAAGGCAACTACACGGTAAGCCAGACCGTTGGCCAAGTTCAGGCAGTCGGAGACATCCTCTACGGTTCAACGGCTCAGGCGTTCAGCAGGCTTCCAATTGGTTCTGCCGGGCAGGTTTTGGTTGCAGGCACGACTGGGCCGTTCTGGTCAACAACGAACACCAATGCCCACTCATCAGTGATTGTGGCTGACTTTGGTACCGGGGCAGCAGTCCTTGTCGGCACCAATGCTTCGTACACAGCCGGTACTACCGATGCCAGTGGTGGTTTGGGTATCGGTGCAAGAATCACGGGAAACAGCACGGGAACGCTGACGATTGACGGGATGGGTCTGACTGGTTCCTACGCTAACTCCCGTGTGTTGATTGCTGGAAACACCAGCACGCAATCTAAGTACAACGGCATTTACACGCTCACTACCGTTGGAAATACCACCACTCCCTACGTCCTCACCCGTGCAACTGACTACAACGACAGCATTGCTGGCGAGGTTGCTCCCGGTGACTACGTTCTTACGATTCAAGGAAGTTCCTACGCAGGCCGAACGTTTGTAATGAACGCCACTGGCTCCGGTGCTGGTGGAATCACCATTATTGGAACCGACCCCATCACTTGGGTGCAATCCGGTGGTGTCGGCCCGACAGGGCCTACTGGCCCTACCGGTGCTGGTGGCACACTAGGCTACTACGGTTCATTTTACGACACCACCACGCAGTCAGTAGGTTCTGCCAACACGCCTACGGCAATGACCTTCAACACCACGGCGGAGAACAACGGTGTCTCCATCACCAGCAGCAGCCAGATTTTGTTTGCCAACGCCGGAACCTACAACGTGCAGTTCTCGGCGCAACTCACGCAGACCGATAACAGCATTGACCAAGTGCAGATTTGGCTCCGCAAGAACGGCAGCGACCTCACAGAGACCAACACCACGGTCACGATGGACAAGCAGAACAGCGACAAAGTTGCCTCGTGGAACTTTGTGCTTACCGTCGCAGCCAACGATTACTTGCAACTTATGTGGGAATCTAATTCCACGAGTGTGACGTTACTGGCTCAATCTGCGGGTAGCAATTACCCTGCTACGCCTTCCATCATCTTGACCGTACAGCAAGTGATGTACACCCAGATTGGCCCTACAGGGGCCACAGGTGCCACTGGAGCCACTGGAGCCACCGGCCCGACTGGTGCTGGCTACTCAGGTGTCACTTCAACCTCTACGGTCAACCTCGGCACGGGAAGCGCAGTCTTCTCCGGTATCACCTCAACCGGGGCGTTCCAAATTGGACAGCGCGCTCGTGCCATCTCTACGGCGAACACGAGCCAATACGTCGAAGGCACCATCACGGCGTTGACGGCCAATACGTCAATCACCATCAACGTAGATACGTTCGCTGGTTCGGGCAGCCCGTCATCGTGGTCTATTGCCGTTGCTGGAAACGTTGGCAACACCGGTGCGACAGGTGCATCTGGAGCAACTGGAGCAACTGGGGCTACCGGGGCAACCGGGGCAACTGGTGCTACAGGAGCAACGGGTGCGACGGGTGCAAGTGGTTCGGTTGGAACAGCAAACGCTCCACTCTCCCTCTCTGGCACGACGCTTTCCATTTCCAATGCTACGACGGGTGCAAGTGGTGTAATCACGCTCGGCGGCGACCTCAACGCAACGGGTTCGACGGCAGGAACTCCCCGTGTCGGTTCGTGGCAAGGACAAGCCTTCACCACCGGAACAACGGCTGGTCAAGTTCACATCTTCAGTGGCACAACTTGGGCAGCCACTTCCCTTTCTGGCGACGTAACGGTTTCGGCTGCTGGAACTGCCACCCTTGCCACAACCGGCCCCGGCGCAGGAACCTACGGCTCATCGGGTTCGACTATCTCCCACGCCATTATTTCACTAGACGCAAAGGGTCGGGTCACAGGTGCAACATCAAGTCCTGCAAGTCTCGTCGCAGGTGTTCTAAACGCAACAGGCGCAACGACTTGGACTGCCTCGTCATCTGATAACGGACAGTTCGTTCGTTTCAGCAACGCAGTCGTTGTGACCCTTCCGGCAACGGCTCCTTCAGCCCCTTGGCTTGCCACCTATTACGGCTCAGGCTCGCTCACGATTACACCAAGTTCGCCAGCGACGCTCAACGGTTCGTCATCGTCGTATTACCTATCGTCAGGTATTCCAGCACTGGTTTGGACAGACGGAACCAACTACTTCGTGCAGCCATCTATTTCGTCAGGAAACTGGATTGCTACTTCCTATCTGAACGTAACTCAATACATCACTGCTGCGAATACACTTCTCAACCTTGGCTACAAGTCGGTCTATAACGGAACCGCATCAACGGCACTGACCCTCAACTCTGCTTCAACAAACAACTTCGTTCCGCAAATCCTCGTCAATGGCTCTACCCAGACGGTTTACCTCTTGCCAAATGGACAGGTGACGGGTTCACCAAGCATCCTCAATGCTTACGGCACGACCTATGCGGGCTATGTCGTTGGAGTGGGCGGCATTTCCACCAACGGAACCATTTGGACAGTCACAACTGGAACAACCCACAACTTCTTGACCGGGCAGACAGTTTACCTTGGTGGCCTTTCTGCCGGTGGCTCCACTGCCTACAACGGTTCGTTCACGATTGCCTCTACAGGTGCAACCAACACTTTCACCATCGCAAATACGGCTCAACCCGGTGCAGTCACTTTCGCTGGCACTGCAACCGTGCAACCCTTCCCCCTTCCAGCAGGAGGGGCGGTTTCGTATCAAGGCATCAGCGGTTCAACTGGGGCAGTCTGGCTCACTGGTTCCAACCCGCAAACGCTCTCTGGCGATGTGACGGTTGGCAATACAGGAGCAGCCACGGTCAACAAGGTTCAGGGTGTAGCAATCAGCGGAACGCCTTCTGCTGGTCAAGTTCTGACGGCTTCAGCAACAAACGCTGCATCGTGGTCAGCGCAGTCAAGTGTCACGGTCCTTTCCACCACGGGAGGAACGGGAACTGCTGGCACGACAGGAACCTACACGGTGCCTTCTTGGGCTACCAACCTTCACGTCATCTGCGTTGGTGGTGGAGGTGGGGGTGCAGGTGGTGGATACTTTGCAGGGACAACCGGCTACGCCAGTGGGGGCGTTGGCGGGAATGGTGGAAATGCCACAATTATTGACATTCCTGTCACCGCGTCCCTTATCTCTTCGGGTATTCCTTACGGCATTGGGGGTGGTGGCTCTGGAGGGACTTGTGCCTCATCAACGACAACTTCTGGTGCTGCTGGGGGAACGGGAGCCACCACCTATTTCGGCTCAACAAACGCTGCGACCAACTCCTACTGCTACGCCAGTGGTGGAGTGGGTGGTTCGACTGGTGGAAAGTTCAATACTTCATCATTCGTCTACAACTTCCAAGGTGTGGTCTACAACGCTCAGACTTCGGGAAACGTTCTCTACGGTGGCGTTGGGGGCTATGGGGGAACTGGAGGAACTGCTGGTGTTGCTGGAACCAACGCTCAGCAGGGAACCCTTGGTGGCTTCACTGGAGGCGGTGGAGGCGGTGGAGGATGCAGTTTCAACACTGGCAACTCCAACGGTGGGGCTGGTGGAAAGCCAGACATCTCGCCCGGTATGTCCACCGTTGGTGCTGGTGGTGTTGTTTCTGGTTCGGCAGCCACGAGTGGAAGCACCTTTGGATACGCTTCGCCGGGTGCCGGTGGTGGAAACGGCAACAACACTCCAACTCCAGCAGGAGCCAACGGAGTTTACGGTGGAGGTGGAGGTGGAGGCGGTGCTGCTGCCAACACGACAACTGGCGTTGGTGGAAATGGTGGCGCAGGCTACATCGTTGTTATTGCGACCTAAGGGTTTAGATGCCTCTTGCTAACGAGCAAATTGGACAGACTTTCCTTGGTGGTGCCGAGTTCTTCTTCAGTGGGCGCACCATCGGGGAAGTCGCCGTCTCCAGTGAAATCGAAATAGCCAAAGCCGTTGACAGCCACAAGTACAACAAAGTTTCTGAAGTTCCTGCTTTGGAAAACAGCACGGGCGAAACTTCGGTCATCCACGCTCGTTCAAGTTCCAACGCTTTGGTGGAAACCGATGAGGGAACGACATCGCACACTTCCAAAACTGTCTCATCTGTTGCGGAAACAGCAACAGCCACCGACGGCAACAAATCTGCACGAAAGTCTGCTTCCAGCATTGTGGAACAAGACGGAACGGCCATTGCCGAAGACGCGACCAGCCGGACAAAAAATAGTTTGGCCAGTGAAATCCAAAACTCGCAAGCAGTTGACATCCGCACACGGAACCCTGTTAGCGCAGTGTCTGAGGTGGAAACCACTGCTGCTCCAAAGGTCTACGGCAGGAACGTCGTTTCAAAAGCGAGTGTTATTGAATCCAGCACCAACAACAAGCAGTACGCCCGGAACCTTGTCAGCCACGTCGAACTTCGCAATACCCGTGAGCAACACAAGAAGAACAGCATCCTTGGCCTTGGCGCACTTGGGGCTGGCTACCTTGGGTACTGGATGGCTGGCTTCCTTCCAAAACAGACCGTTCCAGCAGCCGATGGTGCGATTCGTGGAAAAGTAAGCGACGCATCTCTGGTGGAATCCCAGACAAGCCAGCGAATCGCTGCGTTCGTCAATAACGGCACGACAACGGAGACGTTCACCACTGATGGCGTAGATTCCCGGACTGTTCCCCGTACTGGTTCGACATCTGAAACGTTTGCAGCCGAGGCAACTGGTGGAAAAATCCGCAATGCCCTTTCTTCGTCGGCCCTGTTCCAAAGTAGTTCTGCCGTCAAGAAGCAAAACTTGCCACGCCTTTCAGCAGTTGCCGAAGTGCTGGTCAGTGCAGCCACGGGCCAAAACGTTCGTCGGCCCATTTCGGCAGTGGTGGAATCCTCGCAGCAAACCAATACCAAGAGCCACGGATTTGGCCGACTTTCTTCTGCGTTCCAAACGTTCGTTGCGGCTGCAACAACCGGGCGTACCCGAACCGAAGTTGGTGAAACGGCCTTCGTACAGGCCGAAGCAGGCGTTCGCTCTACGATTCACAGGGAAACTGGAGCAGCAGAACTCGTAGAGGCCAAGACCGAAGCCAAGAAGACTTCCTACCTGACCAATTCAGCAGCATCTCTGGTGCAAGCCGTATCTAGTAGCCGTTCGTTGCAAGCAATTGTTGACGGTGCTGGAATCCTCGTTCAGGTCGCTTCGTGCTTCAGTTTTGCTCACATCATCACCAACCCCCTGCCCGAAACGTATATCGAAAAAACGGCTGCTGGGGTGTATGGTGAAATGTCCCAAGCGACAGTCGTTGACAGCGCACAACCCACATATATTGACCCATCTACCGGAATTCTTTTTGAAGACGGTGGAGTAGGCTCTTACAAGGACGGCCCATAAAAATGACGATTAACTACCCAACTCCAGCAGCCAGTCTCCCAGAACTGGAATTTACTTGGGAAGATGCCGTGGGGAACGTTATAGATTTCAGCAGCCCGAACTGGTCGTTCCAATTGAAGATTGGACGTTTCCCCAGTCCAGCCGTTTTGACCAAGACCAGTGGGATTCAAGGCTTTGCCGTCGCCCCAAATCTCATTGTCAATTGGAACCCCGGTGACCTCAACAAGTTGACCCCCGGTGTGTGGTACTTGCAAGTGACAGCAACCTACGGCCCAACGGCGCAGCAGCGTGTGTTGACCGGTTCTATCCGTATTGACCAACCAGTGATGTCGTAGGTGAAAAGATGACGTGGACATACACGCAAGACCCAACCAGTTCCGTCAAGGATGCCGTGCGCTTCCTCATCGGAGACACCAACGAAGGTGACCCGCTTCTCCAAGACGAGGAAATCTACTTCAACCTCTCTGAGGTGAATATGGATGTCTACCGTGCTGCATCGAACAGTTGCTACAACTTGGCTGCCAAGTTCACCCAGCAGGCAACCAACGTCTCCAAGAGCGTCGGTGGCCTCTCCCTGAGCCAAGGCTACGGTGACCGAGCGCAGCGTTTTGAGCGTCTGGCCAAGGACTTGCTGATTCGCAGCCGTCGTGTCAATCCCCCGATTGCCAACGTTGACCCCCACGCACTCTGGGCAGAACTCAAAGTTGGTGGCCTTGACCCGTACATCCTCACTGAAAACACTTGGCCGACGAACTCAGAACTCGGCACAACGACTTCCTACGGGATGGGCTACAACCCCGGTGGTGGTGAAAACAACTCCGATGCCAACGGCGATGAATACAACGGCAACGATGTACCGTGAGTATTGACCCAGAACTTCTGGCGATAATGACCCAGACCATTATCGTCCAAAACCCGATTGCAGCAAAAAGCCCCGGTGGTGGCCCACCGGTTTTGGATGGCTACGGGAGACACTACGTCAACAGCAGTGGGCAAAGTGGTTCGACGGTGGAATACGGCCCACCAGTGACCTACAAGTGTCGCTTGGAGTACAAAATGAAGGTGCTGGCCACTGAAAATGGCCGTGACCGGATGAGTTCTGGCCGTGCCTACCTCAACGGTTTCTACCCCAACCTCACTACTGAGTGTCTGGTCGTTGTCCCAAACCAGACGCAGGAATCCTTGGAGTACCCAGTGGTGATGTATGTAGAGAACAACTTCGATGAGACTGGCCTGACGGGGTACAACACCGTTTTGCACTTTGAATAGGGGGCAGTGAAATGGCCGAAGAACTTACTGCCGAAGTCTCGCTCCACCTGTTCAATATGATGAACGCTCCAAAGCGTGTTTTGGAGGAAATGGTTGATGCCTATAACGAATATCTGCACTTTGTTTTTAAACTGAGCCAAGAGTTAGTCCCAGTGGACACTGGTGATTTGATGATGAGTGGCCAAGTTGACGATGCCGTGTTCCGTGACGAAAACACGGTTGGTGGGTCAATCACCTACGGCGACAATTTGGTGGATTACGCAGTGATTGTCCACGAAGATTTGGATGCTTACCACGAGTATCCAACGCAGGCGAAGTACCTTGAACAACCGTTTACCGACAATTTCCCCGACCTCGTAGAAGACGTAAAGCGTAGAATCCGAAAGGCGTTGAAAGAATAATGGCACTCCTTGATTCGATGGGCCAGTATCTCCAAGACCAGACAGCCAGTCTCCCTAGCAATCAGCAGTTGACCCTCGGTGGGAACCTGTTCCTTGGTCGCTTCCCGGCAGAAGCCCCGAACGCTGCCGTCCTCATCCAACAATACGGTGGTGGAACTCCGACGATGACGATGGGTTCAGCACCGGCGGTCATTGAGAATCCAAAACTCCAGTTGCTCGTTCGTGGTGAGCGAGAGGACTACCCGGATGCCTACCAGTTGGCCTACATCCTTTGGACAATTTTGTCCTCAGTGGTCACAAACGTCACCATTGACGGCACCAACATTCTCCGTATCGCTCCTATGGGGATGCCGAACTACATCGGCTACGACGATACTGACCGACCTAAGTTCACCATCAACTTCACAGCGATGGTCGCTACGCCCTCGTCGTGAGCGAACTCAACCTTGTACTGAAATCCATTGAGGCTGCCAAGGCAGCCAACCTCGCAGCCATCCGTGCTTTGGAAGCCGTCGAACAGATGTTGGGTGGTTCTGCCCCTGAGCCTGAGCCAGAGACGGAGCCGGAACAGCAGCCTGAGGGATGCCAACACACCGATGCCGTGAAGGTTCCTACGGTCAACGGCTCGTTCCTCGTCTGCCCCTGCGGGCATCAGCAAGAAATCTAAAATCCTGACTTGACTTTGTTCTAACCCTAATGTAAACTTAGGGTATGAGCAACCTCACAGAAGAACAGCAAGCAGCGATGAACAGATTCGCTCAGGACTTTGCAGCAGTGCTTCTTCCCATTGTGCGTAGGAAGTACGAGCAAGACCTGAGCAACGGAGCCACCGAAGCCCAGACGATAGGAGAGCAATGAACACCATCACCCCTCTGTTCCCCCTTGGGAACGTGGTCATCACGACCAACGCCCTGAACACCCTCACCGAGGCCAACCCTGAGGCTTCCTACGAGATGGTCAAAATCCTTGGCCGTCACCAGTATGGCGACTGGGGAATCGTTGACAACGAGGACAAGCGTTCCAACGACGATGCCGTGAAGAACGGAAGCCGTATCCTGTCGGCCTACGAAATCGAAGGCATCAAGGTGTGGGTCATCACCGAGTATGACCGGAGCATCACCACCATTTTGCTCCCTGAGGACTACTAAGCAGCCAATCCAAGGTTGTGTAGAATCCCCTAGGGAAATACACAGGAGACAAAATGGCAGCGCGGAAAACGCAAGGCGTGGCAGACCTCGCTCTCACCTACGAATGGGAGAACGTTGAGGAATGGGATGGCCTCGTCAAGGGTGACCTCGTACTCGTCAAGGGCGAGCGTGGTGATTGGCGTTTCCAATGGGCCAAGGTCAAAGATGGCGAAGTCACTGAGGTGACTGTCCACGGTGGCCCCAATGGTCACGGCTCGTTCCGAACGTTCTTACCGAACCGGGTCAGCAAGCCAAAGGTCGGGAATCGCAGGCCTGCCAAGGCGTAGTACGGTGTTGTAGTCAAATCCATTTCGGACTTTCGGTGGTAATCTTGCGGGGTAAGTACCCTCGCTCACCGGAAGGGCCAGATGGCTAAGGCTGCACCGAAGTCCTACCAAGTCACCGACAAGTCGCCCCTTACCTACAACGGTAAGCGGGCTATGCCCAGTGACGTGGTGACGGATATCCCCGGCGAGGACATTTCGTGGCTTCTTGAAGGTGGCTACATCGTTCCTGTCGAATCAGCACCTGAGCCAGACGTGGATGCTAGCGAGCCTGCCCCTGCGACTACCGAGGCCAACTAATGCCGATTTTCCAGCACGGTAAGAATACTCGCACCATCCTCACGGTTCCAAATTCGACGGCAGGCACGTTCACTGGCACGGCCACCAACAGCAGTTATTACTTGACTGGCGTAGTCACCTCGTTCGGCTTGACGGTTGGAATGGTCATCACGTCTCCCTCAGACCTGTCGTGGTCGGCAGTCATCACCTCAATCGGTTCCAACTCCGTAATGCTTAACGCCACGCCGAGTTCGGGTGTCTACAGCGCAACGGCCCCACAGGTTTTCACTGTGCTTCTGCCCCAAGTTTCGGCTGGAGTGACCGGAATTGGCTACGACCTCTCCCAATTTCTGAACGATGCCAGCATCAGCCAGATGATTGACGCTACTGAAACCACCACGTTCCAAACCGGTGGCAGTAAGTCCTACATTCAAGGGTTGAAGGAAGGCACCGTCAGTCTGTCCGGCTTCTATGACGGAACACCAGCCGGTATTGACCCAATTATGTACAGGACTGCCAACCACGCAGCCAACAAGTCCGTTCTTATCTTCCTTGATGGTGGAAACAACGCTACCCCGGCAGTTTGCTATATGGCCAACGGTGTCCAAACCAAGTACGACTTGAAGTCGCCAGTTGCCGGTGTTGTTAGTGCTGATATGGAACTTCAGGCCGATGGTGGCGTGTGGCGTGGATACGGCCAGTACATCACTTCGGGAACCACCAGCCTCACCGCAGCAGCCACGGTCAACAACAACTTTTCCACCTCAAAGGGTGGGCTGTTGATTATGGGCGTTTCGTCGGCCAACGGCAACTCCGGTTCTTCGTTGCTGGAATTCCAAACCTCGCCAACCGGCTCAGTGTGGACAACGGTGGAAACGCTGACTGTTGACGCTTCAACCTCTTACGGGATTGGTGCAGTCGCCATCAACCTCGTTGGAACCATCCCGCAGTACACCCGCCTGTACTACTCCGTCGGAAGCGGAGTGACAGCCAACATCTACTACGGGTTCGCCCGCTTCTAGAAGGAGATAGCAATGCCCATTTTCAATCACGGTAAGAACGCGTTTCTGGCTCTCGGATACGAGTTGTCCGGTTCCACCTACGCAACCTGCACCCTGACCAGTTCCTCGTCGCTCTCCAGCGTTTTAGTGCCTGCTGGCACCCTGCTCGCTGGTGGTGCCGGTGCTTACGGCAGCCCGTCAATGCTCGCTGGTTCGACGGCCGCCTATGGTGTGTTCGCTGGTGGAATCCCCGGCTACACGACCACCCAAATCACGAGCAGCAGCACGAGCGTCACGCTGGCTGAATCGGCAATTGGTGGAACCGGTGTCCTGCCTGCCGTTGGTACGGCTGGCGTTCCGCTTCTGCCGATGGTGAACATCTCGCCATTTATCAACGACGCTGGACTTCCGGTTGCCATTGACGCAAGCGAAACCACGACGTTCAGCCAAGCCGGTGTGAAGACCTACATTCAGGGTCTGAAGGGCTACTCGCTTACGTTTGCTGGTATGTACGACCAGACTGCTGCTGGTGCAACCTCGGCTGCCGATGGCGTTGCTGGTGGAATTGACTACATCGTTTACTGTATGGAGAACTGGCAGAACATTGCTGGAAACTTCGTTCAGTTCGTGTACGGCCCGTCTGACCCCGGCCAGTTCGTTCTTGGTTCGGCTGGTGTGCCATCCATCAAGTACTTCGGCCAAGGCGTTTTCACCAAGTACGACCTGAAGTCATCGGTCAACGGCGTTGTGACGTTCGACGGTGAAATCCAAGTGACAGGCCCCGTGTATCGGACTATCCTCTAGGTAACCCTAGTAAGGAGCAGGAATGTCAAATCTCGCACAGCAAATTTTTGCCGTAGACGATATCGAAAGCGAACTTTTGGAAATCGCGCAGTGGAATGTCACCGTGCTGGTCAAGTCAATGACGGCCAAGGACCGCGCCCGGATGATTGGTCGCTCGGTTCAGGCCAACGGCAACTTCGACTTGGAAGAAGTCCTGCCCGACTTGGTGATTCACTGTACTTTCGACCCAGAGACGGGCGAGCGTGTGTTCACGCCAGCCGACCGCGAGATGCTGATGTCCAAGGCTGCCTCGGCCATCGAACTCATCGCCACGGTTGCAATGCGCTTGTCCGGTATGGACGAGGATGCAATTGAGAGGGCGGGAAAAGGCTTGTAGATGACCCGGAAAGGAGATTTCTCTTTGAGTTGGCTGAAAAGTTAGGCCGAACCGTAGAGGAACTTCTTGACGGGTCACCGTCACACAAACCAATTTCCGCTTACGAAGTGACTGAGTGGCACGCATTGTGGCGACTGAGGAACTACGAACACGAACAGGCCACAAAGGGCTACTAGCGGAAAGGGGGTAGTGAAATGACGATGGACACCGGTGGCGACAACCTAATCGCCAATGCCATCCGTATCGCTATCCTTGGTGACAACAAGCAATTCAAGAGCGTTGTCGGTGACAGCGTTGAATCAGCAAAGGCCGCAGCAGACGGCATCAAAGGTGCTTTTGCCGACGTAGGTGGGTTCCTTTCCAAGGCAGTTGGCTTCTTCGGTGTCGCTGCGATGGTTGACAAATCAGCAGAAGCCGCTTCCAAACTGACCGGTCAACAAAATCTTCAGGCAACGATTCTGAAGAACCAGTTGTCCCCAGAACTGGTGAAGCAGTTCGGCATCACTAAGGGAATCGAGGGTAATTACTCCAAGATTCTTGCCAATGCTGCGATGATTCAGTCAACTTCAACCGGTATGAGCGTCACCCAGATAACGCAGGCCCAGACGATGTTCCTTACCAACAAGGAACTGGCCAATATGTTTGCCACCGGTCAGAAGATTACTTCTGGGCCACTGACCGGTATGAACGTTCAGTTGGAAAACGCAATGAACGCTGCTGCAAACTTGGCAGGAACGATGGGTGGCAACGTCTACGCCGCGTCTCGTCTGCTGAACCGAGTATTGGAAGACCCGGCAAAGCGTGTGACAGCACTTCGCCGTTCTTCGTTGCAGTTGAGTACCGACCAAATCAACTCCATTAAGCAGATTGAGGCTTCACAGGGCAAGGTCGCTGCCCGATACGCCACTTTGCAATTGGTGAACTCAGAACTCGGTGGTGCTGCTCAGGCAGTGGCCAACCCGATGGAGAAGTTGCAGAACGACTTCCAAAACCTCACCATCGAACTTGGTGAGGTTTTTCTCCCGTTAATTAACGCATTTTCTGATGTAATTGCTAATTTGGTTGGTTCAATTGCTCCGATGATGCAGCAATTGGCAAACGTTATTAAGCCAACAATGATGGCTATTGGAACTGCAATCGGTGATGTTTTTACGATTGTTGAACCAATCTTGAACACCATTACCACAAGAATATTGCCAGACCTTATGATGGTTCTTCAACCAATTATTGACGCATTTGGTAAAATGGCAAACGCTTTTGCAAATTCTGCTGCTCTAAAAGACTTCTTGACCATCATAGGAAAGTTGTTTGACAAGTTGTCTTTGAAACTTCTCAAATTGCTTCTTCCGTTATTCACCAATTTGCAAAAAACATTTGACAAAATGTCCAAAAACGGTCAATTGGACAAGTTGTTCAAAAATCTTGCCAACGTGTTCGCCACACTGCTGCCGATTCTTCCCCAACTCATCCAGTTCGCCATCACACTGGTGGAAGCGTTGTTCCCCCTGTTTGTCCAGTTCTTCCCCATCCTCATTCAATTTATGCAGTGGGGTGCTGATTTTCTTGCGTGGTGCATCAAGGTTGTCCCTGCCGTAGCAAAAGTTGTCGAAAAAATCCTAAAGTGGGCAGACGGGCTTCCCATCATCAAGCAACTGTCGCACCACACTGGCGTTCTGAAGGACATCATCCTTGGCTTGGTCGCAGTCTGGTTCACCAGAGGGATGTTCCTCGCTCCGTTGAAACTCATCATCGGCACTATTGACAAGATGCGGGACAGCATCAAGTTGGCCCAGACGGGCTTCAAGGACTTGAAGGGAGGTGGCTTTGGTAAGGGCCTGAGGCAAATTCTCGGCCTTGGTGGGGCTGCTGAAAAAGACGCACAAGTTGTTGCTGTAGAAGCGAACACGGTTGCCCTCGGTGAAAACACGGCTGCCCTTGGTGGCAACGCATTAAGCAACGAAGTTGGCGGTGGCGGTGGCGCAGGCAAAGACGCAAAGGAAGCCGAAGGATTCTTCAAGAAGTTTATGAAGTTCGCCAAGAACCCAGTGAAAACTTTCAAGGAGATGGCCGGAGGCGCACTGGGCAAGTTGAAGAACTTGTTTGGTCGTGGTGCTGGAAAAACTGCTGCTGGTGATGCAGCGTCCACCGGCGAGGCTGCTGCTGGTGAAGCAGCATCCACTGGCGAGGCTGCTGCTGGTGAAGCAGCATCCACTGGCGAGGCTGCCCTTGCTAGTGGTGGAGCAGAGGCTGCTGCTGCCACTGGTGGTGAAGCACTTGCCGGTGCTGCTGCTGCCGGAGGTGCTGGTGCAGCCGAAGGTGGAATCTTGGCTGCTGGTCTTGCCAGTGCGCCAGAAACCCTTGGTGTTGGTTTGGCCGTTGCCGCAGTTGCTGCTGGCGTAGTCGCTTTTCACAAGCAGATTGGTCACGCCATTAGCAAGACGGCAAAGTTCCTGTACCACGGCGCACAAGATGTAGCAAAATGGGGTTCCAAGGAGTTTGGACACGTCGAAAACGGAGTGAAAAAAGTCGCCAAGTTTGTCGGTCACGTCGGACACGCTGCTATGGGTTTGGTGACTGGTGGGCTTCACGCTGCTGGAACCATTGCCCACGGAATCGGTTCGGCCATTGGAGGCTTCTTTGGTGGCCTGTTCGGTGGTGGTGGAAGTTCCAGTTCTTCTTCCACCACCACTGGAAGTAGCAATGCGATGATTGGCTGGCTCATCAGGATTGCCCACAACACCTCAGCCACGGCCATTCTGCTGGACAAGGGTGGCAAGCCTCAGGAAATCGCCCGAATGATGAAGCACCCTGCGATGAAGAAGATGGTTGCTGCTCACTCCCACGAAATGATGAGCCAAGCAATAGCCAAGATGTTAGGTGCTGGCTCGTTGGTTGGGTCACTGTTCAGCAACGGAAGTCCAGCAAATGCTGGAAAGGCACTGGCCGGGTCAACTCGCACATCCGGGCCAACGCACAACGTCACTATTTCACCAAACGCCTTTGTCGTGAACGTGACCGGTGGGGCAGACCCCAAGGTTGCCAAGCAAGTCGAAGCGGCAATCCAAAAGCACTTCAAGGAAATGCTCCGAACTACCAACGCAATGAGGGCATAGCATATTCAGTGAAATAGGGTAGAGTATTCGGGAGGGCTATGAATAACTACGTTGCCAACCCAAACTACTCAGACGCTGCTGGCTCGCCCTACTGGACTGTTGTGGTTCCGGGGGCGCAGACGCTTTCACCCGATGAGGCCGTAGCCGACATTACCCAACTCGCCGTTGGTACCGTGATGGATAACGGCTACTACCGTGCTGCCCAAGTCCAAGACATCTCTAAGTTGGGAGTTGCTGGAACTTCGCTGTCTGTCACAACCGGCGGGCAATATGGGAACACGAACCCGTCACCGTTCTTCGACAGGGGCGATTCGTTCGCTTACGTCAACAACGTGGCAGGAATCAGCACTGGCCTGCGTATAGCAATTTTGGAAGGTTTGCAGACCAACGCTTCACCATACACGGCTGGCTCAATGTCCACCGATGCCTTTACGAGCGAGTGGATGACGGCTCGTGCAGTTGGACAGATTCCAGCAGTTGCGAACAACCAGAACTACCAATCGTTCCAAAGTGGGAGCCTGACTCCTTCCTACTGCGCCTACTTGATGGCCAACGGCAATGCGTTCGGTGCAGCCGGATTCCTCACCCCGATTAGTTCGTTCAGCACGAGGTTCAGTGGTGCGACTTCGTACTGGCTGACCCCGGCTTCAGCAGCAGCGACATCCCCGTACTTCTTCATCTCAGCATCTTCTGACCCTCAGGCGATGGCAAACTTCATTAGCGAGTTTGCCTCGGATTTCACTGCAACGGGTACGGCCATCAACTCAATTCTGGTCGGCTCTAGCCGGAGCATCGTCAACTGCGTCGTTGACCCCTCGGTAAACGGATTTACTACCGGTCAGTACCTTTCGTTCGTTGACATTGGAACGAACACCATCCTTTCGCCGTCGTACCAGAACCAAAGCACCACCGGTTGGTACGTTGGCCAAGTCACGGGGATGAACTCATTCACCATTCTCGCTACGACTACCACTGGTGGCTCTAGTGCAACGGTCACTTTCAACCCAACCACAGAAGACCACACCGGCGTTCTCCCCGGAATGATTGTTGCTGGAACAGGGATTCCTTCCGGTGCGACGGTTGTTTCCGTGGGGGCCAGTTCGTTCACGATTTCAGCAGGGGCAACGATTGCTACGACTGGCGTGACTTTGACAATTTCCAAAGGTGCCACCAACTCGTACTTCCTCGTCTGTGACCGCAGCACCAACTACGGGCAGCCCATCCCCGGAACTTGGAACCAACTGATTTCGACAACTTCTGCCATCAGCAGTACAACTTTGACGATTTCAGCAATTGCTACTTCGTCTGGCTCCACTGCTGGCTACGGATACGGAACGGTTCTTGCCGGGGGTTCCACCTACGCATCTGGCGTTTCAACTGGATTGTTCTCTAACAGTGGCCCATTCTCCATCGCCGTGGGCAGCACGATTCCTATTGCCACTCACTACGGTTCCACTTCGGCTGGCACAACTGCGACCCTCGGCTACGTCTCTGCTCCGAGCAATGTCGTGTCGTTCATCGCTTCCGGCACTTCCGGCACCAACACAATCACCATCACAAGTTCTCTCTACATCCTCGGCAATGGAATGTTGGCTGTTGGTCAATCCATTAGTGGCACTGGCATCCCCAGCAATTCGTACATCACGGCCATCTCTGGCAACACGCTGACGATTTCAGCAAACTTGACTGCAAACCTGAACGGCACCACAAGCATTGCCACGACATCGTGTTCGGGAATGATTTACGGCACTTCGTTCCCTGCTGGAAACACCATCGTCCTCAACAACAACGACAACACTTACGTCTTTGATTTCGGCGTTCCTTACTTCGCTCCGTACTTGACGAACACTGGTGGAGGTTCAATCCCGCCCGGCGAGACACCAACTGCCGGTGTCGGTGGCTCGCACTACGGCTGCGATTTCTACCTGCCGGTCACGCTGACCAACATCATTGGCACCCCGTTGGCCAACTTCCAAAGCGCAGCAGTCACTGGGTCTAGTAGCGCAATCTATGTAGATACCACCACCAACTTCTACGTCGGACAAAAAATCACATTCGGCAGTTTTGGAAACTTGACAATCACGTCTGTTCCGTCATCCACTGAAATCATCGTTAGTGGCACGGCTGCTGGGGCTGCGACCTACAACACGGTCAACTACTCCAACGGGTCTTCACCAAACGCCATTTGGAACTACGACGATTACTTGCTCTCCGGGGCTGTGTTTGACACGGTGACTGGTACCACTTCTGGTACCGGTGCCATTGGCTTCGACGGCACATTCATTACTGGATTCCACCAGACCGGCACTTACGTCTTGGCGTACCAAGATGGGCCTCGGTACATCGGCTCATCATCAGTTGGAGACTTGGAGCAGATTGTTCCAACAACGATTGGCTCAACGGTTGGTGGAACCCTTTACCAACCAGTCGCTGCTGGCTCCACGACATTCGCCGTGAATCCAAACCCAAACACCGTTCCCGGCACCACGATATTTGGAATCAACCAGTACCAGAACTATACCTACGGTGGGTTTGTCCCCCTCATCAACAACGGTGTGACCAACAACTTCGTTGGCAACATCACCACCGGAAGTACGGTCATCACTGGCGTTGCTTCCCAGTACTCATTTGGACTTTCGGTTGGACAAACTGTTGACATTGCAAGCACGGCCCACTTCCCAAGTGGTACTGAAATCGTGGCCGTCGGTAAGGGGACTGTCACGGTTTCCAATGCTGCGACAACATCAGCAAGCGCGACAAGCCTCACTTCGACTTCCAATGCCATCTACACCCTCGTCGTGGGTCAAGGCTCCACGCAGGAAATGGTGGCAGTTATTCCACCAAGCAACTCAACTTCTCTCGGCTCCACTGGGTCGAACCCAATTGGCCTTCCCTTTACGCCCGGTGAAACCCTTGACGGCTCCGGCAACATCAACAGCCCAATGCTTTGGACACTGGCAGACGGTCAGACGTTCCAATTTGACCACGACGCTGGTGACATCGTTGTCACGCCGAACGTGGTCTACTCGGTTGGTGGAAGCACGATTTCCCACGCTCAGCAAACTCCGTTCTTAGGTGACCCCAACGTTGGAACGGTCTACTCCATTAGTGGTGGAACCGATTACGCCCAGACGAACGCTCTCATCGCCACAAACCCGACGAGCGAACTCATCATCAACGCTGCTGCGAACTTCAACCTGACAAACCCGTGGTTGGATTCTGGCGTTGGTGGCTTCCCCAACATCAGCACGAGCCTCGCTGCGACGGCCTCGGCTGGAGACACCACCATCACGGTGGCCGACAACGCTGGATTCCCACAAACCGTGCAGACGGTTTTCCAAAACGGAATCACCATCCAGCCCCCGACTGTTGGAACTCTGGTGGGCAGTCTCGCTGCCAATGCAACATCCCTCACCATCATTCCAAAAGCCGAAGTCCCTCAGACCACGCCGTTCTTCATCAACATCTCTGGGCTTTCGGGTACTGAAACCCTTGAAATTGGCTCGGTGTACTACAACAGCGCACTGAACCTCGCCACTCTGCAACTCTCCAACTTCCAAGTCCAAGGAATGGTCGCTACTGGCAGCACCTCGGTCTGGCTTGGCGCAGCAGCAATCACCAACGTTGCACCCGGACAGGTCATTACGGACACGCTTGGCTACATCCCTGCTGGAACCACGGTTGTCAGTGTCTCTACGACCAGCATCACGATTTCCAATCCTGCCACCAACGGTGCAACGGAGAACTTGCAGTTTTACACCTCGTCAACGACGCTCTCCTACGCCGACCTCACGCCTGTTCTGCTGGACAGTTTCCCGACAGACACTCAGTATCACACCCTTGAAGTACCATCGTTCTACCTGACTACGGCCCTGAACCTCGGTGCAACGGTCACGTCGCTTTCCACCACCCCGTTGCCTGTGACCGTGCCTTCCGGCACGACGCTCTACATCAACAACGGCACCTTTTACGATTCGTTCGTCACTTCAGCAACGGCAAATGCCGGTGCGACTGGTGTTTCCATCAACTCGTACACGCCACACTTTCCTTTTCCGGCTTCGTCGGGGAGCAGTGGAGTTTTCACCACTTACGGTTCGATTGTGTCCGTTGGCCTTGCATCTCCCTTGCAGCCGAACCAAACCATCTTCCTCAACTGCCCCGGTGCCATTGGTAGCCTCGGCAACCCATCTTTTGGAATCACGGTTAAGGAATACACGCCTCAAAACGCTTTCACCATCCCGGTTCTGCCATTTATCTCACCTTACGCCTTCGATACCACGACTACCGAAGTGGACTTCACGGGTTCGGTGACCAACGGCTCCAACGCCATCACCTCGGTAAGCAGCACGGCAGGGCTTTCGGTAGGCCAACAAGTCTTCACCAGCCAAGACGGGCTTTCTACGACCCAGCCTGCGTTCATTGCTGAAATCAGTGGCTCTACGGTCTACCTGACTACCCCTTCAGTCACGGCAGCAACCGGGGCGACGAGCCAGTACTTCAACGTCTACCCGACGCAGTTCTTGTCACCACCGCCCGTGACGCTGGATGCCGACCCGTTGCAAGAGGTCGTGTACCCAATTTCAGTGCCAGTCCCGAACGCCATCAACCCAAACGCTTGGGATGTCAACTTGGCTCTGTCTCTGGCCTACGACCACGACTTTGGTGCTGAAGTCTTTTACTACGCTTACCCGACCAACTTCCACGTCAATGATGTGACCTACCGGCCAGACTTGGGCATCTTCCAAACGTGGGATGGCAGCCAGTGGCGCACGACGAGGGTGAACGCAGTTCAGGCCCTTCTGTCCATTCTTGGCTCCTTTGGTGGAAAAGACACAACCAACGTTACGCTCATTGACCCAAACACTGGGGCAAACACGCCACCTGACGTATTCGCCAACACGCTTTCGACGGCCTTCACTGCCTACTTTGGTGGAAACCGTTCCAAAGACCCGAACGGCGACGAGTGGACTGGCGATGCCCTCAACAACATTCTGCTGAACATCTCTGTCCAAGTTCCCCAGAACCAAACGGTGGCCTACCGAAGCCTCGGCCTCATCGCCCAGTACAAGTCGGAGCCACTGGCCGAAAGCATTTATATTTCACCATCGGACAACTGCGTCATCAACGAGGATGTTGTCACCTCTGTCAACTGGACATACAGCGACCTTGACAACGACCAACAAACCGGTTGGTCAGTGAAAATCTTCAGTCAGGCTTCCGTCTATCTGCCAAACTTCAGCCCCGACACGACAACCCCTGTCTGGCAGAAGTCGGCTTACAACGCTTCCACCTCTGTGACGTTCGACACCGACAGTGGCTTCGTCAACGGCCAGAAGTACTACGCCTATGTCAAGGTTTCCAAGACATTCCACCAAAAGGACTGGTGGGGTGCGTGGAACTCTTGCCCGTTTACGGTCATCATCAACGCTCCGCAGGCACCGATGGTTGCCGTGTACGCCGACGATGACAACGCTGTCAACACCATCACCATCCAAAGCACGGACAACTTGCTCGGCCCAGACAACGGCAGTTTCACCAACTCGCTCGGTGGCTGGACACGAGGGCCGAACGACAACGTTGGCACTTCGCTGGAAGTTGCATCTACCGGTATCGCCCTTCGTACCCCTCTGACGGCAGGAACGGTTTACACCTCTCTGAACGTCGGAGCAATTGGCTACATCGCTTCCGGCTCAACTATTGCTTCGTCTGGCAAGGGTACATTCAAGGTTTCCAGCACCTATCCAAAGAACACTGACGCACTGGGCTTCCCAGTTTCCGGTGAGTTTTGGGTCACTATCGGTGGTGAAAACATCCTCGTGACCAACAAGGTTGACGGCAACAACTCCGGCGACACGTTCGTCATTCAGCAGCGCAACTACACCGTCGCTGGGGTTCCAAGCACTCAAAGCGCACACGCAGCAGGCGCAACGGTGACCTTTGGATTGCAGGAGCCAATCTTTGTTGATTCCAACCTGAACTTGCATTTCACTGAAATCATCGAACAGAAGTGGGTGGACAAGCAAAAGATTCTCGTTCGCACCATCCCCGGAACGCCCGGATGGTCAAGTACAAACACCACCGGATTCCAAATCATCAGCAACGGTCAAGGCAACCAAGTCCACGTCGTTGACCCCGGCAACGTTCTCTCTAACGGGTGGGCAGGTAGAACCGTCTACATCAACCACAAAGAGAGTATGGGTTGGACAACAGCGCAAGCGTCGCAGACGGTCAAGAGAGTTCTCGGCTCCCTCATCGGCAACGCAATCAACTACAACGTTTCCAAACTGGAGCCAGCAGTCATTCAGTCGGTCAAGGCTGTTTCCACCATCCCATCACGAACCACGACCCTTGCAGTTGTCAGCACTGATACCCAATTCCCCAAGGGCAACGGTCTATACATCCCAGTGACCCCCAAGGGTGGGTACCCGCTTCTTTCGCTTCCGGCAGGGACAGTTCTCAACATTAGTAATGGACAAATTATTGGTGTCAATGTCTTTCAAGGTGGGAAGATAGACTGGACACACTACAACGCCATCAACACCGTGACCCTCACCGCGCCGTATCGAATTGGCGACAGTGGGATGCACGTTGCTGGAATCACCAACGGTTTTGGAAGCAACGTCAAGGCTAAGGATATAACCCTTGGGTTCCTACCAAGGGGAGCAGTCATCACCTATGTCGCTCCGAGCCTCTACACCGAAAAGGTTGTGACATTCACCAAGCCTTACGGCAAGCAGGCTCCCTATACCGGTATCGGCGTTTCGATTGGCGACACTCTTGACCTTTCGGTCACGACGTACTACGCAGGAACCAGTGCTGTAAACGTCTACGGCTACAAGTACACCAACAAAGTCGGTGGCCCCGGACATACCAAACTCGTGCCGTTGGAGCAGGAAGTCATTTCCGATTTCACCTACTCGGCTGTCTCGGCTACGGGAACGGTTGGAACGCTCGTCGGAACGACGTTTACGGCCCTGACAACCGGAGCGAGCGTCGCAAACCTCACGGCGACGTGGAGTATCTACGGCAACACGATTACAGCAGCCAGTACTGCTGGCCTCGCAGTTGGACAACTCGTATCCGGCTACGGCATCCAGTCCAACTCGTACATCACCAACATCAGTGGCAGCAGTGTCACGCTTTCCAACCCAACCAACGTTGCTACCGGTTCCAGCATCGGGTTGTTGGCGTATCCGACATTCAACGCCATCCAATTGTCCACCAACCCGTTCGGTTCCACCTCGCCGGTTGGCGATGCAGTCACCGGTGCCGGTATCTCCCCGGCAACGGTTGTTAATGCAGTCGGTTCCACCTACTCAGTGGTGGGTCTTTCGGCAACCGGTGTCGTACAGTTCCAAAGCGTCAGCGCAACGGCTCCGTACAACCCAATTAAACCTGTGGTGCAAATCCCAGTGACGTTTAACGGGGCTGCCAACTTCAAGATTCCAGCAGGCTCCACGGTCATCAAAACCAAGCCGTTTGTTGCTCATTCTTCGTTTCCCTTCGGAACAGCAGTCAAGATTAACTACCCGGCTCTGTACTCTGACCACACCTTCACTATCGTTCCAAACGGTGGGTCTGGGACTGGAACGGACATTGCTGAAATCGGCCTGCTCCACACATCTGGGTCAAACTACACCGGTAAGTTCACCCCAACCAATTCCATTCCAATCATCGCTGGCCTCACCTATGGAATCGTTGGCTTCACTCGCCTGATGACCACTCCACGCACGAGTGGTGGAATCCCCACGATGAGCGTGTTCGTTGACATCTACGATGCCAGCGGGAACTGGATTGGAACGGAGAACAGCAGCAACCCTGCCTACCAAGCCGTCCTTTCCAGCAGCACTGGTCAATGGGGTTCGGGATGGGTTCCAGTCGCCTATTCATTCGTCGCCCCCACCAACGCAGCCTACGCAGTGCCTCGCTTCCAATGGAAGAACGTATCTTCGGTGGATGCTTACGGCCTTGCTGGTCTAATGTTCAAGGCAATCAACCTTCCGGCGTTCGACCTCAACGACAACATCGTGAACATCACCTCGCAAATTGGCACTTCCAGCCAACTGATGCGCTTGGAGACAAGCCTTTACCCGCAGGGAACGAGCAGCAACGACAACACGCAGGTTGCCAACGCGATTTCACTGCCCCAATCTTCTTCCGAATCCTACGCATCTCTTGGTGGGTACGACAGCCTGTACGTCTTCGACCCCTACAACACTTCCGGCGTGTACGAAATTCAGCAGGGTGGCTCGGACAACGAGTTGTTCACGACCCTTACGGCAGCAGTGACCGTTGGAGTTCCCGTTGGTGGAATCACCTACTTGCCTCTCGCCAGTACAAAGGGTATTGCAGTCGGCACCACGCTCTACGTTGACTACGGAAACGCCAACACCTACGAAAATGTCATTGTTGACCCCAGTTGGGATGGTTCCACCAACGTGGCCGTACAAACCAACACGGGCAATGGCTACAGCACGGCAAACGGTTTTGCTAGAAACCACTCCCTCGGCGCACGAGTGTACGTCGTGACGATTGGACTTGCTGGAACGGTTAACTACACCCACGTTGCAGGAGCCACTGCCAGCCAAGGCGTGGCCATCTTCAACTGGAACAGTGACGGATTCGTCAATCAGCCCAACGACACTTACGAGTACCTTGTTCAAAAGTCCGTTGACGGCGGAGCGACGTGGACACCGATTCGCAACGGAAACAACGTCAAGGCAACTGGAACCGGTTGGGCAACCATCACCGACTACGAGGCAGTCCCCGGACAAGCGACGCTGTACCAAGCCATTCCAAAGTTCGTCAGCAAGGCTGGCAAAGTTACAAAGCGTGGGCCGAAATCAGCACCAATCGCCCCTGAGAACACGATGACTACTTCGACGTGGTGGATTGCCGACAGTTCCAACCCGACCAACCGATTCCCCATCTTGGTGCAAAACCAGTACACGGACAAAACGAAACACCCCTCAGGTATCTTCTATCCTCTCGGCTCTGCACGGCCTTTCACCATCTCTGGCGTGACCCAAGGGCGAGACGCTGACATCAAGGTCATCTGGGAAGATTTGGACAACTGGCCTAACTTCTTGAAGTTGCTCAACTCAGGAAACATCCTCATCCTGACCAATCCGGTGGAAAGTAGTCGCACTTACATCTTCATCAGCGATGATGTGCAAACGACCTATAACGCTGCTACAAGCCCGTGGTTTGAGGTGGAAATCAACTACGTTGAGGCTGCTCCCCCCGGATACGGTTTCACCTACGGCAGTAATCTGAGTTAGTTATGTACCCAGCCAGCCCTGAATTCTTTGAGGCCATCAAAAGCCCTCATCGGGTAATGATTATCGTAAAAGCCCTGTCCATTGACGGGACTTGGTACACGCTGCCCGTTGTAGACGGTTCGGTGAAAATTGACCAGACCAGTGCTGACGTTCGACGCACCATCAACTTGACCATCAACGACCCGTTGTACGTTCCAAAGAAGTCAACCGACGCACTCTCCATCTACGGGAATCACCTCTACGCATACCGAGGCGTTGTATGGGACTTGGCCAACGTTGGTACTGAAATCATTGACGCAAAGCCGCCCCTCGGCCCAGACTTGCTGCGCCCCGAGAACAAGGCTTACGAGTTGGTTCCAATTGGCGTGTTCCGCATTACGGATACCAGCATTGAAGAAGACAAAGACGGCAACGTGACCATCACGGTCAACGGCTCCGATATGGCCCTGAACATTAAGCAGAACTCGTGGACATCACCAGTCACGGTTTGGAAAACGCCATACACGCCCCCTGTTGTGGACACGAACGCTGCCGGTTTCACCCCATACACGACCCAAGAGCAGAACTTGGTGGCCAACACCTATTTGGAAGCCGTGAAACTGCTCATCAACAACCGTTGGCCTGCCTACGCCTACGGAGTGTTCGGCCCACCGGTCTTTGAGTTTGCTGGAATCGTAGATGCCGAGTTGAAACAACCCTTGATTATGGGTTCGGTGTCTATGTCGGTCACTGGTGCTGGCTCACCGTGGACAGATATCACCGGAATCGCAGCCGGAGTGAACGGACTTCTCTACATTGACGTTGAAGGTCGCTTCTGCGTTCAGCCCCAACCTGACCCTGCATCGGTACCCCCGGTATGGAGTTATGTTGACGGCGATGGTGGAATGTTAACAAAGGTCACTCGGAAGTTGGACAGTTCCAAAGCCGTGAACTACGTCATTGCCACTGGTGAAAACTCCATTGTCGGTATGCCGTACCGTGCGCTGGCATACGATTCCGACCCCAATTCACCTACCTACTACCTTGGCCCCTTTGGTCGGGTGGTTGGCCGTGAACCGGGCCGTAAGCGACTGATTTCACAGAAGCAGACGCAGGCAGCAGCCAACCTCTACCTCAACTGGTTTGTCGGTGGCGATGAAACGACCACCATTGAAGGAATTTGCAATCCTGCTTTGGACAGTGGCGATGTAGTGCTGGTGCGACGCAAGAATGTCGGCATTTATCAAGATGGTGGAATCATCACGGACTTGACCACGGACTTTCCTGCTGGCTCAGACCTCACTCCATCAACCGTTGTGCCAATCACCACTGACTACGGCAACTACGCAGACGTGCAGCCCCCGGCGAAGACTGGGGTTTACACCATCTCGGAATTAAAAGTCAATCCCACCTATGTGGCTCTCGCTAAGGGCCAAGAAATCATCATTTACACCAACGTGGCGACCAATATCGTCAAAGTCACTGAACACTGCCCGGTTGGGTCAACAATTATCCCCGTGGAAAGTTTTCACCCCGACATCCAATACTTGAAGGGTACAATGATTCTTGACCCGGCGTTCACGGAACACGGTGGAGCCGTGAACTACTTCATTGACCAAATCACCATCCCACTGAACATCACCGATGCTGGCTCGCTGGTCGCTCGTGAGCGCAGGGTTGGAACCAAGGAAGACGCTGCTCGTATTGCAGAATTCACGATGGGGTACTAATGGCTGAATTCGACTTTCGACCACTGGTCAACGCCCTTATTGCCAACAACCAATTTCACTTGCCCCCAACGGACACCATCCGTATGGGCATTGTCGTTGGCTACGACCCCGGTTTTACACCACCTGAACCGGCAACTGGCGCAGCGTTTTACTCGTTCCCTGTAGTCAGTGTGCAGTTGGCTGGCGATGACCACCCCACGCACGGAATTCGGTTCTTGGAATCCTACGTTCCAAATATTGGTGACACCGTGTGGATTATGGCTACTGGCCACGACGAGTGGGTTGTGGGTTCCCTTGCTGGAAGCAACAAGTCCACGATTGGAACTGTCCGTTCACCAATGTCGCTTCTTGGCCATACCGGGGCAACGTCGGGGCAAACCATCACGACTACGACCACGCCACAACCGATTTCAGCGACCAAGATTACGACTTCGTATCTTCCAAACCGCATCTACCGAGCCGAAGCCACAGTGACCTTTGAAGTCACGGGTACTACGCCATATTTCAGTGGAACGGCCAGCAGCACTTACACGGGTTCTGCGACAGTTTCCAACACCGGAACGTACTCGGCCTATGCGTCGCTCAGTGGTGGAAACGCTTGGGCATTAGCCACAATGATTGGCTACATCCGAGGCACAACTGGTGGAAGCCCGACGATGACCGTTCGACAGGGAAGTGGGACAACTTACACCGTCAACACTGGTCAGTTGCTCCAAAACTTGACAGGTGACGTGACCGGTCTTAACACCCTGCTCTCCCAATCGGGCAACTCGTACGTCACGGGCTTTGGACTTCCAGCAAACGCTGACCTTTTGTACGACGCTGTTTTTCAATCAACGGCAACGACGCAGACCGTTGGTGGAAACACCTACTACTTCAACTTCTCTGGTGGTGGCCTCACGCCCAACCCACCATTCGTGATTTTGAATTCCAGTAGTGCGTTCGTCGGCAATAACGCCTCAGGAGCCACGGAGTATCCAATCACCACACGAGGCAGCATCGCAGGAGAGGCTGCCTTCGCCGGTAGCCCATTCTCTGGCACGGCACGAGGCACTGGTTCTACCACCAACCTCACAACGGTTGTCAATGGTTCAACTTCCGATGTCTATTGGACTACCGACAGCAGCAACAATAACAACGAAAACCTGATTCATAACCTGCAATTCACCTTCGTGAACTACGGTGCCGTGTCCGTCACGCCACCAAGCCCTTCTGTCACTGTCACCCTTCCAAACCTTTCTACGAGCATCACGGATTCATCAACGCCTACCCTGATTTCACTGGGCGTTATTGCCCCGTCGCCGTGGGCCGGAACAACCGGCTCGCAATCACCAGCGAACTACCAAGAGATGGAAGTCATCAACGTCACCGGAGTGTCGAATAAGGTCTACACCGTTCACTGCTCTACGACGTTCTGGGATTCACCAACCCAAGCCATTAAGACTGGCCAGTGGCAACCGACTTACGATTGGTACCTAGGGATGAAGCAAATTGGTTCCAATTCAGCAACCATCGCTTTCGATAGCGTGACCATCCAAAAGTTTGTGGTCTACGACTGTGGTGTAAACGACGCTCCACCGGGGTCAATTGCCTAGCACGGTATTTCCAAATCTTGTTCTAAACTTGCGCTATGGCAGCCACGTCTCAACCCTATGTCTTGGCAGCCATTATCTCAGCGATTCCAGCGACTTTGGCAGCCAGTTCTGCGTGGTATTCGGCCCACCGTGGCCGTAAGGAGAACCACACCGACAACCAAGGGCTAGCCGACCAATTCGACGGAGTGAACACCCAATTTGGAACCGTGGCTGAACACATCGCCCGGATGGACACCAAATTTGAAAAGATTGAACTAGGATTTCAGCGTATGGACATTCGCTTTGACGGCATTGAGGATAAGGTGGAGCGTCACCTCGGTTGGCATCGTGCCGAAGCCGAGGGCGACCTCACCCAAGCCCTCTCAAAGGAGAGTAAAAATGACCACCCAACCAACCAGCACAGCATCACCAGCCGCGACTAAGCCAGCCGTTGACCCCAAGGCTCTCGGAGCCACGGTCATCCGCTACGTTGTCCCGGCCATCGTCGGTGTGCTGATTTCGCTCGCTGCCAAGGTCGGCTTCAAGTTGACCCCGACGCAGGCCTACGCCTACGTTGCCCCGGCAGTCGCTACGGCCTACAGCACGGCCATCCACTTCGCTGAGGCCAAGGTTCCGGCACTCGGCATCCTTATGGGCGCAAAGCGTCCGGCCAGCATCACCAAGTAGCCAAGCACTCAGGCCGGTGGGTCTGTGGGAATTTCCCACGCCCACCGGCTCGTGCTTACTGCTCTACTGGCACCGTGACAATCTTGGCGAGGCTCGTGTGGCCACTCGGCAAGTGGCGCACCGGCACCTTCGTCAAACCGGGGTTGAAACTCACTTCGCCCATCAGCACATAGTCGTTGCGGATGAGCCAACTGACCGGCTCGGTTGTGTCGGGCAGAACAGCACCGAAGATGTTATCGAACCAGACAACCTTTACTGCGTCTTGCTTGCCACCCATTGTCACCACCAACTCGTGTAGTAGATGTCGTAGCCGTCGGCAATGTAGTCTCGTGCCGTACGGATGAACACCAAGTCGTTGTCTTTGCGCTCAGGCGTTGACCTGCCAAAGAAGAACCCCGACGTTTCGGGAAGTTCATCACGGTTCATCGCGGTCTCCAGTTGCTCCAAGTCGGTGAGGCTCAGTCGCACCGGCTCGCAGTTGAATCCCAAGTCCCCAGCGAACATCCCATCCTCGGATGGCTGAGGTGGGTCACCAGCGAGGGTGCGCTTCGTCACCCAAAGGTTCTCCATCCAGCCCTGCAAGTCGCTGTGCTTTCGCCACTGGGCGATTTTGAACACCTTGCTGTCGTAGTCTTGGTCGTGCGCTTCCCACGCCCACCCGAATTCGATGTTGTCGCTGTGGGGGCGAACAGCGTAGGCGTATTGGTCAAGTCCCATCAGTTGCTCTCCTTCGGTTCGACAAGTGCAGGCCACGCCGTAGCCCAAGCCTGCAACACTGCTTCCGAGCCATCACCACTGGCGATTGCATCCCTTACGTACTCCCGGCCATCGGGGGTCAACGCCGTGAAGATGAGCGCATCGCACGAATCGCAGTGAACCGGAGTGTCGGTTTCGTTGTGGTAGGAGATTGGCTCCCAGTCATCACCAACAAGTGCTGCCCCAGCCCGGTCACCGTTATCGGCGCAGTCGCAACATTGCGCTACGCCGATAACGTCACCACCGGTCACGATGTAGTAGCCGTTCGGGTTGAACGGACTGGCGTGGTCGTAGATGTTGATGGTCACCTCAGCCAGCCACCTTCACGCTGACTGAGATGCCACCCTCGGTGTGTTGGAGGCCATCCACCACTGCGCCGGTGAGAGGGTCAACCACGCTGTCACCAGCGAAGTCCACGACCTTCTTCAGCGTCGCAACATCGGCCTCACGCTTCGTGCGAATCCACTCAGGGTGGTTCACCTCAGCCCAAGCGAGGAACGCATCGGCATCGGTCACGGCCACCTTCGGGGGAGTGACACGAGAGGTCACGGCACCGTCGGGGAAGTCCAAGGACTTGCGACCATCAGCACTGTCCTCGCGGACACGGATGAGGAAGTCCGACAACGCCAACTCAAAGAACTCCACCGTTGGCTTGTGGGTGGCAACGTTGGTTTCGACCCAACGCTCAATGCGGTCAATCTCAACTTGCGCCTGACGCTTCACCTCGTCAATGCGACGCTGCGCCTGAGCGAGGCGACGCATCGCCCACAGTGCCTCGTCTTCATTGTTGATGGTGAACTCAGTCGTGGTGTCCACGAATCGCTCTGGCTGTCCCTCGCTAGCGAGAAACTCGGACAGGTCTTGCACTGCTGCTTCCATTGCTTCCTTCTTTCTACTGGTCTGAACTACTAAACTGGAGTTTAGCAGATGGGTGTCACACTGTCAATTCTCAATCTTGTTCATCGCTGCTCGGAGAATCGGGAACGCTCGGTTCATCTCGCTGGCGAACTCCATCCAGTCGTTCTCCAACGTGTCCTCGTCATCGTTCAGCGACCAGAAGTTGTCCTTGGCCATCGCTCGCAAGTCTCTGAAGTTGCAGTAGAACTCGTCAAGGGTGCCTTCCCATTCGACATCATCGAACGCTGCGAACGCTGCGAACGCAACCTTTGCAACAGGCACTGGGTCACCCCAACTGTTGAAGAAGATGTTGGTGGTGCGCTGTGGCTTGGTGGTGGTGTTCATCGTGCTACCTCAGTTTCTGTCTCAATGCCTTGAAAGGCAAGTTCGGCCATTGCTTCCTTGTCACTCCACACTTGGAAGTGGTGTTCGTTGGCCTGCTCAAACGAGGCCACGATTCCGGCTGCGATAATGTCAGCCTTGATGAGGTCACCCTTGGCGATTGCCTCACGGATGTTGTGTGCTGCTTCGATTACCTGAAGTTCCGTCATCAGATGTTCCTTTCTTCCCAAGCGTTGACTGCCATTTCCTCAGCCAACCACTCTGCGTCTTCGTCGGTCATCGCTGCGAACAATGCTGCTTCGGCTGCGAATTCCGCTTCGACCTGCTCCTTGATTTCCTGCATCTCTGCTGCTGTGAGTTGTTCCATAACCTAAGTCTGCCTGAGGGTTGTCACAAAGTCAAGACCTAATCGGAATTTTTTTAAACTTGTTCCAACGCTCTGGGCGAGCCGGGTCTAGAACAACGCCGCGCTTGGCGTTCTTGCTATCAGCACCAGCCCGACGGCACGGAGCGCAAATGCACTTGGCTTTGTGTCCCGTGGTCGTGCCGTGTCGCTCGTCGTTGACGGTGAGCCTGCATCGTGTGTTGCCACACTTGCATCGTTCACCACTGCGCTCGTGCTTCAAGGGGTCGCCCCCGTGTGCGTCACGGCGAGCGTTGTAGTCGCGGAGGTAAAGCCGGTTGGCTTCCAAGCACGGCTCACAGCGACAGCCGTTGACCGTGTACCCGGAACGCTTGCCGTGTAAGGGTGAGAACACACTCAGTCCACACCGCTTACCCCGGCAAGCGCACTTGATGAATGGCACCAGCATTACGCCCGAACCATCTCGCTCCGCGTCCTGCGACGCTTCGCTGCCGTTGGCTTCACCACGCGGCCTGCTGCGAACGTGCGGTACGAGGCGTGGCCTCGGTCACCACCGTGAACGGTCACTTCGACAACTTCACCGTCACGCTCGTGAGCGTACATAAAGCGGAACTCACAACCGTGAGTACCAGTGACGTGAACGAGTTCGCCTTTCTCAAAGCCGTTCCATTCCGTCACCTCTGTCCACTGCCGGTCATACTGCACCGGTGCGTCAGAAGAATTGCGTCGAATCATCTTCGCTCCCTGTTTCGGTTGTCAATGAACTGTGCCGGGTTTGCGCCCCACCCGGCAAGGGCCTACCTGAAGTATACACTAATCCTAACTAAAGTCAAGGGGCAATTTCCCCAGTCACCAAAAAATATTTTCAAATTGGGTCTTGACTTTTCCAAAAACCTCAGGCATACTAAAGGTGCAGTACACGCTGGCTCGCCAGCACGTTCATTGACAACCTACCCAAGGGAGCAAGCAAATGGCCAACGCCATTCGCAGTACCCGTCAGGCTGCTACGGCAGCACCGTACGACACGGCAGAGTTCGTGTTGCCAGAGGAAATCTGGGCGTTCTACAAGGGAGCCGGGCTGCTGGAGTACCCAGTCAGCGAATCGGACAACTTCGATGGAACGTTCACCGTCACCTTGAACGGCATAGATGCCGGGAAGATGTTGGTGGAGACAGATGCCATCCGATACCGAGAGGCGTTCTGGCTCGATGTCCCCGAAGGCTTGGAGCGACAGGCCGGAGAGACGTTTGAGATGCTGATGGCCAACGGTGTGAGCGATGCCCACGTCTTGATGTACCAAGACGATGTTGAGCGTCGCTTCCCCCGGCAGCCTGAGTAGACGGGCGAAGCAGGGCAACGCTACCCCACCCCCAGCAGGGTGGGGTAGTAGCCCATCGCTACTTGACACGGGTTGAGTAAATCTGTGGTAAAATCAACGCACCGATACCAATACCAGTGCCGTGTGCATTGACTACAGAAAGGCAGGGAACCGTGAGTTCACTGTTCACCAAAGCGACCAAGGCTGAGGCCAAGGCTCGCATCGCAGTTACCGGGCCATCGGGTTCGGGCAAGACCTACTCGTCGCTTCTTTGGGCAGAGGTTCTTGCAGACGGTGGGAAGATTGCCGTCATTGACACCGAGCGTGATTCAGCAAAGTTGTACGCTGACCGCTTCGACTTCGACGCTCTTTCGATGAGCGCGCCCTACCACCCAGACCGTCTCATTGAGGCGTTGAAGGTTGCCGAGAACGAAGGCTACGCGGTTGTCGTGATTGACAGCCTCACGCACTTTTGGAACGGCCAAGGTGGAATCTTGGAAATCGTTGACCAAGCCGGTGCAGCAGCCAAGGGCAACAACTTCGCCGGTTGGAAGGTAGCGACCCCTATCCAGCAACGGATGGTGGATGCCATCCTCGCGTTCGACGGACACATCATCACCACGATGCGCTCCAAGACCGAGTACTCACTGGAGAAGAACGAGTACGGCAAAATCAGCCCGAAGAAGGTTGGCCTCGCTCCGCAGCAGCGTGACGGAATCGAATACGAGTACACGCTGGTGCTGGAAATGGACACCGACCACCGAACCATCGTGGGCAAGACCCGATGCGAGGTGCTGGCCGACCAAGTGTTCAACGCTGGCAAGGCCAAGGAGGGTGCCGAGACGTTCCTGTCGTGGCTCCGAGCCGGTGACCCCATCGTGGACAGCAACGAGCGTGACCTGCTGGATGGGCGCATCCGTGCGCTCTCCCCGGAAAGCCGTCGCACCCTGAAGGCCGTGTGGTCAGACAAGGGACTGCCCAAGGTGGCAGCGATGCCCAAGTCCCGCTTCGATGAGGCGATGGACTTGGTGAACGACGTGGCCGAGGCAGCAATCGAACTGGCCGCGCTGACGAGCGAAGCGTCTTCCGAGGAAGACGAGGGCTAGCCGTAGCCCTGTAGGGCTTCACCAGACCCGGCTAATTTGCCCCGTGTGGCGTTCAAAGTGTCGGGGGGTAGGAATTCCTGTCCCCGGCACCGAGAACGCTCACGGGGCTTCTCTGCACAGAGCGCAAAAAGACGGTATGTTCTTCGCCCCACCCGATTGGAGAACCAAATGATTCGTCGGACAGCCAACCCCACCGAGAACTTCACCATCGTGACCAACGCGGCTATCTGTGATGCCGACCTGAGTTGGTCAGCCCGCGGCCTGCTCATCTACCTGCTCTCCAAGCCAGCGCACTGGTCAGTCCACGCTCGCCAACTGGCGAAAGAAAGTCCCAACGCCAAGAGGGACAAGATTTACAACCTGCTTGCCGAACTGAAATCTGCTGGGTACGTCAAGACAACGCAGGTGCGCCAAGAGGATGGCACCCTTGGTGAATTCGACTACGAGGTCTACGACATCCCCTTTGGTTGGGAAAATGACTTGACCGGTTCCGGGTTTACCGGATACGGAGAAACCGGTAACCGGTATTTCCGACAAGAAGAAAGGATATATAGAGAGAAAGAACTGAAGATAGAAAAAGATATTGTTCATTCCAGTGAAATCCTTGAAAAATCAAGGAAAAAGCGGGAACGGCACCCCTACAGCCCAGAGTTTTTAGCAATCTGGCTCGTCTACCCGCGAAAAACAAACAAAACCACTGCTGGCAAGCAGTACGAAGCACGAATTCGCGAGGGGATTTCACCGAGCGAACTCTTGACCGCAGCCGAAAACTACGCGCTCCTTCGCCGCAACGCTGACCCGCAGTTCACGATGATGCTTTCCACCTTCCTTGGGCCGAACGAGCGTTGGCGGGATTACCTTCCGGGTGGCGCGGGATTGGCCGAGGGGCGACCCGGCAGTGGTGGAACCATCAACATCCTGCAACGATTCTTGGACGGAGAAGACCATTGACGAAACTAGAACTCGCCCAAGTGCTGGCCGTGCTTTCAGCAGCGTACCCAAAGTGGCAAATCACAGAAGAACTCCCAAAGGTGTACTACGAACTCCTTGGGGACATTGACGGTGAAATCGTGCAGCGAGCCACGAAGCAGTGGGCGATGACCGAGAAGTGGCCCCCGACCATTGCCGAACTCCGTTCGACGTGCGCTGAAATCTGCGGGATGCTGGCCCCAAGCCCGGAGATGGCGTGGGCTGAAGTCGCAGATGCGATTCGGACAAAAAATTGCAACTGGTCGCACCCGGCCATTGCGAGCGCAGTGAAAACCGTTGGGTGGTGGGACATCTGCCACAACGAGAACGTGACAGCGACACGAGCGCAGTTCTTCAAGATTTACGGCGAGTATCAGCAGCAGGGCGACAAGAAAGTGGTACTCTCCACAGGCTTGTCTTCCGGCATCGCACAACTTTCCACTAACGAGCGAGCAGAACTAGCAACTGGCACTTGACACTGATGCTCAACCCTTGTATCGTGTCCTTTTGCAACGCCTAACGGCCAAACCAAGGAGCAGCAATGACCAGCCAAGACCAAAACCCATCCCCGAACGAATCCCCAACCGGAGCGTTCACCTACATCCCTGCGCCCCCTGCGAAGAAGTCGAACAACACCATCAAGATTGTTGGCATCGTGGCAGCAGTCATCGTGATTCTCGCCATCATCGGCGCAGCATCCGGTGGTGGAAAGTCCAACAACGGTGGGAGCAGCAGTTCTAACTCCAACAGTGGAGCGACCAGCAACACGCAGTCCTACTCGTCGTGGAAGGCTGGCTTCTCCCCGGTGTGGAGCCAAGTGCAGGCCGACTGGAACAGCACCTCAACCGCCCTCGGCAACAACGACCAACTGACCGCTTCCAACGGTTTCTCGTCGCTCGGACAGGATGCAGCGCAGATTGCTCAGTACGAGAACTCGCCTGACCCCACGCTGAACGCCGACATTCAGGCCCTCTCCGATGACTTGCAGACGGTTGCCGCCGATGGTGAAACTGCCTTGAGCAGCAACAGCAGTTCCGACTTCAATACCTTTGGGAACGACTGCACGACCTTCAAGGCTGACGAAGCGACGGTGGCGAACCAAATCACCACCGACAACAGTTCGCTCGCTTGACGTGTTCAACTAGAACGCCTACCCAAATGGGTAGGAATAGTCGGGGCGAGGTGGTCACTTCGCCGTCTCCCCCTCGCCCTGACGCTCCCTTTCACCATAGAGGACAACAATGACTGATTGGACGCAAGTAGAAACCGACCACCCAGTTTGGATTGAAGGTGAAACCAAGGGCAAGTTCTTCTTCCGTGCCGTCGAAAAGGATGGCCGACTGCGAATCACTGGTGGAAACAACATTTTCCGCACCCGGAGCGTTGACCCTGCGCTCGTCACCTTACGCACGAGCCACCTGCGCCCCAAGAAGTGAGCGACGAGAAGCGTTGCCGTAAGTGCAACGAGTGGAAGCCCCTGAGCGACTTCACAGAGCGCAGAGACAAGCCGGGAGCCTATTCACCAGCCTGTAGAGCCTGCGACGGAGCCAAGAAGCGCAGCCAAGCAAATCGGTGGCAGGCAACCCAGCGAGAATCAGCAGTCAAGGCTTCCAAAGTGATGAAGCGCACACCACTGAAGCCAGTGAGCGACCATCGCCGTGAGGTCAACGTCGAACGCAAGAAGCGAATGGTGGAAAAGTTTGGCGACCCCCGGACTTGGGAGTGTCGGTTCTTTGAGTACGCTCCACCGAACGCTGGACTTCCAAAATGCTTCGGTGAAATCCACGGCCACGAACTTCTGAGCCGGGCCAAGGCAGGGCGCACCGACGAGAACATCTTGAATATGGAGAACGTCATCACCTTGTGTGACTTCCACAACGGATGGGTCGAAGACAACCCCTTGCTCGCCAAGCAGTACGGCCTAAAACTTTAGGCTTCCAACATCACCAAAAAAAGTTTTGGAAATGACTTGACTTTGTGACACCGGTACTGTACACTGGTTTATGTAGGGCGAAGTTGGTTCTACGGAGTTCCTTGAAAACCGATTTGTAGTTTCTAGGGGGTGTGCGGTAGGCCTTGTTGCTTCGGCTAGCACAAACCCAACGTTTGCTTACTCGCACCTCGCCTAGAGATTACAAGTCACCATTCGATGGGTGTGGAGAACCACTTTGGGCAACGGGCTTCTAAGGCACCGTTGTGAGGTGGGGCTACCGCTTAGAACGGGAAATCCCAATTTGAGTTCTACGCCAAAGAGTGACGAGCGCGAGCAGGCTGGCAGGCTGGGCTTACCCTTCCATTTGGACGCGTGTGGGCGAGCAGGGTGGTTCTGCCAGACTTATCGAATGAAACCGAGAACTGCGGTGCCATTATCCGGTGCTGTCATAAGGGGCGAACCAGCAACATCGGGGAGAACTAAGCAGGCAGACTAAACCTTCGGGGCTGGGTAGTGAGAGCAGTAAAGCGACGAGCCTCACCTTTGGGTGGGGCTTTCGCCATTTTCCAAACTCGGCTGTAGCATTTTGGTGTGACTTTCATTCCCTGCTCCATCAACCTGCATCCCAGTGAAATCCGAGTGGGGGACACGGGCTACGCCAAGACCAACGGGCAAGTAGGTCGGCTCATCCGCATTGGCGAGCGCATCAAGTTCCACCACACCACCTACAACCACGTCTTTACGGTGGTCAAGGCTGGCGACACCTACGACAGCATCCTCGTTGTCCAAGCCACTCCAGTCCACGGCATCATCCTGTCCCGGTTCAGTGAAATCTCCGATGCTGCCGAACTGGTCACGGTGCTGCACCCACCTGTCAACTGCGACCCGACCAAGGTGGCCGAGTTTGCCAACGACCAACTGGGTGACCCCTATGGCTTGCTCACCATCGCTTGCATTGCGATTGACGTGCTGACCCCTGAGTGGTTTGTGGCGTTCCGTCGCCCCGGCTCGTGGATTTGTTCAGCACTCGGTGGCGAGGCACTGCGCTTCGGTGGCTTCTACATTGACTTGGGAGATATCTACACCGTCACGCCACAACAGTTGTTCGATGCCCATTCAGCAGCACTTGAAAATGTCACACCCCTAAGGTAGGATTAGATTATGAACACCAACCCATTCCATCCCGACAACCTTGACCCCATTGGTAAGGCGTTTACCGCTATCAAGAAGGGCGACCTGCCCGGCCACGAATTTCACGGAAACCAATACACGAACGGTTTCGCCAACAACGCTGGGTGGGCCAAAAACGGCGCATCCGGCCCAGAAGGAGTTCTTGACCGAGGCGTTCTTGGTGGAAGGGCGTACACGGTTGACACCTCAGGTCGCTCCAGTGGTCTGACTGCATCCGACCCTGCTCCCCGCGGCAAGGATATGCCGACCCCGCTTGTCTCTGAAGTCACTTACGGCGATAACCGGAGCGAAAAAAGCCGTACGCCAATCCAGTACCACATTGCTTCCAACGTTGGTGGCGAAGTCCCCGGTGAACACCCGCAAGGTACTTTTTACGACAGCATCAGGTTGAAAAGCGACGGGTATGTGACGTTCCCGACGGAGGTGATGCGAACATTTGATGATGGTGATGGTTGGAACCAACCGCGTGAGGCAGGAGAGGAAACCTTTTACAACTACGTGGTTAACTTGAAGGACAACGGTGTTATTGACAGAATTGGTCAAGCAGTCGCTGACACACCATCGTGGACTAGCAAAGATTCACCATTGGCTGGCTGCAAAGACTTTTCGTATGGCCGTGATTTGAGCGCAGCACCCCCGGCAACTATTAAGCCCGACACGATGGTCTGGGGAACCACCCCCGAAGGTGACCGCGCACCTATGGCCACGCTCGCTCAGATTCTCCACGCAAACTCAGAACTTGGTGCTGATGATGGCATTGGGCAAATGGCCCAAGAGCATTACGATTCCTATTAGTCGTTCCTGTTCTCTGTTCGTCTAAGATTCCACCTATGCAAGACAACGAATCCTTTTTGGAAAACGGCCGCATCCTGTACACCCCCCACCCCTGCGACAATCCTGATGCCGATATGTACCCCATTGGCACGGTTTGGCAGTGTGGGCGTTGCTACGACCACTGGGAAGTGCAAGACCACGTCGGGCATCACCACTGGGTTCGTATTCGTCGTGTGAAGTACGAATCGTCATCGAAGTAATGGCTGGGCGCAAGAAGGCCACCCCAACCCCGGTTGGAAATCACGCAATCACCATCGAAGCCACCAAGAGCCAGATGATGAACCGTGAGTTGTTCCAGCCGTTCTGCACTTGTGGCTGGACAACCCCGAAGTGGGGAAGCCACGGGCAAGCGTTCGTGGCAGGTGGAAACCACACAGCCGAACAGAACTGAGTGCGCCGTCGAAAACGACGGACACCGTAGTAGGTATGACCATTACTACGATTTGTGCCATCATCAACACCATCCTCGGCCTCGCGGTCTTCCATCGCAACCGGAAGTAGGCTTGTCCTATGACGGTAATCTGCGGTTGGAGTGATGGTGAAAACGCAGTCATCGGCGGCGATTCAGGAGCCTTTGACGAAGGCTCGGCAATCACTACGACCAACCATAAGGTTTGGAAGTCGGTAGAACACCACACGCTTGTCGGCGTGTCTGGCTCGTTTCGCATTATGGAACTCGTTCACCAAAGCGGTCTGGGCGAACCCCGGCAACTCCGGGACTACCTCATTGCTCAAAGCGAGAAGTCGGGTTTCCCAATATCACCAGACTGGGGCATACTCGTCGTTGGATTGGAAGGGGTCTGGGAAATCGGCTCGGACTTCTCTTTAGTGAAATCCTCGGAACGCTACAACGCCATCGGTTCCGGCGGTCTTGCTGCACTCGCAGCCCTGCACGTTTTGGAAACAATGGATGACCTATCACCACAGAGCCGAATAAAGTTGTCCCTGTCGGCAGCGATGTACCACACCACCTACGTTCGCAAACCGTTTAAGGTCATTGCACTATGAGTTGGACGCTGGAATACCCCGAACGCCCTTGGACGCTCAACAAGGAACGAACGCTCCACCATATGCAACGGGCCAAGTTGGTGAAAGAGTGGCGACAAGCCTTTTGCGAACTGGCCCAAGAATTTATGGTTCCACATTTGGAACAAATAGAAGTGGTGGCCCAGCCCTACGTTTTGAACGCTCGGTACCGGCAGGATGTTGGCAACTGTTTTCCAGCAGTGAAGGCAGCCGTTGACGGCCTCGTTGATGCCGGAGTTTTGCTGGATGACAACGCAAACGTGGTACTGAAATTGACGTTTCTGGTGCCGAAGTTCGGCAAGGATGCTTTGGAAATAACAATTTCCGAAGTATCATAGGGAGGCTATGAACTTCCCGACCTACGAGAATCCGACGAACTACCCAGCGCAGTCGGTTGTAGATTCGACTGATTTCGCAGCGATTACGGCAGGTTCAGCACTTACCGGTGTCATCTCCGGGTGCGCCGTGACCCCAAGTTCAGGGATGACCGTCGGGATTGCGAGTGGTGTAATCGCCATCGCAGGTTCTTCCTACTCGGCCAACTCCGGCACGGTAGTGGTTTCAGCAGCCAGTACCGGTGACCGACGAGACATCGTGTACGCCACTTGGAGTGGCTCGGCAGTTGTCTACAACTATCTTGCTGGAAACGCCTCAACCACGGCGAATTGGCAGTTCACGAACGATTCGGCAGCCCCGATTAAGCCGAACCTGCCTGCCAACGCAGTGCTGCTCGCTGAAATCTACGTCGAAGGCACGAACGCCACGCCCACGACAAGCATCACCACCAACGAGATTTTGGATAAGCGAGTTATTGTCAGCCTCGCCGTGACCGGGCAGACCGACATCTTTACTGGAACGCTGCCACCGGGCAACACGTTGATGCTCTGGCTCAACACGGCTGCTGCTGGAAACGGAACTCAGGGGCCAACAGGCCCGGCTCCGACTGCAACAATTGGAACCGTCACCGGTACTGGCCCAACGGGAAGTCCGTCAGTCTCCGTCTCCCAGACCGGCAACACGTTTGCGCTGAGTTTTGTACTTCAGCAAGGAGCCACAGGCTCAACCGGAGCAACTGGAGCGCCATATGAGATTCCACCAACCCAACACGTCAATCCATTTGGTTTGGCGATGCAAGGGTGGACTTATGACCCCGTTTTTTCGGGGTTAACTGGAGCAACTGTAAGTTTTGGAACCGTTTACTACAATTCGTTGTACATTCCAGCCGGGTCAGTTTGCAACTGGCTTGCTTACTACTTGACTGCAACTGGTGCCAACATCAGCACCGTATACGTCGGGCTGTATGGAACAGACGGACAGACGTTGCTCACCTCAGGAAACGCAAGTGGGAACACTGTTGGGTACTACAACATACAATTCTCGTCTTCGTACACGACTGCAACCAGTGGTGTTTATTGGGCTGCGTTTTTGTGCGTCGGCACGGGGGCAACGCCACCAACGCTACTGAAATCAGAAGTCACATCAAGCAATATTTTGGGTATGAACACAAAAGCCGGAACAACCGGGACGCTGTACGGGAGGTCGAATACTTCTGCCAGCAACAGTTCTAACCTTTACGCCAACCTTGGAAGTTCTTCCGTGGCGTTGACCTCTGGTAGCAACTACTTTTGGTTTGGGGTTCACAACTAAATGACCCAACTCGCTTACTTTTCACTGGCCGCAACCGTGACGGCAGGCAACCCGACAGGACTTGTCGTGCCGGTCAGCAGCACATCAGGTCTTGCTATTTCGATGTCAGTCATTGCTTCTGGGGTCAACACGACGATTTCTAGCATTGGAACTGGCGCTATCACGGTTGGCAGTACGTCGAACATCACCAACGGCTTGTCGCTAACGATTGGAACGTGGGTCACAGCAGTTGTCGGAGCGCAGGGTGCGACTGGGGCTACCGGCCCAACCGGGCCTACAGGTGCAACCGGGGCGCAAGGAACATCAGGGATTCCAGCATCAACCGGAACTGCGAACCAGTCTGGTCAGCAGTTCATCCCAAGCACTGCCAGCCAAACGTTCCTCGCTTCCAATCCAAGCCGTCGCCAGTTCTGGGTCACAAACAATTCCACCAACGAGCGAGTAAGTCTCTCCCTTGGAGGAACGGCAGTTGACGGCACCGGGATTGTCCTCTATCCAAACCAGTCGTTCACCTGCCAGACGTTCTACGGGGCTGTGAACTGCATCGCCAGCAACAACTACGGGACTTCAGTTTCCATTTCCTACGCGGAGGTTTAAATGGCTTCCCAAGCGAGTTTCACGCTTTCTCCAAACACCTCAACCAAGGTGGCTCCCATCACGGCTGGGGACACTTGGAACACGGTGACCATTGAGAACATCAGCACGGCTGCCGTTGTCTACGTCACCGCAGCAGGAACGGCAAACAACACGCAGGCTTTACTGAAAAACGGTGTGCGCCTGAACCCCGGAGGCGGCACTTGGATTACGGCAACTGCTGGCCCCATCTACGCCATTTCTAGCCTCGGTGCGACAGTGACGGTGACGCAACTATGAGCGTTTACAGCACGAGCCAGACCTACGAACAAAATCTCGCCAACGACCCCGGACTTCTTGGGTGGTGGAAATTTAACGAGACATCGGGAACGGTCATCAACGATTCTTCGACCACGCCGGGAAGTGGCAACACCGGCACCTACCCATCAGGTACATCTCTCGCCCAGCCATCTATTGTGCCGGGAAGTTCGTCGGGTTATTCAGCACTGCTAACTGCAAGTGCCATTATTGGAACAACCAACGCTGCGAACCTCAACTATGGAGCAGGGCAGAGTGGCGCATCAGCAACGTTTGCAATGAACGTCTGGGTGAGTATGACAAACATTGTCTCCAACGGCGCAGTTGCTGAAAAGTCCGGCCAATACGGGATTGACGTGAGCCTTGACACTGGTGGTGGTGAAATCAACGTCGGAAAAGCGGCTCAGTCCTATGCGTACACCACTTCGCAGGGTGGCACTACGCTCCAAAGCCCGACCACCCCCGAAGATTCGCATATCACCACCAACGGCGTGTATATGTTGACGTTTGCAGTAATTGCTTCTCCATACGGCAATAACTACCTCACGGTTTACAACCACTACATCAACGGCATTCCTTTTGGAAATCAGTACAACTACCAAGACGGCGAAGGGTTTTTTGGAACTCTTGCCGTGCAGACCAACCAAGGAAGTAATCTTCTTGTAATGGGCAGTGGGAACGCTGGCTACATTCAGCATCTCCACTTCACAAGTTCGGCCCTTTACAAAGCCGATGTTCAGGCGTTGTACTACACCGGGCTGCAAGGGCCACTGAAAACCGGTCAGACGTTTTCCAACGTCTACCCGTGGTGCGCCGATGTTCTTCCTGCCAATGCCTCACGCAAGTCCGTCACCATTACCAATGATTCGACAGTCCCGGTTTGGATACTCTTGGACACTGCTGCCAATGTGTATTCAGCAAATGGGTTGTCCCAGACATCAAGTTGGCAGTACCAAATTGCAGGGTTGAACGGACAAGGCATCTACCTCGCCCCACTTGGTGGAATGGTCACCGTTCCGAACTACACCGGAGGCGTTTCATCTATCGCAGCCTTTGGAAACCTTGACAGCAAGAACAATCCCCCTTACGGCAATGGCTATACCTACCGGTTCACTGGCTACGGTAGGGTCTGCGTGATGGAGGTCTAGTGAAATGCCGTTAATGATTGGAACAATCGGCGTTTCCGGCAGCACTGTCACCGTCACGCTCTCCAAGGGAACAGTCTCACCTTGGGTCGCTTCGACAGCGAGCGTTTGGGGCAACGCCCAGAACACCACGACCTACTCCACCAATGGAGCGTGGTGCTACGCCTACCCCTGCGACCAATACGGGAACATTCAGCAAAGCCTTTTGGACACCGTGAACGTGTTGTCCATCTCTGGCAACCAACTGACCGTTGACCGTACATCGAATATCGGTTCCAATGGTGGCGTAATGACGGTGGGTGTTTCTGGGCCAGCAGGAATCACCATTACTGGGGTCAACCAGTTCTACAACACCATCAACCTCACAAGCACGGCAATAATCCAAACTGGCCCACTGAAAATCTGGGGCTACTCGCCAACTGTCTTTAACCTGCCAATTCAAACTGCTGCGTCTGGTTCCACCACATTTACGCTCAATCCTGTCTTCACATTCAACGCCAACGGGAACACGAAGCCCCCCGGCTCGTCTGCTGGAATCTACCTTTCGCCCTCAATTGTTGGCTCAACGTATCCGACCATCAACGTCGAACCAGCGTTCAGTATTCAGGCTGGGATGTCGGTCTACGAAACTCAGGTTGGTCAGCGAGGCCAGTACCTCGCCACCGGCACCTACGTTGCCAATGTCTACAATCCCAACGGCTACGGCCTGCCTACCTACGCCCCGATTTCCAATCGCCGTCACCCCACTCGCTACATCCAAATCTCCGGGCCAAACGGAACAGCACCGGTTCTTCAGTCAAGTAGCAATATCGGGTTGACCTTTGACGGAACGTCGTTGCTGAAAAACCTCGGCAGCCAAACGTATCGCTTCTTCATCGCATCTGACTTCTACGAAGGAAGTCTGGCGCAGTGGTACAACGTCTACGACAAGCCACCTCTCCCCGATTCCACCACCAATGGCTCTGGGTTTAACGGAGCCGACCTTGGCTGGAGTTTGTCGCTGCAACCAATGGGGCTGAACTACTCCCTCTGGCTGTACGCGGACACCAACTGGTCTACAAGTTCCGGCCTAACACGTTCGTATGTTTTGGCTGACGGGGGCTTCATTCACAACTCGGCAGTGCTGCAACCACTATCGGGTTCGTCGTTTTCACTGACCGGAAGTTCTGTTGCTGGTGGTTCGACCACCACAATGCCGTTCTACAACGGGTCAGGCCTAAACGGTGGGTATGCACTCCCGTTCTTCCAAGACGAGTGGCCCGGAGATGGCCTGTGGGTGTATCCGGTTTACTGTGGCCAGCAGGGAGTTCTCGTCACTGCTGCGTATCAGCAAACAGGCTACGGCGGGACATTCTGGGTGACCAACTGGGCAAACTATATTGCTGGAACAGACAGCCTCAAAGTCCAGCGTGTGGAAGCATCGCACATCAACCAGAATTCCTTTTTTGAAAGGATTTCACCATCGGCCGCATCTGGGAGCAACAACCTTGATTACGACGATGGCTACGTCTACTTCACTGGTGAAAACTACATCACTAACGGAGTGACGCTCGTTCGCTACCCAAAGGTCAGCCTTGGTGGTGGAATCTTGCCCTCATCTGTCGCTGGCAACACCGTGACGCTGGCACTCACTAATCCAAAGGGCTACCCGACGGCAGGCACGAAAGGTATCGCAGCCGGGATGCAAGTGACGTGGGTAAGTGGTGGAACCACCTACTCAACAACAGTCACGGCAGTGAGTAGCCCCTCGCAATTCACGGTGGCAACTCCGGCATCGGGGACAATCACCACTTCGACTTCGTTGGCGTTCAACACGACAGGAACCACGGTTGACGGCAGCGTCACCAACGTTCCAAGTCTTCAGGGGGCAGAAACCCTGACTTCGGCTGGATGGGCCACGGACGGTGAAATCCAAAACAAGCCTGAGTTTGCAGGAATGGCCACTCAACTTGTTCGAGGTGGTGATGGCCTAAGCGCAAACTGGGCCGAGTATGCGTACCGACGCTCTGCTGACGGTGGCCTTGGGGCAATATCCATTTGGTACGAAGCGTTTATTGGTGGAAACGTCGTGTCGGTGAGTTTGGGCAACAACACTGCGACCGGTTCCACCATCACTGGGTCGTGGAGCCAATTCGTTGACTTTTGGCAAGAGCAGTACTATTCGGCCTACAACGCTCCATACGGCCAAGTGCTTACTGGGTGCAACAGCACGACGGGCAGTTATAACATCGGCGTGACCGGGCCTATGGCTACGTCTTTTGGAAGCCTCATTGCCAATAGTTCTGTGGGTCAGCCCGTTGTCGGCTCCAACATTCCAGCAGGAAGCATTGTGACTTCGGTTGCGAACGTCAGTGTGACTGGCCTCTCTGCGAGCAATGCAGCAACCGGTGCCACGGTTTCCACCATCGCAGGTTCAAGTGTCAATACGTTTGGAATTGTTATTGGTGGAACAGCAACCGTTGGAAGCACGGTGGTGCTTTTGACCAGCAACAGTTCCACGACTGGGACAACCTACACAAACGGTTTGTCCACCCAAATGGCCATTTACGATGGCAACACCATCGGCATTACGACTTACCCCTACGGTTCGTTTTTCCCCACTGGGACAACAATTGTTGCTGTAAACCCACCAGATTCAACGGTTGCCCCACCAAATTCCATTTACCTGAGCAATGCTTGCACCAGCATCTATGGTGATAACACTCCCGGTGCTACGGGCAATCTTTCCCTCTCGGCATCAAAAGCACACCCCGGCTGCGGAGTTGTTGTCACCCCGACCTCGCCATCATCGTCGTATGTTGGATATTTCACTCTGATTTCCATAGATTTGAACAACAATGCTCTATCCTCAATCTCATTCAATGGCCGTCTGTACAACCCCTACAACGGCAACTACACAGCCACCGTGCAGTTCCAAGGAATCACCATCAACCAGCCAGTCATCGCCAGTTTTTCTAATGGAACGGCCACGACCATCATCAGCAACCAGTTGTACGGAGCAGCAGTCCACACCGAGCAATATTTTTCAGGTCAAGGTGTTGACGATTTCGTGGTGACCTACGACACAAACTCGGCAGGTGGGTTTAACTTCGCCAATGCGTATTACACAAAGATGATTTGCGTCAGTGGCCTGTGAGGTGAAATCCACTACCCCTGTGACTGAACCGGTATTCGTGTAGTAGGGTTTCCAAATGTGGAAGAAGTTGATGACCCTACCGACGAGAACGGCTACTGCCCCGTCTGTGGCCCACGCCATTTCTTTTTGTCCGGCCCTTGGTTTCACCAGCAACACATAGAAGAAGCCAAGAAGCGACATCCATCCAATCCCCAGCAGTGAAATCCCTTTACCCCCTAGGAGAACAATGACTGAACCCGTGACCCCACTCCCCGAACGCCAGCCGATGGATGAAGGCTTTTCAGCAGAGGTCGCTGCACTTCTGAGCCACATCAAGGATGTCTGCAAGCAGATGCGTGAACACGAGAAGGCAGTTATTTCACTGGGCGTAGAGCGTCGCCAGACCGTCACCCGTCTCCGCGAACACGGCGTGACGTGGCGCAAGATTGCTGAATGGGCAGGCACGACTGACCAAGCCCTGTACAAGCACCACAACCGGGAAACTAAGTAATACTTGTAGTTGTCACAACCCTATGCTAAAGTGGGGTTATGCCGACAAGTGAGTTGCTAGCCAAGGCTGTCCAGTATCTCGCTGCCAACTGCGATGGTGCGGTTCAGCAAGATGCCAAGGGGTTCAATGGCCCCGACAGTCGGTTCGGTAAGGCACTCGCAGCAATCTCCCCTGAAGCGTGGAGCGAAGGTTCCCAGCGTGAAGCGTGGGAGATGCTTTCCAAGTACCGAGGCCAACTTGCTAGTGGTGGAATTGACTACGACGCTATTCCTGAGCCGTCAAAGGTCAAGGGCCAGAAGTTTGTCCGTGCCGTTGACGTAAAGGCTGGCAAGATTCTCGTCTTCCTGCCGTATGGTGATTCGGCATATCCCAAGGGTGCGCTCAACGCTATGTGGAACCGTGAACTGCGAGGTTGGCAGGTTTCGGTCAGCAAGTACGGCTCGGTGCTGGACTGGGCGAAGCAGAACAACGTCCCGGTCACGGAGCGAGCCAAGGCGTTGCTGGAAAGTGCGCCCAAGCCAGAACACCCCGACTACATCGGTAAGGCAGTATTCCGCAACGGCGAAATCGTGATGGCGTTTGACTACAACCCATCGCTCGTAGATGCTGTGCGCTCAATTCCGGGTCGTAGGTGGAATGGCGTAGACAAGACGTGGGTTGTCCCCAAGGAGACGGTCAGCATCGTTCGCAAACTGGCGAGCGACTACAACATTGAACTGTCCAAGGGCGTGTTGGAACTGCCTGAGGTAGAAATTACCACCGGGCCAAAGATTTCGGTTCAAGGCCGGGACTTCGCTATCTCGTTCACCTACGACGCTCAACTGCTCAGCGCAGTGCGCCAGATGCCGGGTTCGTCGTGGTCACCAGCATTACGGACTTGGGTTGTCCCCATCGAATCCGTAGACGAAGTGCTGAAATTCTCCAAGGAGTTTAACGCTGCAATGTCCCCTGAGGCAGTGCGCCTCGTTGACGAAGCCAGCATCGTACAAGAAATCATTGAAGCCTCGGCTGCCAAAGATGCCCAAATCACCATCAAGGGATTCGGCAGTGAAACACTGCAACTGTTTCCGTTCCAACGTGCCGGGGTTGCCTATGCACTGCGAGCAATGGGATGGGAACACACCAGCGAAGGCGTGTGGGAGCGCACGAAGAACACCGGTGAAGGTGGGGTCATCGTTGGTGATGAAATGGGCCTCGGCAAGACCTGTCAGGGCCTTGGAATTTTGCAAGCCACCCAATCGTTTCCAGCAGTCATTATCTGCCCGGCAAGCCTGAAATTCAACTGGGAGCGTGAAGCCCACAACTGGTTAGGAGAGGCCGGAACCGTCATCCTTGAAGGAACCACGAAGCCTAATCTCCGCCTGAGCCTGCCTCGCTCGGTCTTTCTTGATGAGCAAGTAAGGTTCCAACTTTTCAGAAAGATACAAGACATCAAGTTGACGAGCGACGACCCAACCGTATTGAGTTCGCTTCGTAGGGAAGCGCGGCTCCTTGACGAACGTGCGAACATAACTGCGACCACCAAAACTGGAAAGCCAGTCCATCAAACCCTTGTCAGTGTTGTAAACGAAAATAGTCCAAGCCTTGCCGGATTTGGAAATGCTTCCCTCGCCATCAACGATTCCAGCGATATATCCGAGTTGGGCAATATCGTCCGGCAGGTTCAGGGTGCGACCCTCAAATCGCCTATTTCTCGGCTTGGGGTTGGCGAAGTTGTCCAGTCGCTTTTGGAAAGCAGCGACATTGTGGACGTATCCGGGGAAGTCCTTGACGATTTCGTTGATGTTGTCGCCTCGTTCTCGTCTGGCGACGGCGTTGGCGAGTTCATCAGTGCTGTATCTAATGCTTATCCCATCATTATAATCTGCAACTACGACATTCTGACCCACTGGGTAGAGCGTTTCACCTCAGTGAAGGGCATCGTGCTAGACGAGAGCCACTACGTCAAGAACGGCGCAGCCCAGCGTTCCAAGGCAGCCATCAAGTTGTCCGACAAAGTGGTGGAAAACGGCGTTCGTGTTTGCCTGTCCGGTACGCCTATCGTCAACCAGCCGTTGGAACTGATGACCCAACTTCGCATCGTTCACCGACTGGATGACTTTGGTGGTGCATCGTCATTCCGCAACGTCTACGGCAGAGCCAGTGCGAAAAGCCTCGCATCCCTCAATCGCAAACTGCGCTCAATGTGTTATGTCCGGCGCAGGAAGGCTGACGTGCTGACCGAACTGCCACCAAAGCGTTGGAGCAGCGTGGTGGTGGAAGGCGACGCAGCCGTGATGAAGGAATACAAAAAGGCAGAAGCCGATATCGTGAAATACCTTTCACAACTTGCAATGCAGTTTGCCTTGGAATCCGGGGCAAGTTCAGAGGAAGCCCGCAAAGAGGCGTGGATGAAGGCACTCCGAGCCAGAGCAGCAGAGCAACTGGTCGCAATCAGCACCCTGAAGCAACTGGCAGCGAAGGCCAAGATGAAGGTCGCCAAGCAGTGGGTAGAAGACTTTCTCGCCAACGACAAGAAACTCGTGGTGTTCGGATGGCATCGCACTGTGGTGGATGACATTGCCGTCAACTTCGCCAATGGGGTCAAGATTCAAGGTGGAATCTCGTCAGAGAAGCGTCAAGAAGCCGTTGACCTTTTCCAAAACTCCGACGAACAAAAAGTCATCGCTTGCAACATCAAAGCAGCCGGAGTGGGACTGACCCTCACGGCAGCGAGCGACGTGCTGTTCATCGAACAGGGGTGGACACCGAGCGATATGGAGCAGGGCGCAGACCGTTGCCACCGTATCGGCCAGAAGGACAGCGTGACCGCTTGGCTAATGCTCACGGCAGACACGATTGACGAAGACATCGCAGCCCTGATTCAGCACAAACGCTCCATCGTGGACAGGGCTATTGACGGCACCGACGAAGATGAAGACGAGGAAGGCTCAATCGTTGGCGATTTGCTTGTCAGCCTCGCAGAGCGTGGGTTGCAACAGACTAGTTAAATCATTTCTGCTTCAGCAGACAGGTTCTTTGCCTTGGCCGAAGCGTCGTGGGCCTGCTTGTACAGAACCTTGGCGTTAGCCTCATCACCACTGGCGTAGGCGTGTGCAGCACGTTGCCAGAGTTGGCCAGCCTGAATGTGAGCCTGAGCAGCCTTTTGGAATCGCTCGCTTGCGAGGTCGCGACCACTCCAGCGGTCGGCCTTGGCGACCCAACGAATCAGGGTATCGCTAGTGAAATCAGACGCATCCATAGATACCAGAGTATCGCAGGGTGCTGGAATTCCTACTTGTTCTCGTCGCTACCAAGAACGGCCTGAGCAGCGCGCCACAGGGCTTCTTCGTACTTCAACTGGTCGGGCTTCATCTTTGCCTTGGCAGCGTCACGAATTGCCTGTTCATCAGCACTCTTGGTCACGTTCTTCAACTCCATTATGTGGTAGTCGGGGGTGCCAAACTTTTCGTAGTCCCAGTCGCTGGGAGCGTACTCCTTGTTGAACGGCATCACCTCGGTATCTCTAAACCCCAGTTTACCATAGACTTGGGGGAGGTGCTCACCGAAGCACTCAACGTAGTTCACCCCGTGGTTCTTAATGGCATCGTGCAGCATTGCAGCACCACTGCCACTCACGCCCTTGGAGAACAAAGCCGTGGCTTCGATTCGACCATCACCGTGGTCGTGGATGAGGCAGCCGGTTCGACCATCCGGAGACAGAAGCGGGGTCATCTTCTCGGCCTTAATTTGGGCGAGGGTGTAGTGATTCACGAACGCAGAGTAGGGATTTCCCTTGAACGCACTGCTGAAAGCCGACAGGAATTCCTTGGGGCTAGTCACTTTGGCGTTTGGAAACCCACCTTCACCAGTCCGGTATTGGTTCCCACGAAACGGGTGGCCGTCGAAATCGCCCTTGGAAACCGGGTAGGCAGAAAGAGATTTCAGCAGTGATGCAGTTGTGAATTCGTCGCCACGCATACTGCCAAGATTACTTTAGTTTTGTAAATGCCTTACTTCGGTTCAGCAGTAAGGGAGCCGACATCATCCAAGTCGCAGGCAACGGCCTTGTTCTTGTGCCGGAAATGGTTTGGAGTGGTGGAACCGGGGACAATGCGCTCAATGCTTGCCCCGCAATTTCGACAACGCAGTTCAGTCATTTCTTCACTCTACCTCAGTCAGTGAAATGTGTCTAGGGTCAATCGTCTTGTGGCTCAGCAGCGATGTTCTGGGCTGCCTCGGTTGCTTCGTCTGCCTTTTGGGAAGCATCAGCAGCAGCAGTAGAGGCGTAGCGACAGTTCCCCATCGAATGGTGAGTGGATGGGGTTGCACCTTCCACCTTCGTGTTGGCAAACGCAGCAGCATCGTTGATTCGACCAGCCGTGTAGTGCGCTTGCATTGCATCTCGGTGTGCAACGGAAGCCTGCATCCACGCACGAGTGGCAGCGTTGTCAACATTGCCGTTTTCACCACGCAGTTTGTACGCCAACGATTGGAGTTGGTCGGCCATATCTTGATGTCTAATTCCGTATCCAAGGTGAAATCCACCCATCGCCCGGAAATCTACAGGTGGGGTGTCGAACTTCGCCAGCATCTCTTTAGCGTGAGGGCCGTAGTAGTCGGTTTCCACCATCTTCGTCACAGGCATTGCCTTTTGGTTGATGGTTGCTTGGAGCGCAGCATTGGAAGCCCGTGCAGCCATTCCAGCAAAAGCGTGAGCCTTATCCCCGGTCAGAGCATTGGAAGCAATAGAGCCACCCTCAACGGGTCGGATAGCGTCAATCTCGTCAGCAGCCTCGGTGTGGGCAGTTGCAGCGTCACGATGCTTCTGAGCAGCATCACCAGTCAGTTGTGATGCCAGAGCCGAGTGTTCAGCAGCCAATTTCCGGTGGGCAGCAGCCGAGCCGGACAGGTCGCCATCGGTGGAAACCCGAAGTGAGTTTGCCTTTTCTGACAGCAGCGAAGACTTGTTGCTCGCCGGGTTGTTGCCAACTTTGGAAACGGGGTAGTTGCTCAGGGGTCGCAGTAATGCCTCAACAGTGAAATCCTTAGCCTTGATAATGGTTGGCTTGGGATTTGGAAGGGCTGCGATTTTGGCTGCGCTTTCTGCTGAAAATCCCTCTAACCCACGGTCATTAAGCCTTTCAATGCCTAACATTTCGTGATAGGGATGGCTGTCGGCTGTCGTTTGGTAGGTCATCGTCAACCCCTTATCGGCTGCCATCTGAATCGCCTGCTCCATTAGTGCCGTTGCAGCACCGGGCATCTTCCCGGTTGAGCCGAGGTAGCCAATGCTGGCTGATGGAAGTATCGGGCCGCTACCGTCGCCCAAGCGTATGTCGGGAGAGTGAATGGCAACATTTACAGCAGCCACTATTTCGTTGTTTTTGTTGCGAGCAACAAACAAGTGCGATGAAACGATTTGGTTGGGGTTGATTTCACTATTTGCAGCCCTGAAGTTGGCGTGGGCATACATTGCTGCTTCCCCTAGAAAGCGGATGCCTTGCTGATGGCGAGCGTCCATTGCCTTGTATTCTGGCGTTTCTCGCATTTCTAGGAATGTGTGGTAAAGGTCACTTATCTTGTTTTCGTTGTCTACGCGCTCAATTTTTCCACCAGCGTCGTAGAACTCTTTGAGGTTCCTTTGGAACGCAGCGATGTTGGCAGGCATCTCTCCACCCTGACCACCAGTCCACTGATTCCCGTGGAAAACGTGGCCCTGAACGTCGCCTTTCACCACTGGGTAGCGAGACGCACACTTCAAAAGTTCGGAAGTGAGGAACGGGTTCGCCATAAATCCCATCCTATCCTTGGCTTAGTGAAATCTTGTAGGCTTACGCTATGACCATCAACGTCAGTTCCGAAAATGTGGCTATTGACAGCATCAGCGTTCATCCGGCCAATCCTCGCCTCGGAGATGTGGCAGCCATCGCAGAATCACTGGAGGTCAACGGCCAGTATTCACCAATCGTGGTTTGGAATGACACCATCATCGCCGGAACGCACACTTGGAAAGCAGCCAAGTCGTTGGGGTGGAAAACCATCGCCATTACACGCTTCGACGGCAGCGAAGATGACGCACTTCGCATCCTCATCACCGACAATCGCACCAGCGACATCGCTTCTTACGACAATAGTTTGTTGCTAGATATGCTGAAATCACTGCCTGACCTTGAAGGAACGGGCTTTGAATTGGCAGATTTGGATGAACTTGACGGCCTGCACAACTCCGAAGGTGGGGGTGTTTCACCAACGCTCCTAGACGAAGACCCGACAGACAACCTGAACCCACCAGTCAAAATCCAACTTGGTGATTTCTACGGGCAACTTGACCCCACGCTCCACGACCTTTGGCTCGCCAGCGTGAAAGATGAGGTGGGCGACAAGAAAGCATCCATCAACCGGGAACTTAAAAACCGGCTTGACCTGCCAGAGGTTCCAAAAGTCCGAGTGGTGAAAGAGAAGAAGTCTGCCGTCGAAGATGAGCAGAAGGTCACGATGGTGGAAACCGAACTCGTGCCACTGTCCGAACTCCGTCGCTTCCCCGGCAACCCACGAGAAGGGGACATCGGGGCCATCAGCGAAAGTTTGCGCGTCCTCGGCCAGTACCGGCCCATCGTGGTGAACCGGCGCACCAACCAAATCCTGAAGGGCAACCACACGGCAGCCGCAGCATCAGCACTCGGTTGGGAGGAAATCGCCGTGGTGTGGGTGGACGTAAATGAAGTTGCAGCAACCAAAATCGTCGTGGCTGACAACAGAATCTCCGACAAGGCAACCTACGACAACGACCTGCTAGTGAAATCGCTGGCGAAGTTGGACAGTTTGGAAGGTTCCGGCTTTGACCAAGAAGATGTTGCCGAACTTCGTGCAGGCAAGGATTCCACCAACCCAAAGGAATCCAAATCGAAGTTCAAGATTGGCGACTACGGATTTTCTGTCCCGGAGAGCATTTACCAATCGTGGGCATCAGGCACCCTCGTGCCAGACGAAGCCCTGCACCGTCTCGGACTGCCGTTAACAGCACTGCTACGAGAGGCAAATTAAGCAACCCGTAGTAGCATCTTCGCAGGAGGTTCCCCTGTGTCTACCAATCCTTTTCATTCCAAAGAATTGCTGAAATCTGCCAGCAACTACCCTGTGTCCAAGGGTGATGAAGCAGGACACCCTTTTCGCGGGAATCAGTACACGAGTGGCGAAGCATCAGATTTTGCTCGTGACCACACGCAAACCGGTGACTTTGCTGCCGATAAGGGCGGGAATGAAAACTACTCCATTGCTGAAAAGCATTACGCTGCTGCAAGGGCTTGGCAAGACGTTGCAAACGGTAAGGGCAACGAAGCCGACGCTATCGCTGCATCCAAGGCTGCGAATGAACTTAGCAATGGACGTTTAGGTGTCACCGCAGGGCCTGAAGAAGAAACGCCAAGTTCTCCAAACCAAACACCTGCAAGTTCCGTCAACGTTGGAGGAACGACTTGGACTGTTGGTGGAAAGCCGGTTGCTAAGGGCGACAATTTTCATACGGCTGCTCTACTGAAATCCGCTAGCCGCTACCCAGTGGCCAAAGGCGACCTGCCCGGCCACGAATTTCACGGAAACCAGTGGACAAAGGAAGAGACGGGCGGTACAGCCCCTAAGCCACTCAACCCCTATTTCCCCAATCTTCCCGACTTTCACGTAGAGCCGGGGAGAAACGGTTCCACCTTCCTCGTGAGGCGAGGGGGAGCAGAAGATGGCCTTCCCTTCTGGATTAGCAACGGTGAAATCGAAGTTGAACACAACGGAGAGATAAGTTTTCACGCTCAAGGCTCGGACGATGGCAACCACATTGACACCACGCTGCGTGCGTCGCCCCAAAAGGTGTTGACGTACACCGATGACTTGAGTACGGACAGAAGGGATTTTCCCGGTCTGAGTTTCTCCACCACTGGCAAAGAAGAAGCAGATGGAACGCCACACTCCTTGAGTGACCCTATCTACGAGTTGGGAACCGGCAAGCAGGTAGGAACCTACAAGGATGCTGTCGCTAATCTTTTCGCCGCCAACGGCACTGGCTCGGACCTTGATGCCGACATTGCGAACGGTCATCAAGAGCCCGACTGGTCCTACTACGGCGACTGAGTTCTGAAAATGACGAACCCCCCTTCTCAATTCGCCAGTTGAAATGACCCAATGGTGGTCGTGGTGCCTAGACGGTTTCGGCCTAACCTGCACGTACCTCGTTGGTAGAAAGTTCTGGTGGGGTTGGCTCTGTTATCAGGGCTACAACGCCGTCTGGGTGACTTACGCCATCACCACTCGGCAATGGGGCTTCCTGCCCGGCTGCATCGTCTACGCCACTTTGAACCACAAGAATATGCGAGCGTGGCGCAAGGACGCTTGACTGGGGCTTAGCCTTTCAGTATGGTGTAAAGCGTGGATGAATACGAAATCCCTAGCGAAGCACTGCTCAAAGAGGTTTGGGAAGCAGCCAAACTCCTTGGCTACCTCACGGCACGAGTTGACCAGATGCTGGAAACTCGCTGCAAGGTAGAGAAAGAACACATCAGCAAAACGCTGGCGTACCAAGAAGCAGAACTAATGCGCCAGATGGTGCAGAACGAAGTGTCGCTGGAAGAATACGCCGAGCGCAGCGTCGAACGCCTGCGTGTCCACTTAGACGCTTACGCTGAAATAGATGCGTCGCATCGCAACAACTCCAACCGGTTTAAGCAAATGGTGCAAGACAAGTTGGAAGAAGGAAAACTCAACGCCGTCATCAGTTTCACCGTTGATGACCTACAAGGAGACAAAAATGCCTAAGGACTTCAAAAACTGGCACTTCTCGGTAGCCAAGATGCTCAGTGAAATCGTGCAGGTTGACCCAACCAAGACCGAGATGACCGTGTTGCTCACCACAGAAGAATTAGATGCCGTCAAACTGGCAGCCGAACTTAGTGGTGAAAGCGTCGAAGAATTCGTGCTGCGAGCAGCATTGGAATCAAGCGAAATCGTCAGCGAGAGCCAGCAGCCGGAAGATTTTGCCGCAGACCTGCACCTCGTCAAGGAGACGATGCGCCTGCTCAGTGGTGAATACGACCAAGACGAGCGACTGAAGGCAGTCCAAAAGCGCATCCGGGAACTGATGCTGGATGGCTACCGTCGCAAACTCCCCTCAACTGGTGAAGTGTTAGCCGACTTGCACGACTTCGTGACCGAGCAGTTGAAGGGCAACCGTGAGTAAAGACGATTTCACCGACGCACAACTTGAAGCACTGGTCAGCGACAACATCGCCCTGCGTCAGCGCAACGAGGCTTTGGAACGAGAGAACGAGCGACTGACGAGGGAACTTGCCAACAAATACTGAGGGCTGCAACGCCCTACGCCCCACGCTTTATTGCCGTCAGCACAAACTCGCTGGCTGTATGGGCGGGAGGAAACCTGTAGTGAAATCACCAACGATGGAGGAAACCAATGAATATCGGTGACTATGTAGAGGCCAACGAGAACATCCGGGAGCCACTGGGAGAACACCTCATTAACCAAGGAACCCGTGGACACATCGTCAACGTTTCCACCTACGTCACGGCGTACCCGTATGAGGTTCGCTGGGAGCGCAGCCGGAAGACGTGCTGGGTTGGCTCGTTCGACGTTCGGGTCATTGAAAGTGCGCCAGTCGAAGACGATTCGTCAAGTTCCAGCGAGGGATAATGGCAAGACGAGTAGGCGTGACCGGTGGTCGGGACAACTACGACTACCAATTCATTGACCAAGTACTCCGTGAGTTGCTGAAAAGCGATGATGTCCTCGTTCACGGCGACGGAAACGGCGTGGACAGGATTGCTGCTCAGTGCGCCAAGTACCTTGGGGTGAAAACCGAAGCCCACCCAGCAAAGTGGTCATCGCACGGGCGTAAGGCTGGCCCAATTCGCAATACTGAAATGGTTCACTCCGGCCTTGACTTGCTCGTCATCTTCAACGGTGGGGCAGGAACAGCAGATATGAAGCGACAGGCCACCAATGCTGGAATCCCCACGGTGCAGTTCTTGACATCCGATGACTGAACTCCTATAGTGCGGTTATGGCCTGTTCCAAAACCCACAAGTGGAGATACAAGTTTGTGACCAACGAACTCCCCGTGCGAAATTGCACGAAGTGCGGATTAGTGCAAACACCAAAGAAGTACGACCCAAAGCGTCTACTCAGATGGGAACAGGTGGAATCCAATGCCTAAGCAAGCAGATATGGTCAACCACCCACCGCACTACACCAGCGATATGGAAAATGCACTAGGAAGACATCTTTCCCCCGGAGAAGTAGTTATAATTCCAACTATTAGAGTGAATATGGAGCCTAAAAGGTGGAAAAAAAGCCAACCAGCAGGAAGTCAAATGGAGGACAAGGTGAAATGGGCAGTGGAAATCCTGAAACAGTACGCTCCGCAGCACTTGAAGAACACGACCCTGTAAACAAGCCTGCTCACTACCGGAGTGACAAATCCGGGGTGGAGTGCATCCAAATCACCCAGCACCGGAACTTCTGCGTCGGCAACGCCATCAAGTATCTGTGGCGAGCCGGACTGAAGGATGCTGGCAATAGTGAAAAGACCATTGAGGACTTGAAGAAGGCCGTGTTCTACATCAACCAAGAAATCACACGGTTAGGTGGAAAGCCGTGACCCAGCCAACCCACTCCACTGAGCAGTATTGGAAATCACAAATAAGAAAGTCTGACGGCAGCGAAGCCGAGTATTGGAAGTCGTTGTTCCTGAGGGTGTGTGGCTATATCAGCACCCGACCCGAGTGGTCAAGCAAGCACCCAGAAGAAGTCGCACACTTCTTCCAAGCCGAGGCGGAGCGATGAGCAACTACTTTCTCGGGATGTTTGCTGGAATCATCCTCGCCATTGCTGTCTTCGACATTTGGATGAAGCGACAGTGAGGGGCTTCCGTGGCAATTGGGTCATTATCCCCAACGGCAAGCATTACACCATCGTCGGCACCAAGCGTCTGCCACGCAAGACCAAGAAGTTCTGCACCAAAATCCTAAATCAACTACAGGGAACTAGCGTCATCACCAGCGTGAACTACTTTGCCCACGGGTCGCCCAATTTCGATTTCACTGGAGGGACAAGCCGTGGATAGCGAAGAAGAAACACGCATCAGAGAGCAACTGCGCCACAAGGAAGTTGAGTTGGCCTACCTAAAGAGGCAGAAGGCAATGGTCAAGTTTGAGGTCAAGGCTCTACGCCGTTTGTTAAATTCCCTAAACCAGTAGTAGGTTGTGTACTCCAACCGCTTTGGAGGTGAAATGCACTGCGCCCACACAACCGTCATTGTCCGAGCAGGTCGCTACCACACGCACAAGCCGTGTTGGTGCGCTACCAAGCCACCGTACACCGATGCTGAAATCTCTCACTATCTTTTCGGCGCACCATTGACCGAGCCAGAGCAGACAGGAAACCAATGAAGGTTTACACACTCCGCAACTACAACCCGATGTTCGGGCTGAACATCCAAAAGTTCGACGGCAAGTGGGGTTTCTACCTCGACCTCGGGCATCATTCGTTGGTCTTTGAGCAAGGCCGACCTGAAAAGGAGTTCTAATGGCAACCCCCATCCCCTCAGACCACGAACGCTGCACTTGCTACCACGGGTTGGATGACCACGACCACGACGGTTGGGGTCGCTGTATGAAGGATGGCTGTCGCTGCACGGCGATGGAGCCGGAAATCCTTGGCCACCCGGATTCACCAGCAGGCAGATTCTGATGGCAGACATTGAGGTTGAGTTCACCGACGAGGAATACGCCCGTATCGAAAAGGCAGCAGCACTAAATGGTGAAACGGTGCAGGAGTTCTGCGAGCGAGCCGTCAAGAACCTGTTCGACAGACTGGGTGACCAACCACTGACTTGACCCCACTCCACCACTTATGTATACTTACCGTTAGGAAAGAGCGCAATGATACTAACGAACAAGTATGAAGTGGGCGATATTGTCCGCAATTGCCCAGACTGTGGGGAGAAACTGTGAGCGACAACCAATCCCAAATTTTTGCCAACGACACTCAGGCCGACTTGTTCGCAAGATGGTACAAGTTGGGTGGCACCATCAGCATTAACGGCGACCCCGAATTCACAAGCAGCATTGAGCGCGCCATCGAACAGCGACGGCAAAACCGTAATGGAAACGATACTGAATTGGCAGGTGAACGATGAAGTGGCTTCAAAACCTGTTCAGCCGGGGCAAGAACACCGGCGAACCAATCCCCCAACCACCGAAGTTTGACCCACTTATGGCCGAAGCAGAACGCCGGGTGCGCCAACTGTTCGGAGGCAGGCTATGAACCAACAAGAGCGAGATGCCCTGCGATACAAGCACCGTTGCCTTGAAAGCAAGGTTGGCCCGTGGTGTCGTTCCTGTATGCACAGTTGGCCTTGTGACACAATCAAGGTGCTTGACGCTTGGGATGCTGCGAAAACCCCACCTGAGGGGGCAAACGCAGTATGCAACCACACGTCAGAACACTTTGGATTTGGAGATTACACATTTTCCACCTGCCCGAAGTGCGGAGAGAAACTATGAACAACATCATCAGAAACAAGCCCTACTACAAGGGTGTCACAAAAGACCTGAAGTCACCAACACAGGACAACA
>Ga0214193_1000010_pt1 | contig 58638 bp, 90 predicted proteins | sample TroBogEpilimnion_10_FD_153031 | JGI IMG/M metagenome (GOLD analysis project Ga0214193, IMG submission 153031) | Freshwater microbial communities from Trout Bog Lake, WI - 05AUG2008 epilimnion | ecosystem: Environmental > Aquatic > Freshwater > Lake > Epilimnion/Euphotic zone | place: Trout Bog...
TTATCCTGAATTGCGCCGTAAAGTCATCTCCGACTTTAAAGAGGTTGTGTATGGAGCCGATAATGATTTTGGTAAAGGCCGTAAAGCAGACCTCATACTGATGGAAGACAAATCGGCTGGTATCTCGCTCATTCAGGAACTTCAAGGTTCCGGTGTGCCAGTTCGTGGATACAATCCTGGGCGCGCTGACAAAGTGCAGCGTTTGAACATTGTGGCCCCACTGGTTGCTAAAGGCAAAGTGTTTATTCCGGAAGATCCGGAACAAAAAGGCGAGTTTGCTTCTTGGGCCAAACGGTTTATCCGTCAGGTATGCTCGTTTCCAGAAATGCAAGGTCACGATGACTATGTGGATTCCCTCTCCCAAGCACTTCGGGTTCTTAGGGATTCTGGGTGGCTTCAGCTTGATTTCCTCCCTGCACGTGATTATGACTATGCTGACGATATTGCCGGTAAAAGATTTTCTAATCCATACGCCCAATAGGGCGGTTACCAGCATAATTATGCATTAGTATAAATAGGACACAATTATGATCGATCTGCTTAAAACTCCCCATCAAAAGCTTTTGGAAGAGGCTGGCATCAACCCAGATACTCCCGGCATGCTTAAAACCCCCAAGCAGTTTTTGTTTGAGGAATCTGGCATGCTCCCCAAATTTGCCGAAGGTGGCCCAACCACAAGACAGATGGAAGCAGAATTGATGGTAAATGGCCGTACACCTCCAAAATTTGCAAGTATTGCGGAAATCATGGCTAATCTAACACCGCAAGAACAAAAAATTGCGCATCATCACTTTAACACCATGTTCGGTGGCACAACAGGGCACGATGAACAAGGCAGACCAATTACAGTTTACAGCACCGGCGTTCAAATGGATGCGGGACCATATAAAGACAAATTTGCTTTGGTTCCAGGTTATGTAGACCAACAAGTTATCGATCCAGACACAGCACGTGATTACTGGAGAACAGAAATCAATAAAGGCATGTGGCCAATCTATAATTCTGGTAAAGAATTAAACGACCGCGCCCAATACATCCATGGCATCATGGATCAACAAAACTAATCAAAATTCATGGCAAATCCACAGTTACCTATTCAAGCCGGTGCAGCACTTCCTAGTTTGGACAAAGAATCAGATATCCAAGATGCAGCCGAAAAAGATTCTGAAGTAGAGTATTACGCTGATACGTTAGGTCTTGATGCAGAAGATGCTGAACAAGAAGTTATTGAATTGGATGACGGTTCAGTAGTTATTAACTTTCAAGAAAAACAAAGTCCGCGCAAAAACCCAGAGTTCTATGAGAACTTGGCCGAAGTGTTTGACGAAGATGTTCTTAACGCTTTAGCTCAAGAATATTTAGATTTTATTGATGTTGATCAAGAGTCACGTAAACAAAGAGATAAACAATATGAAGAAGGATTACGTCGCACTGGACTTGGCAAAGATGCACCAGGCGGTGCAACATTTGATGGCGCTTCTAAAGTCGTGCACCCAGTTATGGCAGAAGCTTGCGTTGATTTTGCAGCTTCAGCTTCAAAAGAACTTCTCCCGCCTAGTGGCGTTGTTAAGTCGAATATCAAAGGCGAAGCAGACCGACTAAAAGAAGATACTGCAGATCGTAAAGTTAACTTCCTTAACTGGCAGTTAACAGAACAAATCCCAGAATACCGTGACGAGATGGAACAGCTGTTGACTCAGCTTCCTCTCGGCGGTTCCCAATTTCTCAAATGGCGTTTTGACGCAGAGCAAGCACGCCCAACTTGCGAATGGGTTGCAATCGATAACATCTTGCTACCATACGCATCAACAAACTTCTACACTTCTCCTCGTGTAACTGAAGTTCAAGACATTACTGAAGACACTTTCTTACAACGTGTTGAAGCCGGTGTTTACCGCGACATTGATAGCGCATATAGCTCTGATGCGCCACTCACAGAACAAACACGTTCACAACAAGCTAACGACAAAATCGAAGGCAAGTCTGAGCCATCTAAAAATATTGATGGATTGCGCCGCATCTATGAGATTACTTGCTTCATTCGTTTAGACGATGATCCTGAAACCGAAGGCCGTCGTGCACCATACATTTTAACAATTGACGAAACAACCAGTGAAGTTTTAGCGTTGTATCGTAACTGGGAATCAGGCGATGAAAAACTCACAAAACTGGATTGGTACGTTGAGTACAAATTCATTCCTTGGCGCGGTGCTTATGCTATTGGCCTCCCCCATCTTATTGGCGGTTTGTCTGCTGCTCTTACTGGCACTTTACGTTCTCTGCTTGATGCTGCTCATATCAACAACAGTCAGACAATGCTTAAACTCAAAGGTGGACGAATTGGTGGCCAAAGCGACCGAATTGAACCCACTCAAGTAGTTGAAATTGAAGGCTCTCCTGGTGTTGATGATGTGCGTAAGATCGCCATGCCAATGCCGTTCAACCCACCATCCGCAGTCCTTATGGAGTTGCTTGGTTGGTTAACTGATGCTGCTAAAGGTGTTGTTACTACTTCTGAAGAGAAGATTGGTGAAGCAAACAACAACATGCCTGTTGGTACCGCGCAAGCGTTGATCGAACAAGGTGCTAAAGTATTCTCGAGCATTCATGCTCGTATGCATCGCTCACAAGCCAAGTCTTTGGCTATTATCTCTCGTTTAAATCACTGGTATTTGCCAGAGATGGACAACCAGTCTGGTGAAGAGATTGAAGTTCGTGACTTTGCATCAAACAACGACATTCGCCCAGTATCTGATCCAAACATTTTTTCTGAGACACAACGTCTTGCACAGAATCAAGCCCTTTTACAGATGGCTACTCAGGGCAACCAGATTCAACCTGGTTTATTTGACATGCGTGCGGTATACCGTCGTGTGTTAGAGCAATTAAAAGTACCCAACTTGGAAGAAGTATTACCAAACCCATTAGGTGCAAACGAATCCAATCCAGCACTTGAGAACGTGTCAATGACTATGGGTCACGCAGCTGCTGCGTATCCTGACCAAGACCATATTGCTCACATTAAGATCCACTTAGCGTATGCTAACGATCCGGCATACGGCGGCAATCCGGTTATTGGACCGGCGTTTGCCCCGCATGCACTGGAACACATCAAACAGCACTTGACATTGCACTATTTGCAATCCATGCGTTCTTATGTGGCTCAGGCTGCTGGCGGTCGCGATACGCTAGAACTGCATCAAGAAAAACCGCTTAACATTGAAGCGCAACAAGCTTTGGCATTGGCTTCACAAATGGTTTCTCAAGATTCTCAGCAAAATATGGCGCAGTACGTACAACAAATTAGTCAATTGGCTCAAAAAGTACAGCAAGCACATCAAGCTCAAATGCAACAAGCTGCTATGTCTGATCCAACTGCTTCTGTTATTTTGCAAACACAACAGGCAGAAACACAACGTAAAGCTGCTGAAGCACAAGCCAAGATGCAACTGGATATGCAAAAAGACAAGCAAGAGTACGACTTCCGTGTTGCTGATTTGCAGCGTATGGTTGCTGAACTTAAAGCCAAATACGAAACTCAAACTACTATTGATGCCAATCGCACTGCAACTCAAATTGCTATGGCAGACATTAATAACGCATCTCGTGAACGTATTGCTAATTTACAAGCGCACGTTGGACTAACTGCTGACCAAATGGCACTTGCGCACGAGCAAAACATGACAGCAATGGAAGCATCACACCAAGCTCAAGCGGATATTCGCCAACATGGTATTAGTGTTGAGCAACAAATGTTTCAGCAACAAGCTGATCAAGCAAAAGCACAAATTGATGCTCAACAACAAGCTCAATTATCTAACCAAGAGCATCAACAAACTTTAGTACAGCAACAACAAGCAGCCCAACAACAACCCCAAACACCCCCAACAGGAGCACAATAATGGAAAAAGAACTCGGCTTTAAGAAAGCCTACAAGATGACTGGTACCCCAGGCTATGCCGGCGGTCCAGATCAGAAAGTTGAACAAGGAGCTTCTGGCTCACATCGTGACAACAACTGGAAAACTGGCGCAGCACAAGGTAAATTAAAAAATGCCAAGCCAATCGGTCCAGGTAAGAACTTGAACGAATTAAAAGGTGGAAATTTCTATTAATTAGGGCGGATTCCTTCATTCTTTTGCATTAGTTAAATTATGAAGGACTTTATCTCTGAAGTTATTACGCGTACGCGTGATGAAAAAGCAAAACTGGCGGAAGCCGTCACCGCTGGGACGAATGTTCATACATTTGAAGATTACCAGTATTTAATCGGCAAAATAGAAGGGTTAAAACTGACCCTGGACATCGTCAACGAAATTTTGACGGAAGACGAAGAAGACCTGTAGAGGTCATAGGAGCACTGAACAGTGTTTGATGTAAACCAAAAAGACGAACCAGATACAAGATCGGAAGAAGAATGTTTTCCGGTATTGGACACTGGTGTTGAGGTAGCTGGTGACCGAGTTTTAGTACAACTAAGACGCGAAAAAACAACCAGCAAGGGTGGAATCATCTTAGTTGATGAGACCAAACAAACGTTACGATTCAATGAAACAGTTGCAAAAGTGATCCAAGTTGGTCCTTTGGCATACCGTAACTTAGATGCTGATTTAACCCCTTGGCCGGAAGGTCCTTGGTGTAAAGAAGGCGATCTAGTACGTACTATCAAGTACGGCGGTGACCGTTTTGTTGTTAACCCAGAAGATGGTGGCGCCCCAGTGGTGTTTATTACACTTCAGGCACGTGAAATTATTTCTCGCATTAAGAATTTTGAATATGCGCAGAAAATGAAAGCGTTTGTAGATTAACTTTTGAAAGAAAAGTATGGCAGATAAAGAAAAAGATGTTCCCGTAAAGGAACTGGAAGATGGCACATTAATTGCCAAAGTTGAACTTCCAGAAGAAATAGAAGCGGAAGAAGAAGTAAAAGCAGAATCGGAAGCTGCAGATCAAGAACTTGATGATGCAGAAACCGATGAAGATCGCGATAAAATTCGCGAGGCGCGCAGAGAAGAGCGAAAGCTAAAAAAAGAATTAGCTAAGCAACGTGAAGCGTCAGCCAAACACAAGATTAGTGCACTTGAGAAGCGTAATGAAGAATTAGCCAGACGTTTGGCTGCTGTAGAAAATACAGCATCTTCTTACCAATTTGCACAGCTTGATAAGTCTATCGAAGATGAAGCTACTCGCGTTGAGTATGCCAAAATGAAGATGCTACAAGCTGCACAAAATGGTGATGCCGCGGCTCAAGTTGATTATTTGGAGCAATTGACAGAAGCTAAGCAACGTCTGCAACAAGCTCAGTATCACAAGAAACAACAACTCGAGCAAGCTAAGGCCCCTAAGCAAAATGTACCAAATCCGGTAGCGGAAGATGTACAGAAAAAAGCAGCTAAGTGGCTAAAGAAAAATGATTGGTATGATCCACAGGCTCGAGATACCGATAGTAAAATTGCCAAAGTAATAGATCAAGAACTTGCCGCCGATGGTTGGGATCCTAGTGATTCCGAGTATTGGGAAGAGTTAGATAATCGTTTACAGGCCCGTTTGCCCCATCGCTATGCAGGAAAAGGCGAAGGTAAAAAATCTCGTATGGCAGGCCCAACAGCTTCTAGCCGAGTAGCAAACACAGCATCAGCAAAACCTGGAACCATCACGTTATCACGTGATCGTGTTCAGGCAATTAAAGACGCTGGTGCTTGGGATGATGTAGAAAGACGAAACAAAATGATCCGGGCATACGCATCGTATGACCGCCAAAATAGGGAATAAACAAAATGGCAAATACAAGAATTAAACGTGACTTAGATGACCGCTTAGCGGACCGAGCACAAGAAGTTATGGATCGCGCAATTACTGCAGATCCCGATGATATTGCACGTCGTGAACGCCTTGATGCGTTTAGAGACAAGTGGGCAAATAGTGCGTTGCCCGATCTTCCCGCGGGGATCATTCCCGGGATGCACTTGTGTTGGTTGTCAACAACCAATACTTACGACAGTATCGACAAACGTATGGCGTTGGGTTATGAGCCAGTTAAAGCTTCGGAATTAGGTAAAGGCTTTGAAGGACTAGGCAAAATGAATTCAGGCAAGTTTGAAGGCTGTGTTAGTTGTAACGAATTGGTTCTCTTTAAGTTACCAGAGGACATCTATCAAGAAGTTATGCGCATGCTCCACCTCGAGGATCCCCTCGAGCACCAACGAAACATTACAGCAAATGTCCGTGGTGCAGCTGAAGGTAATAAGGGCGGCCGTAGCCACTTGGAGGGTGGTCTTTTAGAAATGGAAAAGGAAACCACAAAGGCGAATAATAAAAACATTCGTTTCTCATAACATTCTTCAAAAACAAAGGAAATTTTAATGTCTACGACATATCAACCCTTTGGTCTGAAGCCTGCGTTTCACCCAAGTGGTTTAGACCGTGCGACCCCTTTTGTTGGCACAAACAGCTTCCAAGCTGCTACTGACAACACATATAGCGCTCCTTACGGTTTGACCACAGGTCAGGCTTTTTACCAATACCAGCCTGTTGAAATCAACAGTTCTGGTCAATTAGTTCCCGCAGCTACTGCTGCCGCAACAAGCCGTTTCTTCGGCGTGTTCGACGGTGTAGAGTTCACCGACTCACAAGGTCGTCGTTCTGTAGCTAAGTGGGCTGCTAAAACAACTCTTGATGCTTCTACACAAATCGTATTCTGGCTCTTCACAGATCCAGCAATCGTTTATGAAGCTCAAGTAAACGGTTCCGTATTGCCTTCAGCAATCGGACAAGAGTACAACTTTGATGCCACTAACAACCCAACCGTAGGTTACTCTATCGGTAACGGTGGTGCTGGCTTTAGCCAAACAGCTCTAGCTGCTACTTCAGTATCTCTAGGCGCTCAAGGTCAAGTTAAAGTTGTTGGACTCGGACGTGAAACTGCATTCCCAGCTGGTCAAACCAACGCTTGGGGCGATGCATACACAATCGTTCAAGTACAAATCGCTAACAGCCAATTGGTCGCTCCGTCGATCTCGGTTTAATTAACAACGAAAGGAACTAGCAAATGGCAACCCCAATGCGCAGTACGGACTTTCGTGCGGTAGTCGAGCCGATTATCAACGAAGTCTTTGATGGCGTTTATGAACAACGCGACGACGAGTGGAAAGGATTTGTAGAACAGATCCAAGGTATTCCACGTAACTACCATGAAGAAGTAATGCTTTATGGTATGAACGCAGCTCCTGCGATGCCTGACGGCACTCCAGTTAGCTACGATCAAGGCGGTACATTGTACATCACCCGATTCATCTACCAAATCTATGGCTTGGCATACGCCTTGACTAAGGTTTTGATGGAAGACGGCGATCACATCCGTATCGGCAGCACTTTCGCTAAGCACTTAGCTCAGTCTATGATTGAAACTAAGGAAACATTGTGTGCTAACTTGTTGAACTTTGCGTTCACAAGCGGCTACACTGGTGGCGATGGTGTTACTTTGATCTCTACAGCTCACCCAATCGCTAACGGCGCTTCTTACTCTAACCAGTTATCTACAGCTGCTTCTTTGAGCCAAACTTCTGTTGAACAGATGTTGATTCAAATTCGTTCTGCTGTTGACAACAACGGTAAGCGTATCCGTTTGAAGGCAGAGCAGTTAGTTGTTCCACCAGCACTCGAGTTCCAATCAGAAGTAATTCTGAAGTCAGTTCTCCGTTCTGGTACAGCTGACAACGATTTGAACCCAATCAAATCAACAGGCATGTTGCCTAAAGGCACACACGTGGTTACACGTTTGTCCTCTAGCAAAGCTTGGTGGGTTCAGACTGATGCTGAGAATGGTCTCATGCTCGTTATGCGTCGTCCAATGGAAAAATCGATGGAGGGCGACTTCGAAACAGATAGCATGCGCTACAAGGCAACTGAGCGCTACGCGACTGGGTGGCACGATGCACGTAATGTGTATGGTACAGCAGGTCTGTAATCGGTTTTAACCAAAAGTAGTAAATGTAAAAAGCCCACTCACAAGGTGGGCTTTTTCATGTATAATACTATTATGGCCACATCAAAAGAAAACCAAAAACGATTAGCAAGAGAATGGTACTTGCGTAATAAAGAATTAGCTAAAGAACGGGCTAAAGCTTGGGCATTAGCTAATCCAGAAAAAGTTTCAAAATCTAAAGCAAATTGGCGTGAAGAGAATCGTGAACGACATAACGCAATTAACAGAAAATGGGATTTAAACAACAAACCTGTTAAAGCCGCTTTAGAGGGTAAACGTCGTGCCATGCAACTACAACGCACCCCAAAATGGGATCCTGATGTCCATCTTATCGTAGCAAAATATCAACTTGCCGCTATGCTTACTCAAGCATCTGGCATTCCCCACCACGTAGACCACATTATTCCACTTCAAGGCAAAAATGTTTCCGGTCTGCACACTTTCTCCAATCTGCGTGTCATTCCTGGCGAAGAAAACGTCAAAAAGTCCAATAAGTACCCTGTTTAGGGCGACTTTTCCCTTATATTTGCATTAGTAGTTATAGGAAGATAATCCCATTCTGACCGCCGACCCTTCCCGGTAGTGACGACTTAGAGACAGCTTGGGACACCCACTAAGATAAGGAATCAAACATGTCATCTACATTTACAACCCCCATTCGCATTTTCAAGCGTAACAACCCAACAAACAACGGCGTAATCGCTCCAGACAACACTGGCGCAGCTGAGTGTACAGTTCAAAAAGCAATTGTTGGCGGCACAGCAACCACTGTAACAATCCCAGCTGGTTCAATTATTTCTGACGTTAAAGGTTATTTTACTACTGCAGCTAACACCCCAGCTACTCCAAACGTAACTGTTGCTGGCACTACTGTTGGCACATTATCTGATGCAGCTGGTCTCAACAACATTACTTTTGGTTCATCTTCTTCAGTTGTTGGTTTATTGGCAAACGTTGGCGTTAATGACGTAACTGTTAGCTTTACAGCTGATGCTGGTGCAGTTGGCACATTGAGCGTTCGTTACACACCACGTAACGTTGATGGCACAATCACTGCTTACGGTTCTGGTTACACAAACAACTAATTAATTACCTAGGGGGAGTAATCCCCCCTATTTAACATTAAAGGAAATTAATTATGTCTTTAGTAACAAATCTACAACCAGCAGCAATGCCCTCTGTTACAGTACAGGGTGCATACGAACCATTTGACCTTCAGGTTGGAAGAAACCAAATTGCCGGACACACAAACGTTGAACTTTTTGGCTATTCTACACAAGTTGGAAGCACCGCATTAGGCCCATGTTGGGAAGGTTTAACGCAATCTGGTGGTACATACGCATATCCAAGTTCAGCTGTTCAAATGACTTTGGTATCTACTACCACAGATACACAAACCGTTCAAATCCAAGGATTAGATGCAAATTATAATTTGTTGTCTGAATATATTACATTAAATGGTACAACACCAGTAACGTCTGTTAACTCTTATTTTAGAATTAATGGATTGTTTGTAACAAACGGTGTTAATGCTGGTACTATTACATGCAAAAATGGCACAAATCTTTATGCACAAATTAACCCCGGTATTGGTCAAACTCAAATGTCGTTATATACCGTTCCAAACGGTTATACATTTTATTTGAGCTACATTCAAGCAAACGCAAGCATTGGGTTTACATCCAGCAATTTTATGATTTTTGCTGAATATAATAAATTTAATTTGCCTGTTACCGGAGATAATCAAAACGGCTATTTAGTAAATTTCAGCGGAAATACTAACATTTTAAGTCAATCACCTTTTGTTCAAATTTTTAATATTCCTTATACAGTACCTATTGCACATCCCGGTGGAACAGATATTCAATATCAATTAAAAACAAATACAGGTGGCCCTTTTTATGCAAGTATTTTTGCTGGTGGTTTTTTAATCAAGAACGACGGTCAATCCGCTTAAGGCAGATAAATGTCTGTCTACATCGATACTCGAGGTAATTCTGTCCTGTCTGTGGCGGTCTGCGACCGCTGCAACAGGAAGTTTGCTTATGTAGACTTAATGCCTGACCCAAACTTCCCCGGCATGCGAGTTTGTCAAGAAGATTTAGACAATTTTGACCCATGGCGTTTGCCAGCTCGTCAAACTGAAAACATCGCATTACGTTTCCCGCGTCCAGATGTATCTATTGCTACCGGCCCAATTGGTGGCAATCAAATTATGACTGAAAATGGTTTCCAAGCGGGTAATTCTGTATTTATTGAAGGTGTCTCTCCATTTAGTGGAAACACTCAAGGCGATTTAAATACAGCAAGTAATGTGGCACCAAACACGCAAGTATTGTTCCCGTATATTTATACTGTGACACCACCTACAGGCACAAAATCTGGTGGCACATTGGTTACATTGGTAGGTGCTAACTTTACTGATGTAACAACCATTAAATTTGGCGGAGCTATTGCTACATTCTCGCTGGTGAACTCAACACAAATTGTTGCAACAACCCCATCATTTCCTGTAACGGGTATTGTTGACGTTGCTGCAATTTCTCCGTTCGGAACAGCTACCAAACATGGTGGCTTTACTTATACATAATACATGGCCGATCAGTCGATAACACAGTTACCCGTTGCCAATACTGTTAATGGCGATGAGGTAACAGTACTAGTACAACATGGTGTTACAAAACAAGTAGCCATCGCACTGATTGCTAACGCTGTTACGCCCGGTAAATTTATTACCAACGTGGTGTTAGATCCGGTAACATATGATTTAATTTTTTATTACAGTGATGGAACAACATCTGTAACTGGCCCAATACCAGGTTTTACCAGTGCATATATTGACAGCAATGGCGATTTAATTCTTGTCAATACCAATGGCTCAACAGTTAACGCTGGTAATGTAAAAGGTACTTCGGGATATTCAGGTTTTTCTGGATTTTCTGGCCAATCTGGTTTTAGTGGTTATAGCGGTAAAAGTGGTTACAGTGGTTCAGGCATTTCTGGTTATAGTGGCACGTCAGGTTTTTCTGGCATTTCTGGATACAGTGGTATATCGGGTTATTCTGGTTATAGCGGTGTTTCTGGTCTTTCTGGTTTCTCAGGTATATCAGGCTATTCCGGATCCGGCATATCAGGCTATTCTGGTTACAGCGGCTGGTCAGGTATTTCTGGCACCTCTGGTTACAGCGGAGTTTCTGGTTTTTCTGGCTATAGCGGCATAAGCGGTTATAGCGGTGTTTCTGGCCTCTCTGGCTTCTCAGGCATATCTGGCTATTCCGGATCTGGTATCTCAGGATACAGTGGCTATAGTGGTTGGTCTGGTATCTCAGGATACAGTGGCGTATCCGGTATCAGCGGTTACAGTGGCGTATCCGGTATCAGCGGTTACAGTGGCGTATCTGGTATATCAGGCTACAGCGGTTTTTCTGGCATTTCTGGTTACAGTGGCGTATCTGGTATATCAGGCTACAGTGGCTTTTCCGGTATTAGCGGTTACAGTGGCTTTTCCGGTATTTCAGGTTATAGCGGCTTTTCCGGTATCAGCGGTTACAGCGGTATTTCTGGCTATAGCGGATCTGGTGTTTCTGGTTATAGCGGTTTTTCTGGTGCAAGCGGTATATCAAGTAATTACTACTATTACAAAGCCAATACCACAGCAACCAGTGGAGATCCTGGCACAGATTACATACTGTGGAATAACGCAACCCAAACTAGCGCAACGCAATTAAACGTTAGCAAACTTGCTGCTAATGGCGTAGATATCAGTGTATTTTTGGCTTTACTTCAAAAAACTGAAGAAGTTGTTATACAAGATCAAACCAATAGCGCAAACCAACAAACTTGGGCAATTACTGGAACACCAACAAACCTATCTAGCTATTGGACAATTCCGGTTTCACTAGTCTCATCTTCTGGAACTGGCACAACCGGATTTGCTAACAATCAGCAAATTATTTTTGCGGTTGCAAACGGCATTTCTGGTTTTTCTGGATATTCTGGTATATCTGGTTACAGCGGTTTTTCCGGCTACTCTGGACTAAACGGTGGTTCAGGAATCTCTGGAATATCCGGTTACAGCGGTACTAGTGGCTACAGTGGCTTCTCAGGCATTTCTGGTTACAGTGGATCTGGCGTATCGGGTTATAGCGGTTTTTCTGGCATTTCTGGTTACAGTGGCTTCTCAGGCATTTCTGGCTACAGCGGGTCTGGCGTATCGGGTTATAGCGGTTTTTCTGGCATCTCTGGTTACAGCGGTATAAGCGGTTACAGTGGCATTTCTGGATACAGTGGCTTCTCAGGCATTTCTGGCGCAACTGGTAGCAGCGGTATCTCAGGATATAGTGGCTTTTCTGGTTACAGCGGTATTGGAACATCTGGCTATTCTGGCACATCAGGTTATAGCGGATACAGTGGTAATAACGGCACATCGGGCTATAGCGGTATCTCCGGATACAGTGGTTTCTCAGGCATCTCTGGAGCAACAGGTAGTAGCGGTATATCGGGCTATAGCGGATTCTCAGGTTACTCTGGAAGCGGTATAAGCGGTTATAGTGGTTATAGTGGTTATAGCGGCCTCTCTGGCTATTCTGGTATTTCAGGCTACTCCGGAAGTGGTATAAGCGGCTACAGTGGTTTTTCTGGTATCAGTGGCTACAGTGGTATCGGCGGTTTCTCCGGTATCAGTGGTTACAGTGGATACTCCGGTATCAGTGGCTACAGTGGTATCAGCGGTTACAGCGGTATTAGCGGCTATAGTGGATACTCCGGTATCAGTGGTTACAGCGGTATTAGCGGCTATAGTGGATACTCCGGTATTAGTGGATACAGTGGATTCTCCGGTATCAGTGGATACTCTGGTATCAGCGGTTACAGCGGTTCTGGCATTTCTGGTTACAGCGGATCTGGTATCTCTGGCTACAGTGGCTTCTCTGGTATTTCTGGCTACTCTGGCAGCTCTGCATCTAGCATCTCGATCAGTAACGACGTTGCTACAACCAGCTATATTTACCCAGTTTCGGTAACAGCAACCAGTGGTACTGCTAGTACAATTTATACCAGCAACGCCAAACATTTATTTAAGCCATCAACTGGCGAGCTGCAAGCTTCTGAGTTGTTGGCAAGTAATGGTTTAGTATTAAACAATTTAACAGTGGCAACAACTTATTCTATACCGTCAGGGTATGGAGCATCATCGGTTGGCCCAATTACAGTAAGTTCCGGTGTCACTGTTACAGTGCCAAGTGGAAGTCGCTGGGTAGTGCTATAATATAGGTTTGTAAAAACCCTTGGGAGTGTTATGAAATACAGCATTGTTATACCAACGTATAACCATTGTGAGAAGTATTTAAAGCCGTGCATTGATTCAATTATCAAACACAGCAATATGGATGACGTAGAGTTGATTGTGAGTGCCAATGGGTGCACAGACAATACGTTAGACTATTTAACATACCTAAAAACAGCGGTGCCAAATCTGCACACTGTTTGGAATGTAAGCCCACTGGGTTTTGCCCAAGCAACCAACAACGGCATTCGAATATGCAACGGCGAAAAGATTGTGTTGTTAAATAATGACACAGTCATACTAGCTTCTAACTGGTTAGAAAAGCTAGACACTGGTAGCGATATTTCAGCGGTGTGGACGCAGTACTCACACATTACCCAGCGCCGTTTTGCAGTGTTCTTTTGTGTGATGATTGACCCTAAAGTGTTCCAAAGTATTGGTTTACTTAATACAGAATACGAAACTGGTGGTTGTGAAGATATTGAGTTTTGCTATCGTGCACAAGAGGCTGGCTTTAAGATTGATGCTAGGTTTGATGACGGTTCGTTCCCAATCTACCACAAAGCCGAAGGCACAGTGCATGATCCAGAGCTAGTACAAGACTGGGATAACAAGTTTTTGCTAAACGAGCTTCGTTTGGCTAAGAAGTATAATAAAGAGTGGTATTACTGGCGCTTGTCAAACAACTACGAGCGCGCAGTGTTCCTCAAAGGTGATCCGGTTTTTCCACGCGAAACCCAAAGATACGAATGGGCTGGGAAAAACATATTGCCAGGTTCAGTTTTAGAAATTGGTTGCTCTACAGGATATGGCTATCAGTTTTTAAATACCGAAGCCTATATGGGGCTCGATTATGACCCGATTATTGTGGACGTAGCAAAAGAGCAGCAATGGTCTGATAATGCCACGTTTTACCATGCGGACATTAATACGTTTGAATTAGGACGCTACAGTACAATTATTGCATTTGAAGTCATTGAGCACCTTGACAACGGCTTAGAGATTGTCGAAAAACTGAAGCAGCATTGCAAGCGTTTGTTAATTACAGTGCCGCACAATGAGCCAAAAGGCTTTTGGGGCGAACACCACAAGTTGCACGGATTGACTGAAAAAGACTTTCCGGGATTTAAGTTTAATTATATTAGCCACAATGGTGATATATCAGACACCTTGGTTCCGGTGTCGGGCAGCAATCCCAGTAACTTGATGATTTGCAGGTGGGACAATGAGTAAAATACTTTGTTCTGTAGCAACCAGGGGTCGTTACTTTACCACCTTGCCATTAGTATTAAACGCAATTATTAATCAAACGCGCCCAGTCGATAAGCTGGTCATTTTTGATGATAACGATGAGCCGCAAGACATGCGAAAAGAGTTGATTTATAGCTACTTTTTTCAGATGTTAGACGCAAAAGGGATTGAGTGGGAATGGCTGTTCGCTGAGAAAAAAGGTCAGCACCACATTCACCAACGAGCCAATAGGTCTGGTTATGATTGGGTTTGGCGCTGTGACGATGATGCAGTTCCAGAACCAAATGTGCTCGAGAATTTATTAAAGCATATTGGTAATAACATAGGCGCAGTTGGTGGTTCAGTATTAACCCCGCCGTATATGCCAAATACCAGTACGGTAACTGGTTTGATTGACCACATTGACTCAGAACCAAACATCCAATGGGGTGTTATTGAAAGAGTAAAAGAAGTTGAACATTTACACTGCAGTTTTTTGTATCGCGCTGGTATCTGTGATTATAATCTTGGGTTATCGCGTGTTGCCCACAGAGAAGAGACCTTGTTCACATACGGTTTGCACCGTAAAGGTTATCAGATTTTAGCAGTGCCAAATGCAGTAACCTGGCATATGAAGAATCCGCAAGGTGGGATTCGTAGCGAAACAAAGAAAGAGATGTATGATCATGACGAGCAAATTTTTAGAAATGTGCTTGCGTACCGTGACAAAACCATTGTGGTTCTTAATTGCGGGCTCGGCGACCACATTGTATTTAGTCATGTATTGCCTGCAATCCGTAACGCTGAAGTTTTTAGTTGTTACCCTGAAGTGGTTCCCGGTAGATCGATAAACGAAGCACACCAGCTATTTGGTGATTTAGAGCCGTTTAGTATTTACAGCAAAATGGATCAGTGGAAGTGGACTGACAGTTTGGAAAATGCTTATAGAAAGTTATATCTATGATCATTATTTCACCATATGCTAAAGCATTAATGAGTGGTAAACAAAACCCAAAAAATTATCCATATTGGGAAGAGTTGATTGCTAGCATTAACGAGCCCATAGTACAAATAGGGATTAGTGGAGAAAAGCAGTTAGTTCCAGATTTTAGAGTAAACCTGCCAATTAGTGAGTTACGTAAGTTGTTGGCAGAATGCAGGACTTGGATATCTTGCGATAGTTTTTTTCAGCATTTAGCTTGGGATGAAGGCAAACCGGGCATTGTGCTATGGAGTGTTTCGGATCCGTTGATTTTTGGACATCCGCAAAATATTAATTTATTAAAAGACCGGTCATATTTAGCAAAAAATCAATTCCTCTGGTGGGAATATGTAGAGCACCAAAATGACCGGTTTGTAAAACCAAAAGAAGTATTAGAGCATTTAAACAAGGTATAAAATATGGCCCAAACCGGTTTTACCCCTATATCGCTATATTACAGCACCACACCGGGTGCTCAGCCTTCGGCCGCCAATTTAACTACCGGTGAACTGGCAATAAACATTGCTGATGGGTATTTGTATTATAAAAATACCTCTGGCGTAGTAAAAAACTTAGCTGGGCTTAGTGGTTACAGCGGCATTAGCGGTTATAGCGGTTACAGTGGCCATAGTGGCTCCGATGGTGTCAGCGGGTATAGTGGATATAGCGGCGCTAACGGTACTGGTGGTGTGAGTGGATATAGCGGTTTTTCTGGCTTCTCAGGTTTCAGTGGTTTCTCAGGTTTTAGTGGCTTTTCTGGTTTCAGTGGTTTCTCAGGTTTTAGTGGTTTCTCAGGTTTCAGTGGCTTCTCAGGCATTAGTGGTTATAGCGGTTTCTCAGGCATTAGTGGTTATAGCGGTACTAATGGCAGTTCAGCCAGTATTGTTAATGACACCAGTACAGCAACAAACCGATATCCTTTGTTTGTAGATACCACAACAGGATATCCAACAACCATATATACCAGCAACGCTAAGTATCTTTACAAACCATCTACTGGTGAGTTACAATCCCAAGAGATGGTTTCTACCAATGGTTTGGTAGTTAACAGTGCTTCAGTAACAAGCAATTACACTATTGGTACCGGCTTTAATGCGATGTCGGTAGGTCCAGTTAGCGTAACATCCGGCACAACAGTAACAGTTTCCAGTGGTCAACGCTGGGTTGTTTTATAAGGAAAATACATGGCAACTACAATCAATGCAGGAACAGCTACAAGCGGTGCGGCAATATCAGCTGATACCACTGGCATTCTTGCACTTCAATCAGGCTCCACACCAACTACTGCTATTACTGTAGATACTTCACAGAATGTGGGTATTGGTGTTACTCCTAGTGCTTGGAATACATTTACTGCGCTTGACATTAATACATATACTTCTTTATTTTCATCAACTGGCTCTACACAACTTTCAGGTAATTTATATTACCAAAGTGCTTATAAATATAAAACAACAGGTGCAGCTTCAGTTTATGTGCAAACTGCTGGTACGCATCAATGGTATTACGCTGCAAGTGGCACTGCTGGAGCTTCAGTAACACCAACAGAAGCAATGCGTATTGACAATAGTGGTAATTTGTTGGTTAGTACTACAAATACAGACCCAGCTGGAACATCATCAGCAGGAACTCGTATTGGCTCAGGATATATATCAAGTAACGCAAATGCTTTTCCTTCTGCTGCCTTTGGAAGATATACATCAACTGGTGCAATTGTAAATATTAACTACGCAGGGTCTACTGTAGGTTCTATTTCTTACAATGGTACAACTACTCTTTACAACGCTACTTCAGACCAACGATTAAAAGAAAACATTGTTGATGCTGGTTCAGGTCTTGAAAAATTAGCTAATGTTAAAATTCGTGCTTTTGATTGGATTGAATCTAAACAACATACAGATTTCGGTGTAATTGCACAAGAAATTAACGCTATTGCACCTGAATTAGTTATGGTTGGTGAAGATAATAAAGATGGAAGCATCAAAAATCCGTGGCAAGTAGATACTTCTGTTTTAGTGCCAGCAATGATTAAAGCAATCCAAGAACTCAACGCAAAAGTAGATGCACAAGCCGCAGAAATACAAGCACTTAAAGGAGTAGCATAAGTGTTAGCTAAACGCTTCAACGAAGCCTTTGAGTATCGCAATGGCGAACTTTACTGGAAGATTATGACTAATCCTTCCAAGAAACTCATTGGCAAAAAGGCTGGATGCAAGTCATCAGGTGCTTATGGCGTGGTGAACCTTGATAAACAGTCCTATAGCATCCACAAGGTTATTTTCTGTATGCACCACGGATTTATGCCTGAAATTGTAGACCACATTAATGGCGACAAATCAGACCATAGAATTGAGAACCTTCGTGCCGCTACACATCAGTCTAATAACTGGAATAGAGTAACTCAAAGCAACAATAAACTAGGATTGAAGAACATTAGCTGGCATAAACAAAATCAAAAATACTGGGTGCAATTAGCCAAGAATGGTAAAAAAATTGTTAGCTTATTTGTAGAAAATTTGGAACTTGCGGAGTTAGTCGCCACCGAAGCAAGAAATAAGTATCATGGCGAATTCGCTAATCATGGAGCAAGATAATGGCTTATGGCTTAATTAATTCAGACACAATGGCAGATTCTAGCGGTGGAGTAATGTCCCCCATTTCTTCTGTTATGCGCAATAGAATCATAAATGGCAGTATGACCATTGACCAAAGAAATGCTGGTGCTAGTGGGACAGGAACAAATGTTTACACAGTAGATAGATGGAGTTATTCTGCTTCGCAAACTGGAAAACTAACTTGGCAACAAAATGCTGGTTCAGTAACACCGCCAGCAGGTTTTAGCAATTATTTAGGTTTTACATCATCTTCTGCTTATTCTATAGGGGCTAGTGATTATTTTTTTGTTTATCAACCAATAGAAGGTTTTAATACTGCTGATTTAGGTTTTGGTACAGCAAATGCTAAAACTGTTACTTTATCATTTCAAGTTTATTCTTCATTAACTGGAACTTTTGGTGGCGCACTTAAAAATGGTGCAAATAATTTAGCATATCCATTTACTTATTCCATACCAGTAGCAAATACATGGACTACTATATCAGTAACTATTGCTGGCCCAACAAGCGGAACTTGGGTAGGTGCAACAAATGGTGTTGGACTTTTTGTTCAATTTGGACTAGGTGCTGGCTCTTCATTTAGTGGAACTGCTGGTTCTTGGCAATCTGGAAATTTAGTTTCAGCCACAGGCGCAACATCCGTAGTAGGCACAAGCGGAGCAACCTTCTACATTACGGGGGTGCAATTAGAGAAAGGAAGTAGTGCTACTGGATATGAGTATCGTCAGTATCAGCAAGAGTTAGCTTTGTGTCAGCGTTATTTTTCAAAAACATACGATATTGCAACAGTTCCTGGAACTGCTACTTTTAGTGGTGCAATTACTTCAAGAGTTGGTTCAACCGAAAATTATGCTTATGCTGGGTATTTTACTTTTCCAGTTTCTATGAGAACTAATCCAAGTATTACAATTTATTCTCCGTTAACTGGTGCATCTGCATACGGCTCAAACAATATAATTGGAAATTTTTCAGCAGCAACTACACAACCAGCAGGAACTGCTGGAGTAAATATTCAAGCAAATAACACTTCTACATCTGCACAATCATCTAATTATGCACATGTAGTAGCAACTGCGGAGTTATAAAATGTATAAATTACATAATTTTGAAACTGGTGAAAAAGCAATTATTCGTCTTTTAGATAATACTTTTATTCCATTTGACCCTGACAACCAAGATTTTGTTGAATATCAAAAGTGGTTAAGCGAGGGAAATACACCCCAACCAGCAGATGAGGTGACAGCATGACAATGACATTAGGCGGCACAAATCCGGCCGTAACCTTCCCTGACGGAACAATTCAAAATAGCGCCTTTAATGGCACGTCTTTATCAGCAAGTCCATACACCACTTCTTTGGGTGCCAACACGCTGGTAAACAATAGCGGCACGGCAAACACAGCAGTTGGTAACGGAGCACTTCAAGCTAACACCACCGCATCTAACAACACAGCAGTAGGTTATCAAGCTGGGTATAGTAATACGACTGGTAGTCCAAATACTTACATTGGCTATAGGGCTGGTTGGACAGGAACAACAAACAATGCTTGCACCGCAGTAGGTTATCAGGCTCTTTATTCAAACACAGGAAATGGCAATACAGCAGTTGGTGGTTCTGATAATGTTACTTATGGTGGTCCATTACAAAGCAATACTACTGGTGTTTTAAATAGTGCGTTTGGTGCTGGTGCAATGGGCGGAAACACAACTGGCTCATATAATACTGGCTTGGGTATGCAAGCGTTGGCTTCAAACACCACCGCATCTAATAACACAGCAGTAGGTTATCAAGCTGGTTATAACAATACAACGGCTACTGGAAACGCTTATTTTGGAAATGCTGCTGGTTATACAAATACAGTAGGAGCAAGCCAAACATTTTTAGGTGCTTATTCAGGTAATGCAACCACAGGTTCAGCAAATACTTTTATTGGTGCTTACGCTGGATATTATGTAACTTCAGGCGTAAATAATACTATTGTTGGTCCATATTCAGGCAACCAAGGCGGTCTAGACATCCGTACAGCAAATAACTACATTGTGTTATCTGATGGTGCTGGTAATCCTAGGGGTGTGTTTAACGGAAACGGACAATATTTAGTTAATGCCACTAGCCCAATTTCAAGTGGTCAAGTTGGTGTAATTGCTGGCTCATCTAACAATGGTTTGGAAGTTAAAGTAACAAATAACGGATATGCACCTTTTGTTGGATACAATTCTAGCGGTTCATTAATATTTTATGCAGATGGAGGCGGAACAATTCATGCTGTTTCAACTTCTATTACTGCTATTTCTGACCAAAAATTAAAAACAAATATTAAAACCATCAAATATGGCTTAGATACAGTTAATCAATTAAAACCAGTTACTTTTGATTTTATTAAAAATGATTTAGTAAATGGTGAAACAGGAAAATTAGGTTTTATTGCACAAGATGTTGAATCAGTAATTCCTGAATTGGTTGCAGATGGTTTAAATAAATCAGAAAATGGAACACCATATAAAACTTTAAATATGGGCGATATGTTGCCAGTGTTGGTAAAAGCCGTTCAAGAACTTAACGCAAAAGTAACTGCATTAGAAGCACAATTAGGAGCTAAATAATGGAATTAACATTAGAACAAAAAGTATTACAAGACTATAAAGCAGCTATGGATAGCGTAAACCTATTAAACGCTGGTAAGCCTGAAGATATGTCTGATGAAGATTGGGCAGACACTATTAAGCGCAATAAAGAACACCTTGAAATTCAAATTGCTAAAGGTGCAGAGTATTACGGAAGTAATGATTTAACACCATTTACAGAAGCAATCGCTAAATAAAAATGGACTTACAAACCCTCATCAACACGGTACTGCCACTTATCTGTGTGGCCATTGGTTGGTTCTGCAAGGAGCTTTGGACGGCAGTTCAAGAACTCAAAGACGACCTAACAGACATCCGTACCCACCTAGCCGACAACTACATCCGCAAAGATGACTTTGCCATTCGTTGGGAAGAGGTGCTCAAGGCACTACATCGGGTGGAGGATAAGCTAGACACCCTTAGAGAAAACGTAAAGTGAACGAGATTATCCGCCAACTCCTTACTGGCAAAGACAACGCAACGTATGACATTGGCCGAGTAACTTGGCTCATCAGTATGGTTGCCGTGATTGCCTTAGCCTTTTATGAAGTACTACACAACACCGTCAGCATCCGTGAGCTTGCCGAATCGCTTGGCATTGTCTCAGCTGCGGGCGGTGCTAGTGTGGCCATGAAATCAAAAGCCGAACCGGAAAACACAAATAATGAATGAACAATTAGAAACCGCTAAAGAAGTCGCTGGTAAATCAATCGGTAAACATGGTCTTGCCTACATTACCGCAATCATTGTGATCAGCGTAGCAGCTAGTATCTTTTTAGATGCTGCTAAAATTGCCGCAGTAATTGGTATGGCCGGTGGTGCCATTATGGCCATTATCAATATGATGAACGCCGTATCGGGCACTACTGAAAAAGAAGAGCGTCCAGAGTTTATGGTTATCCAAAACTTAATTGAAAAATTGGACCATCTTGCCGATAAAGAACCTCCAATGTCGGTTACTGTTGACGGCGATAAAGTAACAGTGACTAAAGGCACTGACACTATTACCACAACAAAATAATGTTTCCCTTACCAATACTATTTTATGTCAAAATTGGACTATGTGCTGCACTTTTATTTTTGGCTGGCTATATTGGCTTTAGCTTGGAAGCTGCGCGATTCGATCGCTATAAGGCGCAACAACAAGCTGCCACCCAAAAAGCCCAAGAAGAACACCAAGCCGCCGCTGACCAAATAAGGAAAGAAAAAGATGCTCAAATTGCTTCTATTAACAATCAGCTGCTTGACGCTGTTAGCCAGTTGCGTAGCCGTCCCAATCGCGCCCAAGACACCGCAAATGGACAAGACGGAACTGGGCGAGCCCTTTCTGCCGAGGATGCAGAATTTCTTATTAGGGAAGCTGCCAGAGCCGACCAGCTCCGCACCAGCCTCTCAGCCTGCTACGACCAATACGACGCATTAAGTAAATAATGGACACCTTAGACATCCTAGCTAAAATCTGGCCGCTCTTATTGGCGTTTGTATCGCTAGTAATTGTACTTGCCAAGACAGACAATCGAGTTGCTGTACTGGAAGAAAAAGTTAAAGTTTTGTTTGATTTATGGAACAAAAAAGAGAAATGACCCCCTAATGTGGTAATATGCCACAGAAAGGAGCCAAAATGAAGACCCTAATTGTAGTACTTTTGTGGGTGCTAGGCATTGCAGCCGTCATCCATTTTACCGATAAATACACCAAAATTGAAGAAAATCTTATGGCAATTGCAAAATCAACATTAGACTTTATCACCAAAGAAGAAGGTTCTCGCAACAAGGCGTATAAAGACACCAAAGGGCTTTGGACCATTGGTGTAGGCCATCTGATTAAAGATACTGAAAAAGAGCTGTTAAGCGCCGTATTGACCGATGCGCAGGTAGAGGACCTACTTAGAAAAGATTTAGAGTGGTGCAGCCACGCCGTTGAGAGTTCCGTTAAGGTGCCCCTTACCCAGAACCAATTTGACGCCCTATACAGCCTTTGTTTTAATATTGGAGGAACTAACTTTGCTAAGTCTACCGTAGTTCGTAAATTGAACGAAAACGACTACCAAGGTGCAGCAGATGCCATTTTGATGTGGAACAAGCCAGAAGTGCTCCAAAAACGCAGAGAACGCGAAAGAGCGTTATTTTTAGGGGCGTAAACGCCTCATTTTATGCATTAGTAGATATATGGGAATTGATCATCCCAAACCCCCACAACCTCGAGGAACCCCCATGGACGGCTTTAAACAAAACCCTAAAATGCAGTGCTTTAAAGAAGGCGGTCAAGTAAAGTACGAAACCCGCAAAGAGCACAAAGAAGAAGTAGCTGCTGACATTAACCAAGATAAGCAGATTATCAAAAAAGCATTTAAGATGCATGATAGTCAAGAACATAAGGGTGAACACACCGATCTGTCCAAACTCAAAAAAGGTGGCCGCGCTAAAAAAGATTGCGGTACAGTCAAAAAATACAAAGCCGGCGGCTCTGTCACCAACGTCTACGAAGCCAAGAAAAAATCTGGCGACATCAGCAATATCCAAAAAACCAAAGAAATCAAGCCTGCCAAAGCAGCCGCTCCATCCAAGGGATCTGAGCGACCTGCATTTGCCGGCAGCGATGTTGCTAAAACAAACAAAATGCCTTCCGGTTCTTCTAAAGTTAAAAAAGTATCTGAAGATGCCAAAACAGCAGCTACTCCATCAGGCGCTAAAGGCGGCCCAAACAAGTACAAAAAAGGCGGCATGGTTAAAAAGATGGCAGATGGTGGTATGACTGGTCAAGGCGCCGTTAGCGATGTAGAACGTCGTTTAATGGCTTTAGATCAACAACGCGCCATGGAAAAAATGAAGCGCGCAATGACTTTAGGTCCTGCAATGCAAAGTCAATTGATTAATCAAAGCCCTGCTGCTGCAGGTATCTCTACCCCAGCTGCTGCACCAACAGCACCGGTTGGTCAACCTGGTATGCAAAACATTGCTCGTAAGCGCGGTGGTAAGGTCTGCTAATGAAAGACTTTAAACAAAACACCAAAATGAGCGCTTCTGGCTCACATTACTGTGGTGGCGGCAAGGTTAAGAAATATGCTGACGGCGGTGCTGTTAGCAACACATTGGAACAAACCCAAGCCGAATCTCGCAGAATGCAACGGGAAGGCGTTCCGGTCAATCCAACTCCAGAGCAACAACCTGCAGCAACGATGACTCGAATTGCAAATTACTTTAGCAATAAGTCTAGCGCACCTGCAGAAATGGCGCCACGCCGCTCATCTAGAATGGAAGACGCTGCAGCAGAATTGCAACGTAAACTGGGACCCGATGTCATTGTGACTCCGTCACAACGTGCATACAAACGGGGCGGTAAAGTTAAACGAGGTAAAAAATAATGCCAATGGAATCCAAACAACAAATGAAAGCCATGTACGCTGCGGCGGCTGGTAAGTCTACCCTTGGTATACCTAAAAAGGTTGGCAAAGAGTTTGTTAAAGCGGGTAAAGCCAAACCAAATCTACCAAAAACCGTAACCAAGCGAGCAGCTGGCAGAGGACGCTAAATGGCTTATTCAGGCACTACTGGCCAAACAAAAATCAATGTTGACCAATTAATTTCATACGCATTTCGTGACGCTGGTAAAACAGCAGAAGAAATTACGCCTGAATATATTGACGCAGCTAAGCAAGCACTTTTTTACAATTTACAAAATCTATCCAACCGCGGTGTAAATTTGTGGTTGTTAGAAAACCAATTATACGGTGCGTTAACTCAACAGCAACAATTGGTGCTTCCAGCAACAACGATTGATGTTAGAGAAGCAAACTGGGTGTATGTTATTAATACCCAAGCTGCTGAGTATTTGCCTTTAGACAACCCCCAATCACCCGCTGCTTTTGACCAAAGCTTAGATACACCAGCTACTTCTACTAGCGGTGAAAACTATTTTGGCATTCAATACCAACAAAAACAAAGCGTTTATTACGTTGGTTTTAATGCATATTCAAACGCAGGTTCAGTAACCTACAATTTTGCGTATGAGTATAGTGACGATGGCATTACTTGGAAACTAAAAGAACAATTACCTGCCACAACGCTAAACGACCGCGAGTGGGCATATTTTAATATTGCCATCACTGAGCCACATTTGTTTTACCGTTTACGTGAAACAGTACTGACTTCATTTGAGATTCGTGAGATTGTATTTTCAACCAGTCAACAAGTCATCCCATTAGCGCGTCTAAACCGCGATGATTATTGGAATCTACCAAACAAACAATTCCCAAGCCAACGCTCTTTGCAGTATTGGTTTGATCGTACTATTGATCCGTCTATGTATTTATGGCCCGTTCCCAATAACGATTTTCAGATGTTCCAGTTAGTTGTAGAAGTACAGATGCAAGATGTTGGTTCATTGACAAATCAAATTTATGTTCCAGATCGTTGGATTGCTTCCGTACAAGCTTCCCTATCACACAAATTGTCTTTGCAATTGCCTAATATTGATATGACTCGCGTGGGATATTTAGAACAACAAGCAGAAAAGTTATTTATGCAAGCGTCTGAAGAAGACCGCGATAAGTCACCTATTTACTTCCAACCTAACATTAGCTACTACACACGATGACCTCAGCATACGTTCAAACCTATGATAACCTTGTAGCTGATGTTATCACCTACATGGAGCGTGATGACGCTGGTTTTATTGCGCAAATCCCTTCATTGATTGGTTTGGCAGAGTCTGCTATTGCTGCAGAGTTAAAGTCACTTCTCCAATTAGTAGTAGTGGAAACTACTTTGGCTGCTGCGCAGGATATTTTGGTTAAACCAACTCGCTGGAGAAAAACCATCTCCATGAAAATTAATGGTAAGCCAATATTATTGCGCTCACAAGATTATGTGGCGCAATATCAAAGTGAATCTACTCCAAGTCGTCCACTCTACTATTCTGAGTACGACTATAACAACTGGAACTTTGCTCCCATTCCAGACCAAGAGTATCCAGTAGAAATTATTTATTACAGCCTGGTACAACCTTTGGACTCAACTAACCAAACGAATTTGTTTACTCAAGTTGCGCCCCAAGCCATGTTGTTCGGCACGCTATTACAAGCACAAGGCTATTTGAAAGCACTTGACAAACTACCAGTTTGGAAACAATACTATCAAGATTGTTTAACCGCGCTCAAAACAGAAGATCAGTTGCGTCGTATCGATAGAAATACTGCAGTAATTGAGCCGTAAAACCCATAAAGGTTAAAAGATTAATCCATGTCATACGTATCACCATTTACTGGCGACGTTGTCCAGCAGACTGATGTCACTTACTTTGAGTTAAATTTTAGCTCAGACGTTCAGTTGTATTGGCCTTTGGTTGTTAACCCAACCCAAGTTCCGGCCGCTCGTATTATGGATTGCGTTGCGTTAGGCATTGGTTTTAGCATTCTATTGCCAGATGCAACCCAAGGTTCTGTTGGTACTGATATCTTTATCCGTAACATGGGCGCAGAACCATTTTACGTTAAAGATTTTACCGGCAATCTATCTGCAACCGTAGGTGTTGGAGAAGTTAAATACTTCTATTTGTCTGACAATACGACTCCTGCAGGTGTTTGGCAAAATATTACTTTTGGCGCAGGGTCTTCTTCAGCCGATGCTGCATCATTGGCAGGTCCGGGTTTGGCAGCAATTGCTGGCAAACTGGCAGTTACAGATAATATTGTTGAAATCAGCGCAACTCCAACGCTAACCGAAGCTAACCGTGCAACCACATATGTTTGGACTGCAGGTAACGGCACATTAACATTACCGGCAGTTTCTGGATTAAATGCTGGTTGGTTTATTGCTTACAGAAACAATGGTTCTGGCAATTTGGCCATTACGCCTCCTAGCGGTTCTCAGATTAATGCTACAGGCTCTCTGACTGCTCCTCCAGGTAACTCTGGGTACATTATATTTAAACAAGACACCGGTGACTTTTTTACTGTTGGCGGGTCTTCTCCATCTAACGTTACGCTATCTTCAGCAAACTATGACGTTGATTCTATCAGTGGTGCTACGTTTAGTTTGGTTTCTTTTGCCCCAACCATTCAAACATACGTTGCTTTGTCTGGTACTCGAACAACCGATTTAAAAGTATTATTGCCGGGAACAACGCAATTATATGTTATTCTCAATTCAACCGGTACATCGGCATACAATCTGTCATTTCAGATTTCTGGAAGTTCTCAAACTCCGGTAATTATTCCTAATGGAACCGCAGCAACCATTCTTTGTGATGGTAATTTTATTTATGTTTTAACCCAAGTTGCTGTTAACAATTTTTATGGTCAAAATGGTTCCGCTGGCGCGCCATCTTTTACTTTTACCAATGACACCACAACTGGTATGTATTTACAAGGTGTTGGCATTTTGGGACTTACAGCAAATAGCGTTGAAATGTTAAGCCTTAACAACTCTAATCCTTCTAACCCAATTGTTAGTACACCAGCAAGATTTAATGCAAGTTTGATTTCTGGCGGATCGTTTTAATGGCGGATCAACAATTACCCGATCAATATAATCTTGTTTATACTTTGGCGGTACAGCCAGGGATTAAACGCGATGGTACACGCTTTGAAGCACGTGAATACAGCGATGGTGTGTGGTGTCGATTCCAACGTGGCACGCCAAAGAAAATGGGCGGCTACAAACAATTGTTTGGCACGTTCAATGGTATTTCACGCGGTATGGTTGCTAATGCATTTAACGGTATAAATTACGTTTTTTCTGGCATATCTTCAGGCATTGACGTATTTACCACCGGCACCACATTCGGTGTTGGAACGGGGCCTTTTTCAGCAAACTTGTCAAGCGCATTTACACCAGATTCCCGTAATCTGTGGCAGTTTGACTTACAGTATTCCCCCGTTGGCGGAGAACTTAAAGTTTTAGCGCATCCAGGGTTAAATTTATCTAATATTGATAACGGCATACCGACTCAAGTGATGTATGGTAACATCGAGCCGTCTTCTCCTGGTGTTTGGAACTTTATTGGATTGGCAGATACTACAGGCCAAAACCCAACCAATCGACCAATCTCTGTAGACGGTGGTGTTTGTGTTCTGTATCCTTACATTTTTGTGTATGGTTCAAACGGCTATATTGCAAACAACCACGTTGAGACTACATACGGATCACAAACTTTAACTGACTGGAATGGCGCAACCGCCAACCAAGTCAATATGGCTTCTAGTAAGGTTGTTAAAGGCATTCCAATGCGCGGTGGTACTAATTCACCAGCGGGTTTGTTTTGGGCAACAGACAGTTTGATTCGCGTAACGTTTACTGGCACAGCGCCATTGTACTGGCGTTACGATATTATTTCTAGCCAAATCTCCACCATGTCATCTAGTTGTTTTGTTGAGATGGACGGCGCGTATTACTGGATGGGCGTTGATCGTTTTTATGTTTATAACGGTCAAGTAAGTGTTCTGCCAAATGATAAAAACGTAAACTGGCTATTTGATAACATTAACTTTACACAACGCCAAAAAGTATGGGCCACCAAGGTTCCGCGCTATAACGAGATTTGGTTCTTTTATCCTAGAGGTGATGCAACAGAATGTACTGATGCAATTATCTACAACGTTAAAGATAAAATCTGGTACGATGCCGGTCAAGCGGTCGGCGCGCAACGTTCTGCCGGTTGGACCACAGAGATTTTCCCAACGCCAATTTGGGCTGATTGGAATTATGAAGTTTCTTACAGTGTGCCAAGCTATGTTATTGCAACCCCAAGTGGTGCACCAGCACCGGCAACAAACCAATTTTATTTAAGCGGCAATCAAACCACTTTGTTTGCCATTGGAACATATACGTGTTTTAACAACACTACTGGTAAACCAGTATATTTAATAACAAACGCATCATACAGTTTAACGTATGACGCCACATTAATAACTGTATCTCCAGTTCTTAGCCCAACGCCTGCGGTTGGTGCTACAGCATTTATTATTTCTGGCGGGTATCCCATTTGGCAACATGAATTTGGGTACAATAAGATTTCATTTTTTGGTGAAACAGCTGTCAGTTCCAGTTTTACAACTTGTGATATTAGTTGGGTTGGTGGTGATCCATCACAAGATACTTCTAGTGGCGCAAACCGTCGGATGCATTTACGTCGCTTAGAGCCAGACTTTGTGCAAGCTGGTGATATGACTTTAACGATTGTGGGCTATAAGTTTGCTCAAAGCAGTTCAGAAGATTCTGGCCCATTTACCTTTGCTCCAGATACCGGTAAAATTGATATGCGGGTAGAACACAGGGAAATGAGTTTGCAGTTTAGTTCTAATACCCTTGGCGGCAATTACGAAATGGGACGCATTCTCATTACCGCAGAATACGGTGACGAGCGACCATAATGTCAACCCAACCGTTTTTCCCGTTTATCCCAGACTATATGACTTGGGAAGAGTGGAATGGCAATATGCTGATCTATTTTAGTCAAGAGCCCATATCGTATCATCCAGAAGCAGATTGGAAACTATCTGCCAGAAACATTGGATTGCTAGCTACTTTTAGTGCCTATCCAGTGCCAGATCCAGAGTTGTTTGACAAGTGGCAAGACTGGGCTAAACAGTTCTCATTAATTGTTAATGGCACAGGCCATTAGGGCGTAAACCATTATTTCTTTGCATTAGTATATGTATAATCTTTCAATTTGAATAAAAATGACTCCGACAGAAATTATCCAAGCAGATTGTAAACGGACAGGACTAGACCCAAATATGGTATTGGGTAAGATTGGCCGCTTGGTTAAAAACAATGCTTGTCATTTCTTAAAAGAAGGTAAGTTTTTATTGATGGTTATTCCGTTGGATAAATCTAATAAAAGCGTTGAAATCCATTTATACGGTGCCGGCACGCTTGCTGAACTTCCTGAAGCATTAAAAAAATTCATTAAACAACTTAATGACTCTGATGCCAAAATGGTATACGGAGATGCCAATATCCCAGCGTTACTAAGTTTATTAAAACGTCTTGGCGCGGATATACAAAAATCTGATAAACCTGGCTATGTTTGGATGGCTCCAGTATGAGATACGGATTAGAATCAACACTACCAATTAACGCATTTTCCCCTAGGACAAAGGGTCCTTTTGCTCGCGGAATGACACTTGAGGGTGGAGGCGGTGGTGGAAGTAGTAACAACGGCGGCAAAACAGACCCAATTCAAACGGCAGTTAATGCAGGTAGCGATTTAGTACAAAGTGCAGGCAGTGTTTTAGCTAGCGTAGATCCAGGTCCAGCAATTAGCGATGCTGCTAGTGCTGTTGGTAGCGCAATTAATAGCGCCGCCCAAAACGTAGGCAATTTCTTTGCAAACATTGATCCAGGCCCTGCAATTGGTAACTTAGGTAGGTCTCTTGGTACTGGATTATCTGAAGCCGGACATGCTGTAGGTGATTTGTTATCTAATGGTGAAAAGTATATTGGCCAAACGTTAGATTCAGCTGGCCACTGGGTTGACGTTACCGTTGACCGTCTTGGTAATACAATTGTTCACACACTTAATTCTGGTGCGGGTGCTTTTGGACCTGGAGGCGTATTTGACACTGGTGCTCAAAATCTTGGCCAAGTTGGTGCTCACTTAGACAAAGCTGTTAATGACACTGTTCCCGGAGGTTGGGGAACTATTGCTGGTGTTGCTGCAATTGCTGCAGCTCCGTTTGTTGCTCCAGAATTTCTAGCTAGTTCGGATGCTATTAGCACTGCGGCATCTGCCATTGATGCTGGTGCGACTCCAATAGAAGCGGCTGCCCAAGCAGGTTCTGTTGGTGGTTGGACAGCAGATAGCGTATTATCTGGTGCCCAAAATTTAGCAACTGCAGTAGGAAGCGGCGCTGCAAAAGGTGCCGGAGCTGGTGCAGTAAGCTCTTTAATAGCTGGTAAAGACCCATTGCAAGGCGCCCTTAAAGGTGCTGAAATGGGCGGACTTACTGGTGGTGTGGGTGATTTAGCCCAAGCAGCCGATTTAGGTTCTGCAGGAACAAGATTAGTTCAAGCTGCAGCGCCCAGTTTAATTACTGGCAAAGATCCTACAACAGCATTAGAAAATGCTGCTATGTCTTTAGGTGCTGGTGCTGTTGGTGGCGAACTAGGTTTAGGTAATCAAGCTTCTCAAACTGCATTAAGTGTTGGTAAAGCATTGACCGCTGGTGGCGATCCTACTAACGCATTACTGGGTTCAGCAATTGGATCCGCTGTTGGTGCGACAACCAACGCATTCTCTTCAGCATTCCAAGACGCCATTAAAAATGGTATGACACCAGAGCAAGCATATACAATTGCTTCTCAAGCTGATAGTGCAGATGCAGCTACTGCGTCACCAACAGACACTGGTGGTATTACCGGACAAACAACCGACGCTTCTGGCAATACGGTTTATAATTATGACGATGGGTCATCACTTACTGTAGACAGTTCTGGCAATGTGGTAGATGCAACACAAGCTCCATCTTACACAGATCCAGGTACTGCCGCAGCTGATGCTAAAGCAACTGGCGCTTATGTAGACCCTGGTACTGCATCAGCCGATGCTAATGCCACTGGCGCTTATATAGATCCCAATGCACCATCAACAGATACAAGCGGAACGAGCGCCGGTGGGGCATTATCTACCGCAGCTGGTAATCTTCCTGGCCAAGCACAAGGTGCATTAAATAGTGCGATTACTTCTGCTGTTAAAAAAGCAGTTCTACCAACTGCTGCACCGTTGTCAAAAGCAATTGCAGCAAAAACAACTGCTTTAGCAAAACCCGTTTCAACATTAGCTCCAATACAATCTGCCGCCAATCAAATTCTTTCTGGTGCAGCTCCCGCACAGGCAACAACAGGCGTGATGACTCCAGCCGAAAGAATGGCAGCAATTGCAAAAGCGTTTGGTGGTGTTGCGCCGGTATTAACGCCAACTACAACCGGTAGCACCGTAAAACCAACATCTTCTTTGTCTCCTGGCGTATTTGCTTCAGGTGGCTCTGTAGACTATTCAAGTCAATTTATTGATCAGCAAGCTCAATCAGCAATGCCGTATATGAAGCCAGCTATTAGCCATGGGAACGCTGGCTACTCTATGCCGGGTTATCCGTTTGGACAGCTATGGCGAATCGGTATGGCCCATGGTGGTACGGTGGGAGAACATAACCCAGAATTTTTTAGCGAAGGCGGTTTAAACTCTTTAGACAACACTTACGTTAAAGGCAATGGGGACGGTACAAGCGATTCCATTCCAGCCATGTTAGCTAATGGCGAGTTTGTTATTCCAGCAGATGTGGTATCTGGTTTGGGTAATGGTAGTAACGACAGCGGCGCAAAAGTACTAGATGAGTTTTTAAAAACAATTCGTGAACATAAACGTAAAACTGGTGCAGATAAATTGCCGCCAGATAGTAAAGGCCCGCTTGGGTATTTATTGGAAGCTAACAAAAAAGTGAAGAAATAATATGGGCGCTCTAAACGATCTTGCATCAAATTCGGTAACGCAAGCAACTACCATGCCAACATGGTATGACTCGGCTCAACAAGCCGTTGTCAACCAAGCTGCTCAAGGTGCTGCAGCTGTTCCCAAATTAGGGCAAACTGTTGCAGGCCAAGCAATCAATCAACTGAGCGGCGCAGCCAATCCATTTACTCAAGCTCAAGGCACGCTTAATCAAATTGCCACTGGCGCGGCAAACCCTTGGATTACTAGCGCTTCTGGTCAAGTCACTCCAAATACAAACACCGCATTAGGCGGTTTGTTTCAAGCACAAAATCAACAGCTTAATCAGTTGTTACCTAATGTAACAGCCCCTGTTGAAGGTGCTAACATTGCTTCCGGTAACTTTGGTAGTTTACGTGGTCAAACTGCAGTAGATAAAGCCAAAGCAGATGCGTTGGCAACCCTTAATACTGCTCAAATGCAAGCGGCATTACAAAACCAGCAAACTGGGGTAAGCGCTGCAACCGGCTTAGGCAACGTAGGTTCACAAGGTGTAACATCCGAAACAACATTAGGTCAAGCACAACAAGCTGACCCATTGTTAGCTGCTAGTGGTTTAGGTAAAATTGTTGCTGGTATTAATGCGCCATCAACCGTAACCAGCCAAACACAGCTTTCACCACTAAATTTGGCAGGCACATTAGCCTCTGCATTAGGCGGTTCTGTTGCCGGTGTAAACAGCTTATTAACTGGTTTAGGTGTTACCGGTGGTTTGGGTGGATTACTTGGTGTTTCAACTCCAAGTACCCCGGCAACAACAGGAACAACGGGTTCTTCTGGCGGCGTTCTTTCATCAATTGGAAAATTACTAGGTACCGGAGGCACAACTCCAACGCAAGGATCTACAACTACTCCATCAAGCGGTACTACTGGTACAAAACCAAGCACTAGTGGATTGCCTAGTTCTTCGGGTAGTGCAACAAACACTATGAGCGGACTTAATGGCAGTGGAATTACAACAGATGCAAACGGCAATCCGGTTCCAGGTACATACAGATTGGCTGATGGCAGTGCAATGACTATTGGTTCTGATGGCTCTATGACCATTGCAAAAGCAGATGGAAGCCAACAAGTATTTGATGCCAATGGTAACCAAATTAGTAATACTGACGCCAATGGTAATCCAATTGCAGATACCGGTAACGTCACTCCTCCTGATACTGGTACCGTCACTCCTCCTGATACCGGTAACGTCACTCCTCCTGACAATAGTGGCAACTTACCATCTCAGGAAGATCCCTCAACAGTAGTTGTTGATGTTGTGGATAATGGTGATGGAACCACAACAACGTATTACGCTGATGGACATTCGACAACTAATTAAAGAATACTATGGCAGATACTAATACACCTCAACAACCAACGGGCGCTTTGCCAGTTGCTGACCAACAAACTCAAATGGGTGGTTTACCTTCAGATGCAATTACCGTCGGTAAAAAAACATATAGTGCATCTGAGACAGACCAGATTCTAGCCAATATGCAAAAAATGATGGAGGAACGTCAAGGTCCTCTTAATACCTTTTTGTCTGGTTTGAAAGATGCCGCAGCTTGGACTGGTGGTGGTATTAACGGGCCAACAGCCACATTAGCTGCTCGTGATTCACAGAAACAGCAAGAAGCTAAAGAGCTGTTTGACATGCAAACTAAGATTGCAGAAATTCGTGCAGCTGAAGAGCAACAACGTCAATTTGCACAGGAACAACAAAACGCTTTTGGTGGCGGACCTTTTGGTTCTTCCACTGGGGCAGCTGGCACTCCTGGTACTGGAACTTCTGGCGGATCTGGTGCACCAGTTGCTGGTCAAAATGGTGTAGTATATAAAGGCGTTCCAATTGATATGGAAACCGCTGTGGCAATGCGCCAAGCTCCTAATCGTGACGCTCGCGATAAAATATTTAATGACTTTGTTAGTAATCTTGCTAAAAATCGTCAGCAATTTAAATACAGTGCTCCAGGCTATAATAAAACTGTTGAAATTAAAGTGCCAGATGGCAAAGGTGGTTACAAGCTTGAAATGGTTTCACCAATTGAAGCTGAACGTATGGAATCTTCTGGCCAAGGTACAGTTACCCAACCACAAGCTCCTACCGCCCCCACTGGTGTAACTCCAGCAGCAATTCGCCAAGTTGAAACTGGTGGTCGTGAAGGTTTGGTAAGTCCTAAAGGTGCTATGGGCGTAATGCAAGTTATGCCTAATACAAACCGCAATCCTGGCTTTGGTGTTACTCCGGCTAAAGATAATTCTCCAGCAGAATTAAAACGTGTTGGTGAAGACTATTACGGTGCAATGCAAAAGAAATACGGCAACGATACTCTTGCTGCCATTGCATACAATATGGGTCCTGGTAAAGCGGATGCATGGTTGGCTAAAGGTGGTGATTTTAATGCCCTTCCGAAAGAGACTCAGAATTACATCGGCAAAGTGCATCTTGCACAAGCACAATTAAGTCGTCAACCAGGTGGTTTAGCTGGCGCTGCTGCAGATTTGGCTCCAATATCCACAGCAAAAGCTGCTCAAACCATTCCAGAAATGAAATCACAACTGGCAGTTACTCAAGCTGGTGGTGAGGCCGAAGCAAGAGAACTTGGTAAAGAAGCTGGAGTTGAAGCTACTGCGCTTGAATCTGCGCGTTCTAATGCTGGTGAGCGTTTGAACTCTGTAAACTATGTTCGCAACCAAATGGCCAACACAAACGTTGTCGGCATTCTTTCTAAGCCGACAGTTGCCGCAGCGTTGGGCACATTACTTAAAGAAGGCATTGATGCTGGCGGAAGCAAAACTTCTATTGGTGGTTTAGATCAAGCCATTGCACAAGTAATGAAGGGTTCTAACGAAAAAGATATTGCAGCAATGCAAAACATTGGTCGTGAATTTGCTAAGATGGAATTGACTGAATCTAGAAATTACCTTAAAGGTCAAGGTGCTGTTTCTGATGCAGAACGTCGTCTCATCACTCGTGCAGTTTCTAATATTGGTTCTAGTCCTGAATCTATTAAAGACTTTCTTAAGATTACTGAAATGCGCGCTAAGTTTGATGACAGAGCTGGTATTGCTTGGGAAAAATATCAAGATGCAAATCCAGACGCATCTTATCGCAAGTTTAAACGTTCCGATGAATTTAAAAATCTTAAAGACCAATATTTAAATGAAATTAAAGGGTTTACGCAATCTACTCTGCAACCTAAACAACCTGCAGCAGGAACAGTACATCCCGGTGCAGCCTTAGTTGACAAATACTTAAAGCGATAATAAATGAGCGACGAATTAAACCGCGTTTATGAGGCATTACAAAAAGCCGACGAAGCTGGTAACGTAGAGGACGCTAAACAATTAGCGTCTTATGCTCGCCAATTAGAACAACAGGCTAAAGCTCCGTCAGAAGAGAAAGAAGCTAAACCAGTTGAAGCGCAGCTTAATGATATTATGTATCCTGCAGCTGGTGCTGTTGCTGGTGGTGTTGCAGGTGGTGCCACAACAGCAGGTCGGATTATTGGCGGCTTAAAAAACGCTGCTAAGGCAGCCGATCCGGTTGCTATGGAAGAAGCACGCCGGGTTGCTGAACGAAATGCAGTGGAAACTTGGGGCCGTACGCAACATCGTGTCCCAGGTATGGCTGCTGAAAAACCCGGTTTGTATTTTGGTGAACCAAATTACGCATTAGAAAAAGAACGTGCGTATCGTGAAATTCAAAAAATGGCTGCAGACCCAGAATATCACGCTAAAGTGCTAGCAGAACAAAAACCTGCAGCAGCGCAATATGCTAAACGAATTGCGCAAGCTAACCCAACGATGCTGCAAAAAGTAGGTCGAGTATTGGGTAAAGCTCCATTGGGTGCAATTGGTGGTGCTTTAACTGGCGCAGGTGCTGGTATGCAAGCTGCTGATGCGATGAATCGTTTTGAAGCTGGTGATAAACTTGGCGGTTATATTAGTGGCGCTGGTGCCCTTGGTACCGGTTTAGCAATGATTCCAACACCAATCACCCGTATTGGTGGGACTGCAATTGGTTTAGGCGCAGAAGGTTTAAATGCCTATATTGATTATTTAAAAACACACAATCCGTTTGACAATCCACAAGTCAAACAGATGTTGCAACCACAACAGCAACAAGCCCAACCACAACAAATGGCTACTGGCGGTAAAGTAAAACCGCTGTCTAAAGCACAACGTCACGCTAAATTTTTAATTGACCAAAAGAAAGCGAATGCGTAAGTTTGTATTTGTTCCGCATCCCATTCCAGTGTTTAGTAAACCACTAGACACGAATGAACCAAACCCCCCTGTATTGAAAAAGCCAAATACTGATATAATTAAAAAGAGACCAGCAAAGTTTGGCGGCTCTTTTTAAATAACAGAAAGGCTAAGTCATGGAAGTTTTACTAGTGCCCATAGAGGACACGGACTTACACTGGCTAAAAGTAAAAGACTTTATTAATAAAGCAGTCTATTACACAAACGGTATGGCTAACATAGATGACGTCTATAACACGCTTCTTACTGGCAAATCATCATTATGGGTTGTTTATAAAGACAATAACGCAATTGGTGGTTTAATTACTAGCATTTCTTTATATCCCCAAAAAACTATATTAAATGTACAGTTTTGCGGTGGTGTTGATTTTAAAGAATGGAAAGACATAGCGTTTAATGCAATACGTCAATATGCCAAAGAGCATGACTGTCAAGCTATGCAAGTCGCCGCTAGACCCGGTTGGGGTAGAATCTTTAAAGACGACGGTTGCAAGCTTCTTTGGTCTACTTTTGAAATTGCTGCATAGTTATTTCTTATAACGCTTATTAACCCAGCCCTCCGCTGCGAGAGGAAAATCAGGCGCCCATAATGGCGGCGTTATCATAATCTTGATAACGTCATTCATTGCGGACTCCCCATTTTGTTCTTCTACTAGGAGTAGCACCTCGTCATGGATGGAGTTAATAACCTCATAGCCAGCTCGCTCGAGCTCTATCATAGCAAACGCCAAGAAATCGCGAGCCGTTCCTTGAACGGCACTTTGGAAGATACTACTTCCGATCAATTGGTTACGAGTCCATTGCCGCGTGTAGGTGCTCTGGCTGTGGACAGTAACTCCCATCTTCTGTTCACCCCATGGTGTGGTGAGCAACTCGAGTTGTGGCCTTTGCCAACAGATCAATCTACCACTCGGTAGCTTTAACCACAGTACCTTATTACGGCACCACATCTGCAATTTATTCCCTACCTTAAACGTCACATTCGTTGTCTCAACCGCTTTGGTTGCGGCATCCTCACATGCATACCATAACTCTTTTACCTTGGAGTAGGATTTGCGGTAACCATCTACTGCATTTTTAGCTTGCACCTCAGTCAGTTTGACCCCCATCCCCTCAGCATACTTAACAAGACCTTTAGCTCCTTGACCAAACATCGCACCGAGGACAGCTGATTTGCTGATCTGGCGTTGATCCTTCGTAACTTGATCATAAGCGACTCGGTATAAACTTTCTGCAGCAAAGACTTTATATTCATCTAATCCCTTTCTAAATAATTCTACTTTATCATTTTGCCCAGCCAGGTAGACGCCAACTCGGTTTTCAATTGAGCTAAAATCCACGTCAACGAAGGTTTTGCCTTTTGGGGCGGATATGGCTGATCGTACAAGGCTTGATAGTTGTTGCATCGTACCCACTCCTTGATTAAATACGCCTGGTATCGCCTGTTCAATCTCTTCATCGCTGATCGTGGGGCGAGCAATATTCTGGAGATTAAGCCCGCCACGACTAGCCCAACGACCCGTACTGGCGCCGTGATAAACAAGAGTATTACGAATCCTACCTTCACGTTGAATCTCCATCATCTTAGCGTACTTAGCCACGCTAGTTTGGCTTCCTTCTTGGCGTAATTTGAGCACCTTTAAAATTAGTTCTTGGTTCATTTTTCTTGTGCCTTCCTTAGATATTCCGCAAGTCTTTCACCATAAGTCAATGAATGTATATCCATTTTTAATGCTTCTATTTCAGACTTTTGATTGACAATAAACAATTGATAGTCTTCTGCAATGGTCAATAGTTGTTCTATTTTAGCTTGTTGCTGGCGGAGCATGGTGGCGGCTTGGTCAAACAGTTTATAGTCCGTTGAGTAATACGGTTCGGTTTCTTGAAGTGCATCAGCTAGTTCATTTGCGTTCATTCGCAGTTCTTCCTCATTCGTTTAGTCTTGTCCTCGTTATCACTAAAGTATTTACAATCCTTGCCTTCTCTAGGACTATCAACAAAGTAAGACTGGTACTCTGGCGTAGCTCTAGCAGTAAAGCGATAACACCTCTCACGCTTCTTACAAGTCTCGTCACGACACATTGTTATATCAGCCATTAGTTCATCCCCGTAAGTCCATGTTGCGACTGTATTGTCTTAACATATTGCACCGCATCCCAGAATCCATTCTCATACTCTTCAGATTGAATGCCTGTCATCGTAATATCTTCAGCCCAAACAACCATCTTGTTTAGATGTATCAGTTGCCTACGCTGGCTCTCAATGACTTCCTGAGCCTCCATGAGAATTACTTGAGCTGTACCCCACGGCAATTCTGTGTTTTCTTGTAGGTACTCTCCAATATCGTTTAATACTTTTTCAGTCGTTAATCTCATTTCTCTTGTGCCTTTCTTAACAATGTTTACTTGCAATAATCATCATAAAAGATTGAAAAATTACAATAATACTTAGAATGGTTATAGTTACTCTGCTCCAAAATGTAGTCATTTTTTTTGTGCCTTTATTAGTATTGCCATTGAATACAATAATCCAGCCAAAAATCCTGCCACAACAAAAAATATAATATGCAATCCAATTAACAGATATATCATTTCAATATCCATTTCTTAATCATCTTGCTGTATCTGCACATAAACTGAAAATTTCTTAATCTAAAAATAAAGCCAAAACTACCTTTATCAGACAATGCGTAGAAGTTAAAACCGTTTTTTACAGACTCACATTCTTTACGGATGTATATCATTTGTTTTCTCCAACTTGCACAAGCCATTGTGATAGTCTTTTACATTCAGCCTTTAATGCTTCTATTTCAGCTTTCAGCACTTCCCTGCCAATTGATAAACAATATGGGCAACTAGCATGACCCATTGAATTTTTTGGGTGGTCTGTAAGTTTATAAAATGAATGCCCTGATTCGCATTGCTCTAAGATTGGTTCATTGTTCATTTCTCTTGTGCCTTTCTTAACAATATTTACCCATTAAAAACCCAGTAGCCCAAACCAAAATAAACCATCCGCCTGTGCCATCAAAATACCAATCTAAAAACTTATCCCACCGAGTCATGTTCTTCTCCTAAGTTCATTGTTAACCTTACTTCTCCAACTGTGAAGTTGTTTGTTTTTTGGAATTGCTCAAGAGCTTCTGTTAGCTCTCTTAAAACTTTTCCATCATCCCAAATTTTGTCTCTGTTATATGTTGCTACTTTTGCGGTGAATCTTATTGTTACTTCTTCCAGTTTTGGTAAGCTATAAGATATTGTCATTTCTCTTGTGCCTTTCTTAAATTAGGGGTTGACTGTGTAGACGGTAGCCAACCAATACCGTTAGCAATCGGATGAGAAGTCCCATCCCCTAGCACTACACTTGCCTTACTAATCATTTCTCTTGTGCCTTTCTTAGTATTGCTCTAGAAAATTCAAATATACCAACCCTACTAAATTCGATTCCTTCAAAATCTTCGTACAATGAATAAACATACTCATTGTTGCTTGCAATTTTTTTAATAACTTCCGTTATTTCCTCATCTGTTAGTGTCTTTGCTGGATGGGTGTAGAGTGGAACATAACCTTCTTTTGGGTTTGGAATAATACCGCTTGCCGTTACCCAATAATCATGTTCTTCTAAATACTTTCCATACGCTACTGGTTCATTGTTCATAATCCCTCCAATTCTGCAATTTTAGCGTTTACTGTCTCTGCGGTCAAATCTTTTAAATCGGCACCTTGGGCATTTAGCCACCCTAGCAATTTAGCCCTCTCAGACGGCTTAAAACCGGTCAAGGAGACGCATTCCTTGTCAATGGCATCCTGCGCCCTTACCACAGCAAGGACAGCGTTGTGGAGCTCATTATAGTCCACAGGAACGCCTCTAAGGTTGATCCGCTGGGTTAGGTACCAAACTTCCATTTCTTGAGCGCTAAGGGGCCTTAAAACGCTTCCTATGGCCATCTCTGCGCGTACGTCCTGTGCGCAATAGCGGAACAGTTCTTCCATGAGCATGGGGTCGTTGTTAAATTGCCCCTCTTTTTTGGGTTTGCATAGCTTCTGAATAAGGTATCTACCACGGGTATCTTTTTGTTGGTTTGCGTCCATAAAGATAGCTGCGTCACCCAAAGCCTGCGGTATGTTATTGGCTGCTGCTATAGCCATGGAGTCAATGCACTGCTCTAGTTTTAGTGGTGGCCAACCGTACTTAGGTACACAGACGCAGTTCCAGATGGCGTACTCGAACATGGCGTTCCATGCTTGGATTTTGCCGCCGTTTTCAACATAAACTAGCAATTTGTGTAATTGTGTTGAAAAATTGTCCATTGAGCCTAGTCGGACAGGCTGCGCTTTTACAACTTGTACATTATCAGGTTGGGTGCCGAACGCAATACACAACACTTCTGTTGTGTCATCGTTGGCGTAGATGTCTAGCCCTTGTTCGGCTAGGTCGATGGTGCTGCGGGTTTCAAAGTCAATGCTGTAAATCATAAATGCTCCTAAGGCAGCCAACGTATTGGCGGAATAAATACTGTAACATAAAAAAGGGGATGCTGTACAAGCCACCCCCAACATCACCACCAAGTGAAAAACTTTAAATCTCGCAAGATCCCGCAGAGCATGCTAACTGCTGCGCGCCTTCGACGTTGTCTGTGTTTTCTTTGAACTCTTCCCAGTTGATTTGGGGGAGACTGGCTTTGAGCTCTTTGTAGACTTCTTTGGTGCACTCTTCGTACGGGGCTTGGCGGTACGTTCCGCCATCGTACGGGAGGTAGGAAACTCCGCTAATTTCGTCAAAGTTTTTCCATGTCCACGCTCCAACTTCTGGCCAGTCTTTTTCTTCAACGGAAATGGTAACCGAGGGTTTGTGTTCACACCAGTGTCTTTGGTACGTGAGCCAGAGTTCAAGGTGTGAAATAGGCGTGACATCGCTTCTTGTAATGCCTGCTGGCGCTTTAATAGGGAACGAAAAAACGACGGTTTGGTCGGGCTTGTAGACGCATGCTTCATTTGGGATTCCTTGTTCAATTAAGAATTGGGTGAGAGGGTCTTTCTTATCTCCCCTAACTCTTCGTATGTAGTATTTAGCGTGTCGAGGGTGGATTCCAGAAGCACTATCAACGAGCTGGCTGACGGTTCCACTGGGCTTGACGCAAGTAATTGCAGCACTCTTAGGTATTCCAAGCAACTCTGCAAACTCCTCATTGGCTCGTCTAGCCTCCTCTCGAAGCTCTGTAAGTAAACCATTTAGTTTTTCTCCTTGAGTTGTTAGTAACGGGTTGTCATAAATTCCTGTAAGGGACACACCGAGTAATCTTTCTTCTTCCGTATTTCTCTGCCACACCCTACGCAGATAAGGGAACTTGGTAAAAGTTGCTTGTATTGTTCCGAGTATAGCGGCAAGGCGTACTTTAGACAAAAGGGTTTCTCTTGTGTCGTCATGGCGCACTACACATTCACTAAGATTGCAAAATTGGTATGGTCGGAGAATGATTTCACTGCACGGATTTGTTCCCCATTCAAAATTTGGATCTCGATGCCCGTATTTTTCAACCGTCTTTTTAGCAGCCTCCCGATTAAAAATGCCTCGTTCACCGGAATGGGAGTTGTAAAGTGATAGCCATTCTTCCATGAACTTTCCGACAGTAGGTGTTTCGTTATACACCGCACTGTTGTTCGCAAGAGCGCGGTGTGGCGCTGTGTCCCACCATGGTCCAGCTTTTGCATGTCGAATCCTTTCATCATCCAGATCGGAAAGTGAAATCATAGCAGAGCGACGTACACCACCCACTACAACTACCTCACCAATTTTACACATCAAGTCATGACACTCTAATGAGTTTAATCGGCGACCTTTTGCATGTTTAAAAGTATTAACCGTAAACTTAAATAAGTCAACTAGTGGTTCCGGCCCGGAAGCTCTTCCACCAAAAGTTTTGAGTCGTGTTCCGGCTGGGCGTACGTTGGAAACGTCCCAACGTGGAATTTCTCCTGCCCAGAGGTGGGCGAGGAGTAAACGCAATGACTTTGCCCAACCTTCTTTGGAGTCGTGGACTGCGATGGTGTGCTCGGAATCAAACAAGTTTTCTGGCACTTCTGGCAAGTTGTTAATGTACTTGGATTCAACTGAGAATCCAACACCAGTTCCGCAAAGCAAAATGAACATTGCTTCGTCAAAGGATTTGGGGTCATCCACTGGGAGATACGAGCAATTATAGACGCAAGTATTGTCACGATCGGCACTCTTTCCTGCTGTCATCATGGCGCGCATGGACGGCATTAAATCTAGATTATAAATGGCACTACGAATTTCGGTTTTTAATTCTGTGTTTTGTGTGATTGCTGGTGTACGGCTAAAAATATAATCGACATAACGGTCAACTGTTTCGCCCCAATTTTCACGACGGCTCTTATCGTCTTGGTAACGGGCGTAACGGCTTGCTGCTATATATTCCATGTATTGATCCATCTTAACCATTGTTTAATCTCCAAATTGTCATTGCGTTTTTCTTTTTATCTCCACCTAATAAAAAGGCGGTGTTTTGTGGACCATATCCCATTTTTGCCAATGCTTTAATCATTGTTACAACTTCATCAGCAAATTTTGATGGATACTTCCAATCGGGATTACTTAAATTATTAAACCTTGGTTTGAACTTTTCAATCTTAGTTAATTCTAAACTTAATGCAGCTTCTTTGCTTAAGCCGTTTGCCATTATGCTTACAACATCTTGCATTGTATGGCCTAACGCAAATAATTCATTCAATCTTTCTTGGTGATTTTTCTTTCTGTTAGAGCCTCGGCATAACCAAGCTCTTTCGTAACTTCCCATTCCGATGTAAAGCAATTCACCGGTTTCGGGATCTATGTGCTGGTACACGTAATATTGATCCATGGTTTCTTTTATTGTTATATGGTTGGTCTAAAGGGCAAAAAGGGGCGACCAGTTTCTAGCCGCCCCGCCCACTACTTGGGTACTACTATTAATCGAATACTGCTGCGGATACTACAGCACCACCGAGTTTTTGGCCATCTTCTAACTTCTTAACAGCGTTCAAACCAAAAGCGATACCGCGTGTTCCATTGATATCGTATGGATACATTGTGATAGAAGCTTTTCCATAACAACCGCTATAAAAATCAGCCTTATCTAAAATGGCATTTGAATTTTCATCAAAGATGCCTGGCTTTTCGCTACCGCTAGCATTAAAGAAATAGTGACCAGCATACACTGCGTCATCTTTCTCAGCATCACCATCACGCAAACCACCTTTAAGGTTCTTTGGAATAGCGCCCCCAAAATAACCGACGTTTGCTTGTTTTGTTTCTTCAAATGCCTTATTAAAAGCAGCAACTCCTTCTTTGTCTGTCTTTGGGATCAGAATAGAAGCGGAGTACTTCATAGAGCCGTTCAGTGTCTCAGCTGGTTCAAATACATGAACAAAAGAGAAACGTACCTTACCGGTTACAAACTGCACTTTAGTTGATTTAGCCATAATTTTTACCTTTTTACCTTTTTAAGTGACGCGGACTTTAGGGGCCACATCGTTACCCTTACAACTACTAATGCAAAAATTCTACTACAAATATTTCACAATGTGAGATAGTTAGGCGTCGTACAAAATACCTAGTTTAGACAGCGCCTGCTTCATGGCCAGAGCGCTAACAAAATCAGATAGGTATTCTACCTCATGTAACAACTCTGGTTCTTCGGCAATTAAATCTAGTATCTCTTCAATTGATTCTCTGATTTGCTGGACGCCTTCTCGGTACTTACTGCCCGGCAAGCCATCAAAATCCTTGGCATACTTGTCAATCAGTATATCCGGGATATCAAATTTTGAATCAAAATATTCTATGATCATTTAGCTACCAAATATAGACCTACGTTTCCTAAACAATATCCTAAAAAAGATATCCCTATACCTAATTGCCCTTTCCTAAACGAATCTATGGCAATTATAAAATAAACCACTCCGACTCCAGCTATTAAAATTGCGTTCATTCAAAATCTGCCTTTAAGTCTTTGGCTTTTACCAATTTGGGTTGGCCCTCTGGGCGCATCACCAAATCACCTAACCATGCAGCCACTTGTTTGTTCATCTTTTCCAATGACGCTAATGATTTGAGTTTGCGGGGTTCCCAAATCGCTTCATCAGGTAATCCTTTTTCTTTCAATACGTTAGCAGCCAGTCCTTGATCGGCAATGCGGCGGTGTGTCACACTGGTGGATAGCTTGTATCCCGGAGGAATTACGTTCTCACTGATTGCTTTGTTCAGCGCATACTCTTCGACGTCATTGACCCATGTGCGCAGGTTTTGTGCCTTACCAAGAACCATTGACATCTCATCTTCCGAGAGCAATGGTGGGTCGCGGAATTCTAATTTGGAGAGTTCTGTTTGGAAGTCCGATCGGGCGCGGCATTGTGCTTTTGCTTTACAGAACTGGCACCACTCACCCGGAAGGAATTCTCCGGAACCGCTCCAGGCTTTCTTGGCTTTGGGTTTGACGAAGTAATTTGCCCAATCGACCAGTTTTGCGATGGTCGTGCCGTCAGTTGATATGCTGTCCAAGCGAGGCTGGTGGATCGTGTAGCTAACTTCTTTGATGTTCGGAAAATCTTCTTTAAATTTTGAATATGCACCAAGAGAATATAGTCGTAGCTGTGTATTGTCGAGTGCTGATACTGGCACACCCTTACCGAATTTGAGATCAATGACTCGAATGGCATGCTCAGAAAGAATGACCACATCCGCTGTGCCAAAACCGTCGGGAACCCAATCACTAAAATCAACTCGCTGCTCAAATAGCGGAGTGTCGCCCTCACCGATTTGAGAACGGACATATAGTACGTAATTGTCGACGTTTGCTTCGAAGTCTTCATTGTAGTACGGCGTGTTTTTGATGATCTCGTATTCACGTTCAAACTCCTCAATTCCAATCTGATTGTAGTAATGCCTTAATTTTATTTCGCCCAATGTGTGGGCCATTGTTCCTTCTTGGCTGAAGTCAAAAGCCCCGGGCTTGCGTTTCTGATCGGGAAGGGTGCTTTCAAGGCGAGCTGAAGGCGTGCATGATAACCATCTTTTTGAACCGGACGCCGAGAGTAATGCGTGAGCAGTCATATTTTTACCTTTTTAAGAATTTTTACCTACATCTACTAATGCAAAAAAGGGAGCCTTTTGAGCTCCCTTTTTGTAAAAAAGTGAAAAATAAATAATTAGGATTTAAGGGCGGAAATCAAACTCGCTATTTCTTTGTTGAAATCCACCGTAATTTCTTGCTTAACATCTTGTTTAATATCCATTCTTTCGCGGTAGTCTTCTGGATATTGTCCACGAAGCGCAATTTCTGCGATGCGGGAATTGAATGCCTTGTTGTCGACATTCGAGATCATTAGGTTTTCCCAAAATGCTTGGCCATAAACTGTAGCCATATCAATCGTTTCCGCAAAGAATGGGTCTTCCTTTTTGAGTCGAGCCGCTGTAGCTTTACTGATATTGATGGCTGCATACATAGCTTTTTGGGACGCGCCTTGTTTACCCAGTTCCAAAATGGTATCCGCCATTTCCTGAGTAAAATAAATTTTGTTTGGGGGTGCTTTTTTAGCTGCCACACTTCCACCTTTTAAGAGATGCTGCTTTGCGTGTTGGTTTACCATTCTCGTCCTTCATAGGACCTGGCATACCAGACATGCGTGCGCAGAATGATTTTTTACGAGGACCGCCCTCTGGTTGAGGGGCCTTTAGATGCGAGCCAGTAGCCGCATTATACTTAGCACGACCCTTGGCGGTAAGCCCAGCGCCCTTAGATACAGGCAGCTTCTCACCACGACCAATTGCAAGCGAGGGGCCATTCTTTTTTGTTGCCATTATTTCTTTGCAGTCTTTGCTGATTGTTTGAATGCTTTGGCTGTAGGGGCGCCTTTGGCACCCGGTTTCCTCATTTTTTCTCCGCTACCAGCTTTAATGCGTTCTTGTTTAGCGTGGATGTTTGCGTACAAACCGGGTTTAGATGCCATAATGCTCTCTTAGAATATTACTGAAACGCCAGATAACTTCTTAGCTACGCTTGCTAGTTCTTTTGTTGTCTGACCGCTGATAAAGGTATTGATCTCAATCGCTTTATCGATGATCTCTTCTGTTGTTGGAAAAGATGGCGCTAATTCTGCAGCCTCTTTTGTTGTCTTATTAAGCACTTCCCATGCAGCCATGTTGGCTTCATGTTGCTTAATCATGAGGTCTTTAGCGGCGTTAAAAATAGAAAAACGTAGTTCAAATGGTGAAACCATGATAAATCTCCTGTGTGTAATGTGATGTGTGAAATGCCCGCATTTGGTGCAAAATCCTTGCTGTCTTGGGCGTTGCAAGAATCCCAGTCTTCTATGCAGGTGGACTGGGAACCTGTGACTTTCTTTACAGCCATGGTAGATAGCCGAGTATCCCCAGCCCAAGGGGAGCTTCACAGCTTGCCCTATATCTACTAATGCAAAGATCGCTGTAAATCCGCCCTTACATATCGTCAGGAACGATAATGGTCTTTTTAGGCTTGGACGGCGGGGTTTTATTCAGAGCGCTGTGTAGGTGTGGCATCATGTCATTGAGCATCATTTTGGCCATTGCGGCGGCCTTTTCCTGGTGCTCGATCTCCTGTTCGGCCGTGGTTCTTTTGGCCTTACGTTCAACTTCAGCTATGATGTCGCTGCTCACACCTGCTCGTTTAAGAAGCTGCTTCAGATTCATTCTTAGTCTCTTCTGCCTGCAACGCATCAAACTGTGGAGTGCATTGTGCCTGGATGGCATTGATCAATCCAACAGCTTGAACAAATGGTAGGCTTCCCAAAATGTTCAAAATAGAATTTACTTCTTTAACGGTGAATTCCAATTTTAAAATTTTGTCATCCAATGGAGTGCTTACTGGTTCAGTCATTTCTTTTTACTGCCTTTCTTTTTGGTTAAAATTTCAAATAATTTATTATCATCTGTATTTGGTACTGCTACTTCAGGTGAGTCACCAAACCGAGTTTTGGCAAAGTGACCATTTTTTAGCATCATTTCAAATCCATCCCATACGCGCTGAAAATTCATATCAGTGACATATTTGATACCATCTAAACGATTTGCTAATTCGTCTTCTTTAAACGGGCCTTGCGGACGATCTAGATGTTGGCGAACTAACTCTTCAATCATCTCGACAACACCCCATGCTTTGATGATGTCTTGCTCTAATTCAAATCGGTCATATTCACAAAATAATTTCATTTCTTTTTACCTGCTTTTTTAGCTTTTTTAATTTCACTGGGAAAGTCAATGCTATACCAACTACCGACTATCATTATTGCTGGAAGTAACTCTTCCCAAGCAACTATGTCATCTTCATGCCAATGCGTGCCGTTTTTCATCATGTCTTTAATGCTGACGTAGCTTTGAGCTAAGTTGGCTGCAGTAATGTCGTCTGTAAAATCGTCGTCAATTTCGATCATCATAATTTAATATTCCAGTTTGTTTTGTTTTCACCATCCCACTCCATGCACTGAGCGGCGGCCAGGGTGGTTTCTTTTCTAAAGGGTAGTGCTAGAAATTGCGCCTTCATCTCTTTACACTTTGGCTCATCTACCGGTTTGTTACTGGATACAAAGTTACAGCTTTGTCCAATGCACACAATAGATACAAAAATAAAAGCGTTCATTTTCCACACTCCAAATCTGCTTTGTTAATCTTGATGCGCTTAGCTATCTCTCTACCGATATACCATTGTGCTTTACGCAAATCTTCTATCGCATCTTTCTTTAAGTCACAACGCCAGATATATTTAACAGCATTGCCTAAGTTAAAGCCCATGTGCTCGGTCACTTGAATGCACTCAATACCAGATGGATGTTCTGTGTAATGCTTAGGCTGATTGACTGGATCGTGCATGGCGCATCTCCTTTAATTCGTTTTCCATGACCTGTGTTTCTTCTTCACTGTCAGTAACCCAAATACCCATAATGTCTTTGTACATGGAAGTATCAATGTCTTCTACACCACGTAACGTTTCCATGACGTAGTGCCCTTTAACTTTGTGTTCAATAATAAAATTCATAGTCCCAGTTCCTTTTTAATAAACTCTACGCCCTTAGCAAAATGATACCGCCAATACTTTTCAGTAACATGAAGATCATTATAATTTAAACCGTCTAAAAACGCTTCTAAAACAAAATGTTGCTTTTGTGGCATGTTGTTTGAAATCAACTTGCGGATGTCGTTAATGTCTTCTGGATCCCATGGTAGCCAGCCCTCAATTAACTGCGCCGAAATGCTTTCCATATCGTCTTGCTCAATTGGATCTGGGTCCTCGTCTGACAGGCGCGGCGTACTGGCTTTAATTCTGTGTTTTGTTCTTATTGTTTTCTTCATGTCTATACTAATGCAAAATTTAAGGCGTCTAACAGGGCATCTTGCAAATTTATTTTGCCCTCTAGAACTTTGACTACGTGTTCATCCAATGTGTTTTCCATTACTAATTGATGAATGATAACCGGAGACGTTTGGCCTTGACGGTGAATACGCCCGTTGCCTTGGGTGTATTCTTCACTGCTCCAAGTGCTGTCAAACCATACGATTTGGGCCAGCTTTCCTGAGTTGTTTTGAAGATTGAGCCCAGCGCCTGCGGATTTCGGGTGTGCGAATAGGATTGAAATTTCACCAGACTTCCACGCCTCAATGTTGGAAGCATCCAGCACCACACCTTGAGGAAACTCGGCCTTGAGTCGTTCCAAAGAATGTTTGTAGTTGTAAAAGATGAGGGTCGGCGATACATTACTCTCCATGATCTCAGCAAGGAATTCCATTTTATCGCTATGGGTTTCGACCCATTCTCCACCCTGCGTGTATGTTGCGCCCGAAGTGAATTGCAATAATTTGTTCGATAGTGTCGCTGCAGTTGGGGCTGTAATTGTTTCCCCCGCCATTTCAAGCACCATGTCTTTTCTAAGTTGGTCATATTGCTTCCTTGCGTTATTAGACAATTCTATTTTGTGTATAATATTTGTTACAGGCGGTAATGTCAGATAGTCCTCGGCTTTGAGAGAATAACAGATATCCGATATTTTTTGATTCAATATCGTATCAACTCCAGGTCTTAGTTTCCAAGAATATACCACTCGAGTATGTCGGTTCATTTGATCCGGCATCATATAGGCTTCTCTAAAGGCCGTTAAAGACTTTCCAAGGCGTTCTCCTAGGTCCAGTATACCAACCTGCCCAAAAAGGTCTTGTAGGCCCTGTGGTGACGGCGTAGCGGTTAATATAAGTCTATGCTTAAACTGTTTAAGAAACTTCTTAATTGCCTTAAATCTTTTGGTGCTTGTATCCTTAAACTTTTGGCTTTCGTCAACAACAAAGTTAGTGAACACTAACATTTCTGGGCGGCTGGTTAGCCATACTAAGTTTTCAAGATTAATTACATAGATGTCAGCGTCCTGTTGCAAAGCAGCAATACGCTGTTTCTCAGAACCGAGCACTATCGATATTTTTAAATGGCATAAATGCTCCCAGTTTGCAGCTTCTTTATGCCACACTGTTTCTGTTACCTTTTTGGGCGCAACAATTAACGTTTTGCCTTTGTACTGTTCCGCAATGATGGTCAATGCGGTTGCCGTTTTACCTAAGCCTACTTCCAGAAATAAGCCAAGATGCGGGTGCGTCTTGGCATTTTCTATCATGGCTTGCTGGTAGCTATGTAGTTGTGTTCTTTTTAGCATGTATGTGGTTCCATATCCAATCGGCAATGTCATAATGTTCCTGCATTGTGCCGTTGTCTTTTATTCGATTAGCGCGGTGAGATATAAAAGCCACGTTGCCAATCACATATCCTAATTCTGGAATGATGCGGTCTAACTGCGCGCCATTTGGTTTCATTTTTCCTCGGCCCATTTTAGCACGCCCCCATTCTAACCGGGTGTGAAAGATAGGACAAAAGTCGGATTCAATACTTCTTAAATATTCCAAAGTGAGGTTGAACGGAATGTCCTTTAAACGTGCTCTTCTTCTTGCCGCATCAAAGTATCTTCCAATATGCCATTCTTTTTCACTTAATGCCATTGATAAAATCCTCTACGTCTTCTTTGGAATGGAGTACATGTACTGGAAAACCAGCCTCACCGATGGCATCAAAAACCAGTTCTTGTCTCTTGCTCAGAGTCCCCGTCGCTGTTTTCAGTTCCACGAAAAACACTTTTTGGTTGATGAATACTATCCGATCCGGGACTCCGGTCACGCTGCTGATCCACTTGTAGCTTAGTCCCTTTGACTTTTTCACCAAGTTGTTTAAATGCTTCTCTATCTCTTTTTCCAGAACGCTCACGCTTATCTTCCTCCGTTGCGTAAATACTGAATACCTGTTTAAAAATATGTTCACCGAGGTAGGAGCGTGACTCATCGCCAATCTTTGCATCGTCTTCACCAATGAATTCGAATACGTGCGTAACAGTGTGGCTTACTTCATGGTAAATCACACCCATGCGCTCAAGGGCAGTCTCTTTGGCCATCTCTTCGTAGTTAAACACAATGGCCAACATGGCATTCTGTGTGCCCTCTTGCTCAATAAAATGGGACTCAGCAAGCCCCACGTCTAAAGCATTGTGGCGTGTTGTGATTTTAGAATCTTTGACAGCCTGCTGGAATGCGCTATCCGAGAAGCACACTTTGATTGGAATACCAAAATGGCCGGTGTCTGCTACATAGTACGGGCGCTTAGTGGCGAACGTTTTTGCGATTGAGCGATTCGAGGATCTCCTGCTGCTCTTCTTCGTCCAGCTCGTCGATTGGGGTTGCGTTTTCAAAAATCTCTCCTGTAGCTACTAATTGTTTTATGCCATCTACCAGCGCATCATATTCATCTTGGGTCAACTCCATTTCGTCAGCCCAGCCGGGTACAAACTCTATATTAAGTGGTTTTTTCTTGGTCATTCTTTGGCTTTCTTGATACCAAGGCCTTGACGTAGCTCATGGCTGTGTAGTTTTTTGCCAGGTTTCTTTACTTCACCAGCGGCCTTAGCGACTTTGGCTGCTTTGGTGCGAGTAGCAATCTTGCCATCGGATAATACAAATTCATGCTTAGCACCTTTGGCTGCTTTGCCAGTCTTTTTGATAATTTGTTCGTGGCTCTCGGCTGGTGTGCCTTTAACCACTTTGCCAGTTTTTTCTACGATTGCTGGTTCTACTACTTTAATCTTTTTTGTTGCCATGTTTTTTCTCCAGTTTTAATGCTAAGTTAATTGAATATACTATGCCTTCCCATGTTGCGCGGTCAAGCACAACAGGGATGAGCTCTTGGCCTCTTGAAATTTCTGCAAACTTCTCTTTGAGGTATTTGTCCATCTCTTTTTGTTCTTTTTTAGTTTGGTGTTTAGGCAGTTTAGTCATTTCGGTGATACTTGTGGTTAGGGTTGGCCAGCATACTGGCAATTAGTTCATCAGTTGAGCGGAACCACTGGATGACTTTGAGCCCGTCTGCTTGGTAGATGGTGAAGCTCATAGCTTCACCTGATTTTCTGATGCCCACAGTAATCCCTCGGCCAGCTCTTTGTATTGTTTGGGATCTACCACCTCACACTTGCCGTCTGCTGTAAAACGCAAAAAGCCTTGTCCATATATCAGTGCGTTGTGCATGACATGATTGTACATTTGGTTTGCATCTTGTTCGTTCATCCTATTCTCCTATTCCGTGGGCGCGTTCGATGGCGCGGGCGAACTCAACTTCATCATTGCTTGGATCGCCCCATCCACATACTGTGTTAAATATCTCGCTGATTTGCCGTTCTGTCAACGGGCGCTTTTTCATTGGCTTGCTGGCGAGTCTGCTGGCGTCGATGAGTTGCTTAATGACTTCCATCACCTTAAAGGCGTTGTAGTCGGAGCTGGTTGTCTTCAAGCCTAATATCTCACCGATGCGTAATATTTCTTTGCTTAGTGCAAGGCTGTCAGTAATCTCCTTAGCGAGGCCACGTTGCGCATCTTGCCGGTCTTGTGTGGTGAAGGTGGTCATTTTTTCTGCGCCTCTTCACGTTGCTTTTTTAACTCTTCAAGTGTTGGTATCTTTTTAAAAATGGCGTCCCAGTTATTCTCAAACTGCTCCTTTGGTACGCTAAGTGGGCGTTGCTTGTCACCCTTGCCGCCGTCTCTCATACTAGCTCCACTTCTGTCCATGCGGCAAAATAATAACGCTCACCGTCTGTGCCTTCGCATGGTGCGTACATACCGTCAACGTGGGTGTAGTGATACGTTACGTCATCGGCTGGTTGTGGTGCGGCTGGTGGCACCTTGATCTCTTGATCAATGATCTTGAAGTTGTCACCATGTTTTAAATTATATAGCTTCATGTTATCTCCTAAACTGTGGCACTACAGGTCGTCTGCCAAATTGTAGCCGAATCTTAATTGCCTGAATAGTGCCGAACGTTCTGTTGCGCCAGCCTTGATGAGCGCGGCGGATCTTCTGCATTTTAAAACGCTTGACTGATAGGGGCGCAACAACACGCGTCAGTGGGCTTGGTGTGTATGACATAAAGTCCTGCACATACCGACGCTTACCCACACCGCCAAAGATGATGGTGAAGAGTTTGCGTTTGACGATGCGTGGAAATTGAAACGATTTCATTGCATCTTTATATACAAAGAGATGAGTTGAGACAGACTGCGGACTGTGAAGATTACAATCCATACAGCCCACCAATACCATGGTGCATCGGAATAATACATAAAAAATGCAGTCAATAAACTAATCATTAGTAAATGTCCTCTTCAAAAATTACCTGCTGATCCACGTGGCGTTGCGCCCTTTCAGTAAACTTTGCACCAGCAAATAGATTTAGACGCTCTCCGTTCACTCGAGTCTCTTGTGCCTGAATGCCGCTCTCCTGTGTTGCCGCTGCAAAGCGACGCTTGAACGCCTGCTCGGTGCCAGGCGGCATGCCCTTCTTAATCGCCCAGTGTTTCCAGCACTCATACAGCTCAGACTTCTTAACCGATGCCATTGGATCTAGTACTAGTGTGTCTTCCATAAACTCCAAGAACGGATTGCCTGATTTAGCAGCAAGGTCTAAAAGCTCTTTACCAGACTGAGGCTGAATGAAGTAACCGCCACGGGCTAAGCGGCGCTTGAGTCCTTCCATTGCCCAGTTAAAGATACCGGACAATTCACCACGCAGCTTGAATGACAGATCGGTGTCTTCCTTACTCCAAAACGACTTGGTCATCTTAAACATAATCATACGGCCGGTGAGCGCGTTGGAGTTTTCCGTTAGCTGAATAACCTCGTTAGAGTAAATAACAATGCGAGTAGGGAGATAACCATTCCAAGACTCTTTGTTTTTTCGGTTGACAGTAATGGTATCGCCACCCACAATACGGAGCAACTGAGATACAACAGCAGATCGATTGCGGTCAGGTGCTCTTGCATCAGTAAAAGAAGCGAGGAGCTTACCCAGCCAAGGCTGCAGACCAAAGGTATCACAAAGTTCTCCTAATTCAGGTGCGACAGTGTTGTGTTGCCCCAATAGCTCGACTAACACTTTGTTAATAGTTCCCTTGCCTGAACGGCGTGGGCCGATGATATTAAAAAACTTCTGTTGGCGGGTATCGCCTGAGATGATATAACCAAACATCTCTTGCAGGCAGTCAATCGACTCTTGATCGTCCGGCCATACAGATTGTAAGAACTGCATCCACACCGGACACTGTGCCTGTGGGTTGTACTCAAACGGCAATGAGTTCTGAGTAAAGAAACCTAGTGAGTGTGGCAGCAAAATTGAGTCTTCAAGATGGAATAAACCATTTTGCAGTGAAATCAATTTAGATGCGTCCGGTTTGGACTGCGCATAGTCAGCTAACCAAATCGGTGGTTTGGTATGTGCATGGTTTGGCAAGTGCACAATGGATTTAGTAGCATCAAGGGCTGCAGAGACAGACGCTGGGTTTGGATTGAACGGCAAAAGAGCGCCTTGCTTGCCAGTCTTTTGACATTTGTCTAAGAGCTTGTACAGCTCAGAGCGAATCGTGGCCTCTTCGATAATCTCGTAGTGTGTCTTGGCATGCATATAAAAGTCACTAGCATAGTGCACAAGACGATAGCCTTCCTCACTAGAGTACGTATTGTCTAGGAATACACGCGCCTGATTCATGACATTTTGATCAAGGATAATCTCGCCGCGTTTGAGCGCCTCGACCTGTTTGGCCTGATTGACAATAAATAAGAGCGAGCGCAATGTCGCGCCAGAGCCTTTGAATGTTCGCCACTTGCTGGCACATGCATCGGTGTGGTAGTCCGGTCCTTGTGAGCTCCAACGATCCCATGCTTCTAACGCTTCAACGTCGCCATCAAACTGGTGATGCATGATCATGCCGACTTTAAGCCAATCGTCATACCCGTACATCTCTTGGGGTAGATTGGCCAGGATCTCAGTCTCGACCCGCGCCACGTCATAGTCTTCGAGTGGTGGCACATAGTCAGCAAAGGCATCCCCTGTCCGAGTTATCGTGCGTGGTGGCACGATAGTCGTCAGGTCTTGAACGTCGCTCGGTAAAGCGCCGCTAAGGTGGTGCCCAGTGACTGTAAAGAATCGCGATTTGGGGTATATCTCCAAACCGATGGCATGGTCAACGTGGCTGGCTGGCAGATTGGCGCGTGTGAATATTTTGACGCCAGTGCCCGATGGGCTGATCTCCATATAGCCATCGATCTGCTGTGCTAATTGCTGCGATGCAGCATTTATGAAACTGCCGGCATGGACATCGTAGCAGTCGTCCAGATCAACACCAATGATATCATCGTCACCGGAGAAAACAAATCCGATGCCTGCGTATTTGGTTGGGTTGGCTTCATACTCATGCTGGACAGTCAGAAAGTCTGTCCATGTATCCGGATTGGTTGAGCTGGCAGGTTGGCCGGATGCCTGTGTGGGGATCTTTGACCAGCGTTTATTGCTTTCATCGCCAATTTCAACAAACTTCCAAAGTACCCAACGCGGGATGCGCTTGAGTTCCATCGGTATGCTGTTGAACTGGACTGGTAGTGGTGTCGGTTTGATCATTTTTTCTCTTTTGTTATACTTACTAATGCAAATCCTCGTTTCACATTGTGAAAAATAATTGTGACAGTTTTATGAACATCGTCTTCCCCGTCAACCCCGCACGATTTTCCCAAAAAATCTCCTTTAAAAACAAGGCACTGCGGGGTATCCGGTGTATCCGATGTTTATTTATGTTTATTTAAAAAATAAAAAATAAAAAATAAATATTATATGGAATGACTTGAAAATACATCGGATACATCGGATACCCCGCAAGTCGTTGATTTATAAGTGGTTTTTTCAGCATTTTTCATTTCAAACACCGCACAAACATCGGATACCCCGCAAGTCGTTGATTCATAACGATTTAAATGGGGACAGAGTCGATTATGAGCAGCTAATTAACCCTTTTAAAACGATGCAAGTGGTTTGAGGACCGGTTGGAGTCTGAATAACCACCACATCAGCAAAAACCGGTAAAGAAACGGCATATAACCAAACTGCACAGATAAGTGTCTTCATTATAACCTCACGAGATATAGGGCAATATGCCCAAGAAAGTAAGCTGCTGCAAAAACAAGCAGCCATTTGATCAATAGGTCTGAGCGTTGCTGCTTGGTCATTTGTTCACCTCATAGCCTAATTGGTCAGCCATCCGGTAGGCATACTTACGCAACTCCTCACAATTAGTACTGGTTTGCTCGTCTCTTGGATCCCATAACACCTGAAAGGCAAAATCACCCTTGCTGTCATGGAATTCAATGCGGAGCATATTGCCCTCTTTGTCATAAATGTCTGTAGGTATTATCGTCATACCATCTCCTCTATTCTTTGTCCAATCCATTTCATCACAGGAACCGCCATGGAGTTACCCATTGCCTTGTAGCGTGGGCCGTCTGGTGCCTCGTCTTTTTTACGCCATGGGATGTTGGTGTAGTTGTCGGGAAAGCCTTGCAAGCGTTCACACTCCACTGGTGTTAGGCGACGCACTGCCATGGTCTGTGCTATGAAAGTTTGAGCATGGTGTGATTGAACCGAAGGGCGTAACGCCTGGAGCGCTGGTGTCACCTCTAACGCTGTGGCAGAGAAGTTGTTTGCTTTAGCGTCTTCACGAATCGAGTATGCAACAGCGTGGTTAGGATAACCACCATCACCACCCGAGCGTAATGTTGGGCTGACATCATCACCAATGTCACGGGCTGCGTCGCATTGGGTAAACCCATACGCAACACCTTGCGTGCCAGTTGTATCAATGGTGTGCTCTAAGTCTGGTGTAGCAATTAGGGTTTCTGATCCGCCACCGAGATCTCCACCGCTGGCTCTGACTGTTCCGACGCCCTCACTGTAGCCTCCAAAGCTGCTTGAAGTAAAGGCGGGAGTACCTTGTTTCTTACTGCGGCTCTTCTTAGAATCCCCGAGCAAGCAGTCGGGCTCAAAAAGAACCTTTGATGGACTGATCCAGTCTCCAAGACATCCAACAACGAAGACTCGACGGCGGCGCTGGGGTACTCCAAAGTTTTGAGCGTCAAGCACCCGATATGCGAACCCATACCCGAGTTCGACCAACGCCCCGAGGAAGGAACCAAAATCCCGTCCTCCGTTTGAACTGAGGACACCTGGCACGTTTTCCCAAACGCACCACTTGGGTCTAAACTTGTCAAGAATTCCAACATAGGTGAGCATGAGGTTACCCCTTGGGTCTTCAAGCCCTTTTCTGAGTCCTGCGACGGAGAAGGATTGACATGGTGTTCCTCCAACGAGAAGGTTAATTGAGTCATTTAAATTCCACTCCTTATATTTAGTCATATCGCCCACATTAGGCACATTAGGATAATGATGCGCTAATACTTCACTTGGAAACTTTTCAATCTCCGAAAATGCTACTGGTTGCCAGCCTAAATCATGCCAAGCCACTGTAGCAGCTTCAACTCCACTACATACTGATAAATATTTCATTATCGATCCTCCCAAGAATCCTCTACGCCGTAATCTCCCCGGCTCATACGCATACGCTCGTCATGCCTGAACGATGGTTCAACTTTCCACCATGCTAGCGATGCCTCTAAATACTCCAGCCATTCCATATTTATTTCAAACAAGGGATGGCCTAACTGCTCCTGGTCAACTGTCTGTATTACTTCCTTTAATGGTACATACGGGTATTGCTTGGCCGTTCTTACAATTCCGACTCGATTTCTAGCCTTTATAAAGCGGTCGTAGGCTTTTTGTTGTTCATCGGTCAGTTTAATCATCGTTAAGTTCCTCAATGTATTTTTCTTGGTTAATGTTATCAAGTGATATCGGTTCGCGTGTGATATACCCTTGTAGCTGGTGCACCTTTGATTCCGATATTCCCATGATCTTTGCTAATTCTGACGATTTGGGTTTGCGCCCAAGCATCTGAAATAACACTCTATCATTGTAATTGAGTTTCTTAATTTGTTCCATGATATTGATAGGCAAACGAATCAAATTGGCGGTATTGTCAAGATTGCGCCTGACATCCATCAAAATGAACGATTTTGCAAAGGTGGCAAAGCGCGCGTTATTGGTTGGTGTCCATTGCCGCGCCGCCTTGAATAACGCTTCATTGCCCATCGCGATCATATCCTCTACTGGCACTTTGCCATGTGCCCATGCTGTCATCTTACGCACCACATACACCACAAACCGAAGGTTATGGGTAATAAGTTTGTCTAATGCCAGTGCATCACCTTGGGAGATACGAGCAGCTAGCTCGTGTTCCTCCTCGGTTGTCAATGGTTCAATGCCATATAGTGAGTTTAGGTAGTCGCTTAATAAATCATTTTCTTTTGACATTTCTATCCCCGAATAAACTGATGAAGTTCGGGAATAACAATAAAAATCCTACAATAACCATGCCAAGTGTATCCCATCTTATGCCCTCTATTCCATTGTAGTAATCGTGTTCATAGGCATTTGCGCCAATGATTAAAAGTATAAACCCAACGAATCGCATTTAATTATACTCCGATTTCTCTAACTACAACAGCATCAACGGATTTAACTTGGGTTACCTGCGCGACAAAGTCGGTAGTGCCAAACTCTTTAACCAAAATGGGGCTAATGGTTGCGCGTGCATAGTGTTGCACTTCGGCGGTAAATCGTACACCTTTATA
>Ga0214193_1000011_pt1 | contig 57195 bp, 89 predicted proteins | sample TroBogEpilimnion_10_FD_153031 | JGI IMG/M metagenome (GOLD analysis project Ga0214193, IMG submission 153031) | Freshwater microbial communities from Trout Bog Lake, WI - 05AUG2008 epilimnion | ecosystem: Environmental > Aquatic > Freshwater > Lake > Epilimnion/Euphotic zone | place: Trout Bog...
TTTATTAACGGTTGCGAGTATATGCGAGACAAGTTAATTAAAACAATGTTTACTGAAGAACAAGTAAGCTGGGCGCTATTAAAGGCGTTGTCGCTAGATATTAGCATTAATAACAAAGACGAGTTAATTAAACAAGTAATTTCAACCCTAAAACAAAAATAAAAAAAATGAACCAAAACGAGTATTTAGAGAGAACTTTTGACGGAGTCAAGATTTGTCTAACAAAAGAAAAAGCGCTACAATTATTTTACGAGTCACTTATTGGCGCAGAGAGTTATTATAGAAAAGAATTAGACTTAACCTTTTCAATCTTGGGTAATTTTACCAAACTTGAATTGCGGGCGTTGGCAATAGCCGAAGGATTGCCTGACACTTGGGAGGCTAGGATTATTTGCGCATTGCGCCTAGGAGGCTCTATTGCTATTTATCGTGACGAACCTACAGGGGAGTCAATAGGAGATGTTGATATAGAAAGGCTATATGAGCGAATTTTAAACGTACACGAGTCGCATTTGTTTGATTTGATAGCGAACGGAAGCCTGTCAACTTGCGCAAGCCTAGAGGCTGTTGCACAGACCGTTATGTTTGAAGACGTAAAGTTTGGTAATTTTCAAAATAAAGTTAAACGAATTGTTAAAAACAAATAAAAAAAATAAGTTATGACTAATTACGAAGGAATACAAATAAACATAACGCCAGAAAAATCTGAGGAGTTATTCTACAATGCAATGTGTAATTCTTTTGGTTGTCTAGGAGGTTACGGACTACGACTTGAAATTGACGAAGAAGCCTATAAAAAGGCTCGCAAGGCGCTTTATGAAGATATACTATTAACAAAGGTCGATAAAGTTATTTGCGTTGAAGATGTTTACTTAAGAATGTTAAAAGACGGAGGCTATATGATTGTTGTAGACGAGGAGTCGGGAGATTATACCGTAAAAATAACTATAAAAGAAGTTCACGAGCGAGTAAGCAAGACGCCTTTAAGGTTTTTGATGAATATGATAAATGACAGAGACGACGCAAGCGACGGAGACGCTTTGTTGCAAACCGTTTTCTTTGAAGATGTAATATTTGGTTAATTTTAAAGCGCACAAATTAATAAACAATTAAAAAAAACAAAAATGCTAAACTATTTTTTCAAAAATCCTACCTACATTTTTATAGCCACAATCTACCTATCAATTGTTGGCGGAATTATCTTCAACCTAGAAGACTTTTTTGGGCAACCTTTGCTCGTGGTAGTGTTAATGCTAGCGGTGCTTATTGCCGCTAGTGTATTTATTGTTAAACAATTTTTATTCAATTATCGCAATGACAAAAATTCTATTTGATATTGCAATAGCGCTAGTGTATATCGCTGGCATTGCAAAGGGTTTTATGGACTCCTTACAATTTCATTTTAACACCTCTTTGTTCGCAAAACTTAACCAACAATTCTGGAACCCAGAAATATCTTGGCAAAACAAGTATTCGGAGGTTGTAACTTTAACAAGGCGCAAACTTTTTACAATACGCCTAGGTAGTTTTTCGGTTGACGTTCCGTACCCAGCGTTTTTAACCGATGGTTGGCATTTGTTTCAATTTATCTACTTAGAGTGCTTATTTGTTTCAATCTTTTTTTTCGCCTTGGCGCTTAAGCAATTCAATTGCCTTAATATTTTCAATATGGCGCTACTTGTCTTAATGATGAGGCTAGCCTTCGGAATTGGCTTTTTAATCAGTTACAGGGCAAAAAACATAGGAATTGGAGGTAAAAATGCGTAGCCTAATAAAATTATTTTCAAAAAAGGAGCAATGGAGCAAATGGGAACACGTCTATTACTTTATGGTAGTAGACTCCCTATTTAGCGGAAACGTAATAACGTTTGAACTATTGCGAAAAACAGAACTCAATAGCGGTATGACAAAATACACAAAAGTATTTGTAGCCAAAGCGAATTGCGACCTTAACTCTCAATTAAATTCAATAACACCTAAAAAAAACTAAAATGAACCAATTTGAAGAAGTACAAATGATTGAAATTGTAACAATTTCGGGATTATTCTTATACGCTATTTGCGTTTCAATTCTATGGATTACCGCAATAAGGAGCGCAAAAAGAAGGCTAGTTTCAAAGTTTAGCCCTTTAGATTTAACGAACAAAGAGTTGATTAGAATGATTGATAGTGTACGAAGGAGCGAATGTGATGGCGCGAGAAGGGTTTATATTGCGGGCAAAGTCTCTGGATTAAAAAAAGAAGTTGCTTATGAAAGTTTTGCAAAGGTTTCGATTGAGTTAGAAAAGCAAGGTTGTCAAACTAAATTCACGATGAGAGAGGTTGGAGATATTGAAGGTTGGAATTGGTTAGATTATATGCGAGCAAGCATTGTTTTGCTAGCAACTTGTAATGAGGTTTATTTTTTAAATAATTCACATCAATCGCCAGGCGCTCAAGTAGAGTTTTCGCTAGCAAAATCATTAGGAATTAAAATTTCATTTCAAAATTAAAAACTATTTTATGCAAGAAAAAATGAAGTACATCAAATTGAAAGACGGAGAGTTTATATTTTTCCCTTTGTCTATAACCCACGATACGTTTAGGCATTTGTTCATACGTTCCGCTGGCTTTGCTACAATAAAAACAAATATTATAGCCTTCAATAACACGTTAACTACAAAATCCAGGGTTATTTGCTATGGAGAGAGTCTTTCGCTTGGACTAACTTCGGAAGAAACAGACTCAGGCGACGCTACTTCGCAATTATTTGGTTATGAAGAACTTTTAAAACAAGACGAAAATGGAGGCAAGTAAAAAGATTTGCATATCAATACTGTGCAAGAGAGAGCCTACCTCTTACGCTATTTATGAGAGACTTATAAAAGGCACTAATATTTCATTAGAGTTTATATCGGACGATTTTCATAATCTAGGCTCTGAAATATATTGCGGTAAAATAGGTGAATTTAATTTTACAATACATTCTTTTTCCGACAATAAGGTAGCGGAATTTGGCTATATAAACGCAACGCCTGTCGATAGGATTAAGAACCCTTGCGCTTGGGATAAAGCGCTTTATAGGTATTGTCTCGAAGCCTATAACCTCTTTGATTACGTTTGGCTAATAGAGGAGGACGTATTTTTACCTTCGGGCAAAAACCTTCAATCATTAATTAAAAAAATGGAGCGCTTTGAAGCGGATTTATTTTGCAAGTCTCACGATATTAAAGAAGATTACGAAGTAGATAAAAAAACGTTAGAAAACACAATAGAAAAGCATCGCAGATATTCAATGACTTGTGCGGTAGGCTTGAGTAAAACTTTATTATCTAAGATTAGGGAGTTTGTAGAAAAGAGCCAAACGCTTTACAATCACGAATACTTATTTAACACTATTGCGGAATGTAACAATTTAGTTGTTAGCCGCAGACCCGAAATGCAAGGCATTTATTGGAAAGCGCCTACAAATACAACTTTTTTTGAGGTACTTAAAGAGAGTAGGGGTTATATGTTCCACCCAATAAAAAGATTTTCCGCCCATAAGCAATTATTAGCCGCATACGAAGAGTTAGACAAACCATTAAACACAGAATAATCATGAAAAGTAAAAGCGAATTAGATTTGTTATAATTAAAAGATGAATTAGGCGTTCAAAAAACCTCAAATTTGGAAGACTTGAACTAAAGTTCATTTGTTTTCAAAAAACAATAAACCCTTATACAACAAAGAGCTGTGGTTTATTTTTTTTATTAAATTTGAATAAATTTTAACTTTTAAAAAACCGAAAAATGGAAAAAGTATTAAGTGTTAATAAAAAAGTAGAGCAAAAAAATTACCCTTGGGGAAACGGAAACGTCAGAACCTCGGCATTTTATTGGATAGAGTTTAATAGTAAAGGCTTTCGCCACTTCTCCCAAATACTGAATCCAAAAACTGGTGTTCTAAGCAAGCCGAAAGCATTAGATTATAAAATATTGTGTTATTTCAGAGAGGAAAAAGGTGGCTATATTGACGACAGTTATTTAACACCCTCAGATTTGCATTATAATAATCATTTAATAAGGTTTGTTGCCGAAAACAAAAATAAACTAGAACTAACAAACGATATGTTAGCGTTCTTTTGCTCCAGAATAGCGGCTTCAAACGAACTTAATTTCTTCCGTATGGGAGGAGAGAGAGTTATGAAAATTAGAGACAAGATAATAAACCCTCATTTGGAAAAGTTTAGGAGTATGATTAAAAACAAGGATTATTCTAAATTAAAATCTTGCGTAGTTGATATTGATAAAATGTACCAAATACTAGATTATTAATTGCTTTTTTATTCAACACTAAGCCCTTGGAAGTCATTGCTACTATTGATTTTCAAGGGCTTTTTAAATTATTTTTAAAAAAATATTTGCACAATATGATTATTGTTTATATATTTGTGTAACAATTTTAAGTTAAACGAAAAACCAGAAAAAATGACAAACGTCGAAAACATTGCCAAAAAAGTAGAGGTAGCTAATTACCCTTACGGAAGATTAAAAACCTCAGCATTCTTCTCAGTTGAGTTTAAAAAGGGAAAAGGCTTTCGCCACATCTTCCAAACAATCAATCCAAAGAATGGAGAGTTAAACAAACCAAAGGCTGGAACGTATAGCACTATTGCTTTCTTGACTACGGACGAGAACAACTTTGTTACGCAACGTTCATCAACCGTATATGGATTAGAAGAGAACAATAAAATAATCAAATTTATTGCGGAGAACCAAGATAAGTTGCAACTAACAAACGATATGCTGTATTTTATTCTCTCCAGCATATTGGCTTCAAACAAAGCTTCTTTTGCGTATATGGGTGCTAAATTCGAGAGAATTAAAGAAAACATTGCTAGACCTCACATTGAGGCTATTATATCAATGTTCAAGGCGGACGATTACTCTATGATTAAGTTGGCTATAATCGACCTAGAAGAGCTAAACAAGCAAATATTATGAACCTTACTAGAGCAATAGCGGAAATTCTTTTGGAAAACTCCGCCTCAAGAGATAGCGATGTATTGCTTTTGTTAAGCGTTTGGGAGCGTCAAGGCGTTTCCAAGCGCTCTAGGTACTCCGCTATAAAAAACAAGGTACTAGCGGGCTTAATAGCCAATCCAGAGAGCGTTTTTCGTATTCGTAGGCTACTCCAAGAGCGCAATAAAGATTTTAGAGGCGAAAAGTACGAAGAGCGCAGAAAATTAGATTTTGACCCTAATCAATTAACCATTAAATTTGATTAAAAATGCCTTTCATTTTAAACGTAGAATTAGAAGAATTGGAATTTATAAAAAAGCCGTCGATAAAAGAAGTTCAGATGGCTCTAGGGGGCAAGGTTTCGTTTGCTAATTGCGAAAAAGTTACGCTAGCATACAATGCCGAACGCACTAGGAGGATAAACGACAGGGCTACGAATATTGCGGGCTTTGACATTTTCGGAACAGTTATTGTATTTCAAAAAAACGAACTCTAATGGAAAAGAAAACTAAAAAAAGTCTATTACACTTCAATTTTAGCCGAGTAGACTATAAAGCAAAAACAATTTTACTGGCTCAAGAACTAGGCTACGAAGCCGATTGCCAAAACTTAATTGAGACAATTGTATTTACGTCCGCAAGGGCGCAAGACTTGCTAGGCAAAATGACCTTAAGTAATTTATTGCCAGAGTTTACGATTGTCGCAAAACTTCATAAGTTAAACCTTAACCGACAAAAAGATTTTAATGTTGTTACGGCAGAGGTGTTAAACGCAATGGAATGGAACTAATGAATTGGAACGATTGTATGTTAGACCAAGCGCAACGCTGGTGGGGCAAGGGGGGCTTTTTTGATAAACGCCTTTATGAGCAAGTAGTTAAAATAAAATCAATTAAAATGAGACCAAAAGATTTCAATATAGAGACAACGATAATAGAACTTGTAGGCACGGACAAATTGTTGTCCGACGTAATGCCTAGCCAAATGAGAGTTGCCGACCTATCGGAAAAAGACTTAAGAGAACTAGAGAAGCAGCTTTTTAGGTGTAAAAAATGCCATATTTGGCACTCTACTATGAATTTTAATTACGGCGGCAAATGCGACTATTGCAATGATTGATAACGAAAATATTGCTAAAAGAAATAGTTATTTAATATCGCTATTTAACGAGTCAATGCCTGGAAGATTTCACGTTATCGACTTACCTCACAAACCAAAGATATTAACCGCAGATTATTGTTATATGCTATCCGCACATATTGCAAATTTTAAATTGCTTTTAAAGAGCGCACAATTCGACGGAAACGTTATGCACGAACTTGTTTTAAAGCCTACATTTAATTTCGATTTGAACGACGTTGCTCGCAAATTGAATGATTGGATTGCGAACGGAGCGCATAAGCGTATATACACGATAAAATGCGCCAAATCGGGTATGTTTATTGTTGGCTTTAATCATTTTGACGTAATAGCCAAAAAAGACCCTTACCCAGTGTTTGCGAAGAGAGAGCCTCACATATACTACTCTAGGGAGGCGGCGCAAAGAATTTTTGATTATTACAAGCAATTAGGCTACGAATTAACTATTAACTAAAAAATAAATTTATGAAGCCAAAAGATTTTGATTTAGACGAATTTATACAAGACCTCCAAGGAACTTGTAAAACTATGGAGAGCGCATTGCCAGAAGGAATGACTATCGAAGACCTAACCGAAGACGACCTGGAGAACATAGACCAAGAAATATTTAATTGCGAGACTTGCAATTGGTGGTGCGAGGTTTCCGAAATGGCAAGCGAAGAAGGTAGCATTTGTAGAGATTGTATTGGAGAAGGGGAGGAGGAATAATGAAGCAATTTAATTTATTCGGGCAGGAGTTTGCTCCAAAAAAAGAAGAGCAAAAATACTCTTCAAAAATACAAGCGCCCATATACGAGCCTAAGAATAAAAAGCCTCATATTTTGGAATTGCTTGACAAGGGCAAGACGACAAGGCTAATCAACGAAATAGAAGCGTCAAGCCTGCCAAGCGAAGAAAAAGCCTTTTTAATCGAGGCTGCAAAGCGTCATACCGTATTCAACTACGAAAAGATTGCGGACTACTACGCTCACTCTAGCAAAGAAATGCAAAACTTAATGGAGCGTTCGGCACTTGTAATTATTGATATTGAAAAGGCTATACAACTAGGCTACGTTAGATTGTGCGACGAAATCAGAAGTCAATACCTAGAAGAGTATGGAAATGGAGAATAAAGATTTTGCCGTGTTTATATTGACTCACGGACGACCAGATAACGTAAAGACGTATGCGACCTTGAATAAGTGCGGATATACAGGAAAGACCTATTTTATTGTCGATAACGAGGATAGTTCAATCAGTAAGTATGTTGCGAATTTCGGAGCGGATAACGTAAAGGTATTTGACAAAAAGGCAATGGCTGATAGTATTGACGAAGGAAATAATTTCGACAACAGAAAAGTAATTATTCACGCTAGAAACGCTTGCTTTAATATTGCCAAAGAACTAGGTATAACCTACTTTGTACAATTCGACGACGACTACTATTATTTTGGCTACCGCTACGACACTGGCGCTAAAATAATAAAGAATTTAAACAAGGTATTTGACGCAATATTGAACTACTACAAAAGTGCAAACATAACTACAATAGCCTTCTCGCAAGGCGGAGACCACATTGGAGGGTTTAGCGGAATTATGCTTAAGCGCAAGGCTATGAACTCCTTTTTTTGTTCTACGGAGCGCCCTTTTCAATTTGTAGGTAGCATAAACGAAGACGTCAATACATACACTACCCTAGGCGCTAGAGGTAATTTGTTTTTTACGTTTACAAACATTCAATTAGACCAAAAAGACACTCAAAGCAACAAGGGCGGAATGACCGACGAATACGCACTAACAGGCACTTATGTAAAGTCTTTTCACACGGTTATGATGCAACCTAGTAGTGTAAAAGTCTCAATGATGAACGCAAATAACGTTAGGTTGCACCACTTAATTAAATGGGGCAATACGACTCCAATGATTTTAGATGAACAATATAAAAAATAAAACTATGAAAATCAAGGAAATTGAAGACCTAGAAAGATTGCAATGCGAAGTTAAAGAGCAACACGAAAAACTTGTATCGCTATCTACGTTAAACAAAAACCAAAGCGCTATAATTAACGAGTTAAAGGCAGAAAACAGGGTCTTAAAAGCAAAGGTAAGCGACATCGAAAACATTAGCAAAGAGCAGTTAGGGGCGAATTACGAGGCTCAAGAGTTAAGGGCAGCTTTGCTTGAGTACAAAGAAAAGTCTACTACGTTTTATTTGCAAAAAGTTGAAGCCGAAGAGCAAATAAAAAATTACAAAAGACAAAGCCTGGCAAATAAAAAGGAAGTTATTGAATTGACCGACCTAGTTGCAGATATTGAGCGAGAGTTGCTAGACGACACAAAAAGGCAGCAAAATAGGGTTGTTAAATGCCTTGACTTGATTTCCTACTATCGCAATCTTTCGCCAATAGGAACAACAAAAATACTAGAAATTAACGGAAAAAAATATGAGGTAAAAGTTGAGAAGGAGGTAGAAAATGGAAATTGACAAAACAAACGCGCAGCAACAATTAAACCTTGAATGGATACCTTATAAACCTACTAAACCTTTAACATACGGCAAATATCTAGTTTGTCGCAAAGACGGTAAAGTGCATTGGGAAACGTGGAATGGTACAAGTTGGGCGTATAATAATAATGAAATACGTTATTGGTTAGTAATACCTGAACCGCCAATTAAATTTGACAATATAAAAATATAGAAATCGTAGAAATTAAAACAATGATTGACAGCGAAACAATACTTAATAATTTCGACAAACTTAAAGACAATGGCAAAATTTAAAGTAACAAAAGTGTACTCAAAAACTCTTGAGAGTGATGTATTTGGTAGATGGCTAAGAATTATACATTCTGGCAATGTTAAAGCAAAAACATTTTCCGAGTTTTCGCAAATGCACGAAATAGCGACAATTAGAAAAGACGACTTTGCTAATGAGGGTATTGACAAGAAGGGCAAATTTTATTTTAATGGCAAATTCATTGTCACATACCAATTTCCGAGCGCTAATTTAAAAATAGTGTTTGACTCCGAAGAGCAAGCGGTAAGGGCGGTAAAAAATAGTTTTAATAAATTTATTAAAGACGTAACAAAATGAAAAAAAGTTTAAAATTAAAAATTGCGGTTGCGGTATTTTCGGTATTGCTTTATTTGCTATTTGGATTTGCAAATGCGGAGTTAGATTTTAGGCAATGGAAATTTGAAACTAGGGCTATCCTTGCGGTTTTTTATGGCGCACTTTTATTGCTTGCGTTTATAGATATTTTTTTTCAAAACGACTCTAATTAAAAAGTAAATTTGTAAAAAATATAATATATGATAACAATAGCAGTAATAATAGCAATCGTTTTATTTGTAGAGCATTTTTTGTCTCCAAGGGTAGGAACTACTAGAGAGGGCAAGGTACTATTGTGGTACGGAACTAACTCTAATCGACGCTATGTAGTCTTATTTGAACTATGACTACTTGGTTATAAACTTGTAACCAACGAACGCCGTACAAAAACTTCCGCTAACTATTGAAACCCATTTATAGGTCTTTTGCACCTTGGTTTTCTTTATCTGCGCGTTAAGTTCTTCCGTAAGGCGTTCGGCGTTTTCTTGCAAAGCCTGAATTTCGTTGTTTTTATTAGATATGAGCAATGTTTGATTTTTTTGAATAGAGTTATCGCCTCTAATTATAGAGTCGCCGTATTGCCTCTGAATTTCGCAAATTGAGTCTAATCGCTTTAACTCTTGAACCTCAAAATACTTTTCAATCAAAAACTTAACCTGCGGTTCTGTTAAGCAAGTCAAAGTGTCGATTTTATTTACTACGACTTGAGTTTGCGAGAATATTTTTAAGGAGAATAAAAGTAGCACGATTAGAGGCGCTATCAATTTTGCTTTTTTCTTTAAGATAAACATACACTACGTTTTGTTTTAGTTTGGTTAAGGAGTCGACTTTTACTTGGTAAGCACTATCAATTTTTTGCTGCGTTAAAATACAAGCCTTTAAACTATCATTCTTTTTTTCAATGGAGTCAATTTTTGTAATTACGCTTTTAGGTATTGGGTTGTTAACTTCTCTTTTAAGTCCGATTAAATAACCTACCACGAATAATACGGCGCAGGTTATTAAGATTTCGATTGCTTGTTTCATTTTGCGTCGTCGTCTTTTTGATTGTTGTTTTGCGGTTGATTTGTTTGTTCGGTATTAAATTTTGCTTGGTCTATCTTATCTTGCCTACTCATAACCGAAGAAAAGCCTGCATAGCCCATTAAAACGGAGAATACAAGCACTATATCGCTTGTTTCTATTGTAGCCCTTCTATTCCATAAGTAGCAAATAATGGAAATTAATGCGGTATTAAAAAGAAAAGCCCGACCCAGGCGCTTAATGCTAAAAAAAGACGGTTTGTTGCTTAGTGTTAAAACTAATTCGCTAACTAGCCATTTAACCTTTTCCAAAAACAGCTTTGCTTTTTTTAGCACTAATAGCAAAAAGAATAATAGCAATACATTTAACGCCAATAGCGCTACAATAACGTATTTTATTTGCAAGAACTTTTCCATATTAAACTACAAATGAATTGTCAAAAGGCTTGTTCATATCAACGGTTTGCGCGGCAACGCCGTCAACGTGACCCTGGTTTGTGTATTGCCACAATGCGCAAGAAGTCCAGCCGTTAGGCAAAATAGGCTTTTCAACGTTTCTGTATTGAGCAAGCCACAAAGGCAAAATTCCAAATCCGTGACCGTGAGTTAAAAATTGGTCTAAAAACGGTTGGTAAGAATAAAGCATAACCTTGTGTCCTTCGTGAGCCATTTCGGTTAAGAAAGCAGTAATCCAATTCGCTATTTGAAATGAGGTTAGATTAGCCTTGTTTGTCTCTAAGTCCAACACTGGCATTAAAGAATATTTCGGAAGCCGTGCTAATTGAGCGCAAAAAAACTTTGCTTGAGCGCTTGCGTCCGACTCGCAATTAGCAAAGTGGTAGTAGCCTACCTTTAATCCTTGCGGTATTGCGTTGCTAGCGTGCGTAGAGCAAAGGGGGTCTACAAACGTAGTTCCTTGGGTTGCTTTTATATAAACAAAGTCAATGCCTTGCTCTTTTGCTTTTACCCAATCTACTTTTGGGTCGTAGTGAGAAATATCAATTCCTTTATTAAGCATTGGTTTTATTTTTTAAAACTAACTTGTTCGATTAATGTTTTAAATAAATTCGTGCCTGTAATAGTTTCAATATTCTCGTTAAGGCTTTTTAATTCTATATACATAACAAAGCCCGCTATTACTTTGCAAGCAGGCTCGAGGTTAAAGTGTTTTTCAACAACAAAGGCTACCAATATTGCTATTGTGTAGCCAGTGAATTTCGGAACGGTATTTCTTAATTTTTTTGAATTAAATCTACTCCAATCGTATGAGCCTTGCTCGTTTCTAGTAGAAGCAAGCACGCCAGTTATTAAGTCACAAAATACGAAGAAACCTACAATCAATATTAAACTATAAGTAGGCATAAAGTAAGCATATATCCACAATACGCAATAAGATAATAATGAGGCAAGTTTCTTCGTAATCATTTCAAAATTAATTTTTAGGTTCGTTAATAAATTCTCCTAAGTTTTGGAAAAATGAAGCGGGCAATTCAATACCGTCGAACAGTTCAAAATCTAACGGCTTAATATCTACCTCTTCTTCTTGAGCCAAAATCTCTCTATGAGCAATATCAAAGGCTTTGTTTTTTTCAACAGGCAATACCATTCCGCCTTCTACCGCCACCTTTTCTACTCTACCATCAACTTCTTTGTTGATAGTTTGAGGCTCGCCATTCTCTTTAATATAGGCGTCAACGGCGTCTTGGTACGCTTTACGAATTGGCTTTAACTTTGCGGCTAAACGACCAATCCAATAATTTGTTTTTTGTTTTTCCGCAGGTATTTTAACTGGAGGCAAAACACTTCCGTCTTTTGAGGTTCTTTCTCCCAAAGACTCTAATTCGGCTAAAGCCGTTAACGAATTTTCAACTGTTGTTTTCATATTTATTTTTACTTGTTTATACAAAGATATTAAATTTTCTTTGGGTTTTCGTCAATAGATTTTATGACGTGATTTTTGTCAACGTCATTCAAACCTTCGGACAATTCTTCGCCCATAAACCTAAGTGTTTTCGCTCTATAATTCTTTCCTAGGACGCCCGATATAGTCTCGTCGAATTGACCAAACCTATAACCGTTTTCTTTTATAAGAACGTCGTTAAATAAATAGCGCATTGCTACGTTTCCAAACCTATCAATCATTATTGCGCAATCTTTGCAATATTGAAAAAACGTTGAAAAGAATGTGCGCTTAATAATCAATTTAATGATAGCGTAAGCAAAGCCTATTGGTATCAACACTACCGATAGTAGCATTGACATAATCAACAATAAAAGCCCCATTAAGGTTGAAGCAAGTCGTTAAACATTGTGTCAAAACTCTTTATAAGAGTTATATCGTTTGCTATTGAAGCAATGATTTGCGTTCCAATTGAAGACGCCTTAAGTCTATCGTAAGCCATATTAGAGGCTATTTTAACTTCATTGCCAGTTGCAATAACGGCAGGAGTTTTCACTTCCATTCCGCTTGCTATGATAGCGGGAGTTTTCACTTCCGTTCCATTAGCAACAACTGCGGGAGTTGTAATATTTCCGCTTGCGTCGGTAACGGCGGGAGTAATAGTTTCGCCAGCCAAATAAAGAACTTGCGCTTGAATAACGTCACCCTTTGTATAAAGAACTTCTGGCGTAATTACCTCTCCGACCATATAGTTAACGGCGGGTTTATTATACCTACGGTAACTATTTGAAGATACTACTTGAACTACTACGCCAGTAGGCGACAATAGAACAATATCATAGCCAACCAAAATTTGTTTTTGCTTGCCATCAATTAAGATTTGCCAAAATTGCGCTTGCTTATTTAAGCCTGTTGCGGTATCTACCCCGAAGTCTTTTGTTCCGTAAACGTCCATTGTTTTTATTTTTTTTTAAAGTTAATAATTAATTTAATATAAAGTAGCCCATATTCCATTTGTAGTTGCGGCGTAGCCAGTTGTAGCCGAACTTACCGTTGTAGGAGGCGTTGCGCCGCTAAACGTATTTAGCCTAGCCTCCGTAAAAGAATTATTTGTGAAATCAAGCACGCTCATACCAGTTTGGTAAGCCGTACTAACCGAAGAGAATTTAAAAGGGCCAGAACCCATTGTGCTGGCCATATAAAACACTATGTAATACACGCCCGCTGGCGCCGCACTAGAAGAGTAGTTGTTTAGACCTCCAAATGTTAAAGATTGATTTCCGCTATTTGCTATCCAAGTAACCGAACTAGAAGAATACGCTTGCAATGTTAGAGTTCCCGCCGAATAAGAGTATAGCGCAACTCCGCAATAATTTATAGAAGAGGAGCCAGAGGCAGGTTGGTAGCAATTATATTTTACGCCAGTTAGGGTGCTTGCCGTTGATAGGTAAACTCCAACAATATATGCGTAACCGCTACTTGCCGTAGTTCCCGCTCCAATCATTGGCGCTGTAAGACCTATTGGCATTGCCTTTATTGCAGAGCCTAAAGTTGAATAAGCATTTATAGAAGTTCCTTGAGCCGTTCCCCAAGAGGCGTTACCGCTTGCGTCGGAAACTAAAACTTTACCTAGGGCGGGAGAGCCATTTGTGTACTTAAATTGACCCGACATAGTTGTTATGCCAGTAGAGGTTGCTAACGAAATCCAATTGGTAGTTCCAGTTAATGAGCCAAGTATGATATTTCCGCCCCTAGAAGAAATCATTGTAGTTCCGCCAGCTGTATTGTCTAAATAAGCCGCCCCCGAAGCCCCTGGAGCCAAATTACCATAACTTCCATATCCAGAAGTAACCCAACCGTATTCCGCACTTCCGTTCATTACCCTAGACAATCCGTTGGTCGCCGTGTTTATGCTAATTCCACTAAGGGTTTGAGGCGCTCCAATTGTCAAATATCCAGCCGAAGGTGCGTGAACTCCTAACATACCAACGCCTCCGTTGTCCATACAATTGAAAGTCTCAAACGAACTAGAATTGTAAACTCTAAAAGAAGAGTAAGTAGAGCCGCTTGTTCCGCCTTGCACTTGAACCTTGGTGTCGTTTCCTGGAACCATACCAAAAGCCGAATATCCTCCGTCGTTTATTATTAAAGTTGCGGTATTGGAAGAATTTTCTACTCTTAATGTACTTGAAGTTGTAGCGCTTGTAGTGCCTGTTATATGAAATGCGGCGGACGGAGCATTTTGATTAATACCAGCAAAACTATTTGAAGTATTAATTGTTAATACGTCCGTTCTAGTATCTGCATAACCTAATCTAATTTTTCCTCCTGCCGTCTTTAAGGCGATATCAATAGATGACAAATTCGCAATATAAGAAGAATTAGAAAATCCATAAATATTACTATATCCGCTTGAAGCCTGACCTATGTAGGTGTTAAATCCGTTTCCTCCAAAAACAATTTGTCCGTTTGTGCTTGAACCTGTTGTGTTTACGGCAATAGATGGCGTTGAAGCGGTAACATTTAAATTTCCTCCTATTCCGCCAGAAGTAGAGCCTATCCAAACAGTATTGTCGTTTTTACAAAGGAGTGTAGTATTACCATTTGCACTTTGCGCCCAAAACGCATAATTACTACTTGTGTTATCCGTACCTACAATTGTTAATAAAGGATTTTGAGGAGTAGTATTAATACCTATATGACCGTCATCTCTAATAATCATTGAGGCTACGTTATTACTACTCTCTACTCTTAGTCCATAAGTTGTTGTACTAGTGTTTGTTCCAGTACCAGTAACGTGCAATGCGGCAGTTGGAGTTCGTTGATTAATGCCCAATTTAAGCGTTCCGCTACCATTACCTATATTGCCTAAGTTAGAGCCAGTTACATATTCTCCATATCCAGCCACAAACGTATATGAATTAGAGGTATATGAACTGTTACCACTATTTGCACCGATGAATGTATTATAATTTCCAGTTACATTATATTGATTGGCATAAACCCCTAAGTCTGTATTGTATCCACCACCATTTAAAGCTACTGAACTATATGAGCCTATTGAGGTATTGTTTGAACCATTTGTATTGTTAAATTGTGACTCATATCCTATTGAACTGTTGAACTGCCCAGATGTTAAAGCATACATAGAGAAGCGACCTATCGCGCTATTATCCACCCCACTAGATAGGTTATACATTGAATTGTGACCTATTGCCGTATTTTCAGAACCGCTAACATTGTTTATATATCCTATACCATTTCCAATAAATGTATTCCTTTGGTTAGATACCGAAGTGAATGAGGGCGCAATATTATTTCCTATAAATACATTGTTACTATTTTGAACATATCCAGTATTATAACCGAAATACAAAGAGTTTTGAGACTTAGAGATGCAACCGCTAAACGTACCGTTAACCTTAAACTGCAAGTCAACATTATCGGTTGTTCCAATAAAATTTGTTCCTGCTGTTGTTCCGCTATTACCTGTTAAAGACCAACCGCTACCTGCAGGAGCGCTCCAAGTAGCATTTCCGCTAGCGTCGGAGGTTAAAACATACCCGCTTACTGGAGTTCCGTAAGTGTATTGTATTTGACCCGCTACGCTTAAATTTGAAGTGACTTTTACGCTACCGTTAGCATATATGGCGTAAGCGTTTGTAAACGTAGTGTAAGTTCCGCTATTAGGAGCATCTACATAAAGACCGATTGCGTTAGTTACCGTAATTAAATTTCCGTTAGTGTCCATTGTAGCCGCACCTATTCTCGCTATTGTTGCGAAGCTAGTTGTACCAGCGGCGGTAGTGTTGTCAATATAATTAGAGCCAGGCTTAACCCATAGTGCCTTCGGAGAAGATAGAGTGTAATATAAGTTAGGGGAGGCGTTTATTTCTAAAACGGCGTTTGCGGCGTAATTGTTTAATCCAAAGTTGTAGCCGTATGTAGAATTACCAAATTGAGCCAAAAAGTTATTTGTAACCGTAGTGCCTCTACCTAGTGCTATTGAAGTTGTTTGACCCGCATTTGAAACTCCAGTGCCAGAACCTATTAGTACGTTAAAAGTACCAGTAGTTAAAGTCGATTGAGCCGATTGAGCGCCTATAAAAACATTGTCAGTTCCCGAAGTCAAAGCGTTACCCGAAAGAGCGCCTATTGAAACGTTCCTTGCTGAAGACGAAGTTATATTTTGTAGTGCCGAGTAACCTATGCCAGTGTTTAATAAAGAAGCGGTTGTTAAATTAGGAGTAATATAGCCTAAGTAAGTATTGCCCAATGAGGAGTTGCTACCCCAGCCTATACCTCCCGAATATTGAGTTCCGACTTTAAATTGAAGACCGCTACCAGTCACTTGAGAAGTATTGCTAGTAGAGTTTATTGTGAATATAGTTCCCGCCCCCGAATTGCCGTACAATGTAGTAGCGGAGGAGTTTGCTAAATATATAGCCGTTACGCTAGAATTACCTAGCGTTACACTATTTGAAGCCGAAGCAATTGCGCCATAACCTATTGCCGTTCCATTTGCAATAACATTAGAAGAAACGTCAGCGCCAGAACCAATTAAAGTGTTTTGACTATTGTTAACTACCGTAAATCCCGCTTGATAACCAAGGGCAGTATTGTCATTTCCTCCTAAATTTGCATATAAAGCATTTGTTCCAAAGGCGTTGTTTTTTTGCCCGCTAGTGTTTGTATATAAAGCGCTTGAGCCAAAAGCATTGTTGTAACTACCTGTTGAATTATAAAGCGTATTGTATCCAAAAGCGTTATTGGAAGATATTGAAGAACTAGATAGAGTTAAAGCGCCATATCCAAAAGCGGAATTTGAACTACCAGTTGAATTGGCGTATAAAGCGCTCCAACCAAATGCTGTATTGAAACTTCCTGTTGACCTAGAGCCGTTTGATTGATAGCCAAAAGATTGATTTGACGAAGTGCTTAATCTTCCGCTTTCAATATTGTTTATTTTAAAAACCAAGTCAACGTTATCGGTAGTTCCAATAAAGTTAGTGCCTGGCGTTGTTCCACTATTACCAGTTAGCGACCAACCGCTAGATGGCATATTGCTCCAAGTGGGCGCTGAAGAGCCGTTGCTAGTCAATATTTGCCCAGCCGTTCCCGCCGAGGTTATATTCATAGCCGTTCCGTTTGCGTAAACAACTCCTCCTGCATTATAATTTGCGGTTGAGGCTAATAAACCTATTTGCTCTCTCGTGCCGTTAGGCGTAAAATAAAGCACATTTCCGTAGAACTCAAACGCTCCAGTGAGTTGAGACAAAAGACCCGAAGAGCCATTTGTCAAATATATAGGAGCAGAGCCAACGACTCCGCTAACCGAGTTTAGTGTAATTTGACCAAAGCCCGAAGACGTATTGCGAAGTCCAGTAGAGTCAAAGAACCAACTAGGTATTAAATTTCCCGCACCTAAGCCTAGTGAATTTGCGCTTGTTGTAAGCCAAGCCGAGTTTGAAAAGAACGTAGCGCCACTACCACTTATGCCGATTTGCAAATAATTTGCGACGTCGTTTTCAAAATAAATCCTAGATAGTCCGCTAGAGTTTGTATTGTAAATTCTTTGACCAAAGCCAGAACTTATATTTGAAGTTAAGTATATGGCGTCGCTAGTTGTAGAGGCGTTCGCTCCAATATAAATACCGTTTCCGTTGTATTGAAAACCCGCATTGGTTATAGAGGTAGTTCCGTTCCAACCCGCCAAATATCCGCTAGTTCCGCTACCCGAAACGTAAGCAAGCGCTGGTATATCTGCCGCAACTAGCCCTCTAAAAGAGGGCGTACCGCTTGAGCTGTTAGGAGAAGCAAAAACTAAATTTGCCGATTGGTTATTTAAAGAAGCGGTTAAAGTTCCACTACTTGTCACTGGGCTATTTGAAACGGTAAATATTGAAGGCATTGCCAACCCTACGCTAGTAACACTACCGAAGCCTGTTCCTATTGCAATCCTTACGTTTGAATTATTAGTGTAGTACAAATACGCTCCATCAAATTCAATAGCGCCTATTTGCTTTGTAGATAGTAAAGTTCCCGCCGTTAGCATTATCGGTGCGCTATTAGCCGAACCGTCGCTAGCCTTAAGCATTAATTGCGCTTGAGCGGTTGTCCTAAAATTTGTAAGGTTTCCATTAGAGTCAATTCTCCAATTTTCTACGCCGTTAATATCGGTGCTAAAAATTAAATTGTGAGCCAAGGCGTCATTAACCCCAGTTAAAAACCAAAGGTCTCCTCCATAACTACTTAGCGCCGAATTGTTAGGCGAATAATAGCCGCTATAATAACCTCCATTAGTTCCTGCGTATGTATATAATTGAACTCCGCTACCCGCGCCGTAAGTTGATTGAGCGTAAAAACCAGTAGAGCCTAGGGCGGTATTTGAAATAGACCAATTCGTGTAATAAGAAGTAGATATTTTATTTCTAGTTACCGAAGTTCCAGTTAATGCGTTTATAGGATTAAGAGCGCTTGCGGCAGTTCCGACGCCAAGACCATAGGTATTTCCAGTTAAGTTTGCATAGCCTTTTAATACGGTTGTATTAGACCATACGGCTAGTTGAGGAGAAGCCCCGCTACCTGTAACTGGATTAATTGAAGGGTCGTTTGATTGGTTTAATATCCATTCAACGTTACCCGCAATCAAAACCTCCGCCGAGCCGTTATTGTACGCTATTTGTGTGCTTGCTCCGCCGTTAACTACGTTTCCGCCTAGCGTTGCAATTGATATTGGATTAACCGAGGCAAACCCGCCTACGTCGTTTATATAAAACCTCTTTGGGTACAAATCCATTCCTTGTACAAGAATGTTTGGCAAATACAAGGTAATAGCACCAGTTGACGTATCTATGTTTAAAATATCATCATTGGTTGCAATTAAGTATTGCCCTAGGCTACCCGAAATATATTTTGTATTCTTTGGACTAGACGCAGTTTGACTCATTGTTTATATTTTTATTCGTCCGTTAGCGCACTATCGCCTAGGACTTGTTTTATCGAAAGTTCTTTTACAAAAGTTTGCTTTCCGCTTTCCGTTTTATAAAGATAAAATCCTGGAGCGTAGTCTTCTTTTGGCTTAATAATTACAAAGAAGTTTTTTTCTTCGGTTTGTAAAAAATCTCCAATGTTTTCTAACGTCTCTTGGATAGTGTCTTTAACCATTTGCTCTTTGTCGAACAATCCGCCTAATAAACTCATATTTCTATTTTTTTTTGTTTAGTACAAATTTAGCAAATTAACAAATGTAAATAGATTTTTTATTAAAAATCTTCGTTATCTCCGCCGTCTTCTTTTGGACTAGGAGTCATTAATTCTTTTAGATTTGTCTCATAAACAAACGGCAATTTAAAAGCCATTCCGTAAGCCCTTATATCAATATTCATATCGAATTTCACGGCGACCTTTTCTCTATTGACTAAAAAATCGGCGGCGCTTTTGCCTAGTATATCTAATCCCGATTTGTAGTTAGCGACAATATTAACACCTATCATTGAAACAGAGTTTGGCTTAATTAAATTTTCGGCTTTATTGACAACTTTAGCCATTTGCTTGCCATTTATAAATACCGTAATATCCTCTCCAACAATAGTAAACTCTAAACTACTTTTGTTTTTAAAAGCAATGTAAATATTCAAGTCAATATCTTGAAGACTTATTTTATTGACCTTAATGCGCTTTACTTTTATTTTGTAGCCCATTAATTGACGGTATTGATAATAGAGGTATGCGCCTCCAATGCCAAGCGTAGCGCCTATTGCAATAAGAATATTCTTAAGTTTCATAATTACTTCAATTTAGCAATCAAACTTTTTGCTCTATCTTCTACAACAGCCATTAATCCAAGAACTCCAAGAATAATTACGCCAACTTTAACGGCGTCCATTATTTCTATGCGAGTTATTTTTTGGTTTATCCTTACCAACTTTTCGTCGGTAGATAGTTTTTCAAACTCCGCTTTTGTCATTGGTTATTTTTTTGTTTTATAAATATCCGCCAAGGTCGCTATTCCAAAAAAGAAAAACAATAGCACCGCTGCGGTTTGTATATGATTTTCAACCTTCAATACTTGCATATCTTTTTTTAGGTCGTTATAAATCTCTTCGTTTGTCATTTCTTGCTTAATTTGAATATCGCAAATCCAATTCCGCCTAGCAAAGCCGTTACGCCTAACGCAATTCCAACTTTTGCGCCAGTACTCATAGGCTTACTTCCGCCTACAATTGCTGGCTTGCCCGTTTGAGCAAGAAGGCTAGATAGTTGAGCGTCGTCTTGAGCGGTTTCTTTTGCTAGCCTAGCGGTTTCTTTTGCGGCGTATTTTCGTTCGGAGGCTTTTCTTTTTGCTTTTCTTAATCTAGCCTTTGCCCCAAAAGTGTTGCTAAATGCGTTTACTAAGCCTTCTCCAAAATAATTAGAGTGGTCTTCGCCGTCCGCTTGGTAAAAGTCGCCCTCTTCCGCAAAGTTGTTATTTTCGGTATAGCGCTTTGTTATAGGCGCTTCTCCGTTAAGATAGTCCATTTCTACTACCTCTCCATCTAGGCTACTATAATCCCTTCTTTTGCCGTCGCTTAAGGCTAGGTGCTTGCGCTTTGCCGCTAAAAACTTTTGCGTGCAAGCGGGACAGGGCGTATTACGTTTTTCTTCGCCTTCAAAATCTGAAAAATCCCCCTCTTCAATAAAGTTTTGATTTTCAGAATAGCGATTTGTAATCGGTTGCTCTCCGTTTAAGTAGTCGTATGCTAAAATATCGCTCTTATTCATAGCATTATCTGTTTTTAAATTTATTGTAAACAAAATAAGAGACAAGCACGGCAATCGCGCTTATCGCTATTGTTGGTATTGGGTTCTCTTCCGCAAACTTAATCCCAGCGGCGGCAACGCTTTTTAAACTACCAAAAAGTTGCTCAATTTTTTTTCCTCCTTGAGCAATCAAAGAGTTTGGCGCTGTACCTTTTGCTAAACCTTCTTTTGTTCTTGAGTTTATTGCTATTTGCGCCAATGCGTCTGGGTCGGTAGTTCCATCTGCAACTGCGTCATTAATATCTTTTGCAAATTTTTTAAACCAGCCCGCCCCATTCCAAGTTGCATACGCAAAATGAAAAAGTAATCTTGAGTCTCCTTGAACAATCGGCTTTGCTTTGTCGGACAAATACAAGTCGCTCATTCTCGAAAATTCAGGGTATATCATTTGTGAGGCTAAGTCTTTTAATTGAGGCGCTAAATTTCCGCCTTTATAATTCCATTGCCAATTAGTTTTTGCATTAGCGTTGTCAATTAAATTCCAAAATTGTTGACCCGCTTGCGTTGTATTTATTGAGCCGCCTTGCCTTCTATCAATACCAAACATAGTCTCTCCGCTGTTAGAATAGCGAGAGTCCTTTACCCTTCCATCTTGAAGCATTAAAGGGTGGTAATAGCCGCCTTCTAGCGTATCTATTACTTGAGTTGTTATTGAGTTGAATGTATCTTTATCTACCATTTTAATTTACCTTGATGTAAACGTTTGTGGTTGGCACTCTTAATTCGTTTCCTTCGTTATCCATAACCCAAAGCCTATTACCGCTTTCGGAGTTAAACACCAAGCCCAGCAATTCGTTTTGCGTTTTTGTTTGCCGTACAACTTTTCCTAGTTTGTTGTAAATAGGCAGTCCAATATTTTTTGAATAAGCCAATTTGCCGTTAACAAATTTAGGGCTTTCTTCTAGCAATGTTTGAGCGGGCAATAGCGTAGCACGCAAAGTTTCTACTTTGAAAATATCCTGCCTAGGTTGCTGAATAGGTTTTTTAGTAGAGGATATTATTGCGCCGTCGGCGTTTGAGATTTTAGTTAACGCCTCAAGTTCGCTTTTTAGTTTCTCCCTTCTAACTAAAAGATAACCTATTACGCCTACCCCTAATAGGACTCCTCCAATTTGGAGTAGGCGCTTTTGGTTTTCCTTTGTCATTGCGATTAGGCTTTAACTGTGTCAGCGGTTGGAACTGACTTTGCCGCAACTAACTTTGAGTTAGCGAAAGCGCCAGCCAATACACCAACAACAACTGCCGCTCCTAAACCCCAAGTGTGCAAATGAGCAACTTTTTTACCAATGTAGTAACCTGCCGCTGCACCAACTACCGCACCAATTGGGTGAGTAGTTACGTTGTTTAATTGTTTTTTAAGCATTGTTTTAGTTTTTTAATTGTTTTTACTTACTTACTACTTGCAAATTTGCAAGTTTCTTCGGTTGAATTAACTACCTATATCTTTAAATTATCGTAATCTTGCTGTGTAATTTTACGTCTACTTACGCCACTTAAATTTGTGTCGTAGCAATCAATGTATTTAGCCGTCAATAGTCCAGTATTCCAAACCTTAGAGCAAAGAGCCTCAAATGTAGAGTCTCCGTAAACGCCGTCTAAATCCAATGTAGTTCCAAACTTGCTATTTAAAAATCTTTGCACGTCGTAAACCTTCTTACCCTTGCCTCCGAACGCTATTGGAAAAACGCCATCTGGCAATGCGTCGTATGCGCTCTTCTCAATTATTTTTTGCCCCCCTACGTTTGTGTTAGGGTCTTTTATTTTTGCGTCAAGAATATCGTTAATTTTTTGAATTTCTTTTTTGTTCCTAATTCTACGAATAGTCAAAAAAGCGGTAGCGCCCAATACAATACCAAGCCCTATAAATATTTTCGTTTTCCGTTTCATTATTTTGCGTATTTAATTGCTGTTCCTACTGATTTCATAGGGTCTTTGGCAATGTGGTAAACCATCATTCCTAAACCTCCTATTACTATGACGCCTATTGCAATACCAGTGTATTTGCCTACGTTTAATAAGTTACCCGCAAAATCCATAACTCCGCCTCCAGCGTCTACTACTTTATCCCAAGCGGACTCGCTTATAGTTATGCCTTGAGACTTTAAGTAGTTTCTTAAGTCTAGCGTATTTGCGGCGGTCGAGCCTCTCAATTTCCAAGCCTTCAAAAATAAATTGTTGGCGTCATTGCGGCTATATCTTTTAGCCATATTCTTGTGCCAATTAATCCAATCTTCGCTTTTTGAAGATTGAGTAGGTATAGTGCTAATTGCGTCTGTCATTGCAATGTTTTTTTAATTTGAAATTTTTGTTGACTTAAATATTAAACTTGAGTAAGGTTGTCCAAACATTTCCAAGTCGCTATTGTTTGTATAAACTATTTCTACCTCTTGACCTTGAGAGAATTTAGCAAGAACGTTTCCGTACAAATAAAGGGCGCCAGTGTTTTGAGATAATTCTTTTCTTGCTACGTCTAAAAAGCCAGAACCCATTAAATATAAACCAAGTTGAAACGAGCCTGTATTGCCGTATGTAGGAGTTAATACACTACCGTTAGCCCAGCTAGGAGTAGAGCCGTTTGCAATAAATACGCAACCAGTAGTGTTCATAGTTCCACTTACAACGTGGTATGAAGCGCCAGTAAAATTGTCGCCAGCATTGTATTGTGTTATTGTGTATATTCTATTTTGAACTGGCGTTCCATTGGTTATACTAGGAGCGTTAACTACCCAAGGAGACCACAAAGTATTGCTATTGTCGGAATAAAAAGAGGCTGGACTACCCGAATTTAGTATGTAGCCTATTTGCATTTGCATATAATACCAACCGCTAGAAGGTATTGTAAATATGCCAGTAGGTAAATCAAAGTTCGCTACCGATTGCCCCGCACCGCTTTTGCTATCGAAGTTTCCAAAAATAGTTCCGTCGGTTAAAGACTGAAACGGAGAGTCGTATTTAAACGGCTCAAGTTGATTTGTTCTTTGGCAATAAGAAGTATTTGAGTTCGTCAAAGATTTTACCGCCAATAAATACTCGTTTAATATTGAATTTGCGGTTATATTATAGCCGTTTGAAATAGGCGTTGATATAACTTGTATTGTGTCAGTGTTTCCGCCTGTAACTACCGTACCGCTTGCAACTCCGCTTGATATTGTTGCTACAAAACTTGTATCATTCAATATTTCAATCATTGCACCCTCTCCGTTTTTATTTAAAACTAAAGAGGATAGCGAATTTATTGTTTGAGCGACGCCATTACTATTAACTCCTGCGTTTATTGTAATATTGTTTACACTTGCGTTATTTGAAATATCTACTATGTAAAGCCTCCAAGTAGTTAGCCAATACGAAGGAGTTATAGAGTTTAAATTTATTACAACTGGCGCTCCGCTAGTGTCGCAATTCAAAACAACGTCGTCCGCAAAAACGGTAGGAGTTCCGCTCACGGTTCTAATGTTGTTAGGATATTTCGTTGTATTTAAGTTCATACGATTATTTTGTTTTCTCTAGCCTCTTTTAAAAGCAATTTTTTCAACGAAACTTGTTTGTAATAAAAACATATTGTAACCGTCATTCCAGCAAGAACTTTGTATTGTATAACGTCCATTCCGTCTGGCACAAAAGGTCTATTTAATAATTCGCTAATATTCATATATGCAATATCGGGTTGGTATTGCATTGTGTCAATCGACAAATTAGGGTTTAAAGGGTTTATATAAGTTTCGCCGTCTATGTTTTTGTTTTTAACAATCATTGCTTGAGCCAATTGTTTTGACAATAACGAAGGGCTACCAACTGGAGGCGCTGCTACAATTACCGCATTTGCAATCATTGTAGGATTGGCGAGCAAATTAAACAATACGTCCGAATACTTTAAATTTGGAGAGCCAGCGACCTCTATTTTGTCATTAAGGTTCAATGACGTAGAGTATAAATAATCTAGCGGCATTGAAGGGTTGAATAACTCTAAATTAAAATCAACGGCGGAATTATTGTTAAATACAAAAATCAATTTCTTTAACTTCTTGCCTTTGTAGTAGCCCATACTACGAATGGCATTTTTAGAAGCGTTTTCCGATAAAATAAATTTATTAACGCCTTGCACTATCAACTGCCTCTCCCTAGGAACGGTTATTTTCGACAACACTTTTTCGCCTCCGTCTATTTTTGCGTTATGCTCTACGCCTATATCGTTCTTTGAGTCAAAAAAATGCTCTTCCGTGCTAGCCCTTTTTGTTGCAATAGGAGACGCTTCTTTGGGTCTTGAGCGCTTTGCTACCTTTTTATCAATAAACCTGCTTAAACGGCTAAAAGACTTCTTAAATCCGCCTTTAACATTGTCTTTGAATTGCGCAAAATCGGTATTCATTACCGAATTGTCAAAATTGTCCCCTTGGTTATACTCTACAATAACGTCTCTATCTCTAGGAACAATTACTTTTTGTTTTATTTCGGAAAATTCGCTCTTGAAATCTTTGCCATCGAATTGAGAAAAGTCGACGTTGTCAATTAATTTATCGAAATCAAAGTTTTGATTAGCGGCAATGGAAATAGGTTCAGAAATACCTAATATACTTCTGTTTAATTTAGCATAATCGACAACTTCGTCATTTCGTTTCATCAATTTAATTTTGCGAACTCTTGGTTTTCAAACTTTTGAATGTAGTCGTTAATCTTCCTCATTCTAGTCATATTAGCCTCGTTTTGAGCCTTCAAGAAGACGTTTGCGAATACGCAAATTGCATCAATCTTACTAAACCCTAAACCTAGGTAAATATACAAAGCATTTATGTCAGCACCAATTTCATTTGAAATTTCAAGTCCGATATTTGGATTTTTAAACTTGTGAGAAAACTCGTGCAATAAAATCATCATTCTCATTGCAACGGTATATTTATCAAAAGCCGCTTTTGAAACGTCTATCTTACCAGTAGAGTGACCAATCCTTGCGGGCGTGCGCAATACGTTGCCCGATAGTGGGTCTCTAATAACGTCGTAATACATTATGTTAAAATCTCCCTTTGTAAACAACAAGCCCTTTGAGTTTGGGTTTCTAAAGCCAGATATTTGACAAAACGGTATTGATAAATCTAAAAAGTCTTTTGTTTGTGCGTCAATCCAAACGTTATAACTTCTTAATTGACCCTCCTTTAATATGACTTCAAAGTCTTGGTCTTGTGGCATTGCGGAGTTTAGTACGCCTATAAATAAAACTTTTGGAGAAACAGGAAAACTAAAATAAATAGTCCTTTCGCCGTCAACTTCTACAACCCTATCGGCGTATTTTGAGTTACGCTTGCCGTAGTCTTCCGCCCAAGTACGAAAAACCTTTTTAGTCTTTGTCTTAATGGTAATATAAAGACAAAATTTCCTATTGTCGGATTGATAGATTTGTTTCATTTATTTAAAAGTTGCTTTGTAGATAATTACTCCCGCTAGCATACCGATTGCAACGCCTCCTATGGTGCAAGGTACGCATTTCTTCATATTCCAAACAGCGACTCCGCCTATTGCAGCGCCGATTGAGGCGTATATAAATACTTTTTTATTTTCCATTTTTCTTTTTTGAAAAGTGATAAATTCCAAAGCCAACAATACCAGCAACTACTACTCCGATAGCAATTTTAGCGCCTGTACTCATTCCTTTTTTCTTTGGCGCTTCGGCTGGTGCGCTCGTGCTAACTGGAACGTCGTTAGTTGCGTCGCCTTTCTTTTTAGTTCCAAATAAACCGCCAATAGCGTCAAGTATTCCAGAACTTTGAATTTTAGAGGCGGCGTCCGCTACTTTTTGCAAGCCTTTCCCTTCTGCATTTGAAGACTCCGCACCGTCGGCGTTTACAAAATTCTCTCCGACCGCACTAGAGAACTCGTCTCCGCTAGCGCCGTAAGAATTACGCCTATTGTGTTTTGCTAATGCACGCTTAGCCTCTTCGATAGCCAAAGACGTAGCGCTATGAAACGTTCCTTCTAGCGAATTAACTTGACTAACAAGGTTGCTAAACACTCTAGCGACGTGATGGCTTCTGTTAGCCCTTAAAAAAGCCTCAATTTGACCTTTTACCTTTTCGGGCGAATTGTACTTATGCAAATGAGAGCCAAGGATATTTAAAAAGTGCAAAGCCTCTTCGCTATGACCGCTTTCGTAGCCAGGATTTCTTGTTGGCGCTACCGAAGGGTTTGGAGCATAAGAGGCAAAGCCTCTAGGCGCTCCGTAGCCTCTCCAACCCATAGGACTTACTCTTGCCGCTCCTCTAAAATTGCTTTCGCCCTCGGCGTTTGCAATCTTTTCTAGTTTGCCGTTAGACTCAACTAGTATAGGGTATTCTGTTGTTATATCCATTTTAGTTTGCTTTTTTATGAGTTAATGCTCCTACTAACGCCATTCCTACTACAAGAACCGCACCTCCGATAATTACTTTTTTAGTTGTACTCATTTCGTTCAACTTTTGCATAAAAGTTTTTTTGGTTGCGCCCGAAGTCGTAGCGTCGGTTTGCTTTGCGGTTGAACTTGCGCTTGTAGAGTCCGATTTTGCGGGCGCTGGCGTAATGCCTTGATACTTGCTACCTAATGCGCTCCAAGCGGCGGTAGTTTTAACGCCAAATATTCCGTCAACTACTAACGCTGGCGTGTAACCTTGAGAGTTAGCCCAAGTTTGAAAAGCCGAAACTTCGTCTGCACTTGAAGTTCCGTCTAAATTCCAAAACATATCAATATTGGCGTAACCTTTTTTATTTACATAAACTGGGTTGATTGTCTTTACGTTCATTGTCTTTTGATTTTACTTGTTTTTAATTCTATAAACTAAATACATACCAAGCGCCGCTCCCGCAACCGCTCCGTATATTCTATTTTTTTTATCAACGCTAACAATATAGCCTTGTTTTTCCGCAAAGTAAACTCCCGCAAATCCAATGACAGCGCCAATTATAGCGGAGTCGCCATATTTTAATTTTGACGGCGTTAACTTCATTTTGCCTTTTACTTCAGGCTTCTCTCCAACTTCGCTAGTAGCCGAAGTGCTAGCGTCGGCGCCAGATACAATTTCCTTTGTAGTTAATTCTTTGATTACGTCTAAGGATATTGGCAATACGCCGTCAACCAAAACTACCGCAGGCTTATTGTTTGCGTGCTTCATCTCTCCATTAACGGTATCGCCCTTTTTAAAGCGCTTAACCATAATTTTTTGAGGTTTGTCTGGTCTGCCAGTGTTTACAACGTAAGGTGCGTTGTAGTCCTTGTCAAATATGTATGTTTTAAGTGCCATTATTCGTTAATTTTAATTTTTTTTGCTTTAGCGGTATTGTATTTTTCATAAAGGTAAAAACCAATACCTACAAGTGCCAATCCTACTAAAATATTCTTCATTTTACTTCTTTTTTCTGAATATAAAATACGCTCCAACCGCTAGCGCTAAAACTCCGCCTCCAATTAACGCAATTTTCATATTGCTACTCATTCCGCTTTTATCTACGTCTTTTGCGCTATAATATTTAACGTTTCCGTCGTCGCCAGCCTCTCCAACTACTTCGTGAGCCTCATAGTCTTGACCAATCTTTTTAGCGCCTGTATTTGGGTCAGTTGACGCAACAATTGGTTTAGAAGGGTCTATATCCGATTTCTTAACAAAAACGCCTCCTACCTTAATTGTAGAGTCTGGAGGCAATTGACTAGCCTCGCTTGCGGATATTGTGGGTAATTCATTTTTAAATACGTCCTTGCCAGTCTTTGCGTCCTTGTGGTGTACTAACTTTTTAACTCCCGCCCCAACCTTTTTTGCTGCTTTTGCTACCCCTTTTGCAAATACTTTACTCTCTTTCACTACGAATTGCTCCGCAACTACAATGGCGTGACCGATAGCCTTTACGCCAGCAACTATTCCGTGACCAATAGCGCCCAAAATTCTACCTAACCTTCCCTTTTTCTTTGGCGTGGTAGAGTCGTCGTTGCTATCAACTCCCATAGGAGGCGCTGAATTTGTAGGGTCGCCTCCAGTTGCTTGAGAGTATTCATACGCTCCGTATAGTTCGTATTTAAACCTAGGCGCTTTTACTATAATCATTTTTTACCTCCTTTTCTTTTTTTATACAAAAGAACTCCGATAATAACCAATCCTATTCCAACAATAGAACCTCCCGCTATTAGCGCTATTTTTGTTATTTTAGCCTTCTCCGCTTTGTCTTTTGCGGCAGCCTCAATCTGAGCCCTTCTTTGGTCGGCTACTTGTTGCATTAAAGCGCTTTTCGCCTTTTGCCTTTCTACGGCAGCGTCTATTGCGCCGTACTTGCGTTTTTGTATTCCAGACAATATTCCACTACCCAAAGTCGCCAAACCTCCAATAGCGCCCGCTATTCCTCCTCCAGCACCTCCCGCTAAACCAGCCAAAGGCGAGTCTCCGTCGGCATTTGAATAGTCTCCGCAAAAAGAACTTTTAAGTGAATTGTAGCAAACCTTAACTCCGTCGTCGCTTATTTCGCTAGTGCCGTCGGCATTGCTAGTTTTATTATGCAAATTAACTAGATAAGCCGTGCCTAATAACAATTTTTGATTGATTACGTTTTTAGTGTATAAGTCAATCAATTGAAGGTCGCTCATTGAGTCGTCGGCATAAACTCCGCTAACGTTCAATAAGTCTATAAAGTCTTTTCTATTATGAACAATAATCTTACTCAACTCTTTAAGAATAAGCAAGTTTATTGCCGTAGAACTATTGTTCTTTTGGTATAGAGCGAGTTTATTATGAAAATCTTTGTTCATTTTCAATGTTTTAAAAATGTATGCGCCGTTTTATTAGCGCATACAAATTATTTCTTACTAAACTTGCGGTAAGCAATTATACCCGCAACCGCTAGTCCAGCGCCAATTGCAACGTAAGTCCAATTGATAGCGCCTTTCTTTTTATCTCCAGTTGCGCTTGATTGCATTTCAACCAATGTAGCCCTAGGTGTTTCAGAGCCATCAAAGCCCGCCGTTCTTTCGGCTGGTATTTCAATTCTTTGGTTTGAGAATTGAGGCTTCAAGTTACTCTCAACAGCCGTTCCTCTTGGAGCGTCAACAAAGTCTCTATTGGTAGGCGTTTCAGAACCTCCTCTATTCGCTCTCATTCTACGCTTTCTTTCGGCAAGACCCATAACGTGGCGCATTGCTCCATTAACTTGCATAGCCCTAATCTCGTCTTCTTGACCTTGAGGCGAATGATAAGAATAAAGAACCTCTTGTAACTCTCTGCCTTTTTGAGTAGCAACGTTTGCCCTATCAAGGTGCATAGCCCTATTCTTGCTAATGTAAGCCGCCTCTTCTGGAGAGGAGTTTCTTAGCATAGAGTTAAGCCTACTAGCTTCAAGGACGTGCCTTTTTGCGCTTGCTTTTAGCCTAGCAATTTCGGCTACAAGTCTAGTAACTTGAGCGGGAACTACTCCGCTTCCATCAGCGGTATTATACCTTGCACGGCTTAAATCTTCTCCAGCAAAACCAGAAAAGTCTTCCGCCTCGTACTCCTCAATACTCTTCGTTCCGCTTCCGTCAAAACCTTCTGAGTCTTCTTGAGGCGCTCCGCCGTCTCCCATTTGTTGGGCTTCAGAAGGCACTGGCTCTTCCGCGCCTCCTTGCGGTGCGTATTGTGGCGCTCCGCCATCGGTAGGTGCTTGTGGCGCGCTTGCGTCTTGAGGCGCTCCTGCGCCATCGGTAGGTGCTGGTGCGCCTCCCTCCTGTGCGTATTTTGCGGCGGCGTCACTTTGTACGTCACCCAAACCTTCTTGACCAGTTTGCTGATTATACATTGAAGCCTCTGCGTCAGCAACCTCTTTTTCGTGTTGTCTTGCGGCACGCCTAGCGCGTCTCCTAGCACGTCTTTTGGCTCTACGCAACCTTGCTTTTGCGCCAAAAAACCAAAGGAAATTTGAATGTTCCCCAAACGCCTCTTCAAAAGAAACTACTGTATCAGTAGACCCTTCCGTAGCGCCTTCTTTTGGGGATAATTTTACAACTGTTGCACGTTCCATTTGAATACTTTTTAATGTGAACTAATTACTTTGAAGGAGTAATCTGGATTGAATGTTTGCCATTATCCATATAATAGCCAACTCCAAATCCCGCTATTGCGCCAAGGGCAATAAACATTGCAGATTTTTTCAAATCGTGCTTTTTGTGTTTGCAATAAGCAAATCCAGCAACTCCTCCGATAACCGCTCCGTACCATTTGTGTTTGGTAGATTTTTCGGCTACGGCAATATTTACTTTTGTGGCTGACGCTCCGTCCGCGCCTAATGTTACTTCAGCATTGTCCATTTTGATAGGTTTTATTTTGTTAAGATAAATTAATTGATTTTCTGTTGTGTAAAAAACTTTATATACAAAAGGCTTGCCCTTACGCAAGCCGTCGATATTTCTAATAAAACCGTTTACAACCGTTCCGTCTGGTATAGACTCTGCGCTCTCGGTAAAATTTTTATGCTCCTTGTTAGGTATAAGTATTGGTGCGTCCGCTATTACTTTTGCTTGTACTAACATTTTTTTCTATTTAAAATTAAACCAACAATAGCAACTACTCCTATAACGCCTACCGTTACCATTAACGTTTGTGCGTTAACCTTACTTCCAAAAAAACCAACGTTTTCGTTAGGCGCATTTTTAGCCTCTCCCTCGGCGTTTGAAAAGCCTTGTACGGCTATTCTCATTGCTTTACAATCTTCGCAACTACAATGCGCTGGAGGCGGAGGTAATACTTCTTGTTTTATAGCTACTACTTCGACAACCTTTTCTGGCTTCTCGTATTTTAGTAACCACTTTTTATGCGGGTGTATTTTTGCAAACTCTTTTTCAATTTCAATCTTACTATCATTAGAGTTAAAATATAGTTGAGCAAGTTGCTCCTCTAGTTCTTTGTAGCCTCTAGCAATGTAATTTGAGCCGTCGGGTTTTTTATACTTCTTGAGCAACTTAAAAGCGTCCTCGGTTGACTCGTTCGCTAGAAGAGCCATTAAGGTAATATCTTTCTTTTTGTCAATCGGTTTGCCCATTCTTAATTTGTTTTTAAAAGAACGCCCTAACCCCTTTTTAGTAGATAGGAGATTAGGGCGGTTCTCTTTTGTTATTGGACTACCAAATTAAGATTTGGTAATACCTTTAACGTCCTGAGTTGTTTGAATGATAACAGGAGCAACGTTACGTCCGCTCAAACGAGGCGCACGAGCTGTGTTCAAGTTATGACCGCCGTTAAGGATAGCCTTGCCTGACAAGATTGCTACTGGGAACATTGAAATTACTAGGGTTGCGTTAGCAATTAAATTGAAAGTGATTGAGGTGTTACCGTCAACGGTTACAGTCTTGGTAACGTCCAAGATGTCGCTTTGTTGTTGGTAAGCGTCACGCATAATCGACAAGTTCAAAGGAGAACTATATGACTTACCGTTGGCGTCAACGTGGTTGATGCTTAAGGTTTGAGTCAATTGGCTCGCAGTTGAAGATTGGAAACGCCATTTGCCAACTTTGAAGAACTTGTTGTTAGATTGCGCTAACAAACGTCCGTAAGTTCCACCTTGCAAGTTGGTAATGATAATACCAACGTTGTTTCCGTAATTCGCTTGACCAAAATTGTCATTGTAACCGAAAATGGTAGCGGTTAAATTACCAGCGGTTGTGTTTTGGAATTGGATAACGTATGGGTCTGACAATGAAGGTGCTTCAGCGCCTCCAGTTGCGAAACTCATTTGGTCTCCGTCGAAGAAACTCATTTGGTCTCCGTCGAAGTAGCTATCGCCTTCAGCGTTGTCGTAGGAGTCAAATCCTGACATACGTTCTGTGCCTGCGATGTAGCCGTGTAATTCTTTTTCTACTCGGTTCATTGTTTGGTTTTTTTTAACTTTTTAACTTTCTTTTTAGGTCGACTACTTGTTTGCTTGCGCTTTTAATTTTGAACTAATCATTACAAATCCTACAAATCGGCGTAGGTAGCAATTTTATTTTCAAAACAAAGAAGGACTATAAGTAGAAACTCCTCCTTGTGTTTACGCTATTAAGCCTTTGCCTTTGGAGCAAGGTGCTTAGCAACATAAACTTGGTGCAACGCTAAACCAGCCAAAACGGCTGCAAACGTTACTACGAATTTTACTCCGTTTTCTTTTGTGAATAAATGCTTCATTTTATTTACGATTAAGTAGGTTATCACTTTTTTAAAATTCTCGATTACAAACTTATGTAATAGCAACATGATTGCGAAATAAACAACTAAAACACTGCGCTTAAAAAAACGGCAAAAGCCCTATTTTTAGGGCTTTCCGTTGTATAGTATATGTATAATATGTTTATTTATAAGTAGCGCCAAATATGCCCCATTGTTGATTTTGATGGTCGCATATAACGCTAGTGTCGGAAAATATTTTTATGCCTAAAGTATGGCAATCGCCCGAAAACATTGAGTCTGGCGCTAAATCAACATTTTTATAACCTCTAAAACTAACCCTCTTTAACACTTCGGTTTTTATTAGAACGCAACCAAGACCAACAGAGCCTACTTCTTTTGTAGTTCCATCTATAAATATCAAGTCGTCTCCAATTTGCATTTGTGCAAAACCTATTTCATTCTTCTTTTCGCTAAATCTTATTTTTTGCTGTATCATTGGTTTTCTAAAAGAGCCGATATCGGTATAGTATATAGCGCCTACTATATCCTTTTTGTTTGACAGCAGCTTTTCTATAATAAACTCTTGAGGAAATACGTCTGACTCTAAATGAAGTATGTAGTCGAAATTATTTTCAATAGCGTATTTTGCGCAATCGTTATGTGAAATTGCAAGCCTTTCATATACGCTCATATCTTCGTTTACATTGCTTTTTATTGCTTTAAACTTTTCGGTAGCGCCAATTTTTTCCGCAAATGTATTCATAGTGCTTGCGTAGTTCGAATTGGTCGTATTTTCAAACAATACAATTTCAAAATTGTCGTATGTAAAAGACAGTACGTTTAAGAGCCAATCTTTAAAGCAGTAATCCTTTGTTTCGGACGTAGGCGAACAAACAAGAACTCTTGGACTTGCTATTTTTTTAGAAGTAATGCTCTCTCCCATAACTTAAATATATCTTCGTTTGACAATGTAGTTAGCGGTCTATTCGTTGACTCTGTTCCGTAAAAAGGTATTCCGCTTATTTCGCACTCGTCCTTAACAAGGCAATGAACCTCTTTTAGCGCCGAATGAAATACCGCACCTACTTGGCTATACATTTTTACCTTGTCCTCTTCAACGCCTTTGTATATAACCTTATCGCCGTCTATAAGCCTATGCACGCATTTTTCGTAGTAAGCCCTTGACGTTATACTACCAAAAACAAATACTTTATCGTAGTCTTCGTTTAATGCGCGCATAATTGATATATCAGTTTGTTTATTTTCGTCTATCGAACCAATAACTGCGGCAACCTTCTTATTTTCTTCTTTGTAACAAATTGGCAACTCTGGCTTAAACAAAGGTATTATATCATAATTGCCGTTGTACTTATGGAACGCCCTTTGCTTTTCGTTTACAAAAATGATTTTATTGTAAAACTTTGGCAATGATTTTATCTTGAATACGTCTTGCTCGTGAGAAACTAGAACCACTAGACCTTTTCTATTTTTAACCACTTCGCCCATACTAACAAAATGAGCAATTATCAAGTCTTCTTCTTCAATGCTTAATTTTTGAATTAACGCTCCTTTGCACTTATCCAAATGATATTGATTAGCGCCGTACATAGTAGCGTCGTAGCCGTGGTTATTTAATTGGTTTGTCAAATCAATTAAAGCGGTAGTAGAACCTCCTACCGCCGAATGACCAGTAATAATCTTAATCATTATATCAAAGATTTTATTTGCTTGTAAAAATAAAGCCTATTCTCGTCTTCGGATAGAGCTTCTTTGTTTAGACTAGAAAACAAACTTGCTAGCGCCTTATTTACTTTTGATTTTGCAAATGCAATTCTATAAACTTTGTCGTAGTCTCTATTCATTTCCTCAACCTCCTCAATAAACTTCGCTCCAAAACGAACTGCATAATTTGTTTTAATAATCAAAGCCCTATGCAATGCGTTTATTCGTTGCTCGTCTTCTATTATTTGTATTTTAACGTCGGGAGACTTTTCTGCAATCAACTTGTTTGCGCCCAATCTTTCATTTAAAGACTTTATAAGCGCTCTTGTTTGTTGTATATCGTAAACTAGCCCCTTAGTCATTTTCGTTCGGTACAATGTAAATAACACCCCTCCTTGCGCCTTCAGCACCAGTCTTGTCGTTGTAGTAATAATTAAAGCCATTGTGTTTTAAATAAATAGCCTCAATATGCTCCCTTATGTATTCGTAGTCAAATTTTTGACCCTTATATTCGTCGTAACCCAAATCTGTATTAGGAACAAAAAAATCGTGAATAACAATTATAGGAGGTAAGCGCCAATCATTTTTTGCAATAACTTTTAATTCGTCAAGCAATGGGCAATATTCTTGCCAGTGAGCGTCCAAGAAAAACATTACTCTGCCTTTGTCTCCAAAAATATCTAAGTCTTCTATATTCTCCTCAAGAACTTCCGCGCTATTTCCTAAATTAACTCCAACATTGCTAAATCCTATTAAATTATTTTTAGCCTCAAGATAGTTTTTTTCGTTAAACTCTATTGTCGCGACGTGTTCAACCATACTTGATAATGCTCTTGCCGTTCCTCCGTGGTAAGTTCCAGTTTCAATTACGCCTTTAACATTGTAGCGCTTGATTAAATTTTCAAATTCCGCTTTCATAATTCCGTCTCCCTCAAAGCCTTTCATATTTCGCTCTGCATATTCTTGTTCCGTCATAATTACATTCCTTTAAGTGTTAATATTGTTTTTTCATTTGCTCTCTCTGGGTAATATTCTACTTCTTGCCCCCATTGCCTAATAGCTCTAAAATCCAATAGGTTGTAGCACAATGACGCTACTGATTGGTCTTGCCTATGAAATAGAAAATTCGGGTCGGCGCTTTGGTTATCGTGAAGTTTACTACCTATTGCAGCGCCGTTCTTTATTAGTCTTATAAACATTGATAAAAATAAAGCACCGTTAGTTTGACTTGTGTCAATTCCAAAAATTCCGCTCGCAACCTCAATCATCTTTTCCGCTTGCCCTCTAGTCAATCCAGCAATTTGCAAAGACCTATCGCTACAAGTTTGTCGAAGATTATACTTGTTATCTATAAAATAATACCCATCTCTCTCTATTATATCCATAATAGGCTTAATACCCCTTAAAGCCCATACGCTACTGTCTAGCCAAATTATTTTTTTATAGCCCAATATGTATGCGTACTCTAGCGCTGCTCCTTTGCAATTATAAACAAACCCTTCGTCATAGCCACTTACTTTTGGAAACTCGTTAGTCCAAGTAAGTATATCGCAAGGCGTGCCAACTTTTTGTATGCTATCAATTAGGCGTTCCTGCCCTTTAGGATACCACTCTCCAATAGCTACATTCACTATGCACCAATCCCTGTTCTTATTTTCAGAAGGCTTTATTATATTCATTTCTCAATCCAAATTTAATCTCGTTAGGTATTGTGTTCGAATACCGATAGTTAAGCAATGGATATTCGTAGAAAAACACTTCTGACTTACAAATCTTTGTTAGCCTATCTGCGTAATCCTTATCCTCGGCAAATCTTAAGTCTTTAAAGCCTCCGCAAGCAATAGCCAAAGACCTTTTTACTGGATTAAAATGAGTTACGTTTCTAACATAATCAAATCCATCTACCTTCTCTTGCCACTCTTTGTATTTCAATCTATGGCAACAAATTTGCGGGTGCGCTCCGTTTGTAGTCATTAATATCTTAATGCCAATACAATCTGGCTCCGCTTTAATACAATGCAACACGTCTCTAATGTAAAAAGGCGAAGGCATATCGTCGTCGTCAATAAATACAATATACTCCCCAGTAGACCTGTTTAATAGGTCTTGACGCTTTTTGCCTATTGACTTTTGCTTGTTATCAATATCAAAAATAATTTCAACCAAAGAGCCGTCTTCTAGTGAATGTACTTGAAAATTCAACTCTTGCATTAATACTTCAAACTCTAGCTTCCTTTGCTCTATTGAGGCAATAAGTATTGATAGTTTTTTCATAGTTCCACAATCTCTTTAATGCAAGCGTTCAATTCTTTTACAAACAATTCAAAACCCTTCTCTCTTGCGGTAGTGTACTCTCCCTTTAAATAACCTGCAACCTCTTCTTTTTTTGCTATGACCTTAGTTCTCATACTTTGCAAATACGGCAATAGGATAGTTTTTAAATCGCCGATTGCGGCTTTTTTTAAAGCCTCTGAGGAGTTTTCGTTGTTTACGACGTCTATTAGTGCTACAAATACTTTTTCTTTGCTAACGCTAATATTTTTGCCGCTTACTGACACTTCGGTTTCAATGCAATACAAAGTGTCTTGCAAAAATTGTTTTGAATTGCCTAGTTTCATAGTCCGAAGTTTAGCGCCTTACGCCTTTCGTAGTTAATTGCGTCCTCTTTGTAAAAACTTTGAGTGTAAGCCATTAGCTTGTCAATTTTAACAAGAGGGTTGTTAGAATGATGAACGTGCCTAAACAAAACAAGGTCTGACCTATACTGCTTTCCTAACTTGTCCGCAACCTCGGTAAACTCATTGTCGCACCACAAAGACTTATAAGAAGGCTCATATATGTAGCCAAATCTTTTATAATAAGCCATACCAATTATACACATAGTGTTTAAACCCTTGCCGTTATTATGCTTTTTTGTTGCTAGGTCGCCGTCCCAGTGATATAAAACACCGTCTCTATTAGGGAAGTGCATATTTAATTCATTGAGCAATATTTCGTCCCAGCCTTTTACTTCACAAATCATATCGTCGGAGGCTAGAACTATTAAATCTATTTCCCCAAAAATATCCTCAACCAAATCCATATCCCTATTTACTGCGTCAACCTTGCTCTTGGAGCGCCCGCAACAATAATTCACATCAAACGCCACGTTTAATTGATTTTGAATTGGCAACTCAAAATTCTTCATTGTTTCGTCGTCCTCATCAATAGTTACAAGGTAACTAACTCCGCTAGTGGTTTGATTAGCAATATACCCCAAGATTGTGTTAGTAAACTTTTCGGGTCTACTCTTTGTCGGAAATTTAACTAAAATTCTACTCGACAACTTGCATTGATTTTCGCTCATATAATTATTTTTGTGGCTTGTAAACTATATCCGCTTCTTTCATAGCCTTTGCGGAGTCTTCAAATTTACGAATTTTTGTAATTACATTCTTAAAAAAATCGGGCTTAATATGTAGCTCCTCGCCTTTTTGCGGAAAAACATAATACTTACAAACCGAATTTTCAATTAACCACTTTTTCCTTTCCTCTGCGTCGTCAGAACCGCAATAATATAAAATACGGCAATACTTACCGTCCTTCATTTTACTCATTTGTTCTTGCAATTTTTTTGCAACTTTATTCATAAGTTTATCCTTGTCGGACTCCTTGGAGTGGATAAGCAACTCAACTAAGCAACGCTGCGTCTTGTTTTCTTCTACCATTTCAACCTTTGGTATAACTACTTCTACTTCGCTCATAACTTTGTTTTTAAAGGGTTGTTTTAAAGCAATTGTTTTTATTCATTTCGGCAATAGCCGCTAAATACTTACTTGAATTTTTTACGCTACGCTTTTCGTTTGAAGACGTTTTTATAGAGTTTAAGCCAAATGCGTAATAGTTTAAAAAGCCGTTAACCGATATTCTTGAGCATAACTCTTGGGTCTCGTATGTAGTACCAATCAAATCTCCGTGGAACGCTCCAACTATCTTTATAAGGCTCATTTTTACTAGCATTACTCCTTGAGGGTAACTATCATTAAATAGCCAAACAAAGCACATTTTTTCGTCGCTATCTAAGTACGAAGACAACTCTGCCTTTTCGTTAGACCTTATTGCTATTACTCCGCTCGTAGGTATTCTTTTGCTTTGAATTATTAATTTTTCTAACCAAAGATTTTCTACAAAAATATCGTAAGGCAATATGCAAGCGTAATCTTCTTGAACGTTTTTAATCAAAGTGTTTATAGCCAAATACCTATTGTCAATACCTCCTTCGATAAAGTAAACTTCTTTTCTCTCCTTGTCCGCAAAATCTTCGCAAAGCGCCGAACAAAACTCGTTTAAATCTTTATTTGCGCAATAAATATAAAACCTTACGCAACAATTACTATTATCCATTGCGTTTGAAATAACGTCGATAAAAGAATTTACGTCGGAGTCTTTAGGTACATACACGCAAACGCCTACAGAGTCAGTCATTTTCATTTCTATGAGTTTTATTAAACAAGCTAATAAAGGCTTCTTCTTTCTTTTCAATATCGCAAGACAATTTCGCTATCAAAGTGTGCGTTTGTATTTTAACAATTTCGTCTTCGTTTTTCTCGTATTCGCTTTTGTCCGCCTTGTTGTAATCAATTAAACTCAATCTTAAGTAATACCTGTCTAGCAATTGCTTCATTGCCTCTATTCGCGACTTCTCCTTGGCTAGCTCTATGTTCATTTGTCGGCGTTTCCGTAGTATTGATTGTACATTTGCTCGGCTTTGTTTGCAATAGCCTCTTCTCTTGAGCAACCAGTAATTTCCATTTCGTCCTTATATTTCTTTTTGTTTAAAGACAAATACTTTTCGCAAGCGTCGTAAAACTCTTGCTTACTAAAACGACCTTCGATTTTATGCGGGTTGGTATGAACGTAAACAAAGGCTCTTTGGTCTCCAGTGAAATACTTTTGATTAACTATTAATTGAGCAACTTTAAATACCTCTGGTTCGCTTAATTTGCCTTTAACATCGTCAACGTCTCCAATCATATAATGCAACCTAACATACTTGCAATTTGTCAGCATTCGCGGCTCGGCAGCCCTTAATGATTGGTAGCTAACAATAACATCAACGCCTTTGTGGCGCAAGTTTACTAGGCTAGATACAATTTTTCTTGAATGAGTAACATCAAGCAAGATTGTGTTTATATCCTCCATAACAAACATACAACCTCTAAGAACTTGACAACAATACTCAAGAACTTTTAATTTGTCGTCAATAGATAGGCTCTTCATATCAATGCGCCTACATTCAATTAGAGGGCTTCTGCACCAAGCGCTCAAATCCTTTACCGCAATCCTCTTAACGGTTAGCGGCGGTATTCCGTTAATTCCAAAAGACTCCGTTCCGTACTCTCCATTGGTGTCTAGTATTAAACACTTGCGACCCTTTACTTTTGTTGCTACTTTGTCCTTAACGTAGTTGCAAATCAACAACTTGTTTTGGTGTGTTTTACCAGTACCTTGCGCTGCGCAAGTAACCAACATTCCGCACTCTCTATAAGTTTTGTTTTGCTTTAGTTCCATTTTATTCGATTGTTTCGTGAGGTGTTATTTCGTTAACTTCTTGTTTTGGCGTTTCCGCCTCCGTAGCCTTACTAGTAGGCTCGGCTTTAGGTGCTGGAGGCGGAGTTGCTGGGTTTTCTTTAACAATTTCGTGAGGTATTGTTTGAGCCTTCATTTCCTTTAATTGCGCAATAAGGTTATTAGTCTCCATATTCATAGTAAATGCGTTGACAGCCTTTTCTCCTAGTACTTTCATTGCTATTAGCGCAACGTCTTGACCAGGAGTTGGCGCAAAGTTTTTTTGCATTAGGTAATCTTGCAAAGCCTCGGCGAAATCCGCTTTTTCTTGAGCGTCAATTCTAGCCAAATGCTCGGCGTCTCTACAGCGTTTAGCGAAGAATTGCTTTACGGTTGCTTCTTGTCCGTTTTCTAGCGTTAAAATCAACGACAAATCCATTTCGTTGCCTAATTCGTACTCAGCTACCTTTACTTCGTTAATATTCTTTGTAGTCCACCAAACAAAGCCTACTTCGGCAAGTTTGCAAACGGTCTCAACCAAGTATTTTGAAAATCTCTTTACGCTCCTATTTTGCCTTGACTTCTCTAAATTTGCAAAGTCTGGGTTTGTAGGATTTTTTTGTTGCTCGGCTTGCGCTTTTTTCTTTTGGTCGTTTTGAGGTTTTTTAGGGTCTTTTGAGTCGCTATCGAAATCGTCTGGTATTTTAAAAGACTCGTCAAAAGTTACAGGCTCGTTGAATGATGTTTGCTCAAACTTAGGCTCGGTGCTAGAACTTGAGGAGTCTCTTTTTACTCCTTCGTCCATAACGTAATCCCTAATAATAGGCTCTTCTTTATTAAAAGGGTCGAACGTAGCGCCATCGTCAACGCTAGGAGCAGGGTTTTCGATAGGCTTATTACTAGAGTCTGGTATCTCCTCAAACGCAACGTCCTCTGCGCAATAAACATTGTGCAATTGTTGCAACTCCTCAAATGAGGCAGCGCTCTTAAACTTGCCTTCTAGCGTAGGGTCGCTTGCAATCTTTTTCTCAACCGCCTCTTCAATCTCTTTGATTAATCTTCTCTCTTTGTAGTTAAGATTTCCTCTTTTTTGATATACCTTGATAGCCATTTTAGTTATATTTTTGTTTGATTATATTTTCTATTTTTTCATACTCCCTCTTGTATTGCAAATCCACTGGCGCCTTGTCTCCTAGCGAATTGTGCTTGCTTATAGCCTTTGAAACAAACAAGTGGTAATCCCTTTTAAAAACTTTTTTGGCAATCTTACGAACCGAATAATCTAAATGCTTTTTTATTAAATTTATTGCAATAGCCCTAGCTTCTTGTAGTCGCCCTCTGTTATTTGAGTGCATCAACTCGGATATAGTCATTCCGTAATTCCTTGAGACCTCTAGCATTATTATGTTTAATTTAGAGTCATTTTCGTCGGAACAAAGCAACTCTAATTCAGCATTAAATCGGTTAACGCCTAACTTGCGAACGCCCTTTTTTATGTTATTTAGAAGTGTATTTATTTGCTCGCTTTCTTTCATTGCTCAAAAAACATTAACACGAAATTAAACAATAAATTTGTTCAACTTATATTTTGTTAATTTTCGTTTATTTCGGCGTATTTTTACAAAAAACGTGAAATAATGAGCGAATTAGAATTTAATATAAATGATAAGCAAAGGCACTTCAATAAGGTTAAAGGAGAAATCACTGAACTGCTCAACGGAGAAAAATATTGCTCGGTAACTCTTCAAGTGGGACACGAACACCCAAGGCTTGTTAATTTTTCAATGCGCAAAAATCAATATGAGGCTATACAAAAAAAGTACGCTATTGGCAGTAGGGTCGTTTGTTATTTCTTTATTACAAGTAAGGAGAAATACGGACGCTACTACACAATAGCAACTCTTTTAGACTTACAAGTAGACAATTTCTTTAAAAACGAGCAGACCTCTCAAACTGAGCCATCTTTTCAAGAGGCATAAATATTTGCAACTCGAAACCTTGAGGATTTTTAAAGTGTAAAAAACTTCCATTTTCTAAAATGTAACTTTTAGGCAATACCCATTCTTGAGACTCGTCTTGTATTCTTACCTTATCGAACAACTTTGCGTCCGCCAAAAACTTATGATTAAAGCCGTAGGACTCGTTTTTCCTGAATAGGTGCTTACTTCTACTCCTTTTGATGTAAAGCGTCTTCTGAGCAATATTTATAACGCCTATGCGCCTCCCTTTGGTCTCGGAACGCAACCTCAATGTTGCAATTATTCTAACTCCATTGTTTTTGAGTACCACTAGATTTCCATATTCGTCGCCCCTAGTTACGATTTCCTCTTTTTTTGCCACTTTTTTAGTAGCCCTTTTTACTTTTGGTTTTGCGGTTGTCATACAATTTGTTTTTAGTTGTTACACAAATATATACATCTACACAGGATTTTGCAAGACAATTTTATTAACAGAAGGTTGTTAATAACAAGACCGCCCTAGTGTAGAGCGGTCTTGAGTGCTAAAAAAGAAAAAACCCCTTATTTCTTTTCAGCCTCTTTTTTCTTTTTTTGGTCGAAGTAATACCATACTCCCGCCGCTAGTGCAGCTGCCCCTAGAACCCAAATTAATGTATTTGAGCCTTTGTCTTCTTTTGTTTTAAAAGATACGATTGCCATTGGTTTAGTTTTTTGAAATTGTAAATACTTCTTTTTCTGACTCTTTGATTGTGTACAATGAAGTTCTCACTCCATTTTCTTCGCCCTCTTCGTAGTTAAGCCAAATAACATCATAGGCTTTAGGCGCTTTACTTTTCAAGGACTCTAACGCAAATTTCGTTTCGCCCGATTTTAATAATTCCGTAATCTCCTCCTCAATAGCAACGCCTTTAGGGTCTATCTGCTCTATTTTAATCTCCTCAATAACCTCATTAGGCTTGTTTGGCAAAGCGCCTCTATCCGTGTTTTTGCCTTCTAAATAGTCTAGTATTTCTCTAGTAACCCATTTGTCATTCGCTAGCACTTTTGCTTTTACTTTGTCGCTAACAACTTTTCCCATCTTTTCTGACATTGATATAGCCTTCTCAATGTTTTTGATAGCCTCAATGCCAATTCTAGCGTCTTCTGGCAATTCGTCGATTGTTAACTTTTCTTCTTGCAATAATTTTTCGTAGGCGTACATAGATTTTTGTTTTTAGGTTTATTTTAACTTGTGCAATATACTATTTCTTTCTCTACTACCTTCGGAGTTTAAGTTTTTAAGTAGGTCGTTTTTATTAAGAACGCTCCTCAAATACTTAGAGGTTAAGCCTCCGTAATTGTCTTTGTTGATTTTAGGGTGTTGTCCAGAACCGTGTGAGTTAACGGCGTCGCAAATAAACTCTACCTCGGATTGAGTAAAACCGCACTTATGGATAGTAGCACCGCCCTCATATTTTCTATTTGCAACTTCGTAGCCGTGAGGCAATCGGTAGCCATTCTTGACGTCAACTCCAGACCTGCGTCTTGAGTAATCTTCGTTTTTGTCAGCGCCTTTAACTACTTCGTTTCCGTGAACAAGTCTTTTGTTTTTTGAAATTGTAATTTTACCTCCTTGAGCATATTTAGGCTTACCTCCAATCAAGCGCAAGTTGTAAGGCTCGGCGCTCAATCCGTAATCAAACGTATATCCTAATGCATTCATTTCGGCTAGCATTTTACCGCAATTTTCGTAAGTTTCGTCTAGGTTCGCGTATTTTCTCAAAACCTTTACTACTCTTGGAGGCAAAGTTTCGTATTCCTCAAACAAATCAACCCCTTCCTCTTCTCCGTTAAGATAGTCCATTTCTACTACCTCTCCACCTTTTGCGTATTGACCCATAGAGACGTGAGTTTCTAGCGAATTTTCTATTTTATTTGCATAGCCTTTGGCGGCGTTCCTTAATTTCAAAAACGTTAACTTGTCCCAATCTTGAATAAGTTTTTGATTTTCCAAACTCCAATCTTTTGAATTTACACTAACCTCAAAAATATCTTCTGCGTGGTCTATTAGGAAATGCCTTCTTTGTTCAGGAGTCCATTCGTTCCAAACGGAGTGATGCTCTTTTCCTTCGTATTGATTTTTAATCTTTCCGCCTTTTGAGTATTGAGGCTTTTCTTTTACCAATTTACCTACTTTATCTAGTTCGTGAGCAAATAAAACTTTGTATTTCCTAGGCAAATCATTCCAAGAGTCGTCGACGTGCTTTGAAGGTGCGTTGTATTTTTTTAAGAACGCTTTTTTTGAACCCTGTACGTATTCGTTCCATTCTTTTTGAAGTTCCATTTTCGGTTTTTATTTAAAGTTAAAAATTTATTGTTAAAGTAATATATCGCACATTCTCAACAGCTCTTCAAATTGCTCTCTCAATTCTCCGTCGACGTAATCCTCACTCAACATCATTAAGCAAAGTTTCTTCTGAACAGCCCAATCAATCTCTTGGGTAGGCTCTTCTGACACGGCTGGAGTAGGAGGAGGAGTTTTTACATCGTCCGCCTTACTCGCCTTTTTGCCTTTAGGCTCTTTTTTAGCCTTCTCCGTGTATTCTTCTATCTTTTCCAATAAAATAGTAGGCATAACCTCAAAGTCCTCTCTGAAGACGTATTTTGAGGCAATTACAGCCTTCTCGCTCAATAGTTCCTCGTCTAGCTGACCTTCGTTCATTAAACCAGATACCATTGCGTTAGCAAAATTAGCAACCTCTTCCACTCCTTCGGATTGGTTTTCGTTTCCAAAAACAAGTAGCCACCTATTAATAATCCACCAAATCCTATAATCGTCCATCGGCGCATTTTCTGCTTTTAATAGCATTTTGAACGCAACCATAACATTCCTATCGTCTGACATATTCACTTCGCTGTGAATATTCAACTCCATCATTCGCTTTTCAAGGTGTTTAGCCTTTTCATACCAAGGTTTTTTAGCTTCCTTTTTTGTAACGCCAGCAAATATTTCGCTCATTACGTCCGATAGGGCTATTTCCGAAGGGTCTAGTATATCTTCCATTTTATTTTAGTCAATTAAAAGTTCGATTAATTCATCAATGATTAAGTTAATTTCGTCCATTGCAGCGCTTGCTTTTTCATCAACAAATACTACGTCTCCGCCCGCTTTAATATCTAATTTAATATCCTCGCTAGTGCGTTGTAGGTTGAATGAAGACCTGTGCTTTTCAAAATATTTACTAGACGTCGATAGCACTGGAAGAGCATTTAAAGACTCTAGCTCCGAAACAAGTCTATCGAATTGTTGGTAGGAGCATTTTATCCAAGCGTGCGCTCTAATAGTTTTATAAGCGGAAGCTCTCATTTTCTCAAGGTCGCTAGGAAATGCGGTATCTAATATGCTCTCCAATCGGTATTGAACAAATAAACCTCCATAGCCAGCGTCAAATTTTTTCTCATAACTTCTAAACTCTGGACTTACAAACTTTTCGTCTACATACCTATGACTTTCTGAAGAGGACTCCCAGTCTGCGTAATCTCTCAATAGCGTTGCGAATGTATTAGAAGCCATTATAGAGTAGCCTCTACTAACGTCGTCAACAAATACAAGTTCTATTGTAGATTTTCTTGCAAAGTCAATAAGTGCTGGCTTATCAAATGAACCGCCGTCTCTTATTTTTTCAATAATGGCACTAATCTCTTCAATTAAATCCGCATTTATCTTGAATTTTATGTAGCAATAGTACCTTTTTGTAGTCATTTGAAACAATATGCCGTCTTTGCCAATCGACCTAATTCTATTGCCCAAGTCATAAATATCGTCTCTGTCGGTGTTTTGAATGCTATATTCCTCTAGTTTTCCAATAGTTTCGTCGTATGCAAATTGCAAAACGAACTTATCTACGTTAGACTGGTTTGCGTTGAAATAAACAGGGTACAAAGGATTTTCTTTGTCGTACAACTCGCTCAATATTTTGTAAGTTGTTCTAATGTTTCTATTGGCGCTATTGTTTTGGTCGGTTTGGCTATTTTCGTTGTTGTTAATCTCAATACCTATTCTAGTCTTATTGTCCTTTGTAGAGTATTGAATTATTGAGCCTTTGATATTATTTGTAGACGAAACGTTGTAAGCCTTAAGTATTGAGCCGCTAATGATAAAGCGGTTTTGCAATTCGCTACTATCTATTTTTGCAGCAATTTCCTTATCCCAATAGTTTTTGTAGTGACCAGAAATTAAATCTAGCACGGCTTTTGGCTTTCTACCGCTTGCAATCTCCTCTTCGCTAAAATTGTCTTTCATTTTAGATAGAGGTATGGTATTCGTAGTTGATATGTTGATAAACTTCAGCTTAATTTCGCTAGGAATAAAACTTGAAGCGTTGTCGGGAAATGCAACTCCAACTAAAACGGAAGCGTGAGAATTTTCTAATTCGTAAGTGTAAGTCGTAGAAAAGTCTCCGTCTTCGTTTTCAATATCTTCTTTTTCTTCTTTGTTTTCCGTTACAAGGAAAACAGAACCTATACTTTGCACATACTTTATTGATTTTTCAATAAGAGCAAGCCACTCTCTCATATCTTCTTCGTAGCGCTTAAGTCTATATTCACCCCTTTCAATGCCCTTGTTTGCATCTGAAATAGTTTGCTCGCAAGACTTAACTACAAACTTGTTCAATACAAGTTTCTCCAAAGGCTCGTACTGAACCTTTAAATCTTCAACTTCTTTTTTAAGTTTTGCTACTTCATTTGTAAACTCGGCTAGTTTCAAAGGCTCGGCGTTTCCAGACATAATGTACTCTGTCAATTCTTTTGACTTTTCTTTTATAGCCTCTTCCGCTAGAGTTAATTTAGCCTTTAACTCTTCCGCCTCTCCAAGTCTAGCGTATTCTTTTAATTTTTCTTCTGCATTGGCAATATCGTTTTTATACATTTGTATTGAACCCTCCGAAGCCGAAATATCGCTTTGGATTACCTCGACCCTACTTTGCTCAAACTCTCTAATTCTTTTTACAGCCTCTTCAATATACTCCTTTTCGTCTAGGAAAAATCTTTGTTTTCCTTCGGCAGCAACTCTACTAGGGCTATTTTCTAAAACTAGATTTGACAGCAATTCGGGCGTTATTTTAGCCTCTAAATTCTTAGGCTTAATAACTTTAACGTTCGCTTTTTCAATGAAACTATGACCTCCAAAAGTAGTCCTAGAGTTTTCGTTTCCGATAAATAAAGGGTAAGTATAAATAGACTCCGCTTTATAGTCCTTCATTGTCATTTTGCCTGTGTAGTTGCCCTCTTCAATCAATTTTTGAACGTAGAGTTGCAACTTCTCGGAGAATGTATCGAAGAATAATTTTTGCGTGCCATAGTCGGTAAAATATAGCGACTTAACAAATTGCTCGATTTGAGTTTTTGTAGTAATTGTTCCTACTGGCAATCGCATAAATTTAACCGTGTCGTTAAACGGCTGAATAGCGGTGTCGCTAAAATAATCCTCGGATTTGTATAAATGCGAGGATTGCTCTTGGTCGCCAGCGGTTATAGAAGATAGCGAGCGCAATTTTTTCTCCATCATTGCGGATAACCTTGCCTCGCTAGGTATTGCCGAAATTATATAAACATACTCTGGCTCATAAACTTGTCCAGTACGATTAATACGACCTAGTTTTTGAACTTCTTTTGTAACGTCCAACTCCATTTGAGTTACAATCATAACCCTTTTCTTAACCTCTTTAGGGTTCTCTAGGCTTGTAGGCGGATTTCCTACTTTAGTTCCGTCTGGTTTCTCAATTTCATAAACAATATTAACGTCGCCGTGCTTAATTGCGTGAGCCGAAACTCCAACCGCTCCAGATTGGTTGATAATTAAACAATCGGTTTCGTTTTTATTGTACATAGAAATAAATACGTCCGCCGCTTGTTTTTTTCTTTGCGAAATCGTTACAAACTCTTGGCTTGCGTCTTTTTTAATTTTAACGCACTTGCTACGTCCAGTTATTTCTTCAATTTTAAACCCTTGACTCGTAATGCCCTCTTTAATAATATCAATTGGAGCAATAGGTATTCCAGTTTTTAAAATGACTAATTCACGCTGAAGAACGCTATACTCTTCTAAGCAAGTAGCCCTCAATTCATCTTGAACAATCTTTGCCTCTGCATTGGTTTCTGGTATTTTGTCAAAAACATTGTAAGAGACTTTAGTTACCGTTGCCTCTCCAGTCTCGCTATCTACTACCGCCGTATGAGGTCCAGAATAAGAAAAAGACATTGAAATATAAGCAAGGTATTGCAAATAAAGCGAAAAGTCGTTTTTAATATCCTCTCCTACTTTATACCTATTGTTTTCATCTTTAGAGGGTGCGTCAAAACTTTTTGGCATATTGCTTAAAGCCGCCTCCATAGTGTTTGCAAGGGTAATGATAGGCTTTTCGCCGTTATTAAGCCTTTCTAACGCTTGAGCAATAACGTTGTCGCACTTAAGACCAAGAAGCATAAAATTAAACAATTGAAAAGAATAAGCGCCAATACCTCTTGATGGCTTAAGTTCTGTTTCAATAGCATTGTTCGGTTTGTCTATATCCCTATTCAATCTTCTAACTTTCTCTCTAACTTTTCCGTCTAGTCTCCTTATTTTTTCAAAAGCCAAGGCTACCATATTAAGCCTAGCAATTTGAGACGCTCCTAATTCACTTAGCGGGTCTATTCTTAAGTATAACGGCTCTTTTGAACCAAAAATCTTTTTCTCACGCCTTAACAATTGACCGTTTTTACTCAATTCGGAAGATACCGCCTCTTGCAATGCGTTTCCTCCTACTCTAAAAGTGTCGACCATTTCTTCGTCCGATAAACCAGCTTCTCTTATGCAAGTTCTAACGGAATAAATAGGCATATTAGACGCCTCTTTAGCAAAGGTTGCTGACAAATATGTGACCATGCTTGCGCTACGAACCATATTGACGCATAACTGAAAAACTCCTGAGCGTCCAGCCGCTTTGTGAGCCTCGTCAAGTATGATAACGTTATCATTGGCGAACTTCATTAAGAACCTAATTTTATTCTTCATTGTCCTTTTTCCAGTATTCTTGTCGGTAGAATACGCCGCCGATAATTGACTATAAGCAAATGCAACCAAGTCGCACTCTTGAGGAAAAGAAAATTCGGCTTGGTCTCCTTTTTCTTTATTTTTATAAATATCGTCCGCCCTTTTCTTGTCTTGTTTTAAATAAATCAAATCGCCGTATTTATTTTTTACGTCGATTTCGCCAGGCAATAAAGGTTTAACAATTCTTCTACCTTCAGACATAGCCTTCTTTAAAAGCCTTGAATATTCGGCTTCTGGTACGTCTTCGTAAGAAACTTCTTCGTACTTGCCTTCTTGAACCAAGTAGTCGTAATAAAGTTCAATCAACTCTGATTGCAACTGCTCAACTAAGTCGTAGTTTTTGTCGGTGTCCTTAACGCCGTTAACAACGTGCTTTAATTCAACGCCCTCTTCTACCGCCTCTTCGGGAATTTCAAAATCTACTTTTAAATCCTCTCCTTCGCTTACCTTGAAGTCTTTTTTAATTAACTCTAAGATATAATCATCGGTTAAAATAGACTCGTCAACCTCTATTTTATTAACAACACGCCTTCTTACTGGAACGCCAGCGTCAAGACCAACCGCAAAAAGGTCTCTATAAATATCGTGAATTAAATGTTTTTTCTCGGTTATAAAATACGGCTTTTTGCCCAAGGTTAAAATAGCGTACCTAATTAAACCAGCGGCTTGCCTACCTTTACCAATACCTGTTTGGTCGGCAATAATAATGGCGTCGCCAGTAGACTCGCTATTGTAGATAGCCGTTCCTATTGAGTCAACTTGCTCATTAGACAACCTAACCTCCATTGAATTAGAGTCTGGATTGTACCAAAAGCACATATCCTCTACGCTCTTGTATTTCAACTTCTTTGCAACCCACTCCTCAACGCTAGTGCCTTGAGCAATCATTGCAGCACGAAAAGCATTGTTAAACTTTGCAAGAGAGCCTGCCATCGACGCTGGCACCACGGTGTCTAAGCCTACGCAAGTTTGAGACGCTGGCGTGTACGGCAATTGATTAACTCCTCCGCCGTCTTCGTAATGCTCAACGTTGATTTCTTTACAAACATCGCACTCTTCAATATCTTTTTTGAAAAATTTAGATTTCATTTTCTTAGTTTTTTTCCGTTATGACAGGTTTTTTACACTTCTTGCAAAACTTTGCAAAGTTATTAAAACTTCCGTATGCTAATTCTCCGCAATTAAAACATTTGTATTTATATGGCTTAACTTGCTCTGTAAACGCTGCGTTATTGTAATACATTTCACATTCTCCGCCGTGCATTGCTTTACATACTTCGTTCCAAACAAGTCCGTGACCCTTCATCTCATTGTGGTATTTGTCAATCTTAGCAAGGTCGTTCATTTTCCCGCCCCAATAAAATATCTCTGCAACAACGGCGTGAGCGCACTCGTGAATTAACGTATGCCTCATATTCTCTCTCCAATTGGCTTCGTTTTTAACAAAGTCAATGCTAGCGTAAATATTTCTATTTACTTTACTCTTGCCAAGTTCGTTGTCTCCGTAATGGCACAAACCAGCCCATTGTTTTGACGTTCCAAATTGAAATCTCCAACCGTAGTCGTAAAGATTAAACTTTTTTACGTCTTTTGGAATATGCTTTTTTACAAGTTTTACCTTCTCAAGTATTGGTAGCCAGTCCGTATTAACAAGCGTGCAACCCATTTCCAAGGTTTGGTCGATTATATTTGGAGTAACAGGCTCTTTCTTTTTTGAAATAGAAGAGTCTATGAAAGAGTCTAAGCCGCTCATTTTTTAAAGAATTTGCTAATTTTACCGCCTTGTTTATAACCTCCTTCGTAAACATATACGATTTTATTTTTTACTCCATCTCTCAATATTGCGTGAGCGACGTTTTTATTTTTAATCCACTCAATAGCCTCTTCTTTAGTGTAAAAAGCCTTTGAGCGCTCGTATGTTTTTTTGCCTTTTTCAATATACCTCCAAAACAAATCGGTAGTCAAAACTTGACCACCTCTTTTAAACTGCGGCTTTTCGATTGGCACGCCTCCTCCGTCTTGGTTAATTTCGGATAATTTTTTCCAATGTTTTTTAACCGCCTCTCTAGTAATAATAGCCTCGCCAGTCTCTAATTCAACTGGCCTATCTCCATCATCTATAATAACGGCTTTAGTGCCTCCTTGCGAATGGCGCTTGCCACCAAGGTTGCCTCCTGCTTTGCCATTAGAAGTTGTTTTGCTCATTAGTACAAATGGTAAAAAATGTTAACGAACAAATGTAGTAAAAAAAATGTTTGCATTTGCAAATAATTACTCAAAAATAATTATTGCGCCTTTATAAGCGTGCCTTTTCTGCGCGTTTATCTTCCAGACCTCGTGGTCTTCTTTTCTCAAGGCGTCCATAAAAGCCTTTGTAATATTATCAATATCTGGTTTTGACTTGTGAGGCATACCGTTCATTCTAGCCTTCTTCTTTTCGCTCCAAGAGTCGGGCATAGGAACGCAATAAACCGCCTCTAGCGTATCCTTTAACTCAAAGCCTACTTTACTACACTCGGAGCGCAAAGCGTCTCTAAACTCAAAATATCGGGTAACGGCGGGTCTTTGTCTTCGCCTGGGGTCTGAATGATTAGGGTCGGTCTTCCATCTATCTGATTGCGTCATACGCACCGCACCCATAGGAATTACACTTAATAAATAGTGTTTCCTTGTTGCGTCTAAAACAAATACCTCCTCCGACTCTTGTTTTGCAATACCGCCTTTTGCTAGACTATTGCCTATTTTACTTTTAACTCTCATATTGTGGAGCAGGAGGGAGTCGAACCCTCGTCCAAAAAGACTTACGATTGCGTTCGTTTACAAGTTTGTTTGGAATTTTAAGACTACCAACAAGTCTTTGCTCGAATTAACGAGCCGACTCCACCAGTGCATTTGTACTTGGTCGATTGTTCTTTGAGCGCACTACTCAACCTTTAGGAGTTCAACCGCTCCTTGGCTTGAGAGACTTTCTGTTCCGAAGACTGCTATTATGCAGCGACTCTCAACTCGATTGCTTCTTCTTTTGAAGCAAAAGGCATAGTAATAACTTTGCCGTTTATTGTTTTAAAAGAGTTATTAAAGTGCTATCCCTCACGCACTACCTGCACGCAATAATAAATAATCCTGTCAAAATCCTGTCTGCCCCAATAATTATAAAGAACGTTTGCAAATATACTTATTAATTAAATATTAAGAGCCTATCTCTCCTAAAACTTCTTCGAATGTAGAGGCGAAAATATCGGGCCTGCAAGGGTAAAACTCTCCTTTAACGCCACGGATAATATAATCTCCAATACTTGCCGTCATAACGCCCTCTAGCGTGCTAATCAATACGCTTTCTTCAAATATCTCTTCTTCGCCTAATTCGTAATACTCAACCCTAGAGGTTATAGCCGTCCTACAATTGCCTCCTCCAGAGTGAACAAAATCTAAAACCTCTTTTGCGTTAGTTCCTACAAACCTTATTGCCTGAATAACTACTGGCTTTTTCTTGAATTTTTTTGGTGTTTTCATAATTTTAAGTTTATTTTTTAATTATTAGAATGTTTGATAAAAGAACCACACTACTAGCAAAAAGCAAGCGATAATAAATATCATAAACAATATTTTTGGGTCGACAAATCTTGCTACGGCGTAAATTAAAAACGCCAACAAATACACGGCTATTGTGTATAGCACGGCTTTAATTATTTTTTTCATTGTTGCTTGCTTTTAGTTTTTTAAACTTTTCAATATATGGCTCTACGTCTTGAAACGTTAAGTTTAAAGCGATTGCGTCAGCCATAGCCTTCATCAACTCTCTTTCAGTGAACATTTGATTTGCGCACTGCTTGTAGCCACTAATAAAAGCACGCTTATAAACAAGTTGCTCAAGGTTGCTATATCCTTTAAGTTTTGAGCAATTTACAATAGCGTCCTCGATTGCTATTTTTTCAACTTGTTCCTTATTCACTTCTTTTGGTTTTTAAGTTTGTCAAAATTATCTAATACATCTTTATGACTCCTAATATTTGGAAGGTATTTAATTCTTGCAACGTCCAATGCTGCATTAGCCATCAATTCCAGAACTTCCTCCCTTGTGTAGGTAATTGGCGTGGGTGGTTCTTCCTTTGGTTGCCATTGAGTATGCTCAAAATCCATGCAAGAGCAACAAGGTTCGCTATTTACTAATGTATTTTCAAACTTACACTCATCACAATTTCTATTCATTTTTTCTCAAATTAAATTAGTTAGTACATAATCTATTGCTGCAGATGTGGCTTCTTGCGGTGTTTTAAAAAATTTACTATTCCAACCGCCTTTCCTTTTATGCAGAACATAAGCATAAAAATCTTTATTGATAAATATAGTACTGCTCAAAATACCAAACTTTACTCTCAGCCATTCAACTACAACCCATTGTTCTGGTGCAACACAAACCGCACCACAGTCAGGATTAGAGTTTTCCATATATTGATAGTGACTATCCCATAATTCACCTAGGATATTGTAAACCTTTTTTAATCTTACATCAAATCCTTTCTCCTTAAGCAGTTTTGCTTGTTGAAAGGTTATATACATTGGTTTAATTTCCATTGTTTACCTCCTTTTCTATCTTTAATTCATCAATCATCTTTTGGGTATTCCATAGTTCAATAGGTATATATTTACGAACTATGTTTGCGGTTTCTTTTTGATTTTTAACTCTTGTAGCATAAGCGGCATAAGCTTCATAAATAGCTAAAGCAGTAGCACTTAACTCATCTTTTGTTGCTCTACCTTCTCCAAATGCAATGGCAGCGCTAACTGCCTTTAAGCTTCTTTCATTTTTCATAAGGTGTCTAACTGTGTTAGCACAATGCCCTTTAGAAAGGGTTCTTATTTGCAAGTCTTCTTGGTTGGTGCGATTGTGCAACCATAAAAGCCAATCGCCTCTGTGGCAGGTATTGTAAACTTCTTCCCATGACTTATCGCCTACCCATTCCATTGCTGGGTCACAAGCGTCTAATTTAATCAGTAGTTCTTTCATGTTTTCTTAGATTTCTTTGTTAATTGTTACCTCATACCTCTTGCCACCAATCTCAACCGTGTGGGTAGTGCCAATTATAGATGGATTACGGTAATTGCTAATCATATTATTAATGTCGCTAATTATATGATTAAGTGGTTTAATGCTATAAGTCCCATTATAGATATCGTCCACCAATTTGTTTAACTTCTCATTTTGCGCTTCAAGTTCTTTGATTTGTTTTTGCCAATCTTCAATCTGCTCTCTCAAACTCTTAGGTTCTTCTTGTTTTTTAGGTTCTTCTTGTTTTTAAATCGTGTTTTTACCATAATTTGGGTTACTCATATCTTTTTGTTTTAAGCGGTTATAAACTTCTTCTGTCATAATTTTTATTCTATTGTTATTTGTTTACATAATTCATCGAACGGCAAATGCGCATAAAGGGTTTCTTCGTTTCCGTGCCTAACAAACCTAACCAGGCAAACGTTTTTGTATGGCTCAATATGCCTTATTTCATTTACGTTGAGCAATATATCGCCTTCTTTAGAGTCTTCTTTTCTTCCAAACTTAAACCTTACAAATTTTGCGCTCATTGGCTTTTATGAATTTAACTTCTTATTATGAATTGTTTGTAGCATTTTTTTATGTTCTACTTTGTCTCCATACTCCAAGTGACAAACCCTACAAAGAGCCATAAGATTAGTAATTTCATTTACTAAATCTTTTCTTTTAGACCTTGCCTCTATGTGGTGTATATCTACGGCTCTCGCTCCGCAAACTTCGCAACCAACAAAGTCAGCCGTTGTTAAATCAAAATGATTGAAATAAACTTTAGTGTACGATTTCATTTTTTTACGTTGAAGTGAAATTCTTTTAAAATGTTTTTGGTCTGAATGATAGTAGTAGTACACATTTCGTCTAAATCATTAAGTCTATCTGTTGTATCTTTTTTTTCGTAGTCTCCTTCTGGCAAAGCCCGAACCGCGTCTATTTCCTTTGCGATTTTAATCATTACGCTTAAAATAAAAGGCATTGTTTTCTCCTGTATATGCTCAATGGCAATTTGAAAATCTCCCCTATCAACATCGTTATGCTTTAGGCAAATTTCCGCAATACTTAATTCAATAAGACTAACCTGGCAATCCTTATAAATTTTTAAAGCGTTGGCTCTTTCATTGTGGTCTTTTCCACTTTTATTTAAAAACGCTTCGGAAAAAAATACCCTTTCCTCAAGAAATTTTCTTAGGTGTTCAAATTTGTATTGCATATTATTTCTTTTTTATTTTAATTTTCTCAACTTGCTTTTTGTTAAACACGCCCTCTTTTACCTCGGACAACCCTAACTTGCTTTGAAAAGTACTCTCAATACTTACGTCTCCGTCAGCAATTCCTTGGGCAACCCCAATCAAAACAACCAAATCCTCCTCGTTTATTTCGCTTATATGGCGTCTTGAAACTACGGATAGTATTTGCTTATCGGTAATATCGTAAGCGTCCTTAAACGCCTGCATTAACTGATTTCGCTTTTGTAAAAACAATGCCTTGTCGGAAATGTCTCCAGTTACCTTCTTTACAATAGCCTCACAAACAGCGTCAATAAAATATTTCGGAACTACGGACAATATAGCGGTTCTTAATGCGATTGCATTAGTAGCGTTTGCTATTGAAGTAACAATATCTTCGTTGTATTTTCTACCAAACCTATCTAAAACACTTCTTTTTACTTGCGACCTTATTGCGACGTTGGTTTCAAAATCAATACAAATAGCCTCGTAGGTTACATGACCTTTATTGTAAACATCGACCATATTGCACTCTGCTCGTAAATTGCCCCAAGATTGAGCAACAATTCTAGCAAGGTGTACACTAGCGCCCCTTATTGGCTTGCCTCCTTTTATTGGTAAAGAATAAATACAAGACTTCGCAACCCCCTCGTTTACCGTCGCTAATTTAATAGCCTTAATGAGCGAAATCTCTTCGTCTCTTGGCTCTTTGCTAGCCTTTGCTAGTTGGAAGTCGAATAAAACTTTATCTTTCTCGTATGCTATTTTTACAGAGCCTAAACCTAGTTCAGTTTCCTCAACGCTTAATGTAATTGCCATATAGATTATTTTATTATTGATATTTGAGCGCCAAAATTATCTTTTATATCGAAGAATTGGTCTAAGTTTCCTAACTCGTAACACTCTTGCAATATTTCAAATTCTACATAATTGCACCAATAGTTTTTCTCATAACTCCATTTCAATAAGTCAAGAGCCATTCTATATTGTTTTCTTGCGTGGTCTATAATATCGTCCGCTAAAACAAATAAACTAACTTGGTATGGGGCAATTTTTTCGCAAGCAATAAAAACATAGTTTTCACGCTTCGCAAAGTCCATATAAAAAGCCGCCGTTATTCCATAGCCGTATGAATAAACGTCAGACTTAAAACCCCTAGGAGAAGAATTTATGCACGTTTTCAAATCGGCAATCGTACTCATAGTTTTTGGGTAAATATCGGGTCGTAGCCTTATATTAAGCCCGCTCTCCTCGTCTTTTGTGTATATGCTTAATTCCTTGTAAGAATTGCCTATTAACTCTCCAGCGCCTTTGCTTCTAATTACTGAATCGGCAACCTTGTTGATTATATCAATTTCGTCTTCCGTTAACACTGCTCTATCTCCCGCCTCTTGTAAAAAATCTTCGTAACTCTTTTTTCCTTCGGAGGTGCGCCTATCGAATTTTGGAGAAACAACGTAGTGCTTATTAAATTCGTTTGGCTCTAAAACCATTTCGTGCAACGCCGAACCTACAATAAAATGCCTCTCGTCTTCGCTAGACTTTTTAACTCGCTCGTATTTTTGGTAAT
>Ga0214193_1000015_pt1 | contig 51411 bp, 45 predicted proteins | sample TroBogEpilimnion_10_FD_153031 | JGI IMG/M metagenome (GOLD analysis project Ga0214193, IMG submission 153031) | Freshwater microbial communities from Trout Bog Lake, WI - 05AUG2008 epilimnion | ecosystem: Environmental > Aquatic > Freshwater > Lake > Epilimnion/Euphotic zone | place: Trout Bog...
CGCTTGGTGTATTTACAGGGTTCTCACTTGTTGGCTTTGGAATGGCATCGCGTGCGCGAAAGAATAAAGATAAAGGTTGGCGCTACCGAGCGGGAATCAACTTAATTTCTGGAATTGTGTCTGCAGTCATCATCGTGATCTTTGCCGTAGTTAAATTTACAGAAGGTGCTTGGGTTATCCTGGCAATTACTCCAGTACTAGTCTTTACCCTACATAGATTTAATCGCCAATACCGCAATGAACAACAGGCGTTACGTATTAACCGTGCAGATTCACGTGCATCAACTATCTCTCGGCACGATGTAACCATCCTTGTCGATTCAGTAGATATCGCAACAATTGGCGCGGTCAGATATGCACGCTCACTTAATCCGCGAAGCGTTGAAGCGGTTCACTTTGTAATCGATGATCAGAGAGCAGATGCAATTAAGAAAGCATGGCTGGAAAACCCGGCATGCGCTGATGTTCCACTTGAAATGATTGACTGCCCAGATCGCCGGCTTGCTAATGCAGCAGTTGATTACGCGGTGCGTATGACTTCATCTCCAGACGTTGAACTCACACTTTTGCTTCCTCGCCGTTCTTATTCAGGGGCCCTTGGCCGTATCTTGCATGATCGCACCGCTGAAGTTATTTCAGCCCCAATCTCACAACTCCCACGCGTTGTTGCGACGATTGTTCCCTTTGATGTCGAAAGAATTATTTCTGGTCATACCATCTTGCGCCATGAAGATCATAAAGTTGAAGTAACACCCGCAAAATCAAAAACTCGTCGTGTAGCTGATGAGCCAACAGTGCCAACAGAAACTAGCCATTACGCAGAAGAGGTCTTACCTATTTCCTCTGCAACATGGCGTCACCGGGCCCATATTCGGGGTAACGTCACTGCAATTCGCAATGCTGCTGCCAATTCAACTGCGCACGTTGAAATCGAAGTATGGGATGAAACGGGCGGAATCACCTTGCAATTTATTGGGCGCAGAGAAGTCACTGGGCTTGAAGTTGGTTCAACTATCTGCGCTGAAGGCATGGTTGGTGAGAGCGATGGCTCACTTGTCATTCTCAATCCGTCGTATGAAATCATTATTTAATATCTACCTTTGCTGCTGAAAAAACTCCTTAAGGATCCCAGCGCACTGCTCCTCTAATACTCCTGAGACAACTTCAACTTTGTGGACAGCGCGTGGGTCTCGCAAAATATCCCACACTGATCCAACTGCTCCGGCTTTCTCATCCCATGCACCAAAAACGACTTTCTTCATACGAGACTGGGCGATTGCTCCTGCGCACATCGCGCATGGCTCCAAGGTAACGACGAGAGTGTGGTCATCTAGGCGCCAGTTCTCCGCAACTAAAGCCGCCTCACGCATAGCAACTATTTCTGCATGAGCTGTTGGGTCATTATCAAATTCACGTAAGTTATTTCCTCTGCCAACAATTTCACCGGCAGCATTAATGACTATTGCGCCAACTGGAACATCACCAGTTGTCATTGCTTGGCGCGCTAGTTCAAGCGCTGCGTTCATGAGTTCAGTCTCGGTCATAAATTTCATCGAACTGATCTGCAAAGCCAAGTCGTGAAGCTAGAGCGCTAATTTGATCTTCAGGATATAAATCTAAGTCATCACTCATCACTTCAAGCTCCATGGCGCTAACACCAAGATCTGCAAGTAAATCTATATCTCCGCCAGGCTGTGGCTCATCATCGTCTTCCGGAAATGGAAGGTCGAGCATGTCAATCAAATCTGCAGCAACTTCATATTCATTGGCATATGTAACATCGCTGAGCATCATGTTCATATGAGCGCCTCGCGCTCTGGCAATTATGAAGAATTCTTGATCAACAGAGATCAACACAATTGCGCCGCCATCTGTTTGTTGTGCTTTGAGCTGATCGATAATTGATGAAAGATCTCTTGTTTCCACCAGGCGGGAGAGATTCCAGCGGCCATCTTCGTGCCAAGCGATGAGACCAAAGTCATCTTCGTTGTAAACGCCGCTGCTCATCATGCGTACATAGTGACACCGAAACGGGCACGCGACAAGGTAGGCGCCCGCGAGTAAAGTGAAGTTATGAAAGTTCACGTCGCCAACCATCCGCTCATCGCCCACAAGGTCACAGTCCTGCGCGATGAAAAAACACCTTCTTCTACGTTCCGTGAGCTCATCGGTGAGATCGTCACCCTCTTGGCATACGAAGCAACTCGAGAGGTCAAGACGGTTGATGTGAATGTGAAAACTCCCGTGGCAGAGACCAAGGGCACCGCTCTTGCAAAGCCAGATCCTGTCGTAATTCCAATTTTGCGTGCAGGTCTTGGAATGCTGGAAGGAATGGAGCGTCTGATTCCATCTGCTCAAGTAGGTTTTCTTGGAATGGTTCGTGATGAAAAAACACTTCAAGCTTCCACTTATGCCAACAGACTTCCCAACGATCTAAAAGGTCGTCAGTGTTATGTGCTCGATCCCATGCTTGCGACGGGTGGGACACTTATTGCTGCTATTCACTATCTTCTAGACCTTGGAGCGGCAGATATCACAGCAATCTGCATCATCTCCTCTCCCGAAGGAATTGCTGCACTTGAAAAAGAATTCAAAGATCAGAAAGCGCTCACAATTGTTACAGCAGCCCTTGATGAGAAACTTAATGAAAAGGGTTACATAGTTCCTGGTTTAGGAGACGCCGGAGACCGTCTCTACGGAGTCGTCTAATGGCCACTAATAGTCCTGGGTATGCAATAACCATTCGTGTTGATGGACCACCATCTGCGCAACCTGTTGCCGAAATTACTGCAGCAATAACTTCCGCCGGTGCGAGCATTACAGCTCTAGACGTTGTTGAATCTCAGATTGACCGGGTGGTTATAGACGTTTCATGCGATGCTCATGACAGTGATCATGCCGAGCGAATAACAGACGCGATCTCTGCTCACCCGAATTTAACTGTTCGCAAAGTAAGTGACCGCACATTCTTGCTCCACCTTGGTGGAAAAATTGAAGTGCATTCAAAAGTCCCACTCAAAACTCGAGATGATCTCTCACGCGCCTACACCCCTGGTGTTGCAAGAATTTCTCAGGCGATTGCAAAAGATCCAGAAGATGCTCGCAGACTCACCATTAAGCGCAACACCGTTGCCGTGGTCACAGATGGCTCTGCTGTATTAGGACTTGGAAATCTTGGTCCTGCCGCAGCCCTTCCTGTCATGGAAGGAAAGGCAGCGCTCTTTAAAAGATTTGCAGATGTTGATGCTTGGCCAGTTTGTTTAGACACACAAGATGTTGATGAGATCGTGCGCACTGTTCAAATTATTGCCCCTGTGTATGGTGGAATTAATTTAGAAGATATTTCAGCGCCCCGTTGCTTTGAAATTGAAAGACGTCTGCGTGAACTTCTTGATATTCCAGTTTTTCATGATGACCAACACGGAACAGCAATTGTTGTATTAGCAGCGCTCACTAACTCACTTAAGTTTGTGAAGAAAGATTTAAGCAGGGTTAAAATTGTTATGAGCGGGGCTGGCGCGGCAGGAACTGCGGTTGCAAATCTTCTGACGACAAGCGGAGCAAAAGATATTTATTCCTTCGATAAAGATGGTCCTGTAAGCCCTTCTGGCTTTAAAGGAACAATTAGTGAAGCAATTAAAGGCGCTGATGTCTTTATCGGGGTGAGCGCTCCAAACGTTTTAACTGAAAATGATGTTGCTTCTATGGCACAAGGCTCGATTGTTTTTGCTCTTGCAAATCCAGATCCAGAAATCGACCCTGTTATTGCCCGTAAGTACGCGGCAGTCGTTGCCACAGGGCGCAGTGATCAGCCAAATCAGATCAACAATGTTTTAGCATTTCCTGGAATTTTTCGTGGGCTTCTCGATGGTCATATTCATAAAATCACCGATGCTATGTTGGTTGCTGCCGCTAAAGCGATAGCAAGTTGCGTGAGTGATGATCAGCTCAACGCCAATTTCATTATCCCCTCAGTATTCGACCCGCATGTTGTCACTAAGGTCGCAGAAGCGGTGCGTAGCGCTGCTAAGTAGCCTCGGGCGATAGACTTGCGCCCGTGACCAAACGAACTGATCTCAAGATGTTTGATGGTCGTGACATTTTTTACTACGACACAGAGCAAGTGACTCGTGCTGCGGTCGATAAAAGAGCCAAGGAAGATCGCCCGGTAGTAGGGAATCTGCGTTTAGATCCACTGACAAATGAATGGATCACAGTTGCCCACGATCGCCAAAAGCGAGTCTTCTTGCCACCAAAGGAACTTTGCCCACTCTGCCCAACTACTAATGGTCGTGAGACAGAGATTGCTGACAAGGATTTTGAAGTAGTTGTATTTGAAAATCGCTCGCCATCCTTTGCACAACCAAAAGATGGTTGGAAGCTTGCACCCCTAGATGGTGTAAACACCCAGACACCTGAGGCTGCAGGACGAGCTGAAGTCGTTGTCTTCAGTGACAAACATGAGGGAAGCTTCGGCACATTATCTCTTGAGCAGATGCGCACGGTCATGGATGCATGGATTGATCGCACAAAAGAGATTTCAAAACTCCCCTATGTCGAGCAAGTATTTCCATTTGAAAATCGCGGCGAAGAAGTTGGTGTGACCCTGAACCACCCACACGGACAAATTTATGCCTATCCGTTTATCACTCCTCGCACAGAACAAATGCTTCGTGTGGCACAAGCACACTTTGAAAAGACTAAAAAGCCTTTACTTACCGATGTCATCGCCCGTGAAGTTAAAGACAAAGTTCGCGTCATTACCGAAAATGATCACTGGATTGCCTACGTACCTTTTGCTGCTCGCTACTCATTTGAAATACACATTGCACCAAAGAAATTTGTTCCAGACTTAGCCGAGCTCAGCAGCGCAGCAGCGGATGCATTTCCAGCAATTGCCAAAGAGGTATTACAACGCCTTGATGGAGTTTTTAATATTCACATGGCCTACATTGCTGCTTGGCATCAGGCTCCAGTTCGAAAAGGAAGAGATGTTCTAGGACTGCATCTGCAGATCACTAGTGTGCGCCGCCAACCGGGCAAACTTAAATATTTGGCTGGGTCTGAATCAGCAATGGGTGCTTACATTATGGATCTGAAGCCAGAGCAAAGCGCAGAGCAATTAAGAAATGTTCGCCTCTAGCCATTCTTCTTCTAGCTGGGAGCGTTCAACCTTGAGCGAATCAAGTTCACTCGTAAGTTTTGCAAGCTTTTCATAATCATTTCCTGTGCTGAGTAACTCGGCTTCGATCTCACCAATTCTTGTTGTTCTGCGTTCTAGCTGCTTTTCAATCCGAGCAAGTTCTTTTTTTGCAGCTTTTTGTTCAAGAATTGTGGCAGCTTTCTTCTCTGCTGCTTTTGGTTTACTGACTTGACTACCCTTGCGAAGTTCAAGATATTCCTCGATTCCCCTAGGTAGATCGCGCAATGACTTATCTCCAGTTAAGCCAATAAAGGTGTCGCAGACCCTTTCTAGGAAATAGCGATCGTGAGAGATAACAAGAAGAGTGCCGCCAAAAGAATCTAACAAGTCTTCAAGAGCCGTGAGAGTTTCAACATCAAAATCATTCGTGGGTTCATCCAGAAGCAAGACATTTGGACTATCCATGAGTAAACGAGTGAGTTGAAGTCTGCGCCGCTCACCACCTGATAGATCTCCCACTGGGGTCCACTGTTGGTCCTTGTTAAATCCAAGACGTTCGCAGAGCTGACTCGCTGATAGCTCTTTTCCGTTACCGAGCTCAACACGCATCGCAACTTTTTCTACAGCTTCAAGAACACGCCACTTTGGATCTAGTTCCTCTAAATGTTGTGATAAAAAAGCTGGCTTAACCGTAACTCCCGTTACAAGCTTGCCTGAATCTAACTTATGCTCACCAGTAAGCGCACGTATCAAGGTTGTCTTGCCAGCTCCATTAACTCCGACAATTCCAATTCGATCTCCCGGACCAATATTCCAATAAATCGAATCCAGCAGTTCTAGATCACCAGCGCTTATCGATGCTTGATGAAGTTCATAAACCGTATTGCCTAGACGATTAGCAGCAAAGTTCAGTAGCTCTGCCTCATTGCGTGGTGGTGGTTCATTAGCAATAAGTGTGTTTGCTGCTTCGATACGAAACTTAGGTTTGGCAGTTCTTGCGGGGGCTCCTCGGCGCAGCCATGCAAGCTCTTTACGAATAAGCATGTTTCTCTTGCCATCTTCAACACTAGCTTGGCGAGAGCGTTCTGCTTTTGAAAGAACAAAAGCTGAATAGCCGCCTTCGTAGGACAAAACTTTTCCATCTACTACCTCCCAGATTTGGTCTGAGATTTCATCTAGAAACCAGCGATCGTGGGTAATGACAACTACCGCTAAGTTACTTCGCGAGCGCAAGTGGCTGGCTAGCCATGCAACTCCTTCCACATCTAAGTGGTTGGTTGGCTCATCTAAAAGAATTAGTTCTAAATCATCTACAAGTAGCTTTGCAAGATTTACTCTCCTGCGCTCACCACCTGAAAGAGAATGAAAGTCACGATCAAGTAAGTCATCGCTATGGCCACCAAATAGTCCGGCAAGCACTTCACGGATTCTGCTGTTACTTGCCCATTGGTGAACGGGGATATCTCCGAGAACAACTTCACGAACCGTTGCCCCTTGCGCAGCTGTGTCAGTCTGACTCAATATTCCAACACGGACCGCATTTGATTTCGCTACTCGCCCCGAATCAGGCTCAAGAGTTGAGGCCATAATCTTTAGCAGCGTGCTCTTGCCCCCGCCGTTTCTTCCGACAATGCCTATCCGCTCACCCTCATTAACGCCAAGTGAGACGTTATCAAGGAGTGGGCGGATACCGAAGGCTTTAGATACCGACTCTAAGTTGAGTAGGTTCATTAATTATTCGATGGCGCAGACCCCAAAGTAACGGTGTAAACCTTTGTGCTGCCATCAGGCAACTTACAAGTGATTGTTACCGTTGAACCTGGTGCATAGGAGCGAATCTTTACAATCGCCGTTTGGGCATCTGGTGTACGAGTTCCACTAATACTTGTAATAATCGCGCCGACTGGAATGCCTGCGCCAGATGCAGCGCCTCCTGATGTCACCAGTGAAATCTTCGCTCCCACACCTGTGTATGTGGTGTCAAAGGAGACTCCAAGCAGTGGGCGGGTAGAAGTATGTCCAGGGCTTGTGATGATTTCATTAATTGTGCGTTGGGCTTCATTAATTGGAATTGCAAAGCCAAGGCCGATTGATCCTGAAGTTGATTGACCACCAAGTGAAGCAATGGCTGAATCAATGCCAACCATATTGCCTTGTGAATCGGTGAGGGGGCCACCCGAGTTACCTGGATTGATCGGAGCATCTGTTTGAATCGCATCAACATAAGATTGCGTCGTTGCGGTGCTGCTCTGTGTGGTTACAGGACGGTTCAGCGAAGAGACAATTCCAGAGGTCACAGTTCCGTTAAGGCCAAGAGGTGAACCAAATGCAATTACGGGATCACCGATTGAAAGAGTACTTGAATCGCCGATTGGGATAACTGGAAGATTTCCAGTATTCACATGCAGCACGGCAAGATCATATGAAATATCACGCCCAACAAGAGTTGCTGGAATAATTGTCCCGTCATTGAGGCTTATAGACAGCGTGTAGCCACTGCCAGCAACTGTTGTAGCGTCAATCACGTGGTTATTCGTCACAATGTAGGAGCCAGCAGAATCTGACTTAATAATTGACCCTGATCCGGTATCGCCACTTCCATCGGCTGCTTTTACATTAACTGTCACAACAGATGGTTGAACTTTTTGAACTGTAAATTTAATGGTTGACCCAGTGCCAAGTGTTACGGCTGAGCGACCTTTTGGACATGCACTTGCAGTTGATGCAAAAAGTGCCCCGGTCTTGTTATCAGCACAAGCATTCACAACATTTCCAGAGAAGCTCACGGCGGCCGTAGCTACGCCGCCAGCTAGAACTGCACCACCAATAAAACCGATAGCTACCTTTGAAATCGTATTTAAATCTTTCAATCTACGCATTGCGTGATGAACCTTTCTAAGTTATCAACAGTCTCTATGGGGCAATCAAAGCCCGTCATACCTAAAGAATAACCTGTGTGGGCTAAGAATTTCCTGAGAGCTCCATGTGCCGAACAGATGGGAAAGCAAAGACTCCTAGCACCACAACCAGGGTAATCAATGAAAAGATCTCCATAGCCCTCGTTACTCCCACAGCAGCAGCAAGAGGCGCAGCGATTGCCAAACCAACAGGACGCAGCATCATGGTTCCAAGAGCGTCATAAGCTGAAACTCTTGAAAGTGACTCACGAGGAATTGTCCGCTGAAAGCATGTGCTCCAAATCGTTGACCATAAATCCAAAGTAATTCCCCAGAAGAAAGCGGCAACCATAATTATTACAAGGGAAGCTGGTCTGGCAAGCAGGAAAAGATATATGGGAAGTGTAAAAGTAATGAGTACAAGGAAGCGCATTGGCTTTTTCAGGTTTATTTTCATTCCAATGAGTGAGCCGGCGAGATACCCGATTGTTTCGCACGCGATCACAGTCGCCCAAGATTTTGCTCCGTTAAATGATTTAAGCGAAATAACTGGGCCCAAGACGCTATCTCCCGCTGACCATGCCATAACAAGAAGTGAAAAACCAAAGACAGTGACAACAATCCAAGGATAGGAAATAAATACTTTCCATCCATGCCGTAAATCTTGGAACATTGAGTTTTCAGTAACGATACCGCGCGGGGTTATTTTATATAACCCGATCACCATACTTCCAGCAAAAATAAATGTGAAGGCATCAATTCCAAGTGCCCATGTGCTTCCGTATACACTCACAATGAATCCACCCACCGCAGTTCCAATAATTGTTGAAAAATTTGATAAGAATTGATTAATCGCGTTTCCTTGTTGGAGATTTTCCTCTGGTAAAAGCGCTGGAAGCATTCCGGTCATAGACGGCCAGAAGATTCCCCACATGATTCCAAAACTTATATTTGAAAACAAAAGCGTAGCTAAGGGAACATTTCCAGTGTGGAAGTAATAAACCTGAACCAGTAAACATAGCCCGGCGATTATGTCTGATGCCCCGCACATAAATACCCGACCATACTTATCTGCAAGTACACCACCAAATGGAAGGACACATAGAAGTGCCACTGTTGTAGAACCTAAGACAAGTCCAAGTTCACCGGCACTTCCATTTTTAAGATGCAAGATTCCAAAGGCTAGGGCGATAGGACCCATTCCATTTCCAAAGCTTGAAATAAAACGGGCAAGGTAAAAGCGCTTGACATGGCGATGCGCCAAAGTTTGTTTAAGACTCATTATTTTGCAGAAGATTCAATTCTCTTAAGTACTTCATGAATCTCTTTAGAAATTTTGTGGAGCTCTACTATCTCTCTCTGGTTTTGTTCTCTAGATTCTTTGGCTAATTCAAACTCACCTAAGCTCGCAGTATGTGTTTCATTGATCTTTTGCTCAACTGCGGCTGATGAAACGTTCTGTCCGACCATGATGATAGATAGCAAGACCAACTGTAGAAATGTCTGCGCTACCCAGGCGACGATGATAATCAAGTCGCCAGTTTTAAGAGCAGCAGGAAGAGATATGAGTGCGATCAAGGCAAACACATATGCACACCACATAGTAGAGACGCCAGATGTGATCTTTGCAGCTAATTTTGTATTGAAGTTATTAACCTTTTGAAACATGCCTTAAGTTTACTTAAGTGTGAGGGTTTCACCTTGAACATACTTATGAGTTGGTCCACCTTTTAATACATGCACGCCTGCAATTCCGTGGACAGTGAACGTTGAATCGACGTAGCTCGTCTCTGGATCTAAACCACAGACCGCAGCAGTCCCTTCATCCACCCCAATTACCCAAACTCCTTCGGGCGCTCGAAGCATGACCGAAGCCGCTGTATCTGGAATCCAACCAAAAAATTTGTTGTAGTGAGGAATTGTTCGAACTCTGGGCAAAATATTTAACCCAGGTGATCCTTCTTCTTTCATCTTACGAAAATTCGGAATATCTCCAGCCATAGCCATCGCCCCCGCGCTACATCCAGCAAGTGAGGTACCGCTTCGCCAATTTCTCTCCATCGCTTCCCACACAGGAGTATTTATAAGTGAAGCAGCCAAATAGTGGGGGTCGCCACCCGAGAGATAGATAAGTCCTGCATCTTCAACCATCTCTGCAAACTCTTTCTTCATTGCATCTTCGCGGCTAAACACGGGTAGAAATATTTGTTCAGTATCAATTCGATCAGCTTGTTCCTTGCCAAGTGTGCGCCAATACTCAAGCCGAGTTTTACTTTCACGCCCGGCAGCTAATGGCAACTGAACATATCTGTTTTTCTTTCCACGTTCTACGCCTTTTCTCAGCAGAGCGCCTTCAAGATCTTGCATGACAGGTAAATATTCACCCGAACCCACTAGTGCAAGGGCGCCAACGTGCTCCATGACATCACTCTAGTCTGTAAGATTCACTGCATGCGAGGACGGAAATCTATTGCGATTGTTTCCGTCGCAATGACCTTTCTTTCACTCTCCTTCTATCTCTTTGCTAAAGGGGCAGGCAGCGCGATACCACGCTCGAGTGTTCTCAATGGTGCGAAGAAATCCCCACACGGTGATACAAATATTCTTCTGCTTGGCTTAGATTCCAGGCGAGACAACAATGGTAATGACCTACCTCGTAAGCTCCTAGACATCATGCATGTGGGCTCTAGTAGCAGTATTGGTGGCTATAACACCAACACAATGATTTTAATTCACATTCCAGCAGACGGCTCTCATGCTGTTGCTATTTCTATTCCTCGTGATGACTATGTCGATGTTACCGGGTATGGCCCACAAAAGATTAAAGAAGCATATGGATTGGCTAAGTACTCTTCAGAGCTCAAACTTATTAAGGCCGGAGTACAAAACCCTGATCGAGAGAAACAAAGCAGAGATGTCGGACGAGCACTAACTATCGCAACTGTAGCTACATTGCTTAATGTTCCTATTGATCACTTTGCCGAGGTGAACCTCGTTGGTTTCTATGATCTTGCAAATGCTATCGGAGGCGTACAAGTCTGTCTCAATCATGCAGTAAATGACTCTCAATATTCTGGTGCTATCTTGCCTGCGGGTCTGCAAACAATTACAGGCGCTCAAGCACTTGCCTTCGTGCGCCAACGCCATGGGCTACCAAACGGAGACCTGGATCGAACACACAGGCAACAAGCCTTTATCACAGGAGTTATTACTAAGTTTCGAACGCAAGGATTATTTGGGGATCTAGGAAAACTTCAGAGCTTGCTCAATGTTGCACAGAAAGATGTAGTCATCGATACGGGGTGGGATGTACTTGGCTTTTTGCCACAAGCAAAAGCCCTCACCGGTGGACACATTACTTTCCACACCTTACCTATTGAGGGTTATGCCATGCGCAACAGTCAATCCGTAAACTTGATTGACATTCCAACTGTTCAAAAATTTACACATGATCTTTTCTACCCAGCTCCAAAATCTACTGTGTCCCCAAGTCCAAGCCTTTCAACAGCTAAGAATGCGACCTCGAAACCGTTTAACTATGCACATTTAGCAAATGGAGATGCTGTAAATGGCGCAGGAATACCGTGTGTTAACTAATGTTTTATAGTTTATTAGCACTCGTTATTGGATCTCTGACTTCAGTTCAGTCAAGGATTAATGGGCAGCTTTCAAAAGACATCCATAATGGAATAGCTGCGGCACTTATCTCATTTCTCTCTGGATGGCTCTTTGTCATCATTGTTTGCATTTTGTGGAAACCAGATCGAAATGGGTTAGCAAATATCTGGAAAGCGCTAAGAACCCGCAGATTAAAGCCCTGGGAGGTTATCGGTGGAATGGGTGGAGGATTCTTTGTTGCTATCCAAAGCAGTAGTGTCCCGATCATTGGTGTTGCCATCTTCACGATCTGCGCTGTTGGTGGCCAAACTATCTCGTCCATGATTGTTGATCTGATCGGTTTATCACCATCTGGCAAACACAAGGTGACTCCTGTTCGAGCAATTACTGCAATTGTTACCTTAATTTCAGTAACAATTGCTGTTTATCCCGACCTTCAAAGCGCAACATTCAGATTTGCGCCGATACTGCTTGCAATCATTGTTGGAGTTGTTGTGTCATTTCAGCAGGCAATAAATGGGCGAGTAAATGTGGTTTCAACTCGACCACTTGCAACAACCTTTGTGAACTTCCTTATGGGCTCGACTGTTCTAACAATCGCTCTCATGATTAATCTCGCTCGTGGTGGAACTATCGGCGCACTTCCTACAAACTTTGTGGTTTACCTGGGCGGAATTATTGGAGTTATATATATTGCAGTTTCAGCCTTTACGGTCCGACATATTGGAATTCTTAATATGATTTTATTTAGCGTTACGGGGCAATTGATAGGTGCGTTACTCCTTGATTGGCTTGCACCCGCTGCAAATACCAAGGTCACAAGCTACCTTTTAACGGGAACCGCGATGACGCTTGGTGCAGTTGTGTCATCGCGGATCTTTACGCTACGTCAGAGTAAAAAGATTTAAGCAGCAGCTCTCTGCTTTGCTGTCTCTTTTGCAGCAGCAATTGATGCAGCCTTTTCTTCTGTGAATGCTTCCATTCCTGGAGCTATACCCGCTAGTCCAAATTCAGAGAGCACAACTTCAATATCCTTTGAGCCGATAGCTCCAGCAAATTGCTTGAGGTAGCCGGTTTCATAGTCCCATCCAGCACGTGGAGCACCTGGCTTGTATGAACCACCTTGAGAAACAATGAATGTGAACTTTGCTGCTGTTGAAGTTGCTGGGGTTGCCCCATCAAGTACACCAGGGATTAAAACATTATCGATCCATGCCTTAAGTACAGAGGGAACTGACCAGTTCCACATTGGCGTAGAGATAACGATGTGTTTGGCATCTTTGATTTCCTGAATCAGCGCAAGTCGAGCATTAAATTTTGCGGTCATACTTGCTGATCGATCAGCTTCCGGTGTGTAACCGGCGCTAATGGCTTCGATGTCCAAGTGTGGGATCGGGTTGGCAGCAAAATCTTTGCTAACGATGACAGCTGACGGGTTCTTGGCCTTATAGGCGTTCAAGAACTCTTGTGTGATCGCCCTTGAGATTGAGTGATCGCCCAGTGGGCTTACTTCGATATGTAGTAGATCTGACATGAGTTTCCTTTGTTTGAATGTTTAGCCTAGATTAGTTGAAATTTCAACTAAATGTCAAGTGAGGATCCGGATGGCTGAACTCTGGAGTTAGTGCGATACTTCTCCTCTTATGCCAAAGATTTCTGCACCTTCCATCCATCTGCACCGTGAAATGCGCCGCCAGGAACTCATTAACGCTGCTCTTGAGTTGGCCATGGAAGAAGGAGCGCGAGCAATTACTGTCGCTGCTGTTGCAAAGAAAGCGGGATTAGCAAGAAGTTCTATTTACGAATACTTTGCATCTAGCGCAGACTTGATTGCTGACCTCATTCTTGAAGAATTGGATTACTACTCAAAAAGGCTTGAGATGGCAGTAACCAATGTGAGTGATCCTTTTGAAAAGATCGAACATTGGATCGCAGAGGGACTTCGTTATGTTGCTGACGGCAGGCATATGCTGGCTAAATCTTTGAATACGGTTAGTGCGCCTGAATTTCGAAAAGAAGAAATTGCAATGGGGCACCGTAAGATGATTGCGCCACTTCGCCAAGCACTTGTTGAAACGGGTATCAAAGATCCTGCCGCTGCGGCAGCGTTTCTATCTAGCGTGACAGACGCAGCAAGTATTCGAATTGATGCTGGAAATGACGCAGAGCTCGAAATTCAGAGAGCAAGTACATTCGCTCTCGCAGGACTTCGAGCCCTAGCAACTAACTAATTATTTAGCTGAGAAAGTAAACGGGATTGTTTGATCCTGTGATTTATCTCCTGCTGCATTGTGATCATTAGTTATGAAAAATACGCAGGTTGTGTGAACACAATCGCCCTTTGAAAAATATGGAACAGGCTTCATTGTGATCTTTCCTGCGGCCGATGTTGCACCTTGTGCGATATCTGCCTTAACTGAGCTTACCCAAGCTTGTGCAGTTTGATCTGAATCGCAGACAGTAGGAGCTGCGCCCTTTGTTGTAGGAGCCATGCACTCTTGAATGTAAACGCCATTTTTAGCTGGTAGCTTTGAAAGCTTAAAGCTCACAACCGCTCCCTTTTGCGGCAAATTCTTAGTTGGTGTGGCTGTAACAACAGCTTTTGCCTGAGCAAAAGGCGCGGAGAAAATTACTAAGCCCATTGCTAATGCGGTGATAACTTTCTTATTCATTATTTTTCTCATCTCTTCTTGGTCGGTTTATTTACTAAAGGAAATTGGGACATACAAGTCATGAGTTCGATCTTGGGTACGGGTGTGATCCGCGCGAACATAAACTGCGCAAGGTGTTTTGCGACAATCCACTGTTCCAATCATTGGTGAAACTTTAAGTGAAATTGCAAATGAGCCATGTGCTTTAAATGGAATTGCCAGGCCCCGACCATAACTTGGTGGGTTTGATGAGATCCAATAAGAAGCACCTAGTTTTCCGGTCTTATCTGCTCCGCCTCCGCAAGGAGATGGAAGAACTGATGCAGGAGTAATTTTGCACATCGCTATATAAACTCCAACTGACTGATCAAAATTCTTTCCTGTAACAGTAAGCACATCACCAGAGGCAATCGCAGTTGTCTTTGATACGCTCAAAATCTCTCCATGAGTTCCGGTTACTGCTTCTGCTGGATTAACCGGGGACAGGACGAGAATCATCACGGCAAATAGAATCCCTTTTCTCACTAGGCAAATGTAGAAGATGGATCAAAGCTGTGCTCCGACAAGATGGGGTCAGGTGTCGGTAAATAGAGTGTGATAATTTCCTCGTGAAAAAGCCAATGTTGATTATGTCACTTGTGCTCACGTTTTTATTCTCAGGAATCACTCAAGCGCAGGCTGCACAACCTAATATCTCAACTGGTGATGTCGCACTACCCATTGTGCACTCAGGAGAAATACCAAAATTTCATAGAGTCGTTGCCTTAGCAAATGGATCTGCTGAGATTGTTGCAGCGCTTGGATACGTAAATATTCTGGTTGGCAGAGACGTCGCTTCCACAATGCCGATACTCGCCAGCATCCCAATTGATTCACCAGGAATGAATGTATCAACCGAGAAAGTGCTTTCGCAAAAACCTGATCTCATACTTGTTGATTCCAATACATCACCGGCAAGTGCGCTGAATGCTTTTAAGCAGGCTCATATTTCAATGGTAAGTATCGTGAGTACTTTCTCTTTATCTGGCATTAAAGGCAAAGAGATGGCAATAGCAAACGCACTGGGAACACCAAAAGCTGGAAGTCTGCTTTCTTCACAAATAGGCACGCTTCGTAGCCCCTCCACGGGAATTAAAGTTGCCTTTCTTTATCTTCGCGGCACCGCATCGATCTATCTCATTGGTGGAAAAGGTTCTGGAGCCGATTCTTTGCTGAACGCAATTGGAGTTCGCGATGTGGGAGCAGAAAATCTCAAATTGCCATTCAACGCGCTCTCCTCAGAAGAGCTCATCAAACTTCAACCTGATGTACTTCTCCTCATGACTAAAGGACTCACCTCTGTTGGTGGGATTTCTGGGTTGCTTGCCTTACCTGGTATCGCTCAGACACCTGCTGGACAGCATAAAAGAGTTGTAACCGTTGATGATTCACTTCTTCTTTCATTTGGTCCCAGAACAGTTCCAATGGCGCAAATGCTGCGTCCCTTAATTATTGCGGCGGCTCACTCATGAAAAAGAAAGTCATATACATCGCAACTATTTTTGTCATGCTTCTGCTTTTTGTTCTCTCATTAAAAATAGGAATTCTTCAGATTCATGAATCTTTATGGTCTCTCATTGGTAAGCACTCTATTGACGCACAAACAGTCTGGGGTGTTCGTTTTCCAAGAGCGCTGGGCGCAATCATCATCGGAGCTGGACTCGGTATCGCAGGTGCAATTGCACAGGGAATTTTTCGGAACCCGCTAGCTGAGCCAACTTTGATTGGTCTATCTAGTGGCGCGACACTGGGAACGATTGCAATCATTGCAAGCGGTTCAGCAGGCTTTGGTACTCGGATGAATGTTGTTTCTGCTGTAACTGCTGCACTTTTAACAGCTCTCCTCGTGCAGAGGCTTGCACCCAATAAAGGCTTTGGCTTTTTGCTTACAGGTATCGCTGTTTCTGCCATCCTTATGGCGGCTGCCGGGCTGCTTATAACAATGTCGTCTAAACCTGGTATTCAATCGATTTCATTCTGGAATTTTGGCTCACTTTCTCTTCTTAACAATTCAACAGTTGGGTTAATTGCCCCTTATGTTGAAACAGGAATTATTGCCGCTTTCTTTGTCTCTAGAAGGCTAGATATTTATTCTCTCGGAGATCATTCATCTCATTACTTGGGCGTGAACCCAAAAAGGTTACGCCTATGGGCTGTAATCGCACTTGCATTGCTTATTGGTGCTTCAGTGAGCGCAGTTGGATCAATTGCTTTCCTTGGATTGCTAGTTTCGCATATCGTTAGATTAATGATTGGACCAGCACACAGGCGCCTGGTGTCTCTCAGTGGGTTTGTTGGAGCAGTTGTACTTTTAATTGCAGATCTACTAGCCCGAACGATATTTGAGCCCAATGAAATTCCGTTGGGGCTATTGACTTCAATACTTGGAGCGCCCGTGCTCATTGTCTTACTAAAACTCCGCAGAGCTACGTGGGTGAGCCATGATTGAAATTAAAAAGATCGCATTCAAGCGGGGTGAGAACCAGATCTTTACATCACTAAGTGCACGCATAAAGCCCGGTGAAGCCGTGCTCCTGAGCGGGCCGAATGGCGTTGGCAAAACAACGCTACTTCAACTTGTAGGTGGAGTACTCAGAGTTCAGTCAGGTGAGATATTGATCAATGGAATGAAGGTGGACGAGCTGAGCATAAAAGAACAAGCGAGCATCCGCGCTGTGGCGCCACAGAAACGTAATTTCTCTCTTGCATTCACTGTGGAGGAAGTAATCAACTTTCTTCCCAAAAAGCTAAAAGCTCCCAATATTGATTACATCATCGACACCTTGGCTTTAAGAGCGCTCATGCATAGGAAAGTAACTGAGCTCTCTGGCGGTGAGCAAGAACGGGTGAGTTTGGCTTTAGCGTTTTGTCAAAAGGCTGAGTATTACTTGCTCGATGAACCTTTTGGCGCACAAGACAGCAAATCAATCAAGAACATTATTAAAGTTATTAAAACACTACAAAAAGCAGATAAGGGCATCCTGGTCATTAGTCATAACCAAGAAGCCCTTGCTCAATACTTTGATCGGGAAATTAAGCTTTCTTAGGTTTCCTTGGGCCATCAAACTTCTTGCCCGTAAATTTTTTCTTTCCAGCTGTTTTCTTAAATGCTGGACGACCTGAGGCTCCTCGTTTTTCATCGAGAGCTTTACGCTTTTCAATAGGCATTCGAGGTTGCTTCTTTGCAGGCCTTGCGCTTCTCTCTGGACGGGCACTTCTGTCACTTCTATCTGACTTTTCAAATCTATTTGGTCGTTCAGAACGAGCAGGACGCTCACTTTGATCAGCTCTACCAGGCCGTGAATAACGATCACTTGCCGGAGCTTCTTTCTTAAATTCTTTTTTGAAATCAGATTTAGCAAAGCGTCCTCCGCCTTCGCGGCGCTTTTTGAATTCACCTTCGCGCTTTGGACCACGATTACGGCTTCCTGGCTTACGATCGTTACGGCTTGGTTTTTCTGGTTCAGCAGCAATTGGAATACCAGAAGGCTTCTGTGCACCTGTAATTTTTACAAGTTCTTGGTCTCCTGGGCGAACTTGATTTTCAATAAGTTTCACAGCGGCGCGATTTGTAATTCCAAATACAGCCTTCTTCTGCTTGTGAGTAGCAAGTGTGACAACTGTTCCGGTTGCACCTGCGCGAGCGGTACGGCCAGCACGGTGGAGATAATCTTTATGATCTGCCGGCGCATCAACATGCACGACAAGTGAAACATCATCGACGTGAATTCCACGAGCAGCAACGTCTGTCGCTACGAGTGCGTTGGCACGTCCTTCTTTAAATGCTTTAAGAACGCGCGTGCGTTGTCCTTGTGATTTTCCGCCATGCAAGACGCCTACTGGAACACCGCTACGAAGCATCTTCTCCGCTAGCTTGTCCGCTCCATGCTTGGTGCGAACGAAGAAAATCGTCTTACCGTTACGAGCTGCGATTTGAGTAGAAATCTCATCTTTATGTCCTTGGTCCAATATGAGGATGTGATGGGACATATCAACAGAGCGAGACTTTTCGTTCTCAAGAGAGTGGGTAATTGGATTCTTTAAAAAGCGTTTAACTAAAGTATCAACATCACGGTCTAGAGTTGCTGAGAAGAGCAAGCGTTGACCGTCATCTTTGGTAAGAGAGAGAATCTCTTTAACAACTGGTAAGAAGCCCATATCTGCCATCTGATCTGCTTCGTCAAGAACTGTAATCATGACATCTGAAAGATCAATATGCTTTTTCTCTAAGAGATCTATGAGTCGACCCGGTGTTGCAACAATGATTGGGACTCCGCGCTTAAGCGCTTGAATCTGACCAATATATGAAAGCCCGCCGGCGACAACTTGTGAACCAAGGCCCACGCGACGTGAAAGCGGGGCAACAACATCATTGATTTGAACAGCTAGCTCGCGAGTTGGAGAGAGGATCAAACCAAGTGGCTTATGAGGCTTTGCAGTACGACCATTGAGTCTGGTTAACATTGCCAAACCAAAGGCAAGTGTCTTACCCGATCCAGTTTGTCCGCGGCCTAAAACATCACGGCCACCAATTGCATCAGGCAGAGTTGCTACCTGGATGGGGAATGGTGAGGTAATTCCTTCATTTTCCAGCGCGTCACAGAGCGCAGGAGTAACACCTAAATTTCTAAATGACATTTTCTAACAACCAATCAAGAGACATAAATGCGTGTCTCATTGGTGATTAGTGCTCAAGACTCGCAAACGAATAACCGAATTCTACCCTACTTAATTGCTGCTCTTCGCCACCTTGCATATTGATCAGCTAATTGATCGCGAATGACTTTTATAGGCTCACCAACAGCTCTTTCTAACAATAAATCTGCAAATTCTGGATTACGAGCAAGTACTGGTCCATGTAAATATGTACCAAAAACATTGCCAGAGACTGCTCCATCTACATCTTCCGCACCATTTCCGTTACCCACTATGACTTTGCCAAGTGGCATAACAGATTTGCCAAGTGTCGTGACTCCACTGTGATTTTCAAAACCTGTGAGATTTTCATCAAAAAATTCAGAATCTATAGAGATATCTCCAACTAAGCGCTTCTTACCCGAAATTGTGTTGACATCTAATAAACCTAAGCCTGAATACTTTTCATCATTTGCCACAAAGCTATTCCCGATAATTTGGAACCCAGCGCAAACAGCAAGTACAACAGCTCCTTTTGCGACTGCAGAATTCAAAGCTTTGCTTTTGGCCAGCGCCGAGTATGAAAGCGCCTGAGCAGCGTCTTCTGCGCCTCCTAAGAGGTATATGTCTGCCGTTCTTGGTAGCACCTGCGTAAATGAAATATCAGTGACCCGTGATTTGATGCCGGCGATAGATGAGCGAAACTTTAGGACATCGGCATTTCCTCGATCACCGTAGGTACCCATGAGTTCATTATGAATACGAATGATTTCTAACATCACATCACCAACTCAAAGAAAGCGGTATATGCAGCTAATACAGATACTTCCTTTTTCTTTACTAATGCAATTGCCTCATCGAAGTTATTCACTAAAGTATTCTCGATACCTTCAACATGTAAGCGGTATGCCATATCCATTCCTCGCTCACCACAGACAATCACTTTCTTCCCTTTGAGAGATTTAAACGAGACGTCCCAAAGCCAGGAGGTATCGATGCCGTCGACCTGGCGTGAGTTGAGCACCAGTATGACTTCTGACTTATGTTCGGCAGAAAGTGCTTCAGTCCATGAAGCAGGATTTTTTGTTAAACGAAAGTGTGCTTTCTTGCCAGCGTATTCTTTTGTAATACTCCGCTCAAGTTCACTTTCTTTAAACTTTATTGGCTTAATCTCTAGAACTTCGCCCACAACATTGGCGAGGGTGGCATTTCTATAGGCAGCGCTTCCCTTCTTGAACTTTCGATCACTGATTTTATTAGTTAATCCACAGCTACAGGAATAGTTAGTTCCAACCCATTTTAAATATGAACCACAGCGTGGACATGCAGCGCCATCAGGATGTGGCCGGCCACCAAAAGAAACTCTGACGCAATTAGTGGCGTTGGCTATTGCGTAATTAATATATGGATCATCAATATCACCAATAAAAATTGTATTAGAAGCTTCTGCACATTCGACATGCCACCTATCTGAAACCCGCTTCACTTCGTGCATGCGATGAAGCTGATCTCGGGTGAGATTAAGCAGGAGAACTATCTCTGGATCTGTTTGCGCAATAATCGAAGGAAGATGTAACTCATCTATTTCAAGTACTGCATACTTTGCCCTCGACATAAGTGCTCCCGCTGCTCCCCATGAAAGGTTTGAGCCTGAGCCGCTGGTTGTCACATTACCTAGTTGTCTTACAATTCTGGCTACTGCTTTAGTTGTAGAGGTCTTTCCGTTTGTTCCAGATATCAGAATTACTTTTTTATTCGCTGCAAGTAAAGAAATAGCCTCAGGTTGGAGCGCAAGAAGAATTCGTCCTGGAAGAGTTTCACCTTTATTCCCAATAAGTTTGGATGCAAACCCTGCGCTCTTTGCAACTGCGATAGCGAATGTCAGTCTTGGGTTTGCCACTTGCTAAGAGTACGCCTATTTACGCAGTGAGTCGCCGGCCAACTTTGGCAACTGCACGACCTCTATGAGTGAGAGAACCAGCATTACCCCCGTGACTGCGAAGACAACAGTGAATTGATTGGCGCTACCAAACGCTAGGTTTCCAAATTTCATTGAAATAACCGCAATAGCCACAGCAAAGACCGAGGCCATTTGTTGCGTCATTGCAGCTAGTGAGTTGGCGTGCGCCATCATCTCCTGCTCAAGATCAGCATAAGTAAGCGTGTTATACAGGGTCATTCCTAAAGAGCGAATACTCCCTGCGATGACCAGCAAAATTCCCATCCAGACTAGTGAAAGATTTTGGCTCATAGTTGCCATAGCAAATGCCATGATAAGCGAGACGCCTGTTGTAAAAAGAATGAGTGGTTTGAAGCGAAAGTACTTCATAAGTGGCGTGGTAAAAACTTTAAAGCCAAGATTACCCAGCATGTAAAAGAATAGAACTTGGCCTGATCTCGCAGCGCTCCAACCGTATTTATCTTGAAAGAGTAGAGGCAGAGCAAATGGAGCTGTGTTGTGTGCCGTTCGATAAAGAAGACCACTGACGTTATTGATCTTAAAAGTTTGGATTTTCATCGGGGCTAAATCAATTAGAGGTTGATCTGTTTTACCAAAGTGGCGAATCGTTGGCCACCCAACACCGATACCAACTGCAAAGAGTATGAGTGTTGCAGTTACATTTATATGGGGAGCCCCGAGAGCAGCGCAGCCAAAGACTAATGAGCCAAGAGCGATCGTGGTTCCATAAAAGCCATCCCAGTCGAGTGGGTCGGTGCTTTCTCCACCAATATCTGGAACGATTTTAATAGCAATCAAAAGCGCAAGTATTCCAAGTGGCAAATTAATCATAAAGATCCATGGCCATGACAGATGAGCGATAATTAATCCACCCAGGACTGGTGCAACCACAGGGGCAATCAGAGCAGGCCATACAAGGTAGGAGATTGCGGTAATTACTTGGTTCTTCTCGGTTGAGCGCATCACAACTAAGCGACCAATCGGAACCATTGTTGATGCGCCCAGCCCCTGCAAAATACGCATGGTTGTAAGTTCAACTAGGTTTGTACTTATCGCGCATAAAACAGAAGCAACAGTAAAAAGAGTGATGCTAGAGAGCATGACTTTGCGGACACCATATTTTTCAGCAAGCCAGGTGGCCACCGGAATTAAACAAACAATTGTCACCATATATGTGGTAACACAGATACCAATTTGAGATGACAGCAGGTGAAATGAACGTGCAATTGTGGGAGCAGCAGTCGGCAAAATCGCCCCGTCAAGAAACTCCATGAACATCAGGCCAGCAACTAGCAGCGCCACAGAACCTAGTTCTAGACGATTTTTTGACTTAGACACAACCCTGCCTTAAATTGCTATTGGATAGTAAAGACGCGGTTATAAATTATATTTCCTTGAAATTGCACAATGACCAGGTCATTTCCTGCAGGGACCGTATTGGGCCCAACTATTGCAGGGACTCCATTAATCATTGCAACCACCGATCCACCCGTTGCATTAATAGTGATGACTCGACCAGATGCACTTACCGTTACTACAGGTACGACATCGGTACTAACTGGTGAAGGTACTTTTGCTGCGACAGCTTTTTTGGCTACTGACTTCTTTTTTATTGCTTTCTTCTTAACCGCAGGCTTTTTCTTAATTGCTTTCCTTGGTGCTACTTTCTTTTTAGCTGCTTTTTTCTTAGCAATCTTTTTTGCTGCGGCCTTCTTTGTCACACTAGGGGCGGGTGTTGCAGAATGAGCAATAGGAAGTGTGCTTGCCGTCAAAGAAAATACTGAAACGATAATGGCGGCGCTTGAAAGAAACTTCTTCACGCCGCCATTATCGCGAGTTCTCCCGAGAATATTTGGGATTACGCGCAGGTTTAACGCCTAGAGATTCATCTCAATCTCACGGGCAAGGGCCAAACGCTCATCCTTGGTTGGCAACTTGAAGTAAGCATGGCCCCGTGACCAATACCAAATCATCGGTATCAAACCTAAGGCGATAGAACCTAAGCCAACACTCTTTGTAACACCATTGAGTGTTGGTAGCACTTTAACAAATATCACTGCCATAAAAACTCCACCTATCAAAGGCCAAAGCCCCATAAAGATAAAGTTCTTTACGCTCTTAAAAATATATTTTCTAAAGAGCGCAACTGCGGCAAATGCTGCAAAGCAGTAGTAAATACAGATTTGCAAGCCAATTGCGCCGATTGCATCTGACATGATCTTGCCTACCGAACCAATAAATTGTGACCCAATAAAAAGACCAATGGAAACAATGGTGATCGTTGCCGTGGCAATAATTGGCGTCTTCCATTTTACGTGTGTAGTGCCAAACTTCTTAGCCAAGGTTCCGTCGCGGCCCATCGAAAAAAGAGTGCGAGTTACTTGGATCAGTTGGGTTTCAAGAGTCGCTACAGTAGAGAGGAGCACCGCAACAACAATGAGCTTGCCACCATTTCCTGCCCAAACTTTTTGTCCTAGAACGCTAAGTATATTGCCAGAGTTATCAGTCAAATCTTTTGTTGATAGCACCATATTTGAACCAACCGTAAAGACTTCAAATAACAAGAAAGTAACGACCATGCCGATAATTGCCCCGCGACCAGGTGTTTTGCGCGATCCCTTTGTCTCTTCGTTGAGGTTTGCAGTTACATCCCAACCCCAATAATAGAAAGCCGCAACAAGTGCTCCGGCGAAGAAAGTGCTCGAAGTGTGGAACGCTCGTGGACTAAACCATGACCAGGTAAATTTATTTACCGGATTACTATGAAAAATGGCCATAATTCCAAAGAGAAGAAGTAGCGCTACTTCAATCGTGGACATGATGACTTGTACACGTGCTGTAATTGTTACACCAAAGGCAACTGCTGCAACCATTAAAAGGAAGAAGATTGTGCCGAAGAGGGTTACCCAACCAGTGCTAGATGCTGCCTTTGCAGAAAAAAGACCAATGGCTGCTTGACCTGCTGGCAGTGTTGCCGCGACCATGAAGATAGAAGAACACATGACTAACGACCAACCACTGATGTATCCCAGTGCTGGGTGGAGCCCAGAACGGACCCATGCGTAAGTTGCGCCAGAGTTTGACTCAGTGCGACCTAAGTAATTAAAAGCAAAAACAATTCCAAACATGGCAATACCGCAATAGAGCAGTGAAGCCGGTCCAGCTAAACCAACTGCAGCAACCAGTGCTGCTGTTGTCGCTGCGATTGAGTATGCAGGAGCTGATCCTGCAACACCCATTACTGATGACTCAAAAAGCCCCAATACATTGGGGGCAAGTTTGTGTTCGTGAGTTTGTGTTGCCATTTAAAGACCTCCGAGTTGAGAGGGCATCCGAAGAGGCGGTAGGTGAACAGATACAAGGGAAGCGTACCCCCTAAAAAGGCACATCTACAGAATATCCGAAAGAAAAATAATTTGAATTGATGAATATTTTCTGGAGCCTCGGGCCGGGATTGAACCGGCGACCTGCCCATTACGAGTGGGCTGCTCTACCACTGAGCCACCGAGGCACTATCTAATTAGTCTAATTAGTCGAGACGAACTTCGCCCTTATCGCTCTTCACATGGATCGCGACGATACCCGTCTCGCCCTCATTTGCAGCAGGATCAATCCAGTCGATAGTTACTCCGTCAAGGCCAGCAACGATTTGATCGGTAAACCACGATTCATCAAGCTTGCCTTTTGCCGCGACCTCAATTTTTGTAATTTCAGATACTGGTCGACCTTCTTGTGAAGGATGGTCGGAAGTCATCCATTGAATGAAGAATGGCAACTCTGGTTGATTAGCAATTTCGATGACGCCAATTTGTTTCCACTTCAAATCACTTCCATCGGGACGAGTACGGTGCCCATCGATTGCTGGGCGACCAAACTTTTCTTCTATTGGCTTTATATCTTCTGTAGAAAATACCCAGGTAAGCCATCCGCCGCCTTCATTTGCTTTCTTTGAAACTGCTTTACCCCATGGTGTTGATTCAGTTGCAGGGTGATCAAGCGGACAGACAACTTCAACGTAACGATTGCCCTTTAGCGGCGCAGTGAAGTTACGAGTTCCAAAGCGAGGGTGAATACCACCGTCAGTAAAGGAAGTGCCAAGTTTTGCACCAAGCCTTTGAACTGTGTCAGAAAGTTGATCGTGGCTGGTTACATATGAGACGTGGTCTAAGCGCATAGGGAAATAATGCCGTATCCGAAGGGGTGCTTTTTACCAAAAGTCCCGCGTTATTTAGCGCAGTACAGGTCAGATTCTGGGGAAATACCCGTCAACAGGTACTTATTCATCGCAGCATCAACACATGTGCTGCCTCGATTGGCTCCCGTGTGACCATCCCCATTAAGTGTGATCAAAGTACTATTTACTAAAACTTTATGGAGCGCTTGTGCCCATGCATAGGGTGTTGCAGGATCGCGAGTAGTGCCGATAACTAAAAGTGGATTTGTTTTGAGATTTGTCAGTGCTGGTTTAGGAACAGGTTTTGCTTGCCAGTAATTACAAGAAATACCTGCAAATGCTAAATAGGGACCAAAGATCGGGGCAGCAGAAGCAAAGTTTGGTTCATCTGCTTGCATCTGTTCAATTGTTTGTGTGTGAGGAAAATCTAAACAGGAAACTATTTGAGATATATCATTTTGATTTGAAGAGTAGCGACCATCTTTCTCTCTCTGGTTATATTGATCGGCGAGATCCAAAAGCGGTTTGCCATTCTTTTGACGGATTGCTTGATCGAGCGCTTTCTTGAGCTGCGGCCATCCTGCTTGTGAATCATAGAGAGCAGATGCAAATCCTGTGATCGTTAAGGATTCGGTGAGTTTCCTTGTCCCAACCATGAGAGGTTCAGTCCGGGACCTTTTAAGTAAATCGAAGATATTTTGTAGTGTGAATTCTTGGTTTGATTTAAGGAAAGAATTGAAAGCGGCATCAAACCCTTGGGCTTGGACGATATCTTGATCTCGAGTCGAAAGATTTGGGTCGACTGCTCCATCTAGAACTATACGTCCAGTCTTATCTGGAAAGAGCGCTGCATACAGTGTGCCCATAAAAGTTCCGTAGGACTTACCGATGTAATTGAGTTTTGATTGGTGCAAGATTGCCCGCAAAATATCCATATCTTTTGCACTCTCTAACGTGGAGTAGTGACCAAGGCGAGTACCAGCAGCTTTAGCGCATGCTGAAGCGATGAGTTTGTTGTCTTTAATCAGAACAGCTAAATCTGCTGGTGTTTGGACCGTTCCGCCATCTGCATTTACTTGATCCTCTTGCGCATCTGTGAGGCAACGAATTGGCTGGCTTAAATTAACTCCACGGGGATCAAAACCAACTATGTCATAAACATCCGCAATCGACGGAGAAACGATTGACTCAGCATTAAATGCATAATCAATGCCAGATCCTCCAGGGCCACCAGGGTTAACAAAAAGTGCCCCTTGTTTCTGGGTTGGAATATTTGCTGGGTGTACAAGCACCTTGAGCTCAAATGTGTTTTGATCTATGTGGTTATAGTCAACCGGAACGTGAAAACTGGCGCAAGAAAAACTACCTTCGCATGACTTCCAGTCAAGAGTCTGCGTCTGAAATTTTTCTAAAGTCCAATGAATAGTTTTCTTGTGATGCTTAAATTGATAAAACCCAAGACCTCCTGAAATGACAAGTACAAAAGCCAAAACCGCAGAAATTAGATTTTTATACCTAGGTAATCTCATGACTCTTTCTTAACGCAATTGAACCATCATGGCTTCGATGGTAAGTAAGGGAGCAGCATTGTGCCCAAGGTTTACACGAGTCTTCATAATGACTTCTAACTTCCTTAAAGTATCTTCTGATGCGGTGGAGTGTGCCATCTTTGTTATCTGATCGCTCATCTCGCTGTTGATAAAAGAATCTGTATCCCCAGATTGTGCGAGCATCACATCTCTATAAAAAGTCGCAATATCGAGAAGTGCTGCGTCCAAATAATCGCGAACCATTCTGGTCTGGCGTGACTTTTGTTCTTTCTCAAGTTCTTTTAGGGCCTTAGCCCCGCCGGCAACTACTCGACTACCTTGCTGGCCCCATGCTTCTTTTAATTGTGCACTCTCGGCATCATTCTTTTTTTCCGCATCTTCCTCTGCAGTGCTCTTTGCTGCGTCCACAAGATTTGCTGCTGCCTTAAAAGCCGATGCAATATCTGTGATAGTTAAAGGCAATTTAAGAATATCTTCTCGTCTTGTTCTTGCATCTGGGTGATTAGCTAAATACCTTGCTCTTCCAATATGACCTTGGGAGGCACGAGCCGATGCCTGCGCAATATTTGTTGAAATCAATTCACTTTCAAGTAGTTTCACAACTGCGCTTATAGATGGTGTACGAAGAGTGATGTTACGTGTACGTGAGCGGATCGTTGGCAAGACATCTGTCAGTGTTGGTGCGCACAAAAGCCAGACTGTGCGCAGCCCTGGCTCTTCAATTGCTTTTAATAGCGCGTTACCTGCTGATTCGGTCAATCGGTCAGAATCTTCAATCACGACAACACGGTATGGGGCGATAGCTGGGGCCCATGAAGCTCGTGTTATTAATTCGCGTACTTCATCAATTTTGATGGATAAACCTTCCGTGCGGATGAGTTCGACATCTCCGTGGCTACCTTTAAGGGCAGTGACGCAATCAGTGCAGGTACCACATCCGTCTTTAGAACAGACAAGGGCGGCGGCAAAAGCAAGTGCGGCGTTACTTCGTCCTGAACCAGGCGGGCCTGTGAAGAGCCAAGCATGTGTCATGCCTTGAGTTTTATCTGCCTCATCTTTTGCCGAAGTTACCGCATCTTTAAGGATTGTGACCGCTTCGCCCTGATCAATGAGTGAGTCGTAGACAGTCATTATTTTTTCTTTTTGTCGACGTTAATCTTTAATAGCTGAATATGTGAAACTCGTTCGTTTATGAGCCTACTAATTTCCTCTTGAGGCTGGGTCGCATCAACAACAAAATAGCGCTCAGGATCTACATTTGCGAGGTTGAGAAATTCGCGCCTGACGCGTTCGTGGAAAGCTAGAGATTCTTGTTCAATGCGATCTGCGCCATCTAAACGAGCTAAGCCCTTTTCTGCCGGAAGATCCAAAATAATTGTGAGCGTTGGGGTCAGTGACTCAGTTGCCCAGCGAGAGATACGTGCAACTTCTGAAGGTTGCAGAACTCTTCCTGCGCCTTGATATGCAATAGACGAATCAAGATAGCGATCAGTGATAACAATCTTTTTGGCTTCAAGTGCTGGTCGAATTACTGAATACACATGGTGAGCGCGATCCGCTGCATAAAGTAGGGCTTCTGATCGTGGGCTTATTGCCCCTGTGGCTGGATCAAGAAGGATTGTGCGCAGACTCTTGCCAAGTTCTGTTCCACCAGGTTCACGTGTTGTGAGGACTTCCTCACCAATACTTTCAAGGTAGTTCTTGAGTAAAACAGTTTGTGTTGATTTGCCGCTACCTTCTCCGCCTTCAAATGCAATGAATATTCCTGCGTGTGACTGGCCTGTAATCCCACCAAGTTCCCCGCGAAAAGCTGACATTACATCTGAGAAGAAGGAAACAGTAGGGCGATCTTTCATTCTCTTATAAGAAAAAATTCCAACAATTATTCCGAGAATGCCTGCACCAAACATGGTGAATGCAGCGCCGTCGTAATTAAAGGTGTGGTTAAGGACTATAAATGTGTGGCGGCCAATTGCTGCTGCAATAATTGGCGCAATCGCTAAGACAAGTACCAGAGCAACACGGATAAGTGATTGCACGAAAGCAAATATTCGACCACGCACTTCGTTTTCAACTTCCATACCAAGCATCGTGAAGCCGGTTACCCATGAAAGCCCGGCAAATGCTCCAAGAAATAAGGTCAAGATAAGTGCAAGGACAAGGTTTGAAACTAGTGAGAGCGCTACTAAAAAGGCAGAAGAAACAGTCAGCGCAACTCCAAAGATGCGACGCCTTGAGAATTGGCTAAATATTTTTGGTCCAAGTGCAATTCCTAGAGCTAAGCCGGTAAATACGGAACCAAAGAGCACTCCATAGGCAGCGTCACCCGCCTGTAGATCACCAACAAATGTTCGAGCGAGTCCAATAACGGCGCCTGCTGCAAAAAACGCGCCAAGCATTCCGAAAATTAAGCCTGAGATAATTTTAGATTTTGATACAAACTTAAATCCTTCGGTAAGTGATTTACCAATATTCTCAGTCTTAGTGCTTATAGCTGCAGGACCTTTTGGAATAGAGCGAATTCTAAAAACTACCCACGCCGTGTATAAAAATGAAAGTGCGTCAATATACAAAGCAAGATCTGCGGTGCTTGCAAAGCGTCTAGAAGCAATTGACGATATTGCTGCTGCAACTCCCGCTAGAACCGAAAATACAAGCGCGGCAATAGGGGCTGTTCCGTAACTTGCAAGGAGTGTTACCTGATTCGCATTTTCTAGTTTGTCTTTAGGAACAAGGTTAGGAACTGAAGCTTCTTTAGCCGGAGACCAGAAAAGTGTGATTGCTTCAACGATTACAGTCGCGGTGTAAAGCCAGAGGTAATTGTGAACAAGAGGAATGGAGAGATAAAAACCAAAACGAAGAATGTCACAGACAATCATTAATCTGCGGCGATCGAAGCGGTCAGCAATAACCCCTGCTATTGGGCCAAGCAATACTGCAGGAAGAAGTCGAACAATAAACACACCAGCGATAGCAAAGTTAGCTTTCTTGTAATCTCCACCAGCAAGTTCTTGCGCAAGCGCTGTAGTTGCAAGAAGGCCAAGCCAATCGCCAAAAGATGAGAAGGCCATGGAATTCCATAATTTACGAAATTCTGGAATTGCTAAAACGCTACGTGACTCAGACTGCGCGGGGGCAGCTGGATATGGAAGCGAATGAGACATATGCCGAGTCTAGAGGGTGGCCGTTTCGGCCACTTTTCCTTTGCCTGAAGCCGCTTTTTTCTTTGTCTTTGGGGCTCCTGTTGCCTTCACTGTCTTTGATGTAAGAGTCGGCGCACTCTTTTTCGCACGAGCACTTTTCTTTTTAGGACGCGAAGCTCCACCATTTTCAGCTTCCCATGCACGCCGTCCTGCTAGTAATTCCATTCCACGTTCAAGGGTTAAGAATTCAACTGTGTCACCGCGACGAAGAGTTGCATTTGTTTCACCATCAGTGACATATAAACCAAATCGCCCATCCTTAACAAGAACGGGTTTTTGAGTTGCAGGATCAATACCAAGATCTTTAAGTGGAGGTTTTGCAACACCGCGGCGTCTTACCTTTGGTTGTTTGTAAATTTCTATTGCTTCTTCCAAAGTTATGCTGAATAGCTGATCTTCACTTGTCAGTGTTCGTGAATCAGCACCTTTAGTGAGATAAGGACCATAACGGCCATTTTGAACAGTTATAGGCTCAGATTCATATTCGCCTAAGGTGCGAGGTAATGACATGAGTTTTAGTGCATCATCTAACGTAATTGTGTCTAGAGACATTGTGCTCAACAGTGATGCTGTCTTTGGTTTAGGAGCATCTTTCTTTTTACGGGGCTTCTTTAATTCACCGGTCTTCTTATCAACAACCATCTCTGGCTCAGGGAAAATTTGTGTCACATATGGACCAAAGCGACCAGACTTTGCCATGAGTGGGTAACCAGTTTCTGGCTCAACACCAAGTTCACGTTCACCTGATGGTTTAGCGAGCAATTCAATCGCCATAGCAAGTGTGAGTTCATCTGGTGCAAGATTTTCTGGAATGTTTGCATACTTACGTGCATCGCCTTCGCCTTGTTGAATATAGGCACCAAAACGTCCAACACGGATCTCAATATCTTGACCCATCTTCATTGTGTTAATTTGTTGAGCATCAATTGCGCCAAGATCTTGCGCCATATATTCAAGGCCTGGTTGATCATCATGGCCATAGAAGAAACGTGTAAGCCACTCAACTCGATCTGCTTCACCGTTAGCAATCTTGTCGAGATCCTCTTCCATTGAAGCGGTAAATTCGTAATCAACCAGTTTTGAGAAGTGTTGCTCAAGAAGACCGGTCACTGAAAATGCAAGGAAAGTGGGAACTAGGGCGCGACCACGCTTTGCTACATAACCACGGTCTTGAATAGTTGAAATAATGGTTGCAAACGTTGACGGGCGGCCAATGCCAAGCTCCTCAAGTTTTTTAACAAGTGTCGGCTCTGTGTAACGTGCGGGTGGCTTTGTGTCATGGCCTTCACATGAGTAGTTAGAAACAGCAATGGTGTCGCCTTGTTTCATCGGTGGAAGTTTTTTGGAATCATCCTCAACATCTGGGGCATTCTCATCAGCAACGTCTTCGTAGGCTGCCAAAAATCCAGGGAAAGTAATAACAGAACCGTTAGCACGGAAAATCGCATCTGAGCCAGATTTGGTCTTTACATCAAAATCAACACGCATTTGCATTTTCTTAGCATCAGACATCTGCGATGCAACGGTGCGCTTCCAAATCAGATCATAAAGAGCAAATTCATCGCGGCTCAATTCCGGAGCAAGTTCTCCTGGTGTCTTAAAAACATCACCAGCTGGACGAATTGCTTCGTGAGCTTCTTGTGCATTCTTTGTCTTTCCTTCATACACACGTGGTGTTGCAGGAATGTATTCCTTGCCATACAAACTTGATGCTTGAGCGCGCGCTGAACTAATCGCAGCCTGACTTAATGTGACTGAGTCAGTACGCATATAAGTGATGTAACCGTTTTCATATAAACGTTGGGCAACGCGCATTGTTAATTGAGCTCCCCAACCAAGTCTGCTACCTGCATCTTGCTGCATTGTTGATGTTGTAAAAGGTGCTTTAGGACGCTCGGTTCGAGGGGACTCTTCTGTGCTCTTCACAAGAAGTGACTGGCCTTGAAGGCTCTGTGTTAATTCGTTTGCTGACGCCTCATCTAGAAGAAGAATATTGCCTGCTGACTTTTCCTTAAGGCCTCCGTTTTCATCAAAGTCATTTGTTGCAGCAACTCTCTTGCCATCTAAACTCAATAAACGGGCAGTGAAATTCTGTGTTGTTTCAGCTTTAAGGTCCCACCATGATGATGAAATAAAGGCCATGCGTTCGCGCTCTCTTTCAACAATGAGTCTTGTTGCAACAGATTGCACACGTCCTGCTGAAATGCGTGGCATTACTTTCTTCCAAAGAACTGGTGACAAGCGATATCCATAAAGACGATCTAGAACGCGACGAGTTTCTTGCGCATCGACAAGGCGATAATCAAGATCGCGGGTGTTGTTTGCCGCTTCTTGAATTGCCTCTTTTGTAATTTCATGGAAGACCATTCGCTTAATTGGGATCTTTGGACGAAGGACTTCAATGAGGTGCCATGCGATTGCTTCACCTTCGCGGTCTTCATCCGTTGCCAAAATCAACTCATCGGCATCTTTCATAAGGGCTTTGAGTTCGTTTACTTTTGCTCTTTTGTCTGGATTAATCACATAAAGTGGGGCGAAATCTTCTTCAATATTGACGCCTTCTTTTGCCCAGGCAATCTTTTTATATTCGGCAGGAATATCGGCAGCACGCTGGGGCAGATCGCGAATGTGCCCAACTGAGGCCTCAACAACGTAGTCATCTCCTAAGAAGGCGCCGATCTTGCGTGCCTTCGCGGGAGACTCCACGATTACTAGCTTGGTGCCCAAATCATTTACTCATTTCTTGCTCGGGGAAGTAATTACGAGTTTCTAAGCGATAGCAGTCGATCCGCGTCTGCTGCGAACTAATGCATAGACAATAACTACAAGTGCAAGTAGTGCGATGACATAAGAGAGTGACTTGTGGCCACCCAGAGCGAAGGAAACAATTGCAGGAGTGATAAGAAGTGCAACCAAGTTCATTACCTTGATAAGTGGGTTAATTGCAGGACCTGCAGTGTCCTTAAATGGATCTCCAACTGTGTCACCAACAATGGTTGCCTTGTGAGCTTCACTGCCTTTACCACCATGATTTCCGTCTTCAACCATCTTCTTCGCGTTATCCCATGCGCCACCTGAGTTGGCAAGAAATACTGCCATTAACGTTCCTGTTCCAATTGCTCCAGCTAGGTATGCGCCGAGTGCGCCAACACCTAATCCAAAACCAACTGCGATAGGCGCCATCACCGCAAGTAGACCAGGTGCAACAAGTTCACGAAGTGAATCACGTGTGCAGATATCAACGACGCGACCATATTCAGGCTTTTCTGTGCCCTTCATAATTCCTGGATGCAAACGGAACTGCTCGCGAACTTCAACAACAACTGCGCCCGCTGCGCGAGACACCGCATTGATTGCAAGTCCAGAGAATAAGAACACAACTGCTGCGCCGATAATCAAACCAACGAGATTGCGAGGGTTTGCAATATCTAGAACTCCTTGGAATTCAATATTAAGAGCGTTATTTCCTGCTTGACCGGCATCACTTACTGCTTTAACGATCGCATTAGTAAATGCACCGAAGAGCGCGGTAGCTGCAAGCACAGCCGTTGCAATTGCAATTCCTTTTGTAATTGCTTTTGTTGTGTTACCAACTGCGTCGAGTGAGGTCAAAATTGCAGAACCTTCTCCGCGAACATCGCCAGACATTTCAGCAACGCCTTGAGCGTTATCTGAAATTGGTCCAAATGTGTCCATCGCAACGATCACGCCAACAGTTGTAAGAAGTCCTGTTCCAGCCAAAGCGACGGCGAAGAGGCTTAAAACAATCGATCCGTGGCCTAGCAGGAATGCTCCAAACACTGCGGATGCAATCAAAAGTCCTGAATACACAGCAGATTCAAATCCAACTGAGATGCCAGCAAGAATTACTGTTGCAGCGCCTGTCTTTGATGACGCTGCTACGTCATTTACTGGACGCTTACCAACTTCAGTAAAGAAACCTGTGAGTAATTGAATAGCTGCAGCAAGAGCAATACCGATCAACACTGCGCCAAAAGTAAGAACACGTGGGTTTACTGTGTTGACTGCATGTGCTGGATCTAAACCACTCAAAAGTTTCATTGAGCTTGGCAAGTATGTAAAGGTAGCAAAACCAACGAGAACTGCTGAAATAATTGCAGAAGCAAAGAACGAGCGGTTAATTGCATTCATCGCTGATTTATCAGTCGAACGAAGACGAGTGATAAAAATACCAATAACAGCGGTAAGAATTCCTATTGCAGGAACGATGAGTGGATAGATAAGTCCTGCATCACCAAAACCAGCTTTACCAAGAATGAGGGCAGCAACAAGCGTTACAGCATATGACTCAAACAAGTCAGCTGCCATACCCGCACAGTCACCAACGTTGTCACCAACGTTGTCAGCGATAGTTGCCGCGTTACGTGGGTCATCTTCTGGAATATTCTTTTCAACCTTACCAACAAGGTCTGCTCCAACGTCTGCCGCCTTTGTAAAGATTCCTCCGCCAACACGCATGAACATAGCAAGCATTGCTGCGCCGAAACCAAAACCTTCAAGAACATCAGGTGCTTTCTCACGATAGATAAGAACAACCAATGATGCTCCAAGTAAGCCAAGCCCAACTGTTGTCATGCCAACAACGCCACCAGTGCGGAAAGCAATCTTTACAGCTTTAGCTGCAGACTTCTGACGAGCGGCCTCCGCAACACGAACGTTTGCGCGTACTGCAAGCCACATACCGTTATAACCAACAGCTGCGCTAAAGAGTGCTCCAAGTAAAAAGAATATTGATCGACCAATACGAATATCTGTGTGTCCAGGTAACGCGAAGAGAAGTGCAAAAACAATCGCAACGAAAACACTGAGTGTTTTGAATTGGCGGTTGAGATAAGCGGCTGCGCCTTCTTGAACTGCTTCGGCGATCTCGCGCATCTTTGCTGTGCCGTCAGGTTGAGCCAGCACCTGCGCCCGAAGTCCGAAGGCAATCGCTAGGGCAATCAATGAGATGGCTAGAACGGCAAAAACATATGTCAGATTTGAGCCGGTAACTTGGACAGTGGTTTGCACTATGCGAACTCCTCGTTGTGTGGGTCGGTCTGGTTAAGTCCAGATTTGAGCTGGTTGGCCCGGTATGGCTGGAAAGGTTACACATAGTCCTAGGGGGAGATACAAATAAATAGGTATCCGATTTTGTCTATGATCAGGCTATGAGCTTCATCAGCGTCACCACTGCGCTCAACTCCAACTATGCCTTGGGGATTATTTTCGCCATCTTGATCCTGGAAACCGGCCTACCACTGATCATTGGCCTGCCTGGAGACACCCTTCTAATCTCCGCCGGCCTTTTCGCCAGCGGTGTGGGGGTGAAGCCTGGGCACCACCATCTGAGTATTTGGGTCGTTGCTCTCGGCTGTCCAATTGCCGCAATGATCGGATCGCAGTTTGGACATTGGCTCGGCTGGCATTATGGAATCAAAATATTTAGCAAAGAAGGTTCTAAGTTTTTTGATCCAGGCAAAATTAAATCGGCAGAAAAATACATTACAAAATATGGTCGTGGTCGTGCGATTGTTCTCGGACGTTTCATTCCTGTCGTTCGTGGATTAATTAATCCTTTGTCAGGCATTATCCGAATTCCATTTAAGACATTTGCATTTTGGAATGTGTTTGGCGCACTTGTCTGGACACAACTTCTTATCTGGGGAGCTTATGCTGCAGGTAGTACTTTTGCTGACACAATTTCAAAATATCTGACAGATATAGTTCTTGCTATTGCTGCAATCAGTATCTTCCCAATCTTCTTAGAAATCTTTAAAGAATGGCGAAGCAGAAAGCACTTGTCTTAAGTTTTATAGACCTAAATCTGCTAGTTGATATGCCGCACGATATTCAAATCCAGCTCCTGAAACTGTGTCTGCTGCGCCACGTTCAACAATTACCGCAACTCCAACAACAATAGCTCCTGCTTCTTTGAGCGCCTCAACAGCAGTTAAAACAGATCCACCTGTAGTTGATGTGTCTTCAACAGCTAAGACGCGCTTGCCTTTAACATCTGGTCCTTCTATGCGACGTTGAAGTCCATGTGCCTTTTCCGCTTTACGAACAACAAAAGAATTAAGAACTCTCCCTTCACTCGCTGCAACATGCATCATCGCTGTTGCAACTGGATCTGCGCCGAGTGTTAGACCACCGACTGCTTCATAATCCCAGTCTTTAGTTAGATCAAGCATTACACGCCCAACAAGTGGAGCTGCAACTGAATCTAAAGTAATACGGCGAAGATCAACGTAATAATCTGCCTCTTTGCCTGAAGACAAAATAACTTTTCCGTGAACAACGGCTTTTTTTACTATTTCAGCTTTCAGATCATCACGAGTTGTCATAGTTGAACCCTATCGTTTTGAATCTGGGGCTGGTAACTCACGAGTTGAGTTCCACGCGGCCTTCGCTGCGCCCGGAGTTACTTGCATAATTGCATCAACTTCTAGGCGTAATTTCGCCATTTCTATCGCCATATTTGCAACAGCAGATTCCAATTCCATGATGCGTTTAATTCCTGCAAGATTAATTCCATCGCCCACTAAGCGTTGGATAGTGCGTAGCGCTGAAATATCTCTCAGTGAATATCGGCGACCTCGGCCTGATGCACGGCCTGGTGAAACCAACCCCATGCGGTCGTATTGGCGCAAAGTTTGAGGATGCAATCCGGAAAGCTCTGCGGCAACGCTAATGACATAAACCGCTGCATCTTCTGTTGGTTGGTTTTCGCTGTTCATGCTCGCGCCCTTTCAAATATATCTTTTCGTGGGCTTTCAGATGAGGTTGCTTCTGCAAATTCTTCAAGTGCCTTTTTTGCTTTTGCATCAAGTCTTTGTGGAACAGTTACTTCGATGGTAATCAACAAATCACCTGTTGCATGATTTCGTGTAACTCCGCGGCCTTTAAGACGCAAAACTTTTCCATTATTAGTACCGGGTGCAAGGCGTACTTTTACCTCTTCACCTTGCAAAGTTGGTACAGCAATGTCAGCGCCAAGCGCTGCTTCATCAAATGTCACAGGAAGTGTCATGATTAAATTGTCACCATCACGTGTGTAAACAGGATGTTTGGTTACATTGATCGTAATAAAAAGATCTCCTGGCCCCGCTTGGCCAGGTGCCCCTCGGCCTTTAAGTTTGATCTTGGCGCCATCTTTTATTCCTGCAGGAACTCTAGTCGTGACAGTTTGGTCACTTAAACGTAAGTTAATCTCACGGCCAAAAATTGAATCACGAAACGAAATAGTTGTTTCAGTTTGTAAATCTTGTCCTTTACTTGGACCTCGGCGTCCTCCGCCGAATAATGTCGAGAAGATGTCGTTAGGGTCCCCGCCACCAAAGATGTCTTGAAAGTTTCCGCTACTCTGATAACCACCTTGCGGGCCGCCTTGCGGAATGCGACCGGTTTTATACGCATCACGCATCTCATCGTATTCAGCACGCTTTTTATCGTCAGATAAAACCTCATAGGCTTCTGAGACTTCTTTAAAGCGATCTTCTAGCTTCTTGTCACCTTTTGTCTTATCAGGATGAAGGTCCTTAGCTAGTTTGCGATATGCCTTTTTAACAGCGCCTGGATTGTCGTTTTTTGAGACGCCAAGGATCTTATAGAGATCCTTCTCATATAAGTCCTTGGCGGCCATTAGCTAGGGTCCGTTACTACAACCTGCGCTGGGCGAATGACACGATCTTTAAATTTGTATCCGGGGCGCAAAACTTTGGTAACGAGAGTTTGAGTTACTTCACCAGAAGTTTCATGCATGAGAGCCTCATGAATATTTGGATCAAACTCGACATTCACCTCATCGAACTTACTCAAACCAAGTTTTGTTGTTGTGCTCGCAAGTTGATCAGCAACAGCTTTAAAGCCACCACTTAATTCACCATGCTCGGCCGCGCGATCAATATCGTCGAGTGCGCCAAGAAACTGTGTAACCACCATTGCAGTTATTAAGTCTCCTGCTTCACTGCGTTCTTTATCAACGCGCTTGCGATAATTTTGAAAGTCAGCTTGTAGGCGTTGAAGGTCTTCAGTCAGTGCAGCGACCGGATCAACATCTTCAAGGACTTCATTGACTGCATCAGATAGCGCTTGCTCAGCGCTATCTGATGTGCCATCGACATTTGTCTCTTCGCTCATGTCGGCTATTACTGCTCTTCTACGATCTCAGCGTCTTCTACATTCTCATCAGCCTTTGGTGCTTCTTGTGAAGCTCCTTGTGATGCGTATAGAGATGCGCCGAGTTCTTGTGATTTAGTAGCAACTGTTTCTGTTGCTTTCTTAATCGCTTCAAAGTCTGCGCCCTCAAGCAACTTCTTAAGGTCGACAAGCGCCGCCTCAACATCTGCCTTCTTCGCTGCTGAATCACCTTCGTTGAGTTTCTCTTCATTGTCCTTAATAAACTTTTCAGTTTGGTAGACAAGTGAGTCGCCAGCATTGCGGATATCTGCCTCTTCACGACGCTTCTTATCTTCTTCAGCGTGTGCTTCGGCATCCTTGACCATGCGGTCAATTTCTTCCTTAGAAAGAGATGATCCGCCAGAGATAGTGATCTTCTGTTCTTTACCGGTTCCAAGATCCTTTGCACCCACATGCAAAATACCGTTGGCATCGATATCAAATGTCACTTCAATCTGTGGGACTCCGCGTGGTGCTGGAGCAATCCCGGTGAGTTCAAACATTCCCAAACGCTTATTAGCGTTTGCGATTTCGCGCTCTCCTTGGAAGACCTGGATCTGCACTGCAGGCTGGTTATCGTCAGCTGTTGTGAAGATTTCAGAGCGTTTTGTTGGGATTGTTGTGTTCTTTTCAATGAGCTTTGTCATTACTCCACCCTTAGTTTCAATACCAAGAGAGAGTGGTGTGACGTCAAGGAGAAGGATGTCTTTAACATCACCCTTCAGAACGCCAGCTTGCAATGCTGCGCCAACTGCAACAACCTCATCAGGGTTTACGCCCTTATTAGGTTCTTTTCCACCAGTAAGTTCGCGAACGAGATCAACGACTGCTGGCATACGAGTTGATCCACCGACCAAGACAACGTGATTGATGTCAGCAATTGGAATGCCGGAATCCTTCAATACTGTCTGGAATGGTCCCTTACAACGTGCAAGCAAATCTGCAGTCATTGACTGGAATTGTGCTCGTGTAATTGTTTCATCTAAGAACAATGGATTCTTTTCAGCATCCACGGTGATGTAAGGAAGGTTGATAGAAGTTTGGGCAGAAGCTGAGAGTTCAATCTTCGCCTTTTCTGCAGCTTCGCGAACGCGCTGCATTGCCATCTTGTCCTTCGTTAGATCAATTCCGTTCTTTGCCTTGAAAGTTGAAATCAGGTGCTCAACGAGTGCGTTATCCCAATCATCGCCACCAAGGTGGTTATCACCACTGGTTGCCTTAACTTCAATAACACCTTCGCCCATTTCAAGAAGTGAAACGTCGAATGTTCCACCACCAAGGTCGAATACCAAGATTGTCTGTTCTTTTTCGCCTTTATCAAAACCATAAGCAAAGGCTGCTGCTGTTGGCTCGTTGACAATACGCAAGACATTGAGTCCTGCAATCTCGCCAGCTTCTTTGGTTGCTTGACGTTGTGCGTCATCAAAGTATGCAGGAACAGTAATAACTGCATCTGCAACTGTGTCACCAAGATAAGCCTCAGCATCGCGCTTGAGCTTCATCAAGATACGTGCAGAAATTTCTTGTGGTGTGTATTTCTTTCCATCAACATCCATGGTCCAGTTAGTACCCATGTGGCGCTTTACTGAACGAATTGTGCGATCAACATTTGTTACAGATTGACGCTTTGCTACTTCTCCAACCAAGACCTCGCCATTCTTAGCGAATGCGACGATCGATGGCGTTGTGCGAGCGCCTTCAGCGTTTGCAATAACTGTTGGCTCTCCGCCTTCCAGCACGCTTACGCAGCTGTTCGTTGTTCCTAGATCAATACCTACGGCTCTTGCCATGTGTGGTGCTCCCTTTTCTTCTCTTTTTCAGAGTTGCCCGGTTTATGTCTGGGCCTGACTAAATTCTCGGACCTTGAGCCTCTTCTTGTCAAAAGATTGAGTCGAGGCGACTCAAGTTCGAGTTATCTAGTAAACCGCGGGGCTAGGAGATTTATTCCCCAGGCGGCGAGAGCTCCCCCTGCCAGCCCGCCCACGTGAGCGTGCCAGTCAATATTGGGGATGACGAAGGTCAGGGCAAGGTTCAAAACGACCAGACCAAGGACCTCTTTGTAGTCCGCGCCCATCTTGCGGCTAGTAACCAGGATCGCCCCGAAGAGGCCAAAGATCATTCCTGATGCCCCAACTGAGGGGATGTTTGGTGCCGCGAAGTAAAGAGAGATCAGAGAAGCTGAGGCAAGTGAGATAAGAAGAATGATCGCATAACGCACTTTTCCAAAGTAGCGCTCAATGTTGTTACCAAGTTGAAAGAAGGCCAACATATTTGAGCCAAGGTGCAACCACCCTGCGTGCGTGAGCGCCACAGTAAAAATACGCCAGTACTCATGTTGATCAACACCATGAAGTGAACCGTCCGGGAACTGGGCATTTTTGATGAGAAAGAGATTCTCTCGAAGCCCAAGGCCGCCAAATGTCAGGTTTGGAACATACGTTGCAACTAAATAGGCGCCGCAAATCAGAACAATAAGCAGCGTTGTTAGAGAGTTCTTAAGCTTCACGTGAAAGCTATTTCAGTTAAAGCTTATTCGGCGAGAGTGATAGAAGTGATCTTGATTGGCTCTACAGGACGATCGCCAGCGCCAGTCTTAGTTGTTTCGATCGCATCCACAACCTTCTGGGATGCCGCGTTTTTTACCTCACCAAAGATTGAGTGCTTGCGGTTGAGCCACTCAGTTGGCGCCGCAGTAATAAAGAACTGTGAACCATTTGTATTTGGCCCTGCATTTGCCATCGCAAGTAGATATGGCTTATCAAAATGTAACTCTGGGTGGAACTCATCGTTGAACTGATAACCAGGTCCGCCAGTTCCGGTTCCTTGTGGGCAACCACCTTGGATCATGAATCCTGCGATGACGCGATGAAAAATAGTTCCATCATAGAAATTTTCTTTAGCAAGCTTTTCAAAGTTAGCAACAGTCTTAGGTGCATGATTTGGGAAGAGCTCGATGATGACATCGCCCTTAGTTGTGTGAAGAGTTGCTGTTGACATTTTGTTGCCTCCTTGAGGATGTGAGTTACATAAAAATTGTGGAGCCTAGGAGGATCGAACTCCTGACCTCCTGCTTGCAAAGCAGGCGCTCTACCAATTGAGCTAAGGCCCCATCTACTGCACGTACTTATTTAATTTATTACAGAATCCGTACCTTATAGGAACTCCATAAGGCTTGGAAATCTGGTGGGCCTGGGAGGACTTGAACCTCCGACCTCTTCCTTATCAGGGAAGCGCTCTAACCAGGCTGAGCTACAGGCCCATTATTTTCAAGAAATCTAGTGGCTAGAAACCGAGAAATGATGAGTGGTGAAGGCTACCCGACTAAGGGGATTAGCCCAAAATCTCTTCAGTTTTCTTCGGTGATCGCATCCTTTACCTGTGTAATGGAGACAACCGATGTTCCACCATCAAGGTTGACCAAGCGAACACCCAAAGTATCTCTGCTGGTTTCACGAATTTCCTTCACGGGCGTGCGCATCACAACACCGCTTGATGTGATCGCAAGAATTTCATCAGTGGGTTGAACAATCATTGCGCCAACAAGGACGCCTCTTGAATCTTCATCAATCTTGGCGGCCTTCACACCGATTCCACCGCGCGCTTGCTCGCGATATTCACTCAGCGGTGTGCGCTTGGCATAACCACCGTCTGTTGCTGTGAAAACAAATTGATCATCGGATGCGCCATTAATCGCAGCCATTGTAAGAAGCTGATCGCCAGCTCTAAATTTCATTCCGATCACACCGGATGTGCTTCTACCCATCGCGCGGATTGATTCATCACTCGATGAAAAGCGCAGCGACATTCCCTTGCGTGAGACGAGAAGTAATTCATCCTTTGCTGTAACAAGGGCTGCAGAGACCACTTCATCATTGTCTTTAAGGTTAATTGCAATGAGCCCGCCAGAACGTGGTGAGTCATATTCACCAAGAGGGGACTTCTTCACCATTCCAGATTGTGTAGCAATAACAAGATATGAGCCTTCGTTGTAATCACGAATAGCAATTACCTGCGCAATAGTTTCATCTGGTTTAAATGCCAAAAGATTTGCTACGTGCTGACCGCGCGCATCTCGTCCTGCATCTGGAAGTTCATGCACCTTTGCGCGATATACGCGCCCCTTATTGGTAAAGAACAACAACCAGTCGTGAGTGCTTGCGATAAAGAAATGATCAACGATGTCATCTTGCTTCAGCGCTGCGCCCTTCACGCCCTTACCGCCGCGTCTTTGGGCTCGGTATAAATCAGCCTTTGTGCGCTTGGCATAGCCACTTCTGGTGATCGTGAGGACAACATCTTGGTCTGGAATAAGGTCTTCAACAGATAAATCTGATTCAGCTAAAACAATCTGGGTGCGGCGATCATCGCCATACTTCTCGCCAAGTTCTTGTAATTCATCTTTAATAATCTGGCGTTGTTTTGCTTCACTTGCAAGAATTTCGTTGAGGAGAACAATCTCAGCCATCAAAGCGTCATATTCGTCGTTGATCTTCTGACGCTCAAGGGCGGCAATACGACGAAGCTGCATATCCAAAATTGCATTGGCCTGTGTCTCATCAACATCAAGGAGTTTCATAAGTCCCGTGCGGGCTTCTTCAGGCGTCTTGCTTGCGCGGATGAGTGCGATGACCGCATCAAGAGCATCAAGTGCTTTGAGGTAGCCCTGGAGAATATGAGCGCGCTTTTCGCGTTCAACAAGGCGGTACTTAGTGCGGCGAACAATGACTTCAACTTGGTGTTCGATGTAATAGCGAATAAATTCATCAAGGCGAAGAGTTCTAGGAACACCATCGACTAGCGCAAGCATGTTTGCGCCAAATGAGTCTTGTAATTGTGTGTGCTTATAAAGGTTATTGAGAATTACTTTAGGGGTTGCATCATTGCGAAGAACAATAACCAGACGTTGCCCTAAACGTTCATTACCTTCATCGCGGACATCTGCAATGCCTTTGATCTTGCCATCTTTAACAAGCTCTGCGATTTTCAGTGCCAAATTATCTGGGTTTACTTGGTACGGAAGCTCAGTCACAACAAGGCATGTGCGCTTATTGATCTCTTCGATCTCAACTACTGCTCGCATGATGACTGAGCCGCGGCCTGTTCGATAGGCATCTTCAATACCTTGGCGACCAACAATTAAGCCCTTTGTTGGAAAGTCTGGGCCTTTAACAATGGTGAGGAGTTTTTCCAGAGTTACTTCAGGTGTTGCATCTGGGTTTTCAAGCGCCCAAGAAGTTGCCTCAATAATTTCACGCAAGTTATGTGGCGGAATATTTGTTGCCATTCCCACAGCAATACCGGCTGAACCATTAACGATGAGGTTAGGAAACCTGCTGGGAAGAACTGTTGGCTCTTGTGAGCGTCCGTCATAGTTGGAAATAAAATCAACTGTGTCTTCATCGATATCACGCATCATCTCCATCGCTAGTGGATCAAGACGTGCTTCTGTGTAACGCATAGCCGCGGCAGGATCATTGCCGGGTGAACCGAAGTTTCCGTTTCCATCAATAAGTGGATAACGAAGTGACCAGAATTGGGCTAATCGAACAACTGCGTCATAGATCGCTGTGTCGCCATGTGGGTGGTAATTACCCATGACATCACCGACGATACGAGATGATTTGTAATAACCCTTATCTGGCCTGTAACCAGCATCAAACATTGCATAGAGAACACGGCGGTGGACGGGTTTTAAACCATCACGAACATCAGGAAGTGCGCGGCCAACAATGACTGACATCGCATAATCAAGATAGCTTCGCGCCATCTCCACTTGCAGGTCTACTGATTCAACTTTCTCAGTAGCCATGCCTTCTTGGAATCTATCGTCCATTAGATATCAAGGAACCTAACGTCTTTAGCATTACGCTGAATAAAGTTTCGACGTAGTTCAACATCTTCGCCCATAAGAACTGAGAAGAGATCATCGGCTGCTGCCGCATCATCGATTGTTACTTGAATCAGAACGCGATGTGACGGATCCATCGTTGTATCCCACAGTTCTTTTGCAGGCATTTCACCCAAACCTTTGAAGCGTTGAATGCCATCTTCCTTAGGTAAACGCTTTCCTGCTTCTAAGCCAATCTTGATAAAACCATCTCGCTCGCGATCACTAAACGCATACTGAACAGGTTCTTTACCGCCCCACTTAAGTTTGTATAGAGGAGGCTGTGCTAAATACACATATCCATTTTCAATAAGCGGACGCATAAAGCGGAAGAGCAAAGTAAGAAGTAGCGTGCGAATGTGTTGGCCATCAACATCCGCATCGGCCATCAAAATAATTTTGTGATAGCGAAGCTTTGCTGCATCAAACTCATCATGGATTCCTGTACCAAGAGCTGTAATAAGCGCTTGAACTTCGTTGTTTTGAAGTACACGGTCGATGCGAGCCTTTTCAACATTCAAAATTTTTCCACGAATTGGCAGCACCGCTTGATAGCGTGAATCACGGCCGCCCTTTGTTGAACCACCAGCAGAGTCACCTTCAACAATATAAAGCTCACACTTTTCTGGTTCAGTCCATTGGCAATCTGCGAGCTTTCCTGGCATTCCACGACCTTCAAGCAATCCCTTACGTGAGCGACTTAAATCGCGTGCTTTACGCGCTGCAACTCGCGCTGCGGCGGCGTCAATGCTTTTTCTCACAATGTCTTTTCCTTCACCAGGATTTTTTTCAAACCAGGTGGTGAGTGCGTCATTCATAGCTTTTTGAGTGAATGACTTTGCTTCAGTATTACCAAGCTTTGTCTTTGTCTGTCCTTCAAATTGCGGTTCACCTATTTTGATAGAAACAATTGCGGTAAGTCCCTCACGCACATCATCTCCTGTGAGGCGATCTTCCTTCTTGCGGATAAATCCCCACTCTTCACCAAACTTATTTACAATCGATGTAAGAGAAGTTCTAAATCCCTCTTCGTGTGTTCCGCCCTCTTGAGTGTTAATTGTGTTGGCAAAGGTATAAACAGACTCAGAAAATCCAGTATTCCACTGCATAGCAATTTCTAATGACATCTTTGCTTTTTGATCTTCGGCTGCTAAATAAATAACTGATTTGTGTTGTTCACCTTTTGAAAGATTCAGGTGGCGCACGAAATCAACGATGCCCCCTTCATAAAAATAAACAGAGGAGAGCTGAGCTCCTTTGTCATCGACGTGGCCTTCGCGTTCATCGGTCAGGGTGATCTTCAAACCCCTATTTAAAAATGCCATTTCGCGAAATCGCGCAGAGAGTGTTTCGTAAGAAAAATCTGTAGTTTCAAAAATTTCAACAGATGGCCAGAAAGTTGTGGTCGTTCCCGTTTGGGTTGTTGCTTCGCCTTTGCGGACCGGAGCTTGAGGAACACCGAGTTTGTACTCTTGATACCAATGCGCACCATCTCGTTTTACTTCGACAGCCAAATCGGTTGACAATGCATTTACAACAGAGATGCCAACACCATGCAGGCCGCCAGAAACTGAATAACCGCTGTCCCCAAATTTTCCACCAGCGTGCAGAACTGTAAGAACAATTTCCAATGCTGGTCGCTTTTCAACAGGGTGCAGGTCGACCGGAATTCCACGGCCGTTATCAACCACTCTCACTGCGCCATCTGCCATCAAAGTGACATTAATTTCAGTGCAGTAACCAGCGAGCGCTTCATCAACTGAGTTATCTACGACTTCATAAACAAGGTGATGCAATCCTCGTTCACCGGTAGAACCGATATACATTCCCGGACGCTTTCTAACAGCGTCTAAACCTTCAAGGACCGTGATCGCACTGGCGTCATAAGACTTCTCAGCCAAGGCACTCTCCTTTTGGTCAAAACTGCCTCAATCAAGCCTGAGGCGTTTTTTCGGGGTTAGACCCCAAATCCTAGTCAAAAGAGGTGACACGAGCCAGCCATAAAACGGGCTAAATGTGGATATGCGGGGTTTTTAGGGGGAAGTTGTGGGTAGTTATTACCTCAGAGGTTTTAAGGCGCTCAGCCGTAGGTATCCCGCGGGCCCCGTGCGTTCTTGATCGTACGAATTCCTTTTTTCCAGCTTGGAGCGTGGGGTCCGATTACTTCTATTTGTTCAACGAGCGCTCCTGGCGCTGACTGAGAAATAGTTTGTAGCAACTGCGTAGAAATCAATTTCATTTGTGTTGCCCACGCTGATGATGTTGTTTGAATCGTTAATAAACCGTCAACGAGTGTGATCGGTGTTGCGTGCTGCGCAATTTCATCTCCGACAACACTTTTCCATTCAGTAAATAAAGTTCCCTCTGCAATTCCCTGTCGCCAATCGCGACCATCAACTAAATCTGCCAGAAGATCCTTCATTGATTTTGGATCATCAATTTTCTCGCGGGTTTCTTCTCGCGCACTTCCTTTATTCTTACGAGTTTGATTACGCCACGATTTATATAACTCGCGCGCTAAGTCAGACTTCATGCTTTTACCTTAACGCTTCCAGACTTAACAAAAAAGACCTCACCAGAAAGCTCTGCTGGCAGATCGCTTTCAACAGCAACTGTAATCAATGTCTGTTCGGCAGATTGAGCTAGCTCAACAAGTTGATCGCGCCTTTCTTCGTCTAACTCAGAGAAGACATCGTCTAATATCAATATAGGTGATGCTCCTTCGTTTTTTAATAATTTATATGATGCAAGTTTGAGAGAAAGTGCTACCGACCAAGATTCCCCATGGCTTGCATATCCCTTAACAAAATGATCACCTAAGTGAAGAAGTAGATCATCTCTGTGGGGACCAATAAGAGTCAAGCCTCTCTCAATCTCCTGCCCTTTTATCTCAGACATCTTTGCAAGCATCGCTGCTGTGTTTGTCGACGGGTCAGTCGAAGGATTATCGATGCTGCACTTATATGTAATTCGCGCTGGCTTCTTCTCTGAAATTTCCTTATACACATCACTAAACACGGGCTCAAAATCCTTAAGCAAAGATAGCCGCGCAGCGATGATCTCTCCGCCATATTGAGCCACTTGTTGGTCCCATGATTCAAGTGATGAGTAACCCGCTCTGCTCTTAAGAAGTGAGTTGCGTTGGCGAACTGCCCGCTCATAATCTGTAATGACGCCGGCAAGCCGTGGGCTGCGCAATATAAGAAGCTGATCGATAAACCTTCTACGTTCTGCTGGATCTCCGCGGACTAAATCTAAATCTTCAGGGGAAAAATAAACGCACTGAACTAAGCCAAACAATTCTTTCTGGCTGCGCACAGGGTTTTGGTTAATCCGCGCACGGTTTGCTTTATCGGCGTTAATCTCTAACTCAACAATTACTTCTCTGTCTGGTTGTTGGATTTTAGAGCGCACATATGCCGAGCTATGCCCCAGCTGCACAAGAGGTTGATCTGTAGCAGTTCGGTGGGAAGACAAAAACGCCAAATACAGGACAGATTCAACGATATTGGTCTTTCCTTCGCCATTTCTTCCAAGAAAAATAGTGATGCCAGGTTTTAGTGGCAGCTCTAACTCGCTGTAAGAGCGGAAGTTTTTTAGTGAGAGAAGTGAAAGGTGCACACTAATTAAGCGCTATATCTCATAGGCATAAGAAGGTATTTGTAACTCTCATCCTTTGATCCAGCCGCTTCATGTTTTCCTGTGAGAACAGCGGGCTTACTTGCGCCAGTAAAATCAATTTGAACAAATGGTGTTCCGATCGCTTGCAAACCGTCGGTCAGATATGTCGGGTTAAACGCGATGCTAATTTCCTCACCGTTATATTGAATCTCAAGTTCTTCTGTTGCTTGCGCTTCTTCTCCGGCCCCTGCTTCAAGTTGAAGTTTTCCATTTCCAAAAATCAGACGCAGCGGAACTGTCTTATCTGTAACGAGAGCAACACGGCGGACAGAATCCAAAAATGGCGCTACCTCGATGGTTGCCTGCGCAACAGATTCTGTTGGAAGTAAATGTTTAAATGGTGGGAAGGTGCCATCGAGTGTTCTTGATGTCATGGTTTTCAAATCAGATACAAAACCAATGAGGCGTTCATTTGATGCGTTAGGAGAGAGTGCCAAAGTAACTTGAGTGTGAGTTGTTAGCGAGCGCCCAGCATCTGAAAGTGTTCGCGCGCGAACAAGAGTGGTTGATTCCAGGTTTGCATCTTTTGCTTGCCACGCGAGTTCACGAACGGCTAACCGGTAGCGGTCTGTGGCCGCGAGAGTAATTGTGTTTTTATTAATTTCAATATGCACACCAGTAAGAGTTGGCAGTGAGTCATCTTTTCCTGCAGCTATTGCTACTTGGTTCACCGCTGTTGCAAATACATCACTTGCAATTACTCCTGCTGTTTCTGGTAGGTCAGGAAGGTTTGGGTATTCTGAAACAGAAAGAGTTGGAAGAGTAAATTTTGCTGCGCCTGCTGTTACAAGGACTCTTGTTCCGTCTAAATTAAAATTAACAGGCTTATTGGGAAGTGATCGCGCGATCTCGGCGAGCAAGCGCCCTGGAACTAAAACTTTTCCTTTATTTACAATGTCAGCTTTCAAGGTTGCTTTGGTGGATGTTTCTAAATCTGAACCTGTCAGGGTTATTGAATCATCGACATCAATCATGATTCCAAGGAGCTCGGGTTTAATAGGACGAGTAGAAAGGCTGCGGGCAACCCAATTAACGGCGTCTACTAACTCGCCCGGTTCAACAACAAACTTCATCTCGTTCTCCCTATTCACATCATTTATCTATTAATTTAATTAGTAGTAGTAACCAGACCCTCTTCCTGTGGAGAAAGGGTAAAAGCGCTGGTCGGCGCCTTACTTTCCCTCTCTACAGCTGTGGAGGAGAGTGTGGAGAACTCCCTCAAACTTAATCCCCGCCTCTGTCAGAAGAGGAGAAAAAGATAAAACACCCTGTTTACCCACAGAGAAAGCAGAATTGTCCACAGTTACCCACAGCTTTTCCACAACTGGGGTTAACTTACTCAGTTCGGGCAAATAGGACATTTTGCTAGTTTCTTGCCTGGAGCTTGATCCGGTTGGTCAGCTCAGTAACCTGGTTATAGATCGAGCGGCGCTCAGCCATAAGCTGGCGGATCTTGCGGTCAGCATGCATCACTGTGGTGTGATCGCGGCCGCCGAAAGTCTGGCCAATTTTAGGAAGTGAGAGCTCGGTCAATTCGCGGCAGAGATACATCGCGATCTGGCGGGCATTTACCAAGACCCGGCTGCGGCTTGAACCACAGAGATCGTCCAGAGAAAGGCTGAAGTAAGAAGCTGTCTGGGCCATGATGGTGGAGGCGGTGATTTCGGGGCCGGCTTCATCAGGGATCAGATCTTTCAAAACAATTTCAGCAAGACCCATGTCAACTGGCTGACGATTGAGCGATGCGAAGGCGGTAACACGAATCAGCGCGCCTTCAAGCTCGCGGATGTTGGAAGAAATCTTTGAAGCGATGTATTCCAAGACATCATCAGGAGCATTCAATTTATCTTGCGCTGCTTTTTTGCGAAGAATCGCGATACGAGTTTCAAGCTCAGGAGGTTGAATATCTGTAATCAGACCCCATTCGAAGCGGGAGCGAAGACGATCTTCCAAGGTTGTTAGCTGCTTGGGAGGGCGATCACTGGAGATAACAATCTGCTTGTTAGCGTTATAAAGAGTGTTAAACGTATGGAAGAACTCTTCCTGGGTTCGCTCTTTGTTCTCTAAGAACTGGATGTCATCGACGAGCAAAACATCAAGGTCGCGGTAGCGGCGTTGGAAAACGGAAGCCTTGTCGTCACGGATTGAGTTAATAAAGTCGTTGGTGAATTCTTCAGAAGAGACATAACGCACGCGGACTGAGCCATAGAGCTCCTTGGCATAGGCCCCAATAGCGTGCAGGAGGTGGGTTTTACCGAGCCCTGACTCACCGTAGATAAAGAGCGGGTTGTAGGCCTTTGCGGGTGCTTCAGCAACTGCAACCGCAGCAGCATGTGCAAAACGATTAGATGCGCCAATAACAAATGTTTCAAAAATGTAGCGAGGGTTTAATTGTGACTGCTCAAGTGGCTGCTTTGTGTCGCTGTCGCGCCCGGTTCCCGACCTAGGGGATACAACTTCAACCGCGCTTTCATCAACAACATCTTCAGAAGGGGCAGAGACCTCAAGAGTTTCATCAACGGTCACAGCGATATTTATTTTTTGACCCAGTTCTGTTGTCAAAATTTCATTAAGAATATTTTTAACGCGGATCTCTAAAAAATCTTTTGCAAATTGGTTGGGAGTATTGAGCAGAAGTGTTGCTGCCCCATCGCCTTGAAGAAGACCAAGAGGTTTTGTGAGAGAAAGAAATGCTCGGTGCTGCGGTGACTCTGAGGACATGGCCTCGATAACTGATCCCCACAAGATGGTTAGATCAACTTCCTCCAGTAGCGCCATATCTCTCCCCATCCTCGAAATGCGTAAAAAAGCTAAAAATCGGTTATCCCCAAGTTATCCACAGCCTGTGGTCTAAACCCCACCTTTAGGGTGACAAGGCTCTGACTGAGGGTCAAAACCTGTGGATAGAGGGCGAACGTAAAGGGGTTTTCGCCAAAGTGCAAGTGGTTTATCCACACGAACTTGGCTAACCTTGCCACCCTATTGATGGACATCTGTGGCCCTGGTCAAAACCCCTGATCCGGAGAAAAAAGAAGTTGAGGAGTTTTCATGTCAAAGCGTACTTATCAACCAAATAATCGCCGTCGTGCGAAGAAGCACGGCTTCCGTGCTCGCATGGCAACACGTGGCGGCCGCGCAGTACTGGCCTCTCGCCGCGCTAAGGGTCGCACTCGCATCTCTGCGTAACCGTGCTACCTGCATCGAACCGGCTTCGCTCGAGCAAAGATTTTTCCCGAACTACTAAAACGGGACACCGAGCCACTTCACAATTACTTGTTATCTATTTTCTTACCCATGCCCAATTCCCAAACCAACCCCAGGTTGGACTGATCATAAATAAGAGCGTTGGGGGATCAGTTACTCGTCACCGAATCGCTCGCCAACTCCGAAACGCAGCAAGTGAGCACCTCAAAGATTTTCCAGCCCACACACAAATTGTTATTCGCGTTCTGCGAAAGAGCGATGACTACCGAGCAGACTTCGCGGACTTGGTCTCTAAGATTGTTAAGCGCAGCGAGGCCAACCAATGAAGCTCATTAAGTTGATCGCACTTGCGCCCATCAAGTTTTATCAAAAATGGATTTCTCCCAGCCTTGCCCCACGGTGCAAGTACTACCCATCATGTTCTCACTACGCAGTCGATGCGATTAGCGCATACGGACTTCGTGGAGTTCTGATGGCAATCTGGAGAGTTATGCGTTACAACCCATGGTCACATGGTGGAGTTGATTACGCGGTTGCCAAAACACCTGTTAAAAACCACATGAACCTCAAAGGAGCCATCTAATGGAT